>WNGE01006543.1_pt1 | contig 14140 bp, 15 predicted proteins | sample 5400651 | NCBI WGS metagenome assembly WNGE01 (sample SAMN13153370, study PRJNA577476) | soil metagenome | isolation source: 60 cm soil or saprolite under grassland replicate 2 | place: USA:California | collected 2016-06-15 | reverse complement strand
TCGTCATGGAGCGGGCCGAACGCACGGTCTTTGGGGAGCGGCGCGCCTACCTGAAGCTTCGAGCTCGCCACGGCGACCTCACGCTCATGGTGCCCGTGGACCGAACAGGGCAAGTTGGCCTTCGGCCGGTCGCCACCAAGCGCCAGATCGAAGAGGTCCTTCATCTCCTCCAGACGGCGGAGGGTTCGATGCCCACGCTCTGGGGCCCGCGCCGCCGGGCGAACTTGGCGAAGGTCGCCTCGGGGGACATCCTTCAGGTGGCGGAGGTGGTCCGGGACCTCGACGGCATGAGCAGAAGAACCGGGCTCTCAGATGGAGAGCGGCGCATGCTGTTCAAGGCTCGGCAACTGCTCGTCTCGGAGCTGGCGGTGGCCTGGGATTCCACCGACGAATACGTGGAGGCGACCCTGGATGAGGTTCTTGAGCCCCCTCCATAGCTCCGACCTGACAAGGCCTTGCCCTCCCGGCGCTGCCGGACCAGATCGGCCCGGACGTGGGGGAGGGAGACCTGGACCCGGCCTGGTCGGAGTCCAGCGGCGACCTGAGGGCCCCGGCTCCACCCGGCCGAGCGTTGCGGTCGTGCTCGCCGCAGGCCGCTCCGAGCGCCTCCAGAGCGTCACCGGGGGCGGGTCGAAGGCCCTCATCAGGCTGGGGGGGCTGGCCATCGTGCAGCGGACCGTCCTCACCCTGCTCTCCTACGGTCTGGATCGCGTGGTCGTGGTGACGGGGTACCACGCCGGTCCGGTCGGCGCCGTGGTCGGCCGGGTTGCCCCCGGGCGGGTGAGGGCCATCTACGGGCACGGATGGGAGGCCGGCAACGGAGCGTCCCTGGCGGCCACCGAGCCCGCGGTGGTCGGAGAGCCGAGTTTCGTCCTCATGACCGCCGACCATCTATTCGGTGACGGAGCATTCCGAGAGCTCCTGCGGGCGCCCGCGCCAGCGTGCCTGATCGACCCGTTCCCCGACCCCGACTCGTGGGCCGAGGGAACGCGGGTCCTGCTCCGCGGGAGCCACCAGGTGGAGGCATTCGGGAAGGAACTCGCCGAGCCTGCCGTGGACTGCGGGGTGTTCCTGCTCACGCCCGAGGTCTTCGAGTGCCAGCGCGAGGCCGCCGCCCAGGGTGACCACACACTTGCCGGGGCGATGACTCGGCTGGCGCAACGGCGGACGGTCGGGGCGGTCCCGCTGCCCGACGGGTGCTGGTGGCGGGACGTGGACACCCCGAGGGACCTCAGCATCGCTCGGGCGCGCCTGCGGCGGTCCCTGGCCAAGCCCGAGGACGGCCCCATCTCGCGCCACCTCAGCCGCCCCGTATCCACCCGAGTGTCGATGGCCATGGCGCCCCTGCGGCCCAACCCGGACCTGGTATCCGTCCTGGTCATGCTGGTGGGCCTGCTGTCCGCGGGCCTGCTCGGCCTCGGGATGGGCGCGGTCGGGGGACTCCTGGCCCAGGCCGCCTCGATCCTGGACGGAGTGGATGGTGAACTGGCCCGCCTGCAGGTCCGGGCCAGGCCGCTCGGTGCGCTGCTGGACGGCGTCTTGGACCGTGTGGTGGACGCGGCGCTCCTGGCTGGGCTGGGGGTGTGGGCCCTTCGGGGTCGAGTGAGTCCGGGCCTGGTGGTGGCGCTGACGGTCGCGGCTACCGCGGGCGCGATGCTCTCTATGGCGACGAAGGACCGGATCCGCGCCCTTGGGCTGCCCGGCGGGCCGGAGCGGGCCATCGCGTTCCTGCTGGGAGGACGAGACGGCCGGCTGCTGCTGGTGGCCGTCTTCGCCGTGCTCCGGCTGCCGGTGGTCGCCCTGGCCGTGGTCGCCGTGACGTCGTGGCTGTCCCTGACCGTGCGGGTGGTTGCCGTTCACCGCAGAGCGTCGAGGAGCGTGACCCGGACCCCCCAGGATGACAGAGGAAGTCGGCGGTCGCCATAACCGGCTGGTCGCTCCATCGATGCAGACAACGTCCGCGCACGCCACCGCTCACCGATGACACTCGGGACGCTCGGTCTGCGGGGATTACGCTTCAGGCGTGAGCCCTGCAGTTGACCCCGATGTTCTCGCCGGTCGGGACCCAGCCTGGCGCGAGGCCTGGGAGGACAGATTGACGCACAAGCAGCGTCGGGAGATCCGTCGCGCCGTGATACGTGGCCGTCGCCTCGGCGACGAGGAGCTGATGCCCTACCTGGTCGGACTGCTGGCGAGAGAGCGGCGTAGACTGCGATGGAAGGCACTACCTCTGCTGGGGATCGCTAGCCTCTGGCTGCTAGCTGGCGCCCTGGCAAAGTCCAGCGGTGTTCGGTGGTTCGTCGTCGTGGCCGGGGTTCTCTTCGTCGTCGGGACATGGGCGAGCCTCTGGTTGCAGCGGCGGTGGCTGGACCGATCGGAGGCGCTCAACCTCACGCGACACTGACGGACGACGGCGCCGCAGCACATGCCAGTGCTTGGCGATGTCCCTGAGCGAGTAAGAGGCCGAGCGGAGTGCGGGTCCGTCATCGGTCGCGACGAGCAATACTCGGATCGTGCCAATGCTGAAGAGGTCGACGTGACGACGCAATTCACGCTCACGACCCTGATCGCCGCCCCGGCCGGGCGCTTGTTCGACTTGGCTCTTTCCGTGGAAGACCATCTCGCTTCGATGTCCAGCTCGAAGGAACGGGTCGCGTGGGGTGTCTCCACCGGCGTGCTCGGTCTGGGGGACGAGGTCACGTGGGCCGCTCAACACTTCGGAATCCCGTGGAGGATGCACGTGCGGATCAGCGAGTTCGACCGGCCGAGACGCTTTGTTGATGAGCAGGTTGATGGGCCGTTCGCGTCGTTCCGTCACGAGCACCGGTTCGAAGGGACTGGCGGTGCCACGCGGATGATCGACGCCGTTGCTTTCTCGGCCCCCTTCGGGCTGCTGGGGTGGATCGCCGAGCGAGCGGTGCTCGGCCGGTACCTCCGTGGGCTGATCGAGCGGCGAGCCGAGTATCTGAGGAGCATCGCGGAGGGCCGCGCGGACGGCTAGCGCGGGCAGGTTCGGTGCGCCTGGGGACGCGACTCAGGTCCATGCGAGTGTGACCTCACTCGGCACCGCGACAGCCATCGGGATGCAGGTTTCGGGATCAGCCGCTTGACGGGTGTCAGGCCGCAACCAGGCCGCAGAACGCTGAGCGAGACCGGGAAACCATGGGAATCCGTGAGCTATCGAAGTTGCACGTGGGCGCACCCTTCACGCATTTGCCGAGGTCAGCGACATGCGAGTGGGCGCTCTCATAATCCGCCGGTCGCTGGTTCGAGTCCAGCCCGCCCCACGAGCACAAACGCCGCTCAAGAGACATTATTGAACACTGGCCCACCACGGCGTGCTGTTCTTGAGGATCAGAGAAGCCGGAACTCCGCGATGACGTTCCTTCTCGATCCGGTGAACCAGATGTTGCCGTCGGGATCGGTGGCAATCCCCGTGGGGCCAAGCCCCCCCTTTGCCGGAGACTCCGTGATCACCCCTGCTGCGGTGATCCGCCCGATCTTGTTGCCGACGTCTTCGGTGAACCACAGGTTCCCGTCTGGCCCGGCCGTGATGTAGTACGGGTAGCTGTCGGCGGTGGGGACGGCGAACTCTCCCGTGACGACCCCAGCCGTGGTGATCCGCCCGATCATGTTGCCGAAGTCTTCGGTGAACCACAGGTTCCCGTCCGGTCCGGCGGCGATCCCCAGAGGGCCAGAGACGGGGGTGGGGACGGGGAACTCCCCCGTGACGACCCCAGCCGTGGTGATCCGCCCGATCGTGTTGCCGAAGATGTCGGTGAACCACAGGTTCCCGTCCGGCCCGGCCGTGATCTCCTCAGGAGTGCCGCCGTTGCTGCCAGGGGTGGGGATGGGGAACAGGGTGCCGACCCCGGCGGTGGTGATCCTCCCGACCTTGCCGGCATTGGGGTCGGTGAACCAGAGGTTTCCGTCCGGCCCGGCCGTGATCCCGCTGGGGCTGCTGCTGCCGGGGACGGGGAACTCGGTGATGACCCCGGCCGGGGTGATCCGGCCAACCTTCTGGGCGTAGAACTCGGTGAACCACAGGTTGCCGTCCGGCCCGGGCGTGATGTCAGCCAGGGCCCCGTCATCGACGGGGAACTCGGTGACGACCCCGGCCGTGGTGATCCGCCCGATCTTGTAGCCGGAGTACTCGGTGAACCACAGGTTCCCGTCCGGCCCGGCCGTGATGTCGAAGGGGTTGCTGTGGGCGGTGGGGATCCGGAACTCTCTGAACCGGTTGCCATCCGTGATCGCCCGAGCAGGCGTGGTCGCTCCACCGGCGGCGAGTCCGACCAGGAGCCCGCACACGAGGATACGGTGCGTGATGGGGTGGCTGCCCATAAGAACACCTCCTTCGAGCAGGTCCAACATCCTGCCCGCGCACACCATTGTGAGGGCTGACTGGCCCCCTCACTGCGGGCCACCCGAACGGCCCTTGCACCGCGCTCAAGGAACGGGTGGGGATGCGGGTGGTCAAGCGGTGGGACATGTGGGAGCGCTCCTCGGCCCGCTCCCCGTAGCTCCCGGGGTTCGGCTCGATCGCTCCGTGACCCACGAATCCGTCGTGTTCAATAGGATCGGCCCGTGCAGGGCCAGGATGGCTACTTCGACGAGCGCGTCGCCGCGAGGTACGACGAGTCCGACGAGGTTCTGGTCGACGCGGGGATGGTCGACCCGGTCGTCGACTTCCTCGTCGAGATCGCCGGGAGCGGACCCGCTCTCGAATTCGGGATCGGGACGGGCCGGATCGCGCTACCGCTGGCGCAGCGCGGCGTGCCGGTGCAAGGGATCGACCTGTCGAGGGCGATGGTCGCGAGGCTGCGCGCGAAGCCTGGCGGCGAAGACCTCGGCGTGACGATCGGCGACTTCTCGACGACCAATGTTGAGGGGTCGTTCTCCCTCGTGTACCTGGTCTTCAACACGATCAATAACCTGACATCGCAGGCGGCGCAGGTCGCCTGCTTCCGCAATGCGGCGACGCACCTCGAGCCTGGTGGGTGCTTCGTCATCGAGGTCGACGTCCCCCAGCTCCAGCGGCTTCCCCCGGGCGAGACCATCCACGCTTTTCACGTGAGCGAGACCAGATGGGGGTTCGACGAGTACGACGTCGCGACGCAAGCGATGACGTCCCATCAGCTCGAGTTCGTCGACGGAAGGGTCGAGCGCGTATCGGTTCCGTTCCGGTACGCGTGGCCCTCGGAGCTCGACCTGATGGCGCAGCTGTCGGGGATGAGACTGCGCGAGCGCTGGGGCGGGTGGAAGCGGGAGCCGTTCACGAGCGAGAGCCGCAAACACGTGTCCGTGTGGGAGAAACCGGCGATGTCGTAGGGTCTGCCGCCCTCAGACAGAGGCAAGGACACGGTCCAGCGGCCGGGGCACCTGGGTGAGATCCAGCCCTTCGACCAGCAGGGGCGCGTAGTGGAACTTCCGGCCGCTGTGGGTGCCCATGAACCGCCGGAGCTGTTCCTGATCGGTCCGTCCTCGCCACGCGGGCTGCCGCTGGAAGGTGCGCAACGGACCGAGCTCGCCCTGGGATTCGATGATCCGCTCCACAGCGGCCGCGCCAAGCGAACGGATCAGCTCGTCCTCCAGGTCGGCGACGCACACGTAGAAGCCGAGCGATTCCATATCGGCACGGGTGAGGTTGAAGCCGAGGCCGGCCCGCTCCAGACCGCGCTTGAAGTCGCCCTCCTCCCCGGCATCACAGAGGCCCGCCAGTCTCAAGTCAAGCCCCTGAGGGCCGAATCGATCCAGGAAGCTTCCGATGTTCTTCGAACCCCCCATGGGCACGATGGAGATGCCCTCGGCGGCGAGATTCCGACCGCGGCGCGCAGCCAGCGCTTCGAGCGCGAGCTGGTCGCTGAGCCCTTCAACGAGCACGACGGTCCTCCGAATCCACACCCCCCTTTCCTCGCGTCGGCCATGGGGGCCGCCAGATTACCCGCTGGCGCTGGTCGCAATGGTTCGTCGGCCGAGAGGTTGCGACGGGTCACCGGGCAGGCGTTCCCCGTCCTCCGATCCTTCCACGAGCCGCAGACCGGCGCTGTGGGGCCATGGGCACGAGCGAAGTGGGAGGGACGATGGTTCGCCGAAAATCCGTACAAAACGAACTTTTGGTTGACCATTTCGACACCGGGCTAATACCATCGGTGTCCCCACAGGGAGGCGGGGAAGCTCGCCATCATCATCGGAGCCACATCATGGTTCAACCACAGACCCGGGGCGCGGTGCGCGGCTTTCTGCGTGCTCCGGCCATCGCCGCCACGGTCCTCCTCGTGGCGGTCCTCGGGCTATCGGCCTGTGGCCACTCCAGCAACGAGGGCACCGGCTACCTCGCCAAGCGGGCCGACCGGATCGTGTTCGTCGAATGGACGCAGGCCCAGGGCGCGACCTCCGGCGCTGCCCGCCTGAACGGGTCGGCCACCCTCGCCCTGATCGACACGAAGAAGTTCAACCTCCAGGCTGACGTGGCCTCCTTCACGGGCACGATGCAGGGATCGACCGTCGCGCTGGCGCTGTCGAAGCCGCTCGACGCCAGCTCGAGCTGGTCGGGGACCCTCTCGGGTGATCTGCTCACGCTCGCCTACACGGGGACTGGCGGGGCCCCTGTGTCGCTGACCTTTCATTCGGCCTCCCAGGCTGACTACAACTCGGCCATCGCCGCCGAACAGCTGGCCCTGGCCGACCTCAAGTCGGGCAAGGCCACGGCCTCGACGGCGGACAAGGGGAAGGCCGGCATCGACAAATGGTCGGGAATCGTCCAGGAGGACCTGAACACACTGGCCGCGGACGCGGCGGCCGTGACCCCTGCTGCCGGCGCGGTCACCTCGGCGAACGACCAGGCGAACGCTGACAAGGAAGCCGCCCGCAGGTGGATGGACAAGGCGCTCAATCATCAGTACGCCCCGCAGGTCTGTCCGGCCGCCGACTCCGCCTCGGGGGCTGCCAACAGCGCCAGCGCTGAAGCTGGAGCCGCGAGCGCGGCGGAGGCGAACGTGAACAAGCTGGCCGGCGTGGTGAAGAAGGACATCGTTCAGCTCAACAGAGACCACGGCCAGCTGACGACGGCCCAGTTCTCCCTTCCGGACTACAAGCCGAAGGGCCTGCCCACCGACGACGACATCCAGTCCGCCACCCAGGCGGCGAACGACACCATCAACTCTGCCCTGCAGACTGCCAACGGAGCGTCACGGGCGGCGGCAGGGAAGGCTTCGACGGCGCAGAGCTTCGCCTCGCAGGCCCAGGCCGCCTGCGCCAGCGCGCCCCAGCAGAAGCCATAGTCCGATCTCCACACAGAGCTCCGGTCCTGCGCTCCCGGGTCTCCGGGCGATGGTCCTGCGTCCCGCGCGATTCGCTCGGCGGTGACTCACTCGGTGGCGCCGTCGACCCATCCGAAGTGCCGTGCCCGAAGGCCCCCCTTCGACTCGTCCGGCACGAAGCTGGCCTCGATGGCGTTGGATGTCACCTTGCGGAGGTCGTCGAGGGTGAACCCGAGGGCGTCTCGGGCGACCTCGAGCTCGTGCGTCAGGTCGATCCCCATGAGCCCCGGGTCGTCGGTGTTGATGGTCACCCTGGCCCCGGCCGCGAGCAGCAGGCCGGCGGGGTGGTCCTGCGTCCGGGCCACCCCTCCGGTCAGCACGTTCGACGTGGGGCACATCTCGAGCGTCACCCCTCGCTCGATCACCAGCGCGATCACCGCGGGATCCCGAGCCACGGAGAGCCCGTGCCCCAGCCGGGCCGGGCCCAGCGCTTCGATGGCCTCCTTCGGATACTCGGGCCCGCCCGACTCCCCGTAGTGCACGGTCAGCGGGAGCCCCGCGTCCCTGACCGGCGCGAGCACCTCCGCGTAGATCCCGGGCCGGTACCCGATCTCCGTCCCGGCGACGTCGAACCCGACCAGGGCGTCGCGATGGCGAAGGGCGAATCCCACCGTCCTCTCCGCGGATCCCATCCCGAAGTCGCGACTGAAGATCGCCACCAGGCCGATCCCCATGTCGCGCCCGGTCGTGGCCATCCCGACCCCTTCCAGCACGGCCTCCATCGCCCCGTCCCAGTCGAGCCCGCCGGGGGCGCACATGAACTCGGGGGAGAACCGCAGCTCCGCCAGGCGCACGTTCTCGGCGGCCAGGTCCTCGACGGCCTCGAAGGAGATCCGCTTCACGGCCTCGTAGCTTCGGACGGCGTTCTGGGCGATGGCGAACCTGGCCAGGGCCTCCCCGAGGTCGCGGACGGGTTGGCGGATCAGGGCGTGAGCGGCCAGTTCCTCGGGCGTGTCGGCGGGGAGCGGCACCCCCGCTTCCCGGGAGAGATCGATGATGGTCGAGAGCCGGATCGCTCCCTCCAGGTGCCGGTGAAGCTCCACCTTCGGCAGAGCCCGGAGGTCGAGCTCGCTCAGGGCCTGCCCCGTCGCCGGTGACCGACCCGGGATCCGCTCGTCGTCGACGCTCATGTCCCGAACCGCGGGGTCCGGCCCTCAAGGAAGGCCGCCACCGACTCCCGGTGGTCGGCCCCTTCCAGGCAGGCGGCCTGGGCGTCGGCCTCGCGTTCGAGCTCGATCTCGAACGCCGTCTCTGCGGCCCGGGAGATGAGGGACTTCGTGGACGCGGCGGCAGTGGGGGAGTAGGCCATGACATCCCGGCAGAGCTGTTGGGCTTCCTCCGCGAGATTCGACGTCGAAACGACCCGGTTGACCAGCCCGATCCGCGCGGCCTCGTCCGCCGCCACCGGCCGGGTTGTCCACACCAACTCCTTGGCCAGGGCCGGTCCCACCAGCCGGGCCAGGTGATGGGTCCCTCCCAGGTCGGGGATCAGCCCGTACCGCGCCTCCAGCATGCCGAAGGTGGCGTCGTCGGCCGCCACGCGGAGGTCGCACGCCAGGGCGAGCTGGAAGCCGGCGCCGAGAGCGTGGCCCTGGATCGCGGCCACGGCAGGCTTCGCCATGCGGGCCAGGACGAGGAACGGGCGCTGGGCCAGCCGGAGGAACGACCGGAATCTCGCGCCCGTCATGCCGGCCAGGTCCCCCAGGGCGGAGAGGTCGAGGCCGGCGCAGAAGCTGGGGCCGTCGCCTCGGAGCAGGACCGCTCGGACATCGGGATCCGAGGCGGCGCGGTCGGCGGCGTGGCCGAGCTCGGTGAACATGTCCAGGTTCACCGCGTTCCGCTTCTCCGGCCGGGCCATCGTGATCGCCGCCAGGCCCTCGCTCGCCTCGTACCGGATGGTCTCGAATTCGCCCACGGAACCTCCCTCTTCGGAGTGGTGCCAGACGTATACCATCGATGTGGTGCAGTCATCGCAGGCTCCGGGGTGCGCGGTGTGCGGCCGCCCGACGTACGACCCCGAGAAGAAGGAACGGCCGTGGAGCCGCGCGGTCCGCGCCGGGCGCCAAGTTCTGATCTGCCCGGCGTGCCAGGCGGAGAGGCCGGACTGGGCCGAAGGGTTGGACCGGTGCCCGCGCTGCGGGAGCTCCCGGCTCTCGGTGATGCTCGGCGAGGTGGTGTGCCGCCAGTGCGGGCAGGTCCGGGGAGCGGAGGAGCTCTCGTGGCTAGACCCGGCCGGACCGGGAACGTGACGGGCGCTTAGCTCAGCGGCAGAGCGCCGCCCTTACAAGGCGGAGGGGCTGGGTTCGACACCCAGAGCGCCCACAAGGAGAGACCAGGTCAATGGGTTGACCGTGGCCGGGGCCGCGGCTCTTGACCACCCTGCGAGAGCGACATGATGCTATCTGCGGCCCTGGAACTGTCAGGACTCGGCACCCCGTCGAGTAGGAGAAGAGGGCTGTCTAGCGAGTTGAGCCGCCAGTGTTGTTTGGCGCTCGCGTCATTGCGCGCTGCAGTTCGCCGGACTCGGCGCAGCGTTACGCTTTCACGCGTTCCCCTGATGCCGCGGACTTCTCGATGGCGGCGATGACCTCGTGGCGCCTGACAGCATCGGCGAAGTCCGGAACGGTGTGCGTCGCCTTGTCCATGTCTGCCGCGAACGCGGCGTAGGCACGTCCCACGTTGTAGGCGGGTGCTCCTTCGAGGCCGCTGAGCGCGGCCCATTTCTGCGTCAATGCCGCCGGGACAACAAGCTCGGCAGGCTCGTCCCGTCCTCTTGCTCCTGCCACCGTCAGGGGAAAGATTTGGGGCTGCGCAGCGTCAGCGGTGATCCGCAGCGTCCCGTCGGTTCCGTTGATCTCCCACAGGAACCCGGTACCGGCGGCCACGGCCTCACGGACGTGGACGCTGGCGGTCGCCCCGGACGTAAGGGTGCCGATCACCGCGATTTGGTCGGGCGCCGTTTTCACGACCTGCTCCCCGGTCTCTTCGATGGTGATGTGTGGCCTGCGAAGGGCCGACAAGGCCGCCACGTCCGCGAACTCGCCCAGTGCGTAGTTGAGGATGTCCACGCTGTGTCCGACGGCGATCGTGAGCGCGTTGGCCCCGTTCGTCTTGTCGAGCATGTAGGCGTTGGCCTGGACCACCACGTCGCCCGGGACCGACAGCCCGACCATGGTCGTCGACAGGACCTCGCCCACGTATCCGTCGCTGAGCAGCTGTTGAACGAACGCGATCGCCGGGGCCTGGCGAGCCTGCAACCCGACGACCGTGCGCACCCCCTTGTCGGCGGCGAGCGCAGCCATCGCTCGCGCATCGTCGAGGACACGGCCAAGCGGCCACTCGCAATAGACGGCCTTGCTCGCGGCGAGTGCGGCGGAGACGAGCTCTCGATGGTGCGGGACCTTGACCGTAACCGCGACCACGTCGATGTCCGGTTGGGTTACCAGCTCCTCGTGATCTGAGAACACCGCGCTGACACCGAACACTTCGCCCGCGGCGCGCGCGGATTCCAAGCTGCTCGCGCTGAGTGCCCGGATCTCGTAGTTCGGCAGGGCGCGCAGGGCCGGGATGTGGGCGGTCGCGGCCCAACCCCGGGCGGGGCTGACGCCGATGATCCCGACACCCAGCGTGGATTCAGGCATCGCTCGGGCTGAAGTCAGAGTGCGCCGCCGTGCCAACGCTCCACGTTGCCTTGTCCATGGGGTCTCCTTCCACGCTCACGACCCCGGACTGGCTCGAATGCGGCCCGAGGTGCGCGGGTTCCTGTTTGGCGGTTGAACTCCTCAGAACCTCAGCTCACGCGATGCGCCTCGACCTCGATCTCGAGGTCGACCTTCTTGCCCACTAGGAAGCCGCCCGCCTCGACCGCCATGTTCCAGGTCATCCCCCAGTCCTCGCGATCGACCGTCGTCTTCGCGGAGGCGGCGAGCATCGGCTTCCCCTCCATGTCCGGCCCCCACCCGAGGAACTCCCCCAAGAGGGTGACCCGCCTCGTGATGTCCTTGATCGTGAGGTCGCCGTCGAGCTCGAACGACGTCCCACCCGTCGGCCGCACGGCCGTGCTCGTGAACGTCAGCACCGGGTGCGACTCGATCTCCAGGAAGTCGCCGCTCATCAGGTGCTGGTCTCGCTTCTCGGTGTGCGTCGTGATGCTCCCGGTCTTCACCTCGACGTCGACCCGTGAGTCCTCCGGCGAGTCGCCCACCTCGATCGTTCCGGCGAACTCCGTGAACTGCCCCCGAACCTTCGACAACATATGCCGTGCCACGAACCCGACGACCGTGTGGGTCGGGTCGAGCTCGTACATGCCGACGGGCGGGATGGACACCCCCAGATACTCCCGGCCCGGGACCGCGGTCTGTGCCGTCGCCTGGCTGCTCATGGACGCCACTCCTTTCCTGAGGCTGCTTCGCCTCTGTATGCTTGCGCTTGCACATACCATACGACCAAAGTAGGTGCACATGCAAATAGTTCCTGGGACGGATGTCGCAGAGCTCTTCGACCGGCTCGTCGAGGACCAGGTGCCGGGCCGCCGTGGGTTGGAGGCCTGGCGCTCGATGCTGCGGGCCCACGCCACGCTCATGCGCCGACTCGATACCGATCTCGAACGAGAGACGGGCTTGGCCCTGGCCGACTTCGACGTGCTCGCTCAGCTGGCGGCGGCCCACGGTGAGCTGCGCATGACGGACCTGGCGGACCGGGCGCTCATCTCTCGGTCGGGCATGAGCCGTCGGGTTGCCCGGCTGACCAATGAAGGGCTCCTCCGGCGAGACAAAGCAGGTTCAGACGGCCGTGGCGTGGTCGTTGCCCTCACCGAAGCGGGCATTGCCCGCCTGACCCAGACGGCGCCCGTCCACGCTCGCGGGATCTCGAAGCTGTTCGTCGCCCAGCTCGATGATCAGGAGCTCGCCCTCCTCGAGCGCGCCCTGGACAAGGTCATCGTCGACTGCTCCTTCGGGTGAACCCAAGCGCGTGAAGCCCCAGCTGGAGCTTGCCATCACCTGGAGTAACGCGGGCGCATGGGAATCAGGAACGCTGAAGTCTCGCTCGGGAGCTCTTCACCGACGGGACCGTGGCGTTCGTCCTCACGCTGCATGGTGAGACTCACGTGCAATGAGGTAGGCGTTCGGGGAATCCCTTGGGCATCAACTCCGCCGCACCAGAGTCGATCAGCAAGACTGGCTGGACGAAACGTCCCGCTCGGGGCGATTGCCGGCGGGTGCTGGTCAGCGCGGAAAGGGTAGTCCGGCGCAGAGTGCTCCTGCTGCGCAATTGCGACAGCGCGCCCCGGAACTCCTCGCTGCTCACCAAGCGCCTGCGTCAGCTCGAGCGTGCGGGAATTGTTGAGCGCCGACAGCGCCCGGACGGCAAGGGCAGCGAATACCATCTGACTCCCGCCGGGCAGGAGCTCGGGCCGGTCGTCGCTCAGACACAAATCCGCCTCGGGAAGTACGAGCCAGAAGTAGCGCAGCTTCTCGGGGGCCCCGCGGAACCGGAAATGGATCACGCTGCGGCCTGCGGGCAGCGCGTCGGTCTTGACGGTGGTTCGCACCCACCACATGAGCAACCCGGTATCGGGTGTCTCCTCGAAGATCGGGCGTCTCAGCCAGCGCTCGCTCCAGACGCCCAATTGAGCGAAGACGGGCCCGAGCTCCTCCCCGGCCGGAGTCAGGTGATACTCGCTGCCCTTGCCGGCCGAGCGCTGTCGGCGCTCGATGATTCCCGCACGTTCGAGCTGGCGTAAGCGCTTGCTGAGCAGCGAGGAAGACATCAGGGGGACTCCTCGCTGGATGTCGTTGAAGCGGCGGCTGCCGGTGAGCGCCAGCTCGCGAAGCACGAGCGGCGTCCAGCGCTCGGTGAGCACCTCAGCCGCCTGAGCGATTGCGCAGAACTGTCCGTAGCCCCTCATGGCCGAAGTCTGCACATGTCCCTCGGCCGCGCGCAACTGCAGATTTTGCAGTTGAACGCGAGCTCCATGCGCGATGAAGTTGCCGCAACAAGGCACTCGGCAGCGGGCCGGGGTCAGGCGAAAGGAGAGTCATGTACGTCTTCACGATTCACTCGGTATCCGACCCAGAGGCGTTCTGGGGCGGGAAGCTGGACCTGCCGGAGGGAACCGAGCTCCCGATCGTCGCGCCGAGCTCTGACGGCAGCCGGGGCGTGTGCGTCTTCAAGTCCGATTCGGTCAACACGGTGAGGAACGTGGTCGACGGCCAAACGAGCAAGATCAGCAAGAACGAGTTCTACCCGATCGACGAGGGCGGCGCGCTAGGGCTGCCCGCCTAGACTCATCCCTCACCGCACGGCGCCGAAGGCCCTCCAGTGAGGGCCTTCGGCGCTTTCGGGCCGAGCGTCGGCGAAGCCGAACGGCCACGCCCCCGAGAGGAACCCGTAGACGCTGGCGAGGACGCAGCCGAAGGCGAAGCCGAGGATGAAGCGAGGGTCTCGCCCGCGCGAGGGCGTACATCAACATCATGACCGTCACCGCCACGGCTCGGTAGATCGTCACGGAATCCACGCCCGCGATGATAGGACCGCCCGTCTGGGGGATCACGTTGTTGGAGGCAGAGCCCCCCGACATTAAGCTTGCTATCCGCCTTTCGTCCGTTGCGTGGACGTGATCGACTGCGGTTAGCTTGTGGACGTGCAGGATTCGTTCGCTCCCGGGTGGCGGGGAGTCGTGGGCCGGCTGGCCCGGATCGGGGCCTCGCCCGAGGACAGCCCTGACGAGGCGCTCCGCAAGGAGACCCTGGTCCTTGCCGCCGTGCTCATCACCGTCCTGGCGGTGGTGTGGGTCGTGGCCTACTCGGTGCTGGGGC
>WNGE01008634.1_pt1 | contig 14141 bp, 7 predicted proteins | sample 5400651 | NCBI WGS metagenome assembly WNGE01 (sample SAMN13153370, study PRJNA577476) | soil metagenome | isolation source: 60 cm soil or saprolite under grassland replicate 2 | place: USA:California | collected 2016-06-15 | reverse complement strand
CGCGCCACCTGCTCTAGACCGAGGTTTATCTCCTGCTCCGTCAGCGGCCGACCCTTGTACTGCTCGACCTCCGAGATTAGCCGCTGCTCCTCGGACGTCAGATTTTGCCTGATCCGAGTCGCCACTCGCGTAGTGGGCTTTCGCTTCTCGGGCTCGCTCACGTGTCGCGACGGGTTCAGGAGACGAGCGGCGACCGCAGCGCCAGGATGTGCGTGCGCGGCGGTCGGGGAGATTCGGCCTGCACAACATGAATCCGTGCGCCAGAACTGGAGCGCGCAGATGAGCTAGCGGCGCTCGCGACTACCAATCTCAGCCCGTAGGCCAACTGCTCCTGATTGCGATCCTGCTCAGGGCGGTGGGAGACGTCGGACTCGTGGCACAGTCGGAAGGAGTAGGCAGTCAAACTCGGCGGGTTCGCAGGGAGGTGATCCAGCGCCGCTGGACAGGCGGCGCTGTGGATCAGAATCATCACTTCTCCGGGCGCGAGCGTCGCCTCGCGACCTCGGATGTATTCCTGGAGACCTTGGAAAAAGAGCTCCCCCCCCGCGTTGATGGGATTCTTGAATGTGGGGATATCCTTAAGCAGCTTCGCGTCGAACTGTGATTGCATTGCTCTGCTGAGTTGGCCCAAGAAGGTGTCGAGTCATGTACCGATTGGCGGCCTATCCATCGTGAGGTTCTCACTTTTTTGAAGAGCCTAGCCTCAGAACCTGAGCGCAAGATTCCATTTGTCTGAATCCAGCTCTTTTAGCGCTGAGTGTGCCGTTTCATATGCCCAGGTCGCACATGTTGGGTTGAGAAAAGCCGCGAGCCAGCCAAAGCGAATCTTGTCGGCCGTTCCGATGCGAGTGGCGATTGGCTCAAGCTGCTGGCGACGCGGGAAGATGTCTGCGTCGGGGTGATCGCTTGAAAGCGCATCGGCTTCAAAGTGCGCCAGCGCGTTGCGCACGTCGTGAAGATCGCGCGCCGATCGCCACGGCTCCCCTTTCCAGTCCACCTCGATGTCGAGGATCCGTGCAAGCTCATCGAGCTTCCCAAGCGGCGGTTTGCGTTTCCACAGTGAGCGCCGCACGAATGCGAATAGCTGCCTCAGCGGAGCGGCGATCTCTCGTGGAGGCAGCGCCTTTTCGATCTTATGGTGTATCCCGATTTCAAGACTGGCGTCTGCGAGTATGATCACACCTAACGCCGTCTCCGAGAGTCCGCGCTCGTCTGTTGATGGTTGCTCGCGGCATTGCCTTTCGAGCCGCATGCACAGACCGATTAGACGATTGTGAAGGAGTGTGTACGACCATGTGTATGTCACAGCGTGGAACTTAGGCGCGCCCTTCGTGGTGTCATAGGTGGTGCCAACGAGGGCATTGCTGATTGACGCGGGCCGTCGCTCGCGTCGCCGATTCGTCACAAAAACAACGGCCGCCGCTGGTGAGCGACGGCCGCAACGTCTTGGGAAGCTGGCATTCTACCCCTGAATTACGCCCGCAGTCTGGGCGGAATGTGTTCTCACATCCGACCTGATGTCAACGTGGGATTGTGCCAGCCGCCTGGTGCAATGAGCACGTCGGCCTCCTTTGGTCCCCACGAGCCGGGCTTGTATGGGATCGCCTGGGGATGGGTTTTGAGGACGGGATCGATCGCCCTCCAGGCTGCTTCGCTCGCGTCCCAGCGCGTGAAGAGCGCGCCGTCGCCGCTCAGGGCATCGCTCAGCAGACGATCGTAGGGCGACTGGGCTCCGATCAGCTCCTCGACCAGATACAGCTCTCGCTGGTCGCCAACGAACTCTTTGCCTGGGCGCTTGACGCGAGCGGCGAGGGCCACCGCAGCGTCGGGCGAAAGGCGAAAGCGCAGATAATTCGCCGGACCGGTTGGCGGAGCCGAGTCGGCAAACAGCTGCGCCGGCGGCGGCTTCAGCTCAACCAGCACCTCGGCGGCCGTCTCGGGGAGACACTTTCCCGAACGCAGATACCACGGTACTCCCTCCCATCGCCATGAGTCGATGAAGAGTCGCACGGCGCAGAAGGTCTCGACATCGGAATCGCGGGCCACGCGCGGTTCCTCCCGGTAACCGGCGTACTGACCACGCACCAGGTCACGCGGCTGCAGCGGTCGCATCGCTTCGAGGACCTTCGCTTTCTCGGTCTGGACCGCCCCAAAATCCCGCATGACCGGCGGTTCCATGGCCAGGAGCGCGACAATCTGGAACAGATGGTTTTGAATCACGTCTCGCAGACACCCCGCGGTCTCGTAGAATGCGCCCCTGCCGTTCACGCCGAACTGCTCGGCAAGCGTGATCTGGACGCTGGCGACATAGTTACGGTTCCAGATCGGTTCCAGGAAAGAATTGGCAAAGCGGAAGTAGAGGATGTTCATGATCGCCTCCTTCCCCAGGAAATGATCGATCCGGAAGATCGCGTCCTCAGGGAACACCGCCCGCGTGACCGCGTTGAGTTGGCGCGCGGAGGCAAGATCGCGGCCGAACGGCTTTTCGACGATGACCCGCGCGTGGTCTGCCAGGCCCGCTGCGCCAATCCCTTGAATGACCGTCGCGAATAGCGCGGGCGGGATTGCGAGATAGTGCGTGGGGCGTCGCGACTTCCCCAGCGCACTCTTGAGCGCCGCGAAGGTCCCCGGGTTGTTATAGTCCCCCGACACGTATTGAAGGAGAGACAAGAGGCGGCCGAGCGCACCCTCGTCCACTGGGGCGCCGGACTGTTTGACGCTGTCGGTGACCCGCGCCCGCAGCTCCGCCACACTCCACAACCGGGAAGCCACTCCGACCACTGGAACCGTGAGGACACCCCGCTCCACCATCGCGTAGAGCGCGGGAAAGATCATCTTGTGTGCGAGATCACCCGTCAGACCGAACAATACCAACGCATCGGACGCTGCCGGACGGTGCGTCATCCGGCGAGCGCGTTGTCGACAATCACCTGCGCCTCCTGCACGATGCGGTTCAATTGCTCCCTCCCCCGGAAGCTCTCGGCGTAAATCTTGTAGAGATCCTCGGTGCCCGATGGGCGAGCGGCGAACCATCCGGTCGCAGCGCTGACCTTCACGCCGCCGATCGGCGCATGGTTGCCGGGAGCTTCGTTGATGATGCTCAGGACCTTCTCCCCGGCGAGCTCCGCGCCCTGCACCTGGCCGGGTGAGAGCGCCGCGAGCCGCCGCTTTTGTGCCGGAGTCGCTGGTGCTTCGACCCGATCGTACGCCGGCGCACCGAACTCGCGCGTCAATTCACCGTAGAGCTCTCCCGGGTCGCGGCCGGCCCCCGCCATGATCTCGGCCGCGAGCAGGGCCAGCGCGATGCCATGCACTCTCTTCCCCGCAGAAGCCGAGGGACCCGTCGCCGAGCCCCGCAACGAACCACTTGAAGCCGACCGGCACCTCGTGGAGCCGCCGGCCGAGCTTCGCGGTCACGCGATCGATCATGCTGCTGCTGACCACCGTCTTCCCCACTCCGGCGTCTTTGCCCCAGTGCGGCCGATGCGAGAAGAGATGCTGGATGGCGACCGCGAGATAATGATTAGGCGGCAGCAGGCCCGTGCTCCGCGTGACGACCCCATGCCGATCGTGATCGCTATCGCACGCGAAGGCGATGTCGAAGCGGTCCCTCAGGCCGATCAGCCGCTGCATCGCATAGGACGACGACGGGTCCATTCTGATGCGGCCGTCCCAATCTACCGACATGAACCGGAACGTCTGATCCACCACGTCGCTTACGACCGTCAGATCGAGATGGTAGCGCTCCGCGATGGGCGCCCAATAGTGGACGCCGGCCCCACCGAGAGGATCGACGCCCAGGCGAAGCCCCGCGCTCTGGATCGCCTCCATATCGATGACGTTCCCCAAATCGCGCACGTACGCGTTGAGATAGTCGTGCCGGTGCGTCGTGGCGGCGCGCAGCGCCTTTTCGTAGGGAATGCGTTTTACGCCTTCGAGGCCGCGCTCCAGCAACTCATTCGCCCGGGCTTCAATCCAGCCGGTGACGCCGCTATCGGCCGGTCCCCCATTGGGGGGGTTGTACTTGAAGCCGCCGTTGTCCGGCGGATTGTGCGACGGCGTGACGACGATGCCGTCGGCCAGCCCCGTGCCGCGCCCGCGGTTGTGGCACAGGATGGCGTGCGATACCGCGGGCGTCGGTGTGTATGCGTCGTGCTCGGCGAGCATGATGTCGATGCCGTTGGCCGCGAGCACCTCGACAGCCGTGCTGCTGGCCGGCGCCGACAGGGCGTGTGTGTCCGAGCCGAGAAACAGCGGGCCGCCAATCCCCTGCTGCCGGCGGTAGCGGCAGATGGCCTCGCTGATCGCGAGTACATGCCATTCGTTGAAGGTCTTCTCGAGCGACGAGCCGCGATGGCCCGACGTGCCGAAGGCGACGCGCTGGGCGGGCACCGAGGGATCGGGGATTTCGGCGTAGTAGGCCGTGACCAGCTTCGCGACGTCGAGCAGCATCGCCCGCGGAGGCAGATGGCCCGCGAGCGGACTGATCTTCATGGCGTCAGGTCAGCGGCCGCCGCCGCATCCACGCACCAGCGCACCAGGCCGTTGGTGGGTGCGATCGCCTGCGCCGGCAAACTCTGCGGACGGCGGGGACCCTCGAGCACGCGGCGGAGAATGCCCGCCTTGGCGGCGCCGGAGACGAGGAACAAGACCTCGGCCGCGGCGTTGATGACCGCCGGCGTCAGAGTGATCCGCCACATGGACGCCGCGCTCGCGCGTGCGGCCATCACCCAGCGTGTCTGCTCGTGAACGGCGGCGCTCCCCGGAAAGAGCGACGCGGTATGCCCATCCTCACCCAGTCCCAAGAGAACGAGGTCGATGCGCGCTAAGGCCCGCAGCGTCGTTTCGTAGACATCGGCGGCGCTGAGAGGATCGTCTTCGCCACGGATGCGGTGCACATTCGCCGCGGGGACCGGCACGCGGTCGAGTAGCGTTTCGCGCGCCATGCGGTAGTTGCTCTCGATGTGGTCCGGCGGCACACACCGTTCGTCCCCCCACAGGACCTGAACTCGCGACCACATCACCCTGGACACGAGAGCCTCCGTGCCGAGCCGGAGGTAGCTCTCACGCGGCGTCGAGCCGCCGGAGAGCGCGACGATGAACTGTCCACGCGAGGCAATCGCGTCCCCCGCAACCGCGACGAAACGTCCTGCGACCGCGTCGGCGAGCGCGGCGGCGCTGGGCAGCACCGCGACATCAGCTCGCAAGGACCCTCAGCCCTTCTTTCCCAGCACCGCGCGCACGCGATGGTGGCGTTCATCGTCGGCGAGCGGAACGCCCGTGCGGTCGTCGAGCGCGACGCCGTCGAGCTCGAGCACCGCCACGCCCCGGCAGACCCCGCCGGGGTTCTCGACGACGACGTCGTACCGCGCGGAGCGATACCGGAGCGCCAGCGTGAATCCGGGCCATCCCGAGGGGATGCACGGGTCGACCACCAGTCGCGTCCCCTGTACGCGGACGCCGAGCAGCCATTCGATCCCCGCGCGATACAGCCATCCGGCCGACCCGGTATACCAGGTCCACCCGCCCCGGCCGACGTGCGGCGCCTCGGAGTAGACGTCGCCCACGACGACGTAGGGTTCGACGCGGTACTGCTGGACGCGTTGCGGAGTTGTCGCGTGCGTAATCGGATTGAGCATCCCGAGCAGCTCGGCTGCCCTGTCGCCGTCACCGAGTTTGGCGAACGCGATGACCGTCCAGACGGCGGCGTGCGTGTACTGTCCCCCATTTTCGCGCACTCCAGGTACGTATCCCTTGATGTAGCCCGGCTCGAGCGCGGTATGGTCGAAGGGCGGCGTCAGCAAGAGGATCAGGTCATCGTGCCGCCGCACCAGATGCTGGTCAACGGACGCCATGGCGCGCCGCGCGCGATCGGCTTCGGCGGCATCCGACAGCACACTCCACGATTGCGCGATTGAATCGATGGCGCAGGCATCGCTGCCGGCGGTACCCAGGGGCGTGCCGTCGTCGAAATACGCGCGACGGTACCAATCCCCGTCCCAAGCTTCACGCTCGACGGCCTGCTTGATCGTCCTGGCATGTTCTGCCCACGTCTCGGCGCGCTGCCTCTCTCCGCGCACCGCCGCGACCGGCGCCCACGTCGACAGGATCGTGTGCAGGAACCAGGCGAGCCACACGCTCTCCCCTTTGCCCTGGGCGCCTACGCGATTCATGCCGTCGTTCCAGTCCCCCGTTCCCATGAGCGGGAGGCCGTGGACTCCGACGCTGAGGCTCCGATCGAGCGCCCGCGCGCAATGCTCGAACAGCGTCCCGTGCCCGGCTGCAATCCGCGGCTCGAAGTAGGACTCTGACTGTCCGGCGGCCAGCATCGCCCCCTCGAGAAACGGGATGGCCTCATCCAGGATCGCCCGGTCCCCGGTCACGTCGAGATAGTGGCTCGCGACGTAGGGCAGCCATAGGAGATCGTCAGACATGCGGGTGCGCACGCCGCGGCCGGCCGGCTCGTGCCACCAATGCTGGACGTCGCCTTCGACGAACTGGCGCGATGCGGCCTTCAGGATCTGCGCGCGCGTCAGGTCGGGCCGCGACACGGCGAGCGCCATGACATCCTGCAGTTGATCGCGGAAGCCGTAGGCGCCACTCGCTTGGTAGAACGCCGTCCGCGCCCAGACGCGGCAGGCGAGTGTCTGATAGAGGAGCCACTGATTGAGCAGGAGGTCGAGCGCGCGGTCGGGAGTCTTCACCTGCACGGTCTCCAACACTTGGGCCCACCCGTCCGTGACGGTCGCGAGCCGGGCGTCCAGATCGTCGGCTCGATATCGCTGAATCAACGCCCGCGCTTGTTCGCGGGTCTCGGTCTGACCGAGGAAGCAGACGACGGGCGCGTGCCCTTCGGCAGGGATCTCGACCGTCGTCTGAAGGGCGCAGCAGGGGTCGAGGGCCGACCCGCTGCGTCCCGACAGGCGCGCGCGGCGGCCCAGCGCGGCCGGGCGGTCGGGAGCGCCGTTCCGACCCAGGAATTCCGTCCGGTCGCCGGTCCAGGCGGTTTGCGCGCCACCCAGGTCGGCGAAGGCGATGCGGGCGCCGAAGTCCCGGCTCCAGGAGTTCCGCGCGAACATCGCCCCCGTGACGGGGTCCATTTCGGTCGTCACGAACAGGGTGGAGGCGCTCCGCGAGGCGCCCAACACCCATTCGAGATATGCTGTCACCGACAGGCGCCTGGAATGGGGAGAATGATTCGTCAGGGTGAGGCGGGAGATCTTGATCGGATCGTCCGGGGGCACGAATTGCAGCAGCTCGAGCGCGACATCATGCGCCTCGTACGTGAATCGCGTATAGCCGTGGCCGTGTCGCACCACATATTCGCCCCGCTCCTCGCGAATGGGAAGCGGCGTCGGGGTCCACAGCTCTCCGGAGTCTTCGTCGCGAACGTAGAACATCTCGCTCGGCGGGTCGCTCACCGGATCGTTTGACCAGGCAGTGAGAAGATTCTCCTGGCTGTTGATAGACCAGGTACATCCCGATCCCGCTTCGGACACTAGGCATCCGAAGTTTGGGTTGGCGATCACGTTGATCCACGGCGCCGGTGTCCATTGCCCTCCGCGGAGGATGGTCACGTACTCTCGCCCGTCGGCGTCGAATCCGCCGACGCCGTTGAAGAATTCGAGTTCGGGTTGCGGCGCCGCCGGGACCGCGGCGGCCGTCACGGGCGCCGGGAGCGGTCGCGCGACGGCGACCGGGGCAGTGTCGGGCCGATAGGCCCGTGCCACCTGCGCCGCGAGCGTTCCGCGCCGGCTCGACAGTTCCACGCGGGCTGCGCTCTCCAAGACATCGCGCTGTGCGGCCGTCACCCGGTCCGCCCGGAGCGTGAACACTCTTCCCTGGAGCTCCGACCCCTCCGTGCGTGGCATGGACTGGCTGGTCCGGACGAGGGTCTCGATCAGGGTCTGCAGGTCCTGCGCATAGGAGGGCGCGCGGTCGTTCAGGATGACCAGATCGACGGCCAGGCGCTTCATCCGCCAGTACGCGTGCGCGCGCAGCAGCTGCCGCACGATGCCGATGTCGTCGGCTTCGTCGATCGCCACGAGGACGATCGGGAGGTCCCCCGAGATCCCGTGCGCCCAGAGCGCCGGAGCCCCTTCCGTGCGGCGCGCGAGCACCTCGCCGGAGGCGCGCAGCGCGCGATCCGGATACCAGATGGACCCTCCGAGGCTCTGGAACAGGTGTGCCTCGTCGGGCCCGATGCCGAGATGGTGCATCTGGACCTGTGCTTGCGTCCAGGCGAGCGTGGCGACCCGCTCGAACGTCGTCACGTCATGGTATTTGTCCGCGAGGTCGAGCACCACCTTCCGCGAGGGCGCCACCAGCGTGGAAAATGCCACGCGGACCGTCTTACCAGGGCGAACCCGGACCCGCCGGCGGAGACTCACGATCGGGTCGAGCACCGAGCCGGTGGTATCGGAAAGTGCGCGGCCGTCGGTTTCCGCCTGGGGGGCGCGCACGCGGCGGCCGCGTCCGAGGAACTGCGCGCGATCGGTCTCCCACTCCAGATCGCCGATCGTCTCCCCCTCCACTGCGAGGACGTGGGCGAGCCAAATCTCCGTCTCCTCCGGCGCCCGACGCCGCCGCGTGGCGAGCAACGTGTCCCGCTCAGGGACGCTCTCGGTTTGAATGAACAGGTTCGAGAACGCGGGATGGGCCGCGTCGCTCGCGGCCGGGGCGAGCACAATCTCCGCGTACGACGTGACCTCGATTTCGCGCGTCCGCAGACCGTGGTTCGTGAGCGAGACCCGGCGGACTTCAGCGTCATCCTCCGACGACACGATGACCTCCAGCCGGGTCGTGATCGCCCCGTCGCGGCGGATGAACTCCGCGTGGTCCTCGGCAAAAGAGACGTCGTAGCTCTGCGGCGTTGCGCCGCTCGGCTGGAACCCCGCCGACCAGCGCTCGCCGCTGGCGACATCGCGGAGAAAGATGTACGAACCGGTGTCGTCGCTCGTCACATCCTCGCGCCAGCGTGTGATCGCGAGATCCCGCCAACGGCTGCACCCCGATCCCGCCGCGGTGATCATCACGGCATAGCGCCCGTTGGACAGGAGCAGGGTTCGCGAGGTCGGGCCGTGCGGGGACGAGAAATGGCGGGTGAACGGCGGCACCAGCTCGCGCACGTCCCCCGCGACGGCGTCCGTGTCCTCCCGCGGCCGGGCGACGGCGACGTCGCGCGGCGTCCGCTCCTGCAACAGCAGCTCGCTGGCCCGCACGATTGGCTCGGCGTGGAAGCGAGCCCGCATGGCCCCGCCCTGCAGGATATTTCCGATCGCGAGGATCGCCATGCCCTGGTGGTGCGCCATGTACATGCGCACCACCTCCCGCGACGTGTCGGGGGGCAACCGCGTCGGCGTGTAGTCCACCGACTCGTAGAATCCGTACTGCCCGTCGGCGCCGGCGCTGACGAGGGCCCGGAAGTTCCGTACCGCTGCCACCGGATCGAACATCGCCGCCAGCGCCGTGGCGTAGGGTGCGACCACGACGTCGTCGGCAAGGCCGCGCCGGAGACCGAGTCCGGGAACGCCGAAGTTCGAATACTGGAACGTCATCGCGAGGTCGCGTGCGGAGTAGCCCGACTCCGACATGCCCCACGGGACACCACGCTCGACGCCGTATTCGATCTGGCGCTGTACCACCAGGCGGCACGTCTGCTCGAGCAGGCTGCCCGCCGGCGCGCGCATGATCAGCCCGGGCATCAGATACTCGAACATCGATCCCGACCACGACAGCAAGACCGAGTCTCGTCCCACCGGGGTCAAGGCGCGGCCGAGGCGGAACCAATGCCGCACCGGCACGTCTCCCTTCGCGATGGCGACGAAACTCATGAGCCGCGCCTCGGAAGCGAGGAGATCGTAGCGTCCCGAGTCGAGGGCCCCGTCCGTCATGCGGTACCCGATCGCGAACAGCATCCGCGTCCGGTCAAAGAGAAAGCCGAACTCCATCGTCGTGACCATCGCGCGCGCCTCGGCGGCAAGATGTCAAAGCCGCTGGCTCAGCGCGGTGGCGGCGGCGGCGGCGCGTTCGAGGGCGCCGGCGAGCGCATCGATGTTCCGGAGTCTCGCGACGCTCCCGTCCCCGGTATCGACCATCGCCGCGCGCACGGCCACGAGGTCACGCAGCACGGCTTCGCAGCGGCTCGGCGTCTCCGCTAACGACGGCGCCGGCGTCAACCGGGCCATGAGCGGCGCGGCGGCGGCGTCCATGCGCAGCCCCGCCCAGGGGAGGAGCGCGTCGAGATCGCGGGTGTGCGTCTCCACCGCCCCGCGTAACGCCTCGACTCCCGCCGGCACCATTTGCGGCAGCGGCGCACTCTCTGAGTCGCCAACGTCCTGCGCGCGATTCGTCACCGTCCGCGCTGCCGCCTTGAGCTCCGCCAGCCGCGCGGCCCAGGCGTCGGGCGTGTCGGGGTGCTGCGTCGCCACGGTCTCGACGACGTCGAGCGCCTCATCGAGCCGTCGCCCGTCCTCCCCTGCGCGCGTCGCCTCCCGCAGGAGGAGTGCGGCATCAAGGATGCCGGACAGTGCCGCCCGGCCGGGCGCGGCCTCGTCCATCATCTCCTCGCACGCGTTGGCCACTGTGAGCAAGGATCCAGCCAGATTACCGCTGTCCACCGAGGAGACATACATCGGCTCGAGGGGACGCCCGTCCCGGGTGTCGTACCAGTTGTAGAGGTGCCCACGATGATGCTCGAGCGTTTGCATGGTGTGGAGCGTTGCCTCGATCCGATCGACCGCGTCGAGCGTTCCTACCCACCCGAAGTCGCGCGCCGACACAACCGAGAGCAGGTACAGACCGATGTTCGTAGGCGAGGTGCGTTGCGCGACCACCGGTCGCGGTGTCTCCTGGAAATTGTCCGGCGGCAACCACTGGCTGTCCCGCGTCACGAACGTCGTGAAGAAGCCCCAGGTGCGTCGGGCGATGAGGCGAAGCGCGCGCGCTTCGTCCGGCGACAGTGGAACGGCGTGCGGCTCCGTCCCAGGCAGGCTCAGCCGATGCGCGATGGCGGGCGCAAGGACCCACAACAGCAGGATGGGCAACGCTACCGGTGACGCTCCGGGGCGTTGCCACAGCACGAGCGCGGCGGCCATCGCCGTGAGGAAAATGGCGGGGGCCATGCGACGATAGAACCCCGCGAGGGTGTGAGGGATGCGCGCCGCCGCGTACACCATTGTCTTCCATTCCAGCAGCCGCCGGTGCGTCACATAGAGACGCCCCAGCGTCCGCACGACGGCATCGCCCATCCGCCACGCCTGATCCGCCATGGTCGTGAGGGTCAATGCCATCTGGCCCCCAGCCGACCGGAAGTCGCGTGCGACCGCGCGAAGGTGGCTCCGCTTGGAAACCCCAGGCGCGCGGGGCCACATGCCCGCGAATGCCGGGAGCAGCGGGGGCACGGCGATGACCCCGAGCACGAACGCCGTCCACAGACCGGGCGGCGAACCCGGCCAGACCCATCCGCACACCAGGGTGAGAAACGCCGCCGGCATGACCAGGGTGCGCCGGAGATTGTCCATCATCTTCCAGCGGGCGACCGGCGAGAAGCGCTCGCGCAGGATCCAGGGAAGCAGCTGCCAATCGCCGCGCGCCCAGCGGTGCTGGCGCGCCGCGGCCGTCAGATAATTCGCGGGGGCGCTCTCGAACAACTCGACGTCAGTCACCAGGCCGGCGCGCGCGAACAGTCCCTCGAATAGATCGTGGCTTAACAGGGCATTGTCGGGCACTCGCCCTGCGAGCGCCGTCTCGAACGCATCGACGTCGTAGATCCCCTTGCCGGTGTAGGATCCTTCGCCGAAGAGATCCTGATAGACGTCCGACACCGCCGCCGCGTAGGGGTCGATCCCCGACAGCCCGGAGGAGAGCCGCTGGAACGCCGAGCCCGCGGGACCCGGGAGGGGCGGTGTCACCCGCGGTTGCAGGACGGCGTACCCCTCCACGACTCGCCGCGTCGCCGGATCGAGCCGCGGCCGGTTGAGCGGGTGCGCCATCGTCCCGACGAGCCGCCTGATCGCACCAATCGGGAGCCGGGTATCGGCGTCGAGCGTCACGACATAGCGCACACCATCCGGTGCAACCGGTCCGTTGCCGCTTCCCGCCCCCGCGTCGGGGAGAAAGGTCGTGTCCCGGGCGCCGCGCAGGAGCTGGTTCAGCTGGTGCAGTTTGCCGCGCTTGCGCTCCCACCCCATCCAGACGCGTTCGCTGGCGTTCCAGAGCCGCCGGCGGTGATAGAGGAAGAAGCGTGGGCCGCCCCCCGGCGCGGGCCCGTGGCGAGCGTTCAACCGCGCGATGCCGTCCCGGGCCGCGGTGAGGATCTCCTCGTCTCCGGGCGACTGCTCGGTGGACGCGTCGGGCCAATCGGAGACCAGCGCGAACCGCAAGTCGCCGTCGGCGTTCGCGAGATAGTGCACCTCGAGCCGCTCGACCTGCTCCTCGACGTCGGCGCGTCCGGTGAGGAGCGTTGGCACCGCCACCAGGGTCCGGAATTCCGACGGCACGCCGGCGGGCCACTCTAGCCGCGGGAAGAGGTTCGGCGCCACGACCATCGTGACGAACCGATTCAACAACGCGACCGCGAGATCCGACGCGGGGACCAGTGCGAGCACTCCCAGAACGACCAACCCCGCGAGGGGCATGCGGACGGTGGAGGCGATGGTCAGGAGAACGGCAAGAATCCCCGCAGTGATCAGGAACAGCGTTCCCAGATACCCCGGCGTCGCGGCGTCAATGAAGGCCCGTCGCAGCCGGAGTAGGAGCGGCGGGCGGAAGCCCACCGCGCGTTCGAAGTCCCGTCGACCGCCGCCCACCAGATAGAACCCGGGGTCGGCCCGGCGTTCGTCGCACGGCTCGCTCGCGCCCGGTGGCGGGGCGCGGGACCGGCCGGCCTGGGCCAGTGCCTCCCGCGCCACGTCGAGCTCCGTACGCCCGGACCCGCGCGCGAGCGCTTCGATCGCGTGGCGATAGCTGTCACGGCTCGCGAAGTCCATCGCCGCGAAGCCGCTGCCGGCGCGGAGCGCCTCGTCCACCAGGCTGACGCTCTCGAAGAACACCGTCCAATCGAGCGCCGATATCAGCCGCATGGAGGTGATGATGTTCCGCACGGTCACCGTCAGCGCCGCTTGCCCCTGGTGCTCCACGAGCGCGATCGCGTCGGCCGTCGTCCCCTGGGCCCCAAGGCGCTGGTGCAGCCAAGCCACCGCGGAGCTCGTTGCGGGATCCTGGTCGCGCAGCCGCTGGACCAGCTCCGCCGCGAACGCCGGAAAGAACGGCGCTCGGGCGTAGCGCCGCATCGTCGGAACGACCCGCTTCCCGCCATGGTTGGTCAGCCCGAGGAGCTCGTCGGCCAGCGCCTCAGCCTCCTGACGTGCCGCGCGCCCGCGCACGATCACGTCCGCGAGTCGCCGCAGATTCTCCACAAGGACCACGCGCAACGAGATGGTAACCGCCCAGAGCTCACCGATGGTGAGCGGTTGCACCCGCTGGTAGGCTTGGACGAAACGGCGCAGGGTATCGGGATCGAAGCGGCTGTCGGTGTGGGCGACGAAAGCCCAGGCGATGCCGTACACCCGAGGGTAGCCGGCCAGCGGGCCGTCGGCGAGCGCGGGAAGCTTGCGATAGAAACCCACCGGCAAGTCGTCCCGGATCTCGCGGAGCTGCTCGTCGACGATGAAGAAGTTGTCCACCAGCCACTCCGCGGCGGGCGTGATCCACCGCTCCTCGCGGACCGCCTCGGCGATTGCGCGGTTCGCTTCACGCAACACCCGGCCGTTGTCGTCCACGCGCGGCAGTAGCGGGCGGCCCGGCTCCAACCCCGTCGCGACCCGCTGCGCGGCGGCGAGGCTCGCGGCGTGCTGTTCGAGTCGCTCGATGCCGAACAGCTCCGCGCGGATCGGGTCTTCGAGCGGGGGAAGCGGGAATAGGAGCGGCAGCCGAACGCGCACCGGTCAGCGACCGGGGGAGGGCTGCGTAACTGAACGCCTCCCGCTGGACAACGTCGAGGAGGCGTTACTCCGCATGGCCGCCGAACTCGGCACCCCTGGGCGCCCGAGTCCGCTGATCCCCAGCTGCATCCGTAACCTCCGGTCGCGTAATTCCTTGAAGAATAAACGGCCGCCGCTGGTCGCGACGGCCGTTTCGTT
>WNGE01009389.1_pt1 | contig 14144 bp, 13 predicted proteins | sample 5400651 | NCBI WGS metagenome assembly WNGE01 (sample SAMN13153370, study PRJNA577476) | soil metagenome | isolation source: 60 cm soil or saprolite under grassland replicate 2 | place: USA:California | collected 2016-06-15 | reverse complement strand
ACAGCGCCGTCCACGCAATACGCAACTGCGGGCGGTGCACGAAGTGTTCGCCGTTGGCGACTTGATGGAAGAACGCCAACGTCAACGCGACGTAGACGGCGAGGTGCATGCCGTGCCAGATCTCGTAGCGCAGCCGGCGTCGGATGAGCGGGACGGACGTCGCGCCGACGCCCACCAGCAGACTCGCGGCGATTGCTGCCCATCCGACATAGGAGGAGGTAGTGAGCAGCGCTCGTAAATGGCTGACGATCCCCATGTGGACGCGGTGGGCGTAGCCGGCGTTGATCAGCGACGCGTGTGCCAGCACGAGAGCGAGCAGGTAGACGCCGAGCACCCGATGAGCCGTGTTGATGGCGTCCGTGCCCAGAGTGCGCTCGATCGTGCGAAGTCTGGCCCGAAGCAGCACTTGAAGCAGCGCGATGTATCCAGCTAGAAAGCCGGTCAGCCGGCCGGCGTCGGTCAGCGCCGCACCGCGCCCCACCGCCGGCGCGGCACCGCGCCACCACATGCCGACGAGCAGGACAGCGCCGATGATTGCGAGCGCCGACAGGTCGCGCGGACGCGCGATCCAGCGCGAACCGACTGCAGGCACCGCCGTAGCTGCCCGCGGCTCGACCATGACCTCCACGATGTCGATAACCGGCAGGACCCCGGGAGGTTCCCGCGTGGTCAGCAGGCTCAGCTGGGCTGGCTGGAACCAAGCGCGCGGCGGGCGGGTACTAGTTGTGGTGCACCAGCAAACGAGGAGACGACGACTACCGATCTGCCAGCAGGCTCGACCGATGCGTCGGGTCAGGCATCGCGCCCGGGCCTTCGGCAGGCGGTACGCGACGCTGCGCCGCGGTGCGACACTGACGGCCGTGAGCGCCGCCCCGTCCGGTACCGGGGAGACTGCTTCGACTCGCCAACCGGTCGCATGCAGGTAGCCGGCGATCCCGCGCCGTCAGGTGCGGCAATCAGCGACGGCGCCTTGGTCGAGCGCGCGACTAGCGGCGACCAGCAGGCCTACGCCGAACTGGTCCGGCGCTACAGCGGCATCGCGCATCGCGCGGCGTCGTTGATCGCCGGGCCGGCGGACGCCGAGGACGCCGTGCAGGAGGCATTCGTGCGAGCGTTCTACGCACTGGGGCGGTTTCGCCAGGAGTCGACGTTCAAGCCGTGGCTGCTCGCGATCGTCGCCAACGCCGCCCGCAACAAAGCCCGCTCGTCCGGCCGGCAGCCGCGGTTGCGCGACCGCCTCGCGGGCGACCGCGCAGTCGGCCCATTGCGCATCGTCCCGTCTGCGGAGTCAGGCGTTCTCAACGCCACCGAGCGGCGGCGCCTGGTCGAGGCCGTCAATGCGCTGCCGACGAATGCACGGCTCGTCGTCACGTGCCGCTACCTGCTCGAGCTCTCCGAGGCCGAGACCGCTCATGTGCTCGGTTGGCCGATCGGCACGGTGAAGTCGCGGCTGTCCAGGGCGCTCGACGGATTGCGCGCCGCCCTCGCCAACGGCGGCGCACCGGACGGGGGCGAGCGATGACCAACGACCGCCGCTCACGGAACGATCTCGAGGAAGCCCTTCGCGCACTCGCCCCGACGATCGAAGTCCCACCACCGCCGGACTACGCCGAGCGCGTCACTCGTCAACTCGCTGATGAGGCCAACCGCTCCCGATCCAGGTCACGGATCAGCCGATCCTGGATTGCTGCATCCCATCGAATGCGTCGATTCGTCGTTGCGGCCGCTCTCGTTCTGATCGCCATGGCGGTGACGGTCGCCGTGCCCGGCACTCGTCACGCGTTGGCGTCCTGGCTCGGCTTCACCGGAATCGAGATCCGCACCGCACCCAGCCGGGCCAGCACAGCCCTGGTCACACCAGCACCTCTGGCCGCCGGACCCCAGGTCACGCTGCAACAGGCTCAGCGAGCGGCGACGAACCGCATCGCACTGCCCGCGAACCTGCAACCACCGGACCGTACCTTCCTCCGGCGTGACGGCGCCGCGCTGGTCGTAACCCTTGCCTACCGCAAGGCATCGACGCTGAAACCCACGCCGGACACCGGCTACGCACTCATCGTGACGGAGATCTTCGACGCCGGCGACCCCGTGCTCGAGAAGCTGCTGCACACCGGTGCGACGACAACCTCAGTCCAGGTACACGGCCGGCATGGCGTATTCATCGAGGGCCCGCAAGAGATCATCAACCTCGACCACAGCAGGACGGATCACGGGTTGGACGTCGTGCATGAGGTCGCCCCGCGGGCCAGCGCGAACACGCTGATCTGGAGCGACAGCGACGGAACCTACCGCCTCGAAGGCGACTTCACCCGCCAAGCCGCACTCGACCTAGCGGACAGGTTCCGCTGAGTGACTCCTCTCGTGACCAGTACGGACGGTCGACCTCGCCATGCCCTTGGATGTTGAAGCGGCGTTAGCAACTCATGGACAAAGATCAACTAGTTGATCATGTAGACCGATACAACTCCCGAAACACTGGAGCCGACCTGGAGCCGGCGCGCGAACCGCCCGACTACAAGGAGGGTGACTCACGCCAACTCAGCTGTCAGGGTCCGTAACAGTTGACCTGAATGCTGTCATCGCTGGCATACGTGGCAGCGGACGGCAGGCGATCATGGACAGATCCGTGGACCGACCGTCCACAGTGGACAGTCGGACGGCGCGTCAGCGCATTCTCTGGGCAGCTCGTGACCCACGCATACGAAAGCTTTCCTCAATGGCTACCTGCTGCGTAGCCCAGGCCATTTGGGCGCAGAGTCAGGCGACAACAGCACTCTGAGCGCTCTGATCGCCTGTAGGTCGGGTCACGAACCGGGTCACGGCGGCGCGCCTCTGAGGGACCACGACCACTGCGCGTCGCTGGCGAGCTCCGGATGAGACTGCGTCGGCTGCGGCATCGCTGTACGGCGCGGTCCGGGCGCCGCCTCGCCGCGCGGGTCAGCGGTCGAGCGGGGCCAGTCCGGGGCGCACCGCGCCCGGCAGTCTTCGATCGCCCCGACCAGCAGGTCGTGCAGCAGTCGATCAGGGTCCGGCACACAGGCCCGCGCGATGCCGTGGACGGCGTAACCGACGATCGCCGGGGCGGTCTGTCGACGGAACGCCCGGCGGGAAATGGCGATGTTGCGGGTGTAACGATGCGCCCACACGGCCGCACCCGGAACCTTGGCCAGTGCGTCCTGGCTCTGCTGGCTCATCGGCGTACCCGGGCGGCTGTCGAGATCGGCCAGCAGCCGCTCGCAGGTCAACACCGCTGCGGCCATCGCCCGTTGCCGCTCTTCGGCCACCACTGGCAGCGCGGTCCTCGCCGCCCGCAGCGCGATCCGGACGTCGATGCGCAGGTCGGAGCCGGTCAGCCCGATCACGTCGGGAACGAGCCCAACCAACGCCTGCCGCGCCTCGTCGGAGATGTAGTCGTTCACGTTCCGCGCGAGCACGGCGAGAAGCGGGTGCGTGCAGGCCGGATGGTCGCTCCACCGCTCGCCGGCGAGGTAGGACGCGAACTCCATAAAGCATGCGCCCTTACGCGGTCTGCGGTGCTTTCCTCGAGACAGCAGCGGGAGAAACTCCGTCGAATACGCTGGCTCGGTCGGCATTCCAACCACCCCATTCGCGGGCGCGTTGGGTACCAGTCTGCACCTGGTGCGGGTCACCGGCCCAGTCGGCGAGCCGAGATCGCTAGTTGGAACACAGGCAGCGCACGACCAGTCCTGGCAGCGTGAGCCCAGTGCACCTCGCGAGGTCGGCTAGACAGATGCGCGTGCCTGGGCAGCAACCCCGGAGCAGGACGCGCGCCGTATGCCACAGCATCCAGCTGGCGAGCAGCCTGGATCTATCGCAGGCGCGTCCATGGTGCCGCCGGTCTTGTCCGCGCCGAAGATCGGGCTGCGCCAGCCGCACGAACACACCGCCTGCACCCGGCCCTCGCCGGTTTCGACGATGCTGACGCGGTGATCCATGCTGGCGAGTTCTGTGGGGAGCGATGTCGGGTCGACCGCCCAGCGTCATCTCTCGGTGACGTTGTACTCAGCCCATCACCGACCACCCGGTCAGTCAACCCGCTCCGCCCAGCGTCCACACCTCGCCGCCGCATGAGTGGCACGGGCGCGATGATGACCACCGGCCTTGCGTGCAGCCGATGACCTACAAACGAAGCACGTAGAGGATTCGGAATTCGCAGCAGGGCGCAGACGATCACTCCGATCAGCGGGTCGCCGCGTCAAGCCGACCCCCCGCCTAACAAGCCGCTCAGTGAGGCGGCGTGCCGCTTCCATCCGGTCCCTGGACCGGCGAGCATCGGCGTCTTAACGCCGACGCTGCGCACTGCCAATCCATCCCATGAATATCGAGTGGACGCCAATGAGATCGACGGACCTCTACGTCATGCGTAGCGGAGTAGCGTTCGGGTCGATGTCATCCCGCAAGGAGGTGACCATCATGGCGCAGCAGGACACACCTGAGGACGTCGCCGCCAAGCACTCGGCCGACCACGCAGACGTCGAACGACGTCACGCGGCCGACCACGCTGAGATGTCGCGGAGGCATCTAGCAGCGCACGAGGAGACCTACGCCCGGCACGGCGACGAGCACACCGCGCTCGCGGAGCGGCACACTGCCGAGCGCGCGAAAACGGTAGATGCGGCCACCAAGGACAAGACGAGACTGAGCGCGCGGCACGCCGCGGAGCACGCGTGGATGGAGATCAGGCACGCAGCGCAGCTCGGCTGGCTCGAGACCCGCAACGCGAGCGAACGCCTCCGCGTCGACGTTCGCCACGCCAGCGAACTCGTTGCCCAGGAGCGCCGGCACGCACGCGACGATCGCCAGCATCAACACGGCTGACCGGGTGCCATGGTGGACGCGGGTTCGATCCTGTTCGTCGAGATCCCGGTTCGAGACCTGAAGCGGGCCGCCGATTTCTACGCCGGCCTGTTCGGCTGGTCTTTCGAGCACGACGATGCTGACGGATGGTTCTTCACCACCGGACATGGCGGGCCGATGGGCCGCATCACCATCGGCAGGCCCGCGGGCCGCGACGGCGCGCGCGTCACCGTGGCCGTGGACGACCTCGCTGCCATCACCCGCCGCGCCATCGAACTCGGCGGCGGCACGGCCGAGGCCGACAGCTCCGGCAGTTCCGATGTCGGCGAATGGACGCTGCTGATCGACCCGGACGGCAACCGGTTCGGCATCTTCCACGGCAGGATCCGCGGTCGCCATCACGGCCGCAAACGTCCTGGCATGCACGACTCGGGTTTCGATTAGCCGCCGCCGATGTCGCCTCATGCGTTGTGCTGGCGGGCTGCGGCTCGCCGGCGAGGCAGGAGCCAACCGTGCACGTACCCGCAAGCATCACCGTCGACAGCCCGGACATCACCGAAGGCGGGCGCATCCCCACGCGCTACACCTGCGACGGGCAGGGCGTGTCACCGCCGCTTCGGTGGAGCGGTGTCCCGTCCGACGCCGCAGCACTCGCCCTCGTCGTGGACGACCCGGATGCCCCCGGGGGGACTTATACGCACTGGGTCGTCGTGGACATCGATCCTGCCGTGCACTCCGTGGCTCGGGGGCAGTCACCGCCGCGCGCGCAGCAGATCGTCAACAGCGCCGGAAGCGCGTCCTACATGGGTCCGTGCCCGCCGTCGGGCGTTCACCACTACCGGTTCACGGTGTACGCGCTGTCTCGGCGACTGGCACTGCCACCTCGCGCATCCCTGCACAGCGCGCTCCACGCGATCGCCGAGGCCGCCACGGCGCAGGGCACGCTCACCTGCACCTACCGGCGCTGATGCCGCCTTGACTCGACGCTCAGAGAGATGTCCGCACAATCGCCGCCAGAAGAAACGGGTCTAGCGCAACACGGCCCCACCCGGTGGGTGGCGCCGTTGGTGTTGCCGCGGTCAGACCGGCGAGCGTGCGTTCATGCGCGGCCGGACCCTCGCGATGGCCGTCACGCCCAGGCCGAGCAGGACGACGCACCCGCCGACGATGACGTTGCTCAGGATCATCGAGGTCGTGCGGTCAATCCCCCGAATGACCCATGGCGCGACGATGAGCCAGACGCCTAGCAGCGGGAGCACCCAGGCCAGCCCGTGGGTACGTCCGTAGAAGCCGGCAAACCCGAACGCCAGCATCGTGATCGCGATACCGACGACGAGGTTGGAGGCGACGAGGGACGGCGCGCTCTCGTTGAAGCCGAGTACCCACGACGAGATCGCGGCATACACGCCCGCCATGAAGGTCAGTCCGTCGACCATCCACGCCTGCGGCGTCTCAGCAGCCCGCTCGTAGCGCTCCCGGAGGGCCATGATGTCCGGGTGCTGCGCTATCGACAACTGCTCTGATGAGGCCCTCTCCGTTGTCATGACGCCCACCTCCTGAGGGGAGAAGACCACTTAATTGTGCGCCAACCTCTGGCCGCTCGGCAGCCGTTCATCCCGACGGCTACGGCAGATTAGGCAGCGCCTGGCGCGGGCGATGCGCCGCGGGCCAGCATCGGGTCACCGCAGGTCGCGGGCGATTCTGCGGCGTCCACACGTGAGGCAACGATCTACGCCCGTTCGGCGCTGACCGATCGGCATAGATCGGAACAAAACGCGCCCGCATCTCCCGGTCTTGGCGGGCGGTGCGGGCGCTCTCCCAGCCGCGGAACGCCGGCTTACCCTCGTGCGCGGTGCGCTCTGCTCTGGCACTACCGACAGTAGCCCTACCTGCGCCCTCTCAGCGGCGCGATCGGGCTGATGGTTGTACAAGTCTCGCTACGGCATCCGGTCGACGAACGCCCGGCAATTGGCACGGTGCGCCTGGACCGCCGCGGCGCCGGGCACCCGGGTTCCGGTGTGGCGGACGCCGTTGGCGCGGGTTCGAGGCGCCGAGCGGATACCGTTGCCCCCGCCGGGCCAGGGTGGGAACCTTCGAGACGCGGCAGGCAGGACGCGGGCCCCCGGGCTGCGTAGCTCCTACCGACCGTCGCCCGTGACCGGGATCCTTCCTGGGATGTCCTGAACGGGCTTGCGATGGAGGCGTGGCGGATCTTCGCAGTCCCGGGGGGTGGACGCTCCCCGCCACGTCTCCAGATAATGATGCTCCGGAACTACGAGCGTGTAACTAGTCGCAGCGATCCGCGACCAGGAGCGGTTCGTAGACACCTTCCGAGCAGGGCACTGCCTGGCGCCCTGCAGGGTCGCTGCATGTCGCGGTCCAGTAGTTAAGCCGAGCTCAGCGGGTTGTGGCGATGCGGGGCATGCCTTCACGGGGGGTGAACCGGAGCTGGGCGAGTGGCTCGCCGCTCTGCCAGGCGTTGAAGGCTTTGAGGTAGAGGGCGACGTGTTCGCGGGTATCGCGGCGGCGCAGTGCCTGCCCGGCGTGGCGGCGGGCCATGTTGAACATCACCCGCCGAAGTTGCAGCCGCGGATCTCCCTTGCGTAGCCCGGCGCCGTCGATGATCCCGTCATACCAGGGCGTGAAATCGGCCCTCTTGTTGGCCTGCTCGACCAGGTAGGACGCCGCCCCGGCGGCGCTCTTGATCATTCCGGTGGCGGTGGCGATCTGCTCGCCCACCCCGAGGAAGTCCCGCAGCTTCGGGTTGTCCTCGAGGGTCTGCACGATCTGGTGGTTGGTGACCGCGGCCGCCCCGCCCGACCAGTTCAACTCCGCCCGGTTGCGGTAGAGCCACACGGTGCGCACCATCGCGGCCAGCATCGTGCTGTTCTTCTCCCCCTCGATCGCCAGCACGTCGGCCGCGGTGCGCCGCTTGCCCGTGTCCAGTACGTCGAAGGTGCCCTCGGCCACCTCGCTGAACACCGTCAGCTCCACCGGCAGGTCCGCCTCGATGATCGCCGCCAGCCGGTGCTGACCATCCACCAACACGCCGTTGACGTCGAACGCGATGCCCTGATGGGTGACCAGCCACTCGCCTCGGCGCATCGCCTCGGCGAACGAGCGCACCACCGGGCGCGACAGCGGCCGGTTGGTGGTGTTCGCTTCCAGCAACTCTGCCGCCCGCGCCGGCGTAATCGTCTGCACCCTGCTCCGCACGAAATCACTCTCCCAGGTTCGGTGATCGGTCATCGGCTGCCCACACAGCCGACGATCATGATCGCACCCAGCCAGGGCCCGCGCCCGGCGCGAGGTCCGGGACCTCCCGGGCAACCCGACACATACGACTAGCATCGGCTGCCCAAAGAGTCGCCCCGGGGCCACACGCACTGGGCGCCTATACGCACGCTGCGTTGTCCTCACCTCTCGTGCGAATTACGCTAGTCAAGACGCTCTGCGGACCAGGTGAGTGCAGATGCGACCCTCCCGGCATGAGCGGCGATTGCTCGCCGAGCAGGCCCTCATCCGAGAGGACCCGCGATTCGTCCAGCAGTTCGCCGTACCGCCCCCTGCGGCCACATCGCCTCCGGCCCGCGGCCTGCGTCGCTTCCTGCGACTGCTCACTCGCCGACGCCCCTGACGCATCGCACCGAGCGGGGCGGCCGCCACACGATGCCCGCATGCATCCGTCAGCGTCGGTACGGGAAGGAGTTGATCACAATGCTGGTCATCTTGGGCGGCCTGCTTGCCGGCGGCGCCGGCGCCTTCACCGGCCTGCTGATCGCCTACAACACCTCCGGCGGCCCGAAATACACCCCGGAGATCTTCGGGCAATCCCTGGCGACGCTCACCACCCTCGGCGTGTTCTGCTCCGGTATGGCAATGGGGCTCACCTTTTGCTTCGGGCTCTGGCTGATCGTCGGTGTGCACCCGCCCCGCCATGCTCCACACCACCGGCAGCCGGCACACCCCGGCCAGCACCCAGCCAGCCACCACGCCGGGCACACGCAGACCCGCTAACAAACCGCTCAGCCGAAGCTCGTTCGATCGCTAGTCGCACGGCCAGGGGCACCTAGGCCGTGGCAGCTGAGCGAGCAGCTCGTGCGGTGTCGCGGGTGCAGGTCTCGACGGAGGGTGCAATCGGGCGTGTCAACGATGGGGCGACACGGGGTCAGTTTTCACGCGTCGCCGACAGGGCGGTGCCGCGCTACCGCCGCTCGCTCTCGCAGTGTGCCGACTACCACGCGGGCGGCAGGGGTTGTTTGCCTGCAGCGCGGCATGCCGTCTCGTCGTATCAATCGCGGAGTTCAACCCCGGCTACCGGCTCCGGCCGGCTTCCCCCGAAGAGCCTCGCCTGTGCTGGTGACCGGGGTTGAGCTGTGCCGCCCCCCGATGGCGGTAGAGAATTTAGCACTTAGCACACGGTCCCGGGCTGGCGCTGGCAGGTTGCTGCAAGTAAAGAAGTGTCCGCACCTGCATGGGGGCATGGCTGCGCTGCGTCTCCCGGTCGGCGCCATGGATCGAGCGAGATCGCTTCAGACGCACCGCCTACACGTGCGCGGCATTGATCCCAAGGTCGAGCTGCGCCTCGATCTCGAGCACGCCCGCAGTCATGGACTGGCCGCGGCAACCGGCAGGCGGGGGTACACCTGGCGCAGGGGGTCGAGGCCCGCAAGCTGTTGCGGCGGGGTGAGCCGCTCAGCCGATTCCCGACCCTTCAATGTCACCGGCGCCCAGCCATCGGTCAGGTTGATCGCCCAGCCGCGCAATCCCAGATCCCTCGCCCACAACCGCACACAATTGCGGAACCCGACACCCTCCACGCGCCATGCACCCGCGCGCTCAGCCGAGCCGGATCGTCCACCCGGCAAGCCGGAACGAGCCGAGCGCCATTCCAGCCGCGGCGCCTGTAGTCGTTCACCGAGCCGGTGTGCTCGCCGTGGCGGTGAGCAGACGATGATCTCGGTACGTCGTGCAGAGCGGATCGGGCGTAACCAGCGCGACCGCTTAAGCTCGGCCTCGAGTCACTGGTGCGGCGAGCCCCCGCGGTGGCGTGCTCATCTGCGCAAAGGTCCCGGGCGAGACCGCCGACGCAGATCCATTTCGCCTCACGGACGCATGCCCCACGACCGGCCTGCGCCGTTGCCGTGCGGCAGGCCGGTTGAGGGGCCCGCCGGGTCGTTAGGGGGCGTTCACGCGAACCGCTACGACGTCGGCGGAGTTGTTTGCGCTGGTGGTCTGGGAGAAGAACGCGAGGAAGTCGTCCGCGATCGCGGTGAGGCCCTGGTAGTCGCCGAGGAAGTACCCGCGGGCGAACGGCGCCTTCTCCATGTCGAAGGGACCGCCGATGTGCTGTTCGGACCACGTGCTGCCGAGGTTGTGCGAGTGGGCGAGGAAGACGTCCGTAGGCACTCCGGGAGCTGCAGTGTTGTTCCGGAAGTCGTAGTACTCCACTCCGACCGTGCTGTCCGAGGACACCTCCACGGCGGGGTTGAATGCCGCCGCTGGCACCGGGGTCTGGTTCACCTTGACGGGAGTCGACCACGTCCGTCCACCGTCGGTGGAACGCGACAGGATGACGTCGGGTCGGGCGCCGCCGGAGAATCGACCGTCGGCCCAGACGACGTACACCGCTCCTGTATTCGGATCCACCCCGATGTCAGGCAGGTTCGTTCCTACCCGCACAGGCTGATTCGTGTCCGGGTCGCAGACGCGCTCGGCGCCACAGCCGGGCAGCTCCGCGAAGTTTGCGATCTTGATCGGCGAGGACCAATGCAGCCCCGCGTCCGTCGAGACCATGGCGGCGATGAAGTCCTGGTTCGGCGAGGGCTGCAGCCCGGAGCCTCTGCCCGTCCAGAACACATCGATCAGCGTGCCGTTCGGCGTCACCGCTATCTGGTTACCGATCGTGAAGACATTCTGGTTGCTCATCGCGACCGGCGCCGACCAGTGCGCACCGCCGTCGGTGGTACGCGAGAAGATCGGTTGCCCGCGGTAGGCGAAGGAGTGGAACTCCGAGGTGATGCTTCGCTGATCGCCGGGGAAGGCGCCGCGGTCCCAGACCGCATAGACGGAGCCGGGTCGGGTCGGGTCGGCGGTAATCGACTCCTTGTCATTGAAGTTGACGCCCGACGTGTCGCGGATCAGCGTGGTGGGCGGCCCCCAGGTCGCTCCGTCGTCAGTGGACTTGGACACGAGAATCGCCGACGTCTCGAGCTGGTCCGAGACGGAAAGCGAGATCTGGTAGGCATCGCCGTTAGGATCAAACGTCACCCACGGGTCCGACGAACGCTCGTACGCGTTCTGTCCGGTCCCGCCGGCGCAGGCGCTAAACGCTGCGAAATTCTCGGTCCAACTGGTGCCGCCGTTGGTGGACCGGGACGCGACCAGGCCGTGCGCGCCGCCGTCGTTCCAACGGTCCTGCTGGAAGACCCCGATGATGTTGTCCGGGTTCGTCGGGTTGACGGCCACGAATGGCTCCACCTCGGTATTCGGGTAGTTGACGGAGGTCGGAAAGAACGTTCCGACTGTGCAGCCCGCGAACGGGCTCGGTCCGGACGCCGGTACCGTCGGCCCGATGCTGTACGGGTAGGCATCGGCCACGCCTGCCGCGGCGAGAACTATCGCCGACGCTGCAGCGGCCACACATAGCCTGCGCATGAGAACCCCCTGAGTGGACGACGTGAGGCCCAACTGGCCCGATCACTCGCCCCCGAGGCCGTCGCAAAGGTGTCGTTGGCGCACAGGCCTAGCCTCTCGCCTCGCTATACCACCGCGGGCCTCGGCTGGCAAGACCGCGAACAAGCCGTCCCCCGGTTGCCAGGACTAGTCCGCAGTAGGACCCTGAGTGGTTGTCCGGCGGCGCCGCCGGGCGCTGCCCCAACCCCCAGAGGGGGTGGATCATGTACGCGCGCGCTACCACAATCCAGGCGCAGCCGTCCTCGATCGACGACGGCATTGCCCATGTCCGCGACGAGGTCATGCCCGCGCTGATGGGCGTCGAGGGATGTGTCGGTCTGTCACTGCTGATCGACCGAGCATCAGGACGATGCATCGCGACAAGCGCGTGGGAGTCCGCGGAAGCCATGCACGCAAGCGCCGAGCAGGTTCGGCCGATGCGTGACCGGGCCGCGGAGCTCTTCGGCGGCAGCGCTCAGGTGGACGAGTGGGAGATCGCGGTCTTGCACCGCGACCACCAATCGCAGCAAGGAGCGTGCGTGCGGGCCACGTGGATCGAGGTGGATCCGGCTCAGATGGACCGCGCCATTGACGTCTTCCGGATGAGCTCGCTGCCCGCGATCGAGGCGCTCGAGGGCTTCTGCAGTGCCAGCCTGATGGTGGACCGCCGATCCGGCCGGGCAGTCTCCTCGGTGACCTACGACGGCCACGAGGCGATGCAGCGCAACCGAGACCAGGCAGCAACGGTCAGGACAGCCGGGGCCCAAGAGGCCGGCGCCAACATACTCGACGTCGGCGAGTTCGAACTGGCGGTCGCGCACCTACGCGTGCCCGAGATGGCCTGACAGAAGGAAGCCCGCTCGCCAGGACGTCGGCGATCGGATCCCGCCATCCGCCAGGGCGGGCAGTCGTCTCGCCCGGCCTGGCGGGTTCCTCTCGGCGAACCGAACAAGACCGCTCCACCAGGGGACGTGCCGCGCATCGCGAGGCGGGTCGTCTCGCGTTGAACACCCGCACGCCGTGGCCGTCACGAGGTCAACGCCGTCGCCGACGCCGTGCGGGGTCGCTGTAGGTCGCGGTCTACTAGGTCTCTGGCTTAGCGGGTTGTGGCGATGCGGGGCATGCTTTCGCGGGGTTACTCCGTGTTGGCTGCTGCTTTGGCGAACAGTTCGAGCATGGCGATCCCTCACGCAGGGCATGGCGTGCGGTGGGCAGGTCGGCGATCCGTCCGGCGTGAATCAATGGCACACCTACGTTGTCCCTGTGGGCCCGACCAGCGGGAGGTATCCGACGCGTTTGACGAGCTGGCCAGCGAGGTGTGCCCTGCCCTCGACGCCACCGGTGACCGACCTCAGAAGCCACCCGGACAGACGCACGCTATCCCTCGCTCTGCGCGGCGAGGTCTCGCCCGGCTGCGCGCGCGTTATCCGAACCGATCGGGTGCTCTCCGCTTTCGGGATTACGCTCGCGCGTCGATGCCGCGCGATGAGGCGAGGCGCCAGTCGGAGCAGTCAGCGCCCCGGCACGGGACCTCCGGGCGGCGAGCGTGGGCACGCGGTGGGGCTGCGCACCACGGCGGTGTGGTCGCGCCGCGTTGTGTTCGCAGCCAATGGCTGCTCGACTACGAGTGCTCTTCGATGCCAGCAAGCGTCAGCGCGTCGGCACGATCCCGGCAGTCGCGTAGGGCGACGATTCGCCCGTCGCGCACGGTGAACATGGCGTAGTCACGGTCGTCGGACTGACGGAGACGGTGAGCGTCCGCGCCTGGGGTTCGCACAGCCACGACAACCTTGTCGCCGTGCCCGATCACCTCGTCCAGCTGGGCACGCAGGCCGCGTTGGGCCTGCAGGGCGAGTGCGGTTTCCAGCTCGCCGCGGCCGTGGCAGACCTGCGGGCGCGGGTCGGCGGCGCTGGGATCGAGGTAGGTCCACTCCAGGCTCGGATCGACCAGATCCAGCATCGCCTCCGTGTCGCCGCTTGCGTAGGCCGCGTAGGCCCGGCGGATGAGAGCAACGTTCGAGTCAGGCATCACGAATCCTCCGCTCGTCTCGGGTGGGATGCGGTGTGGGGGCAAAGCCCCCGAGCGGACGGTGGTGCTCGTGGCGCACCCGGGTCACGGTCGGCCCGGCGGATGCGACGCCGCGCCAGCCGGTGGCTACGACGGCCACCGGCCGCGTCTCTCCAGCGGTACGGGCCGGGAGGTCAGGGTCAACCAAACGGGCGCACAGACGCAGTATCAAACGCGAGCAGCGCACCGGCAAGAGCTCGGCCCGAGCCAGAGACTGAACGGAGCCTCATGGGGTTTATGCCGCCTTGCCGAGGTCGGCGAGTACACGGGTGCGGATGACGTCCGGGTCGGTGTCGAGGCGGCGGAGCACTTCCACGGCCGTGTTGCTTTTCGGGTCGAGCAGACCGAGCAGCACGTGCTCCACACCGACGTACTGGTCGCCGAGGGCGAGAGCCTCGCGCTGCGCACGTTCGAGCGCACGTTTCGCCCGCGGCATGAACGGGAGATGCCCGGTCGCATCCGGTTGCTCGCATCGGGGCCGCCGCCACGGTCGCCGGCGCCGCGGCTGCTGGCGCGGAACGTTCAGGCTAAGCCAGGGATAGTCGAGTGCACCTGGCCCGAAGCTGGCCTCCACCCGCCTGCG
>WNGE01005608.1_pt1 | contig 14146 bp, 17 predicted proteins | sample 5400651 | NCBI WGS metagenome assembly WNGE01 (sample SAMN13153370, study PRJNA577476) | soil metagenome | isolation source: 60 cm soil or saprolite under grassland replicate 2 | place: USA:California | collected 2016-06-15 | reverse complement strand
TGATCGGCGCCGGCGTCGGCTTCGCGGTTACGGGCGACATCGCCGCGCTCTCGTGGCGCGCCGCCTTCGTGATCCTCGCGATTCCGGCGTTCGTGCTCGCGTGGCTGATGTTCCAGCTGCCCGAGCCCGCCCGCGGCGGCACGACCCCGCTCGTCTCCCAGTCGGCGCCGGCCGCGGCCGACGCCGACGCGGAGCCGCCGCGCGAGACGGACGCTCAGCGGCTCGCGCGCGAGCGCGGCCTCGAGCCGGATCCAGAGCTCGTGCTGACGGGCGACCCCCGCCGGCTGGGCCTCGTCGCGGCGACGCAGTACATCCTGCGCATCCGGACGAACGTCGTCCTCATCGCCGCGAGCGCCTGCGGCTACTACTTCCTCGCGGGCGTGCAGACGTTCGGGATCGAGTTCACGACGAAGCAGTACGGGATCGACCAGGCGCTCGCCAGCCTCCTGCTCCTCGTCGTCGGCGTGGGTGCCGTCGCGGGCGTACTCGCCGGCGGCGCGATCGGGGACCTGCTCCTTCACCGCGGCTACCTGAACGGCCGGATCCTCGTCGCCGCGGTGGCCGCGACGGCGGCCGTGATCCTATTCGCGCCGGCGCTCTTCACGCACAGCGCGTTGACGGCCGTGGCGTACCTCACCGTCGCGGCGCTGGCGGTCTCGGCGCAGAACCCGCCCCTCGACGCGGCGAGGCTCGACATCATGGTGCCGCTCCTGTGGGGTCGGGCCGAGGGCGTCCGCACGTTCCTGCGCACGGCGGCGCAGGCGCTGGCGCCGCTCCTGTTCGGCGCGGTCTCGGACTACGTCTTCGGGGGCGGCCGGTCGGGGCTCCAGTGGACGTTCGTGCTGATGCTGCTCCCGCTCGCGGCCGGCGCGTACTTCCTCTTCAAGGCTCTGGGGACGTACCCCCGCGATGTCGCGACGGCGGCCGCGGCGCCACGCACGTGAGTCTCGGCTCCTCAGAGCCCTGCCCTTGCGCGGCGGCTTTCCGACTGGTAGCAGGGGGAACGTGCGGAAGCCCACGGACGTACAGCGGCCGTGAGGATGCGTGGGCGCTCGCGGCGCCGGCCCGCGTTGGCAGCGGGGGTCGCGGCGTGCCTGCTCGCCGGGATATCGGCTGTCGGGGTCGGCAGCGGCGCAGCGACGAGCTGGTGTCGGTCACTCATGGCGGCGGCCGGAGCTGGAGCTCGCCGAGGCTCGTGCTGCGCCACGGCAGACGCGCCGGGCCCGAAGACGGGCAGATCCTGGTCGACGCACGCAGCGGCCGTCTCTACCTCCTCATGGCCTGGGTGCGCGACGCCTTCGCCACGCCGGCAGAGCCGGCCTGGATGCTGATCGCACAGTCCGGCGACGGCGGCGTGACGTGGTCGAAGGCGCGTCGCTTCGGCACGGGTAACCCGGCGGCCGGCCGCGGCGGGCCGGTCATCCGCAGCTCGCCCCAGGTTCCGTCCTTCGCGATCGATGCCCGCGGCGTTCTCTACGCTGCCTGGCAGGACGCGCGCTTCCACGCGGGCGCGCGCGAAGACGTGGTGCTGACACGCTCCAGCGACGGCGGGAGGCGCTGGACGCCGGTGCGGAAGATCAGCGCCGCCTCCGGTGCGGGCGCGATCATCCCAACCCTCGCTGCACGAGGAAACGGCGTGCTCGCGGCGCTCTACCTCCAACTCGAGAGCGGAGGAACCGAAGCGCGCTATCGCGTCTCGACCTCGAGCGGCGGCGGCCGCCGCTTCCACGACAGCGTCATCTCGCCGACGTTCGTCGTGACCGACGCTCCCCGGCTGACGCCCAGCCCGCTCGTGCCCGGCGGCTACTTCCTCGGCGACTACATGGGCATCGCGCCCACCGGCGGCCGCGCCTTCGCGACGGCGTTCGTAATGGCCAACGCCGCCGGCGGGAACAAGACGGACGTCTTCTACGCGCCCGTGGGGACGCGGTGAACCGAGCCCAGTTCCTCGTCGCAGCCGCACTCGCGTCGCCCGGGCTGCGCGACGTCCTGCGCAGGCCCGCCTCTGCCGAAGCCGCCGCGGGCCCGCGGCCCGGGACCTGGGACGCGATTCGCGGCGAGTTCGCGCTCGCCCCAGGCGTCACCCAGCTTTCGGCGTTCCTGTTGGCCTCGCATCCCCGGCCGGTGCGTGAGGCGATCGAGCGGCACCGGCGAGGGCTCGACGCCAACCCGCACGGATACCTCGACCACGCCGCTTCGTTCGAAGAGCGCGCCCGCCGCTCGGCCGCGCAATCGCTCGGCTCGCAGCCTTCGCAGGTGGCCCTCACCGACAGCACGACGATGGGGCTCGGCCTCCTCTACGGCGGGCTGAGGCTCGCGGCCGGAGACGAGGTGCTCACGACTGTCCACGACTTCTACTCCACGCACGCCGCGCTCGAGCTTCGCGCCGCCGCGACCGGAGCCCGCGTGCGCAAGATCTCCCTCTACCGCGATCTCAGACACGTCTCGGAGGCCGAGATCGTGGCAAGCGTCGCCGCCGCTCTTCGTCCCGAGACGCGTTACGTGGCGGTCACGTGGGTGCACTCGAGCACGGGGCTGAAGCTCCCGATCCGGCAGATCGCCGCCGCCGTCCGACGGGCGAACGCCTCCCGGTCCGCGGGCCGGCAGATCCGGCTGTGTGTCGACGGCGTGCACGGCTTCGCGGTCGAGCCCGAGCCGGTCGCGTCGCTCGGCTGCGACTTCTTCGTGAGCGGCTGCCACAAGTGGCTGTTCGGACCCCGCGGCACCGGCCTGGTCTGGGCGAAGGACCCGGCCTGGGCCGGCGCGAGCGAGATCATCCCCTCGTTCGACCGACAGGCAATCGGCGCCTGGATCCGCAACGGCCCCTCGTCGCCGCTGTCGGGCGCGCAGCTCACGCCGGGCGGATTCCACACGTTCGAGCACCGCTGGGCTCTCGACGAGGCATTCCGATTCCACCGGCGGATCGGCAGCGCGCGGATCGCCGCGCGGACCCACGAGCTCGCCGCGCGACTCAAGGAGGAGCTGGCGAGGCTCCGCGGCGTTCACGTGCAGACTCCCGCCGCAGCGAGGCTCTCGTCCGGCCTCGTCTGCTGCACCGTCGACGGGCACGATCCGAACGATTTCGTGCAGCGTCTCTTCGACAAGCACCGCATCGTCGCGAGCGTGACGCCGTATGCCCAGCAGCTCGTGCGCTTCGGCCCAACGATCGTCAACAGCCACGAGGAGATCGACCGAACCGTCAGGGCCGTTCACGCGCTGACCTAGGCCCGGCCGCGCCGTCTCGTTACTCCGGCAGCCAGCCCTCCTCGTAGGCGCGCCACTCGACCGAGAACGCCGCGTAAGCCTCCCTGGGATCGCTCGTGTCGGTCTGCACGCCGGCGCCGTGCTTCTGCGCGACCGGGTCGGCAGGATAGACGGCGCCCTCGTTGGCAGGGGTCCGGGCGCCCACGGCAAGCACGAGCGACGGCCCGTCGCCGGCGCCGACGATCGCGTGGTCGACGCCGGCGGGACAGTGGAAGAAATCCCAGGTCCTCAGCGCCCGTTCCTCGCCGGCCACGATCAGGACGCACTCCCCCGCGAGGACGAGGAAGTCCTCCTGCGCGTTCTCGTGGTGGTACATCGTCATCGGCTCGCCCGGCTGCATGACGTTGAGGTTGATCCCGACCTGCGGGAACCGCACGTCCTTGCCCTCGAAGTTGCAGTATGCGCCGAGCTCGCCGACGAGCCAGCGGGCGTCCTTGGCGTTGAGCACGAACCAGCCGTCGCTCTCGGGCATCACGCCGCCGGTGTCGGCGGGGACGAGCCGTGCCTCCTCGGTCATGGATGCGATCCTAGAAGGGATCCGCAAGCCGCTGCAGCCGACCCTCCCGCACCGCGACCACGTCGAACCCGATACGCAGGCCGTCGAGCTCCGGGCGGCGGGAGAGCCACGCCGCGGCCGCACGCCTCAGCCGCCGCTGTTTCTCCGCCGTCACCATCTCCAGCGGGTCGCCGAACGCCGGCCCGCCTTTCTCCTTCACCTCCACGAAGCGGAGCTCGCGGCCGCGGCGCACGATCAGGTCGAGCTCGTTGCCGCCGGCCCAGACGTTCGCGCCCAGGATCCGCCAGCCGCGCAGGCGGTACCACCAGAGCGCGCGGCGCTCGGCCGCTTCGCCGCCCCTGCCCATGCAGGCAACGGTAGGCCCGAAGCCGATATGAGAGTGTCACGGAATCGACCGTCGGCCACCGGACATCCGCCGTCTGCTCGAGCTCCTCGAGGAGCACGGCGTCCGGTACGTCGTGACCGGCTCGGCCGCGGCGATGCTGCACGGTGTGCCGCTCGAGCCGGGTGACCTCGACATCACACCGGCGGTGGACTGGGACAACCTTCGCAAGCTCGCCGAGGTCCTCGTGATCATCAAGGCGCGCCACAGCCCTGGCGGGCCGTTCGGCAGCTGGCAGACCGAACCGGACGGACGGAGCTGAAGCGGCGGTCGGTGAAGCTCCCCGCGTTCGGCCTGGAGGTGTGGGTCGAGGCGATCGAGGACCTCCTGGCCACGCTCACCGTCCCGCGGCGGCCCAAGGACGTCGACCGAGTGCGGCAGCTACGCGCGCTGCAGCGGGCGGCCCGTCACGCGGCGGGCTCCTCGCCGTATTCGTAGCCGTAGCAGAGCGCCTGGAACGAGAGCCGGTGCACGGCCGACGGCCCGCGCTCGCGCACGACTGCGGAGTGACCGGGTGTGATGTAGCCGACGTGCCGCGCGAAGCCGTAGGCCGGATACAGCGCGTCGAGACGCCGCATCAGTCGGTCCCGCGTCACCTTGGCGACGATCGAGGCCGCCGCGATCGCGGCGCTCTTCGTGTCGCCGTCGACGACGGCGGTGTGCTCCGGCGCCAGCGGTCCGAGCCGGAAGCCGTCGACGAGGCAGGCCTCGGCGGGCGGCGTCAGCGCATGCAGCATCGCCCGCAGGCCGGCGAGGTTCGAGCGGTGCAGGCCGTTCCGGTCGATCTCCCGGGCCGGGATCAGCCGCACCGCGATCTTCTCCGCGCAGCCGAGCACGGCGTGGTAGAGCGCTTCCCGGCGCTCCTCCGAGCACTGCTTCGAGTCGTTCAGATAGGTGAGCGGCCGCACGCGATGTTCCTTCAGCGCCTCGTAGTCGAGCAGAACGCCCGCGACGACGAGCGGCCCTGCGAGCGAGCCGCGGCCCGCCTCGTCGGCACCCGCCACGAACCGCGCCCCGAGCTTCCGGTCGAACTTCAGAAGCTTCTGGCCCGTCCGCCTCATCAGCGCCCGAGCATAGCGCGGCCCTCAGCCGGCGCCTCCGGGGCGAGGGAAGGCCGGGACTACTCGGCGGCCCGGACGGCCTCTGCCTCTGCCGGCGAGGTCTCCTCGGCCTCCGAGAGCTGCTCCGCCTCCGCCGCGGCCGGCTCCTCGGAGACAGCCGTCTCCTCGCTCGCCTCGAGGATGGGCTCCACCGCCTGCGGCAGCGCCGAGCCCGCCCCGTACCGCTTCTCGCGGACACGCGCCTTCTTGCCCACCCGCCCGCGCAGGTAGTAGAGCTTGGCGCGGTTGACGTCGCCGATCGACACCACGTCGATCTTCTCGATCTTCGGCGAGTGGACCGGGAACGTTCGTTCGACGCCGACGCCGAACGACTGCTTGCGGACGGTGAACGTCTCGCGGGCGCCCGAGCCCTGGCGCTTGATCACGACTCCCTCGTAGACCTGGACGCGGCGGCGCTGGCCCTCGATCACCTGGAAATGGACGCGCACGGTGTCGCCCGCCTTGAAGCGGGGCACCTTGCGCATCTGGGCGCGCTCGATCGAATCGATGATCTTGCTCATCAGAGGAAGGGCCCGCCGGGCCGAAGGCTTAGGTTAGCGAATGCTGATTCGGTTCGGCGGCCAGTAGACGAAGAACACCTCGCCGATCAGGTTCGAGCGCGGTACGGCGCCCCAGGAGCGGGAATCGCAGGACTCCTTGCGGTTGTCGCCCATGAAGAAGTACTCGCCCTTGGGCACGTTCCACCTCCGCGGCGCCTGGTGGTCGCGACGATCGGTGTGGATGTAGGGCTCGTCGAGCCGCTTGCCGTTGACGTAGACGTAGCCGTCGCGCTCGCTGAGGTGCTCGCCCGGCAGCCCGATGAGGCGTTTCACGAACGTGCCGCCGGCGCCGCAACGCAGCCTGGCCAGCGGCGGCGTCTTGAAGACGATGATCTCGCCGCGCTTCGGGTCGCGGAAGTGGTAGATGAGCCGGTTCGCGAGCACCCGGTCGGAGCCGTGCAGGAGTCCGCCCGCGGCCTCGCAGGCCGGCGCCGGGCGGGCGCAGTGCAGCGTCGGCTCCATCGACGAGGACGGGATCCGGTACGGGTTCACGACCCACGTCTTGAGCGCGATCACGATCAGCACCGCACCGCCGATCGTGAGGATCCAGTCGAGGACCACCCTGACCTCGTGCGGCAGGTTCGGGAAGAGCCGCCCGAGCGGGTCCTTCACCGCACCTTCTCCCGCCGCCACGCCTCGATCCGGGCGTGGTCGCCCGAGAGCAGCACGTCCGGCACGGTCCAGCCTCGGAACTCCGCCGGCCGCGTGTAGTGCGGGTACTCGAGACCGCCGCCGAGCTCCGCGGAGAAGCTCTCGAGCTCTCCCGAGCCCTCCGCGAGCGCGCCGGGCAGCCGGCGCGCGACGGCGTCGAGCAGCACCATCGCCGGCAGGTCGCCGTTCGAGAGGACATAGGGCCCGATCGAGATGGCGTCGCTGCAGAGGTGCTCGACGATCCGCTCGTCGAATCCCTCGAAGCGCGACGAGAGGAGCGTCAGCTCGTCCCCCCGCGCGAGCTCCTCGACCACGTCCTGCGTGAGTGGCCGCCCCTGCGGCGTCAGGGCCACGACGTGTTCCGGTGGCTGCCCGGCGTAGGCGGCGTCGAGCGCGGCCGCGACGACGTCGACCCGCAGCACCATGCCCGCGCCGCCGCCGTACGGGTCGTCGTCCACCTGCCCGCCGCGCAGCGGCGTCGTGTCGCGGTAGTTGAACAGCCTCAGCTCGAGCTCGCCGCCGAGCACTGTCGCGAGCGGCCGTTGTTCGGTCAGCCACGCGAACGCATGCGGGGTCAGGGTGAAGATGTCGATGCGCATCAGTCGGGGTCGGCGAAGCCTACGGAGACAACGACTCGCCCGCCCTCGAGGTCCACCTGCCGCACGCAAGCCTCGACGAGCGGCAGCGACAGGCCCGAGTCGAGCTCGAGCACGTCGTTCGCAGGGTAGTCGAGCACGTCGCTGACCCGTCCGAGGATCCGTCCGCCCTCCTCCTCCACCTCGAGCCCGACGAGCTGGTAGGCGTAGTACTCGTCGGGGCCGAGCGGCGGCAGTGAGTCGCGCGGCACCGCGAGCGCCGCGCCGCGCTCGACGGGCCGGTCGAGCCGAATCACCGGCCGCCCGCGGGCCCCGCGCTTCGACGAGACGATCGTCGCGGTCTCGCCCGCCGCGTACAGGGTCGCGCCGGCGGCGAACGTCTCCGCGCGCTCGCTCGCACCCTCGACGAAGAACGAGCCGTCAAGCCCGTGCGGCCGGCCGACGCGGCCGACCGGGACGAGCTCAGAGGGCAACGGAGAAGGACTCGAACAGCGTTTGCGCCTCGTCGCGCCCCATCTGCGGCGGCACGGCGTCCGAATACCCGGTGCGGCGATGCTCGAGATCGAGCGTCCAGTACGCGCCGGGCTGGTCCTCGTACGGCATCCCGACGCTGCCGGAGTTGACGACGCGTTTGCCCGCGATCGTACGGTCGAACTGCATGTGCGTGTGTCCGCACACGACGACGTCGGCATCGACGTCGGCGAAGATCGAGGTGAGCCGCTCCTCAGGCGTGCGCTCAGTGAAGACGTCGACATCGTTCCGCGGCGTCGCGTGGCAATAGAGGATTCGCCCGATCTGCACCGTCGGTGGTCGGGAGTGGAGGAACGCGATCTGCTCGTCGGTCAGCGCTGCCCTCGTCTCGTCGAGCACGCCCGGCGGCGCGAGCGCCGGCTCGCCGGGCGTCAGCTCGCGGTCGGCGTTGCCGCGCACCCATTTGACCCGATCGCCGAGCGCACGCAGACGCTCGAGCGTCTCCGCGGGCTGCTGACCACCGGCCACCACGTCGCCGCCGACGACGATCGTCGCGTCCTCGGGGATCTCCTGCAGCACTGCCTCGAGCGCGCGGAGATTCCCGTGCACGTCGTAGAGCGTCGCGATCAACCGACGATCTCGAGCTGGAGCCGGCGCCCGGCGTGCGGCCCGCCGGCGCGCACGAGCGTCCGCAGCGCGCGGGCGATCCGGCCCTGGCGGCCGATCACCTTGCCGACGTCCTCGTCGGCGACGTGCAGGCTCAGCACGAGCGACCCGTCGTCGCCCTCGACCTGCTCGACGCGCACCGCGTCGGGCTCGTCGACCAGCCTGCGCGCGAGCTCCGCGAGCAGCTCGGCCATGACTACGAGATGCCCTTGACCTTCAGCAGCCGGGCGACGGGCTCGGTCGGCTGTGCGCCCTTCTCGAGCCAGCCGCGCACCTTCTCCTCGTCGAGCTCGATCAGCGACGGCTCCGACTGGGGGTTGTAGCGCCCGACGATCTCGATGAACTTGCCGTCGCGCGGCGAGCGCGAGTCGGCCGCAACGACGCGGTAGATCGGGTTCTTCTTCGAGCCGACCCGCGTCAGCCTCAACTTCACTGCCATTGCTTACCTCTTCGCTTTCTTCTTCTTGCGTTTGCTGGACGACTTGCGCGTCGCGCTCGGGCGCGGCTTGCCGTTCCCGGGCGGAGACATGCCCGGGACCTGCATGCCCGGGAGAGAAGGCATCTTGCCGGATCCCATCGACTTCATCATCTTCGCCATCTGCCGGCGGGCCTCGATGAGCTGGTTCACCTGCGCGACGGTGGTGCCGCTGCCGGCGGCGATCCGCCTGCGCCGGGAGGCGTCGATCACGTGCGGCACGCGCCGCTCGCGCGGCGTCATCGACAGGATGATCGCCTCGACGCGGCCCAGCTCCCGCTCGTTCACCTGGTCGAGGCCTTCGAGCTGCTTGCCCAGGCCAGGCACCAGCTTCAGCACGCCCTGGAGCGGCCCCATCCGGCGCAGCATCTTGTAGCTCTTGAGAAAGTCGTCGAAGGTGAACTCGCCGGCGAGCATCCGCCGCTCGAGCTCCTCCTTCTCGTCGTCGGCGACCGCGGCCTCGGCGCGCTCGATCAGCGTCAGCACGTCGCCCATGCCGAGGATGCGCGACGCCATCCGGTCGGGGTGGAACCACTCGAGCGCGTCGAGCTTCTCGCCGACCGAGGCGAGCTTGATCGGCTTACCGGTGACGGCCTTGACCGACAACGCCGCGCCGCCCCGCGCGTCGCCGTCGAGCTTCGTCATCAGGACGCCGTCGAAGTCGACGCGCTCCTGGAACGCCTGTGCGACGTTCACGGCCTCCTGGCCGGTCATCGCGTCGAGGACGAGCAGGACGTTCGTCGGCTTCGCCTCCCTGCGCACCGCCGCGAGCTCCGCCATCAGCGGCTCGTCGACGTGCAGCCGGCCCGCGGTGTCGAGGATGACGACGTCGCGGTCGTCGGCCTTCGCGCGCTCGATCCCGTCGCGCACCGCCCGTACCGGGTCGGCGCGCTCCTCGGCGTAGACCGGAACCCCGACCTGCTGCCCGAGCTGGATCAGCTGGTCGATCGCCGCCGGCCGCTGCAGGTCCGCGGCGACCAGTGCCGGCCTGCGGCCGTCGTTCTGCAGCAGCAGCGCCAGCTTGCCCGCGGCCGTCGTCTTACCGGATCCCTGGAGCCCGGCGAGCAGGATCGTCGTCGGCGGGCGCGGCGAGAAGGCGAGCTGCGAGGAGCCGGCGCCCATCAGCGCGGTCAGCTCCTCGTGGACGACCTTCACGACCTGCTGGCCCGGCGTCAGGCTCTTCTGGACGTCCTGGCCGAGCGCGCGCTCGCGGACCTGCGCCACGAAGCCGCGGACGACGTCGAAGTTGACGTCGGCCTCGAGCAGCGCGAGGCGGACCTCGCGCATGGCGCGCGAGATCGCCTCCTCGTCGAGCGTGCCGCGACCGCGGAGGTCGCCGAGCGCGCTCTGCAGCTTGTCCGAGAGGGTGTCGAACACGGCCCACCAGTGTACTGGCGTCCTGCTTTGCGCCTTTCGACGCATGGAGGGACACTGTGGGCATGGGCTCCGCCACCGCAGCCGTGCGAAAGACCGTCACCGTCCTCTTCTGCGACCTCGCCGACTCGACCGTGCTCGGCGAGCGCCTCGACCCCGAGCCGCTCCGGAACCTGATGGCCCGCTGGCACGAGACGATGGCCGCCTCGATCGAGCGCCACGGCGGCACGGTCGAGAAGTTCATCGGCGACGCCGTGATGGCCGTCTTCGGCGTGCCGTACGTGCACGAGGACGACGCCCTCCGGGCGGTGCGCGCCGCCGTCGAGATGCGGGCCGCGCTCCTCCAGCTCAACCGCGAGCTGGCCGCCGAGCGGCGGCCCGAGCTGCACACCCGCGTGGGCATCAATAGCGGCGAGGTGGTCACCGGCGACGGGAGTACGACCCTCGTCACCGGCGATGCCGTGAACACGGCGAAGCGGCTCGAGGAGGCCGCCGGCTCCGACGAGATCCTGATCGGGGCGCCGACGCGGCGGCTCGTCGAGAACGCGACCGAGCTCGAGCCGATCGCTCCCCTGGCGGCGAAGGGCAAGCGGCGACCGGTCGAGGCGTGGCGCGTGCTCGGGACGATCGCCGGGGCTGCCCCGTTCGCGCGGCGGCTCGACTCGCCCCTGGTCGGACGCACGCGCGAGCTCGCGTTCCTGCGCGGCGAGCTCGCAGAGGTCGCGGAGGAACGCGCCTGCCGGCTCGTGACCGTGTACGGCGCCGCCGGGGTCGGCAAGTCGCGCCTCGCGGCGGAGCTGCTCGCCGAGCTGCGCGGAAGCACGGGCGTATTGAGCGCGCGCTGCCTCCCCTACGGCGACGGCATCACCTTTCTGCCGCTGGCCGAGCTGGTGCGCTCGGCAGGCGGCGACGACGCCCTCGCCGCGGCAGTGGAGGCCGAGCCGGACGGGGCGGTGATCCTCGAACGCGTCTACGGGGCGATCGGCGCCGACACGATGCCCGTGACGAATGCGGAGACGTTCTGGGCGATCCGGCGCCTGCTCGAGTCGCTGGCGCGCGAGCGCCCGCTCGCCGTCTGCCTCGAGGACGTGCACTGGGCGCAGCCGACGTTCCTGGACCTGCTCGAGTACATCGCCGGGTGGAGCCGGGAGGCGCCGATCCTGCTGCTCTGTCTCGCCCGGCCGGAGCTGCTCGACGAGCGGCCTCGCTGGGGCGGAGCCGCGCTGACGCTCGAGCCCCTGACGGACGCCGAGTCGCAGCTCCTGCTCGACGAGCTCGCGGTGGAGTGGCCGGTCTCGCCCGAGGCCCGCAGGCAGATCGCCGAGGCCGCGGAGGGCAACCCGCTCTTCGTCGAGCAGATGGTGGCGATGCTCGCGGAGCGCGAGACCGCGTCGCTCACGGTGCCGCCGACGATCCAGGCGCTGCTCGCGGCGCGGCTCGACCGCCTGCAGCCGCTCGAGCGGGCGGTGCTCGAGCGCGCGGCCGTGGTCGGACGGGACTTCTGGCGAGGTGCCGTGGCCGAGCTGTCGCCGGAAGACGAGCGGCCCACCGTCGCCGCAGCGCTCCTGTCGCTCGTGCGCAAGGAGCTGGTTCGACCGGCACCGTCGGCGTTCGCCGGCGACGACGGCTTTCGCTTTCGCCACGCGCTCATCCGGGACGCCGGCTATGCCGCGATCCCGAAGGGCTCGCGCGCCGACCTGCACGAGCGGTACGCGGCCTGGCTCGAGCGCCACGGCGGCGAGGACGAGCTCGTCGGCTACCACCTCGAGCAGGCGTACGTCAGCCGAGCGGAGCTGGCGGCGCCCGACGAGCATGCCCGCGGGCTCGCCGAGCGCGCCGGCACGCTGCTCGGCGGCGCCGGCAGCCGCGCGGCCGCGCGCGGAGACGTCGCGGCCGCGCTGACGCTGCTCCGGCGCAGCCTGGCCCTGCTGCCGCCGCAGCACGCCCGTCGCACCGAGCTGCTGCGCGAGCTGAGCGGCGCGCTCTGGATCGACGGCGACGTCGACGCGGCCGAGCTCGCGCTGTCGGAGTCGATCGACGCGGCCCGCGCTGCGGGCGACACGCGGCTCGAGTGGTACGGGCGGCTCGAGCGTGCCGCGCGGAACGTGACCGCACACGGCGACCCCGGCGCGCTCGTCGCGACGGCAGAGAGCGCCGTGCGCGTCTTCGAGCGGCTCGGGGACGACCTCGGCCTCGCCCGCGCCTGGCGGCGGCTCGGTCTCGTCGCGCACACCGAGCGGCGCTTCGCCGACGCGGCGGCTTCGTTCGACCGCGCCCTGGCGCACGCGGAGGCGTCGGGAGACGCGCAGGAGCGCGCGCGCTCCGCCGACGCGCTCTGCACCGCTCTGCTCTACGGCCCCGCACCCGTCGCCGACGCCGTCGAGCGCGCGGAGGCGATCCTCGCGTCGGCGGAAGGAAACCTCGTGCTGGAGGCGCACGTGTCGACGTCGCTCGCAGGCCTCGTGGCGATGCAGGGCGACTTCCGGCGCGCGCGCGTGCTCTACGGCCAGGCGGGCGCCGTCTACGAGAAGCTCGGCCTCCGGCTGCCGCGCGTCGGCTGGACGGTGGTCGTAGCGTCGGTGGAGCTCCTCGCGGGCGAGCCCGGCAAGGCGGTGGAGGCGCTTCGCACCGGCTACCGGGTGCTCGACGCCGGCGGGTACGACAGCCTGCGGGCGTACCAGGCGGCGCTGCTCGCGTTCCTGCTCGCAGGCGAGGGGCGAGCCGCGGAGGCGCAACTCTTCGTCCGGGTGTGCGAGCAGGCGTCGAGCCCGCGTGACCGCGACACGGCGGCGCGCCTGCGGGCCGCGCAGGCGCTGCTCGTCTCCGACCGCAACGACGCGGAGCGCCTCGCGCGCGAGGCGGTCGACACCGCCGACCAGACCGACGACCTCAATCTCCGGGCGACTCTGAGGCTCGCGCTCGCGCGGGTCGCGGCCGATCCCGCCGAGGCGGCCGAGGCGCGCCGGCTCTTCGAGGCGAAGGGCAACGTCGCCGCAGCCGCCGCTGCGGAGTTATGGTCGCTCCAAACCTGACGACGGAGGGAACACATGGCAGAACAGGGGAAGCTCAAGCTCTCGAGCACGCCCGTGACCGGAGTGTTCAAGCCGAAGCGCGGCACCACGCTGGGAGCGGAAGAGCACCATCTCGGCTTCGACCGCGCGCTCCAGAAGGCACTGGACGGAATCAAGCGCCCGCGCGGCAGGTACCAGGTGCAGGTCGTGTACACCGCGGTCGTCGACGTCACCAATCCGGGCAGCGTGATCGAGTACCAGGCGACGGTGATCTGAGCCGAGCTACGCCGACACGAGCGCGCGGGCGAAGTCCTGCGGATCGAAGGGCCGCAGGTCGTCGAGCTGCTCGCCGACGCCCATCAGCTTGACGGGTAGGCCGAGCTCGTAGGCGATCGGGATCGCGACGCCTCCCTTTGCGGAGCCGTCGAGCTTCGTCAGCGCGACTCCCGTCACGCCGACCGCCTCGCCGAACAGGCGGGCCTGCTGCACGCCGTTCTGGCCGGTGGTCGCATCGACCACCAGCAGCGTCTCGTGCGGCGCACCGTCGAGCTTGCCCGCGATCACACGGCGCACCTTCGCGAGCTCCTCCATCAGGTTCGTCTGCGTGTGCAGGCGTCCCGCGGTGTCGACGATGACGACGTCGCGCCCGCGCGCCTGCGCCGCCTGGATCGCGTCATAGGCGACCGCGGCCGGGTCGCTGCCCCGCGCCGAGCCGACGAAGTCCGCGCCGGCACGCTCCGCCCAGATCTCGAGCTGCTCCTCGGCGGCGGCGCGGAACGTGTCGGCCGCCGCGACGACGACCGTGTGACCGTGCTGGGCGAGCTTCGAGGCGAGCTTGCCGATCGTCGTCGTCTTGCCTGTGCCGTTGACGCCCACGACGAGCACGACGCTGGGCCGCTCCTGCACGTGCAGGAGGCCGGGCTCGCCGAGCAGCTCAGCCGCCTCCTCCGCCAGCGCCGCGCCGAGCTCGCCGAGCTCGCCCCGCGCCTCGAGCCGGCGGACGAGCTCCGCGGTCGCGCGCACGCCGACGTCCGCCTGGATCAGCGCCTCCTCGAGGCGCTCCCACGCGAGGTCGTCGG
>WNGE01005605.1_pt1 | contig 14151 bp, 15 predicted proteins | sample 5400651 | NCBI WGS metagenome assembly WNGE01 (sample SAMN13153370, study PRJNA577476) | soil metagenome | isolation source: 60 cm soil or saprolite under grassland replicate 2 | place: USA:California | collected 2016-06-15 | reverse complement strand
GGTGACGCGTCTCGAGGTCGAGCCCGCCTTCTCCGGAGCCAAACAGCGGGCCATCCGGGAGCTCAACTACGACTCGGCCACCAAGGTCCTCGCGGTGACCCGCCGGCGCTTCTGGGAGCAGGACGACGGCATCTTCGGGGGCGGGACATACACCGACCTGCCCACGGCCACGACGTGGTATCCGTCGGACAATGCGGCGGCGCGGGATCCCAAGGTGTCAGGGGCGCCGGCCGTCTTCCTCGCCTCGTATTCCTGGGGCCAGGCCGCGCGCCGCCTCGCCACCCTCCCTCACACCCAGCGGAGCGCGCTCGCCCTCACGCATCTCTCCCGGGTTCACCCGCAGCTCGGGCGCACCGGCGAAGTGCGACGGACGGCGAGCTGGAGCTGGGACAATCACCGGTGGAGCGGAGGCGCCTTTGCCTGGTTCATGCCCGGCCAGTGGAGCGCCCTCCACCGCCACGTGGTGGCGCCCGAGGGGCGCATCCACTTCGCGGGGGAGCACGTCTCCCTGTCCCACACGTGGATGCAGGGCGCCCTCGAGTCGGCCCTCATCTCCGTGCGCGCGATCCTCGCCACCTAGCGGCGCCGAAGGAGCAGGTTCGGCCCGCGCTCCGCGGCCACCACATAGCGACAGGTCGGGCCGCCCGTGCCGTTGGTAACGGTCACCGTATCGCCCTCCCGCTTCATGGTCACGTCCGGATCTCCCCGCCACGGATAGGTCGAGGTGTTCAGGAGGAGGTAATCGGCCTTCTCGATTCCCACGGGAAATACGAACACGAGCGGTCGGAGGGCCAAATGCGGCACGTACGGATCCTGCGCCGATACCGCGGCACCGGCCGGCACCTGGGCCAGCACCTCGAACGCCTGGCGATGCTCGAGCTTGGGCACGGCCCGCTCGTACGACAGATTGTTGACGGTGCGCGCGGACAGCACGAGGCTGGCCATGATCGCAACCACCAGCACCGTCTTCGGCCACGGCCCCGGCCGCCGGAGGGCGAGACGGTCATAGCCTGCGATGGCGGCCGCGAACAGGAAGGGCAGGATGAAGCTCTGATACTGCGTGCGATGGTCGAACAGTATCGGATCTTGGCCGAGGAGATTTTCGACGAGCGGCGGCGCCAGCCCCACCAGCACCTCGGGCGCGAGCAGAGGCAGAAAAGCCAGCGGAGCAAGAAGCGCCCCCAGATAGACCAGACGCTTTTCCGTGACCAGCCCCGCGAGAACGCGCCACGGATGCAGCACGAGCGCCCCCATGATCTCGGGCACCGTGCGCCCGAGGTGCGCGTAGCGCCCGAGGTGAGGATACGGCTCACCCCGAAAGTGTGGGATGAGCCACCGTGTGTCCACCATGAGCACGGCGAAGGCCCCCAGCGCGGTAGCGGCACCCCAGAGCCAGCGCCGCTCGGTCACGGCCAGCCAGAGCCCGAGGCCCACCACGGCGATGGCCGCGTCCTCGCGCGTGGCGAGAACGAGCAGGACGGCCGCCCCGTACAGCCACGGCCGCGCCGCCTCGACGAAGTAGATGGCGGCGAGGAGGAGCGGGATGGTGAGGGCCGCCGAGTGGAAGTCGCGCACGTTGATCCCATGGAGAGAGGGATGGATCAGGTAGAGCACGGCGAACACCGCGGCCGGCCGCTCATCACCCAACCGCCGCGCGGCGATGCCGAAGACGGCAAGGGCGCCCAGGCCCAGGGCGATCGATTGAGCGACAAGGAGGACGCCCGGGCCGGGAGCGACCCAGAAGACGGGAACGAACAGGTACATGATCGGCGAGAAGTGATCCCCCCACGCGTGCATCTCGGGCAGGCTGACCCGGGGCCCTGCGCCTCGGGCGAGGTTCCACGTGAGCTGGACATAGTAGGCGAGGTCGAGGGCGTGGGTCCTGAACGTCCAGTGCCGGGTCAGCGTGACGAAGGAAAAGTAGACGGCATAGACGGCCACCCCGACGCCCACCACGCGACGCGGGCGGAGCCGCGGCACGGGCACGGGGGCCACCATGAGCCGCAGGGCGACGATGCCCAGGAGCACGAGGAAGATCTCTTCCGGACGCCACCACCAGTGGACGAGCGAGGAGAGCACGGCCAGGCCGCACAGGAGGGCCGCGAGGTCCAGCAGGCAAACGAAGCTCAACGTGCCGCGGAGGTTCCGGAGTCGGGGCCCAGCCGGCTATACCGCCCGCGCAGCGTCTGCAGCCGGCGGGAGCGCTTGAGCCCGCTGGAGTGCAGCGCGTGCCGCGTGACCACCCAGAGGATCTTGAGCCCGTAGCCGCAGGAGGCGAGGAAGCTCGCCGACGAGGCCTCGGGAAAGTAGCGCACGGGCACCGCGATCTCGGCCATCCGGAAGCCGGCGGCCACCACCTGCGAGATGATCTCCTGGTCGAAGACGAAGCCGTCGGAATTCATCCGGAAGTTCACCGCTTCCAGCACCTCGCGACTGAAGGCGCGGTAGCCGGTGTGGTACTCGGAGAGGCGGAGACCGAAGCAGGAGTTCTCGACGCCGGTGAGGAAGCGGTTGGCCACGAACTTCCACCACGGCATGCCCTGGGCGACGGCCGAGCCCCCGCCCTTGAGCCGCGAGCCCAGGACCACGTCCGCCTCGCCCTTGACGATGGGCTCGATCATCTGGGGCACGAGGGTGGGATCGTACTGATAGTCGGGATGCACCATCACCACGATGTCCGCGCCGGCCTTGAGCGCCTCCGTGTAACAGGTCTTCTGGTTGGCCCCGTAGCCGTAGTTCCTGTCGTGCACGAAGATCTGGAGGCCGAGCTCGCGCGCGATCTCGAGCGTCCGGTCCTTGGAGCCGTCGTCCACGAGGATGACGAGGTTGACGGACTCCTTGGGCAGCTCCTCGTAGGTCAGCCGGAGCGTGCTCCCCGCATTGTAGGCAGGCATGACCACCACCACCTTGGGCTGCGCCTTCATCAGGCGTCCACCTTGACCTGCGCCTTCATGGCGCCCATGGTCGCGCGGCGGCACACCCCGACGAGCTGATAGCCGAGCCCGCTCTTCCAGATGCGCGCGGCGCCCGCGGAGAGCCCGTGCACGGCGTCGAGGAGAGCACCGTGGAAGCGCGTGGGGACGACCTGAGGCAGGGGCACCGGGGTGGCCACCAGCTCCTCGACGTCGAGCCCCGCGTCGCCCAGGAACCGGAGGAAGCTCCGCCGCGTGAAGAAGCGCAGGTGGGTGCGGTCGAGGATGCCGCGATCTCCATAGTCCCAACGACCGAAGAGAAGGGAGAGCCTGACCCAGAGGTGGGCGACATTCGGCACCGAGACGATGACGCGGCCGCCCGGGGCGAGGCTGCGGTTCAGCGCGACCACAGTCGGCAGAGGATCGCTCAGATGCTCGAGCACGTCGCCGTAGACGATGGCGTCGAAAACGCCCTCGAGGCGGAGCGTCGCGCTGTCCAGGTCGGCGACGATCACCTCGTGGCAGCGGCCGCGCGCCTTGGCGGCCTGCGCCGGATCGCGCTCGAGCGCGGTCACCTGCCAGCCCTGCCGCGTCAGGAGCTCGGCGAGAAAACCGTCGGCCGCGCCGACATCGAGGGCGCGCCGACCCCGTCCCTCACCGAGCCGCCCGAGAATGATGGCGTGACTCGAATGCGGGTCCGACTTGAGTTGGTAGCTCGACCCGCTCATCCGCGCGGGCTCAGCATCCCAGAGCGGGCTCGGACGCCGCCCATTGGCGCCAGCCGTCGAGCCTCGGGAAATAGATCGCCTGCAGGACCAGGGAAAGCACGAACAGGACATAGAAGTCGCCGCGCAACCCAGACAGCATGAAGAGCACAAGCCCGAGGATGGCCGGCACCTCGGCGAGGGCGGCGATGGTGATGGACGTCGAGACCAGACGTCGGGCCTGCCCGGCGGCGTCGCCGGCGGGTGACCGGCCGAGGAGAACCCGCCGCACGATGCCGATCAGCCCCGCCACCACCGCGGCCGCCGTCCACAGGGCGATGCGAAGACTGGTGGGCATCACCTGTCCGACGAACCCTTCGAAGGGAGCCAGGGAAAGGCTGACGATCACCGCGGCCACGGGATAGAGCAAGGTACTCGCCAGCATGGCGCCGCAGGTGATCGCCGCGTTCCGGTACGCCGTCTCCAGCCCGGCCGAGCTGCCCGCCATGTCAACAGGATAGCACCCGGCCGTGGATCGGAGCCCCCTCTCCCTCAGTGCGGAAGAGGGCCGGGGCGAGGGCGTGCCTAGCGCTGGACGCGAACGAGGGAGGACGGAGGCAGCCGCTCGAGCAAGTCATGGAGCGCGCGCTCCATGTAGCTCTGATCCTTCGACTCCAGAGTCACCTTCACCTTGTAGTCGGGATTCGAGAACTCCGGATACGAGCCCAGGAGCAGCTCCGGATGGCGCTCGAGCACCGCATTCAGATGCTCGGCGAGGAGCCCTTCCCCCACGCTCACGTAGACACTGGCCAGATAGAACGGCACGTCGCGGAAGCGCTCCTTGAGCCCCTCGAACTTTCGACGGAAGAGCTCGGGGACGCCGGGCAGGACATGCACGTTCTTCATGATCACCGCGGGGAAGACGAGACCGTCGGCGGTCATCGGCTCCGCGCCCTGGGGAATCTCGGCCATCCTGATGCGCGCAGGGTTGAGGCTCCCCCCGTAGAAGCCCTCGAGCGCGGCCACCATGGCCGGGTCGCGCACCACGGGCACCCCGAACGCACGCGCGACCCCCTCGATGGTGACGTCGTCGTGCGTGGGGCCGACACCGCCCGACGTGAAGACCACGTCGAAGGTCCGGCTGAACTCGGCCACCTCGCCGGCGATCTTGTCGATCTCGTCGGGAATGATCACGATGCGCCGAACGTCGACGCCCAGCGCGCGAAGCTCACGGGAGAGATAGACGGCGTTGGCGTCCGCCACCTTGCCGGAGAGAAGCTCGTTTCCGATGAGGATGATACCGGCCGTCCTGGCCATGGCCGGGCCATGGTAGCACGAGGCAGAGGCGAGGTTCATCACGGGCCTGAGGCCGGGATGATAGAATGCTCGCGCGTTTCACCGACAAGGAGGCCGTTACGATGACCACGGACGCGGAACCGATACGGCTCTCCGGCTGGGCGCTCGTCCTCGGCGCCTCGTCCGGCTTCGGCGCGGCCTCGAGCATGGCGCTGGCGCGGGCGGGCATGGACATCTTCGGCGTGCATCTCGACCGCAAGTCCACTCAGCCCAATGCGGAGCGTCTCGTCACCGACATCAAAGCCTTGGGTCGCCAGGCCCACTTCTTCAACATCAACGCGGCCGATGAGGAGAAGCGCGCCGACGTCAGCTCCGAGATGGAGCGTATCCTGCGCGAGCGCAACGAGATGGGTCGGATCCGCGTCATGCTGCATTCCCTGGCCTTCGGCACCCTCAAGCTCTTTGTCACCGATCCCATCAAAGAGGCCGTCAGCAAAGCTCAAATGGACATGACGGTCGACGTCATGGCGCATAGCCTCGTGTACTGGGCGCAGGAGCTGGTCGGCCGCGGTCTCATGGGCCGGGGCGGTCGTATCTATGCCATGACCTCGGCGGGTGGCGCCCGCGTCCTGCCCTACTACGGCCCGGTCTCGGCCGCCAAGGCGGCGCTCGAGTCGAACATCAGGCAGCTCGCCGCCGAGCTGGCGAGCCACGGGATCACCGCCAACTCGATCCGTGCCGGAGTCACCGCCACCCCGGCGGCACAGAAGATTCCCAACTACGAGGAGTTCTCGGCGAGGGCGGCCGAGCGCAATCCCCATCGGCGCCTGACCACGGTGGAAGACGTGGCCCGGGCCATCGTGGTCTTCTCTCACCCCGACACCTACTGGATGACCGGCAATGTCATCGGCGTAGACGGCGGGGAAGAGATAGTCGGCTAGCGATTCGTGCCCGCCTGGATCGCCGTCTGCATTCTGGGCATCATCGAGGGCATCACGGAGTTCCTTCCGATCTCGTCGACGGGCCACCTGCTCCTCGCCGAGAACTCCCACTGGCTGCCGCAGCAGTCGGACCTCTTCAACATCACCATACAGTCGGGCGCCGCCCTCGCCGTGCTCTTCGCCTTCTCCGCCCGGGTCCGCCAGCTTCTCACAGAGCTGGGCGAGCCCGCCACGCGCAGCTACGTCTCCAAGCTCGTGCTCGCCTTCGTCGTCACCGGGGTGGGCGGACTCATACTGAAGAAGCTCGGATTCACGCTGCCCAAGGAGACGGCGCCCATCGCGTGGGCCACCCTCGTCGGCGGCATCGTCATCCTGGTCATCGAGTGGATGGTGCGCGGTCGTACGCTACGGCCGGACATCACCTGGCTCACCGCGGTGGTGGTGGGACTCGCCCAGCTTCTCGCCGCGGTGTTCCCTGGGACGTCCCGTTCGGCCGCGACCATTCTCATCGCCCTCGCCCTGGGGATGACCCGTCCCGCCGCCACCGAATTCTCATTCCTCGTGGGCGTCCCCACCTTGCTCGCGGCCGGCCTCTACGAAACCCAGCACGCGCTCCGGCACCCGGGTCCGGTAGCCACGGATTGGGGCCTGCTCGCCCTCGGCACCATAGTCTCGGCGATCACCGCGTTTCTCGTGGTGCGCTGGCTCATCCGGTGGGTCCAGACCCACAACTTCTCGCCGTTCGGCTGGTACCGCATCGCCCTCGGACTGGCCATGCTCACCCGCATGATCTGAAGCCACCACAATCTGCCAAATTTGAAGGAGAACCGGCATGGCCGTGCATGACGTCGTGGTGGTCGGTGGAGGCAATGCCGCGCTCTGCGCGGCCTTGGCGGCGCGAGAGAGGGGGGCGTCGGTGCTCGTGGTGGAGAAGGCGCCCGAGTCCCAGCGGGGCGGCAACTCGTTTTTCACGGCGGGCGGCTTCCGCTTCGCGCATCAGGGGCTCGAGGACTTGCGGCGCGATATCCTGCCCGATATCTCCGAGGAAGAAGCGCGGGCCATGGTCGTCCCCGCCTACACGGAGAACCAGTTCTACGACGACCTGATGCGCGTCACGGAGGGGCGATCCGACATCGACATGGCGGAGTTCCTCGTCCAGCGCTCGCGCCCCACCATCGTCTGGATGAAGAAGCAGGGTCTCCGCTGGATCCTGATGTTCGCGCGCCAGTCCTATCAGGTCGAGGGCAAGCACCACTTCTGGGGCGGGTTGAATGTTGAGGCGGTGGGGGGCGGCGCGGGCCTCGTGGAGATGCTCCTCGAGCGCGCGGCCAAGGCGGGGATCGAGGTGCGCTACGGCCACGGCGCGCGCCAGCTCATGACCGACAAGAAAGGCGGCGTCACCGGGGTCGTCGTCCGCTCCCCGGAAGGCTTCGTCGAGATCCCCGCCCGCGCCGTCATACTCGGCTGCGGCGGCTTCGAGGCCAACCCGGAGTGGCGCACGCGCTATCTGGGGCCCAACTGGGACCTCGCCCGCGTTCGCGGCACCCGACACAATACGGGCGACGGCATCAAGATGGCCCTCGACATCGGGGCCCAGGCCTATGGCCACTGGTCCTCCTGCCACGCCGTGCAGTGGGACATGAACGCGCCGCCGTTCGGGGACCGCAAGGTCGGCGACATGTTCCAGAAGCACTCCTACCCGCTCGGCATCATGGTCAACACGCAGGGCGAGCGCTTCGTGGACGAAGGCGCCGACTTCCGCAACTTCACGTATGTGAAATACGGCCAGGCGGTGATCAGGCAGCCGCAGCAGACCGCCTTCCAGATCTTCGACCAGAAGACGGTGTCGATCCTCCGCGAGGAGTACCGCATCCGCGAGATCACCAAAGCGGAAGCGCCGACCATCGAAGAGCTCGCACGCAAGCTCGAGATCAACCCCCACGGCCTAATGCGCACCGTCAAAGAATTCAACGCCGCCGTGGAGGACAAGCCTTTCAACCCCGCCATCCTCGACGGGAAGGGCACGCGCGGCATCACGCCCCCCAAGACCAACTGGGCCCAGCGCCTCGACACCCCACCCTACGTAGGTTTCGGAGTCACCTGCGGTATCACCTTCACCTTCGGCGGGCTGCGCGTGGACCTGCGCGCGCAGGTGCAGGACATCGAGGATCGGCCGATACGCGGGCTCTACGCGGCGGGCGAGCTGGTGGGCGGGCTCTTCTATCACAACTATCCCGGCGGGGCCGGGCTCATGGCGGGTTCGGTGTTCGGCAAGGCGGCGGGAGACTCCGCGGCGGCCGATCTGGGCTTCAAGGCCACCTAGAGGTGGAGCGCTTCACCGACCTTCTCTTCCTCGCCCAGGTTGCCGTCCTCTTCGGCGCGCTCTCGTGGTGGCTCAGCCCCAGCCGGCATCCCGGGCGCGTCATGCTCGCCGTCACGGTATGGGTCGGCCTCCTCGGCTTCCTGAGCCTCCAGGGCTTCTTCGACAACTTCAAGAGCCTGCCCCCGCGCCTCCTTCCTGCGCTGCTCGTGCCCCTCGCGGCCGGTCTGCTCTTCCTGCGTTCGGCGGGGGCGGGCGAGCTCCTCGAGCGGACGCCGCCCCACTGGCCGATCTATCTCCAGGGGTTTCGCATCGTGATGGAGATCATCCTCTGGCTCCTCTACCTGCAGCACCGGGCGCCCGTGATCATGACCTTCGAGGGGCGCAACGTGGACATCCTGGTGGGCCTGACCGCGATTCCCGTGGGCTATCTGTGCTTCGTCCGCAAGGCATGGCCGCCTCGCGTGGCGTTCTGGTGGAACGTGGCGGGCATCCTCATCCTGCTCAACGTGGTGGTCCACGCCCAGCTCTCCACCCCGTCGCCCTTCCGTGTCTTTGTCACTGATCCGCCGGTGACCTTTATCGCCTACTGGCCTTACGTCCTCCTCCCGGGCTTCCTCGTGCCCCTGGCCTGGCTCGGCCACGCCGCCGCACTGATGCAGCTCTCGCGCACCCGCGTCTAGCTCTCCTCACACCACCGCCGCCAGCCACTCCAGCACGTGGGCGAACAGGCGCTCCCACCCTGTTTCGACCATGGGCAGATGGGCGTGCCCGGCCGCTTCGAGATACTTCGAGCCATAGCGCGCGGCGATCTTCCGCTGCACCGACGCCGGCGTGATGCGGTCGTGCTCCGCGGCGAGAACGAGCGTCGGGCAGCGGATACCCGCGGGGTCGATGGAGATGCGGCCCAGGGCCATTTCGCGCGCGGCACGCCCGGACTCCGCCACGAGGTGCGCATAGGCCCAGGCCTGCAGCTCCGGCGTCAGACGATTACCGAGCAACGCCGCGGCATCCTCCGGGGCTATGGCGAAAGGCCGGCTGGCCATGATGGAAGCCGCGTAGCGAGGCATGCGCCAGAGCACGGGCCACGTCAGCGCGCGGAGGCCCTTGGGCGGGGCACTGGTGGCGAAGACGGCGGCGCGCACGCGACCACCCTCCGCGACCTTCTGGGCGACGAGGCCACCCATCGAGTGCCCGATCACCACGGCCTCGCGCATCGTGCGGAGACAGTCGTGGACGTCTTCGACATAGTCCAGGACGGAGACGCGACCCAGATCGCGGACGGGGCGGCTGCCGTGATGGCCGCGCAGGTTCAGGGCCCAGGCGTCCCAGCCCGCCTGCGCGGCCGCATAGAGCCAGGAGCGGAGGTACCAGCTGCCCCCGTGCATGCCGTGCACGAGGAGTACGGGACAAGGGCGCGGCGGCCCCACGGCCGTCGCGCGCTCGAGGAGCAGGTCGCCGATTCGCTCTATGACGAGACGGCGTTGAGCCGCACCGTCTCGAGGACGATGGAGGCGGTGGTGTGCAGGTCTCTGAGGTCCACCCACTCGTTGACGGTGTGGATATCGCGCATGCCGCAGGCGAGATTGGCGATCTCGATGCCGCGTGTCGTATATATATTGGCGTCGGAGCCGCCCCCGGTGGCGCGCGTCTTGAACGACTTGCCGAGACTCTTGGTCGCGCCCGCCACCAGCGTCACCACCTTGGCGGTATCGGCCACGTCGAGCCGCTCGTACTGCCGCTCCACCTTGACCTCGACGTGCGCTCGATGCTCGCCGTCTTCCAGGCGAACCGCGTGCCGGGCCGCCGCCTCTTCGAAGCGCTGCCGCATGTGCTCGGTCTGCGCCTCGAGCTTCGACACGCTGAGACTCCGCGTCTCGCCGTCCACCACCACCCGCGTGGGGACGATGTTGGTGGCGAGTCCTCCCTGAATCCGGCCGAGGTTCGCCGTCGTCTCCGCGTCCACCCGGCCGAGCTTCATCCCGGCGATGGCCTCGCTGGCGATCTGTATGGCCGACAGCCCACGCTCCGGGCAGATGCCGGCGTGGGCCTCGAGCCCGGTCACCGCGAAGGACAGCCGGTTGGCCGCGGGTGCGCGCGTGATCAGCTCACAGACGCCGTCCACGTCGAGGACGAGCCCGCGCTTGGCCCGGAGCCGCTCCGTGTCGAAGTGCTTGGCGCCCAGGAGTCCCGTCTCCTCGCAGATGCTCAGGATCACCTCGATGTCGCCGTGCGGAATCTTTTCCTCGCGAAGGACGCGGATGGCCTCGAAGATGGCCACGATGCCCGCTTTGTCGTCGCCGCCCAGCACGGTGGTGCGATCGGTGCGCACGATATCGCCCTCGACCACGAGATGGATTTTCTCGGCGGGCCCCACCGTGTCCATGTGGGCGGAGAGCAGGAAGGGCGCCGCGTCCGCCCTCGTCCCCGCGAAGCGCGCCAAGATATTGCCCGTCTCCCCGCCCACCTTCTCCCCTGCATCATCCACCTCGACGGAGGCGCCCATGCCCTTGAGAATGCTCTCGAGCCGCCGCGCGATAGCCCCCTCGCGCCGCGACATGCTGGAGATCGAGGCGAGGTCGAGGAATTCGTCCCTTATCCGGTCCGGTTTGATCATGCGAACTCCGTGGGGAGATGACGGGTGAGCCAGTCCCGGCTGCGCTTGACGGCCTCGAGCCGATGGAGAGGATCGGAGAGACGGTGATCCGCACCCGGGAGCAGACAGAGCTCGCGCGGCTCCTCGGCGCGTTCGAAGAGCATACGCGCGTGCGCGGGCGGCACCACCGCGTCGCCCTCGCCCTGCACCACCAGGAGGTGGCTGGCGCGGCCGGGCGCCTCGACCCGATGGCCGCCGCGCACTTCCGCCACCAGCGCCGCGCCGGGCGCCGCCACGTCGTCGCACTTGGAGTCCGCGAGCTCGGCAAGGCTTGCCGGAGCGTTCCACGTCACCACCGGCGTCACCGAGCTCCTCCGCGAGGCGACCCACAGGGCGATGAAGCCGCCGAGGCTCGAGCCGAGCAGGCCGAAGCGTCCGTCGAGCGCTTCGTGGTCCTTCAGGTGATCGAGCACCGACTCGAGATCGGCGATGCGCGAGGCGACGGTGGCGTTGCGATAGAGACCTCCGGATTCGCCGCTTCCGCGGAAATCGAAGCGCGCGAGGGCGAGCCCCGCCTCGGGGAATTCCCGGCCGAGCAGCAGATACTTGTCGCTGTCCTTGCAGGCGCCCATGCCGTGGCAGGCGACGACGCATGCCACGGGCCTCGACGCGGGCAGGTGGAGGACGCCGACGACCTCGGCCCCCTCGACCTCGACGCTGAAGCGCTCGACCTTCATGCCCACGCCAGATCGAAGAGCTCGCACGTATTGGCGGAGATCTGGAACATCACTTCGTCCACGGGCAAGCCTTTGATCTTGGCCACCTCTTCGGCCACGCGAGAGACGACCCACGGACCCGACGGGACCCCGCCGAACTCGCCTTGATAGGACCAGGGCCCGTCGCTCTCCACGAGGAGGGACTCGATGGGCACCGCCTCCACCAGCTCGCGATCGCGCTCGCGGTACACCACCTCGGGCGTGACGGAGATCATATACCCGGCCTCGACGATATTCCGGGTGACCTCGGCGGGCGCCTTGTGCCAGTGAAACACGGCGCGCTCGATGCCGTGACGCCTGAGCGCCTCGAGCGCGGCCACGGCCGCCCCGTGCGGCGCGTGGAGGATGACGGGCAGGTCGAAGCGGGTGGCGAGATCGAGGAGGCGGGCGAACCTCCCCCGCCCACGCGTCAAGACCTTGGTAGCGTCCGCGGCCTCGCCAAGGCTATACCACGGCAGCCCGATCTCACCGAGGGCCACCAACCGCGAGTGGTTCGCCGCCACCTGGGCTTCGACCAGCTCGAGGTCTTCGTCGGTGAGCTGGAGCCAGTCGGGGTGAAAGCCCATGGCCGGGCGCACGCACTTGCCGTTCGAGGCGGCCAGGTCGAGGGTACGGGCATTCGTCTTCCAGTCGCAGCCGACGGCGACCGCCCCCCACACATCGTGCTCGGTGGCCCGCGCGAGGGCGCCACGCAGGTCCTGGAAAGCCGGATCGTGCAGGTGACAGTGGCTATCGACGATCATTTAGCCTCAACATGCCCTACGGCATGTTGACCGTGGGCGAGAGGGTTAGGGCCACACGCTCCGCGACGGGCATTGCGACCGGCTACCGCATGCCCAACGGCATGTTGACCGTGGGCGAGAGGGTTAGAGCAACACGCGTGACTCTGGCCGCCGGTCATTTGACGAGGTCCTCCTAGGCGCCGGCTACCGTCATGCGACCGATCAGCACGGTGGGAGCCGCGGTGCGATCGCGAAAGATTAGGTCGGTGCCGACGCCTTCGATGGCTCGGAACATTTCGAGGAGGTTGCCCGCGATGGTGATCTCCTCGACCGGGTACGCCAGCTCTCCGTTGTCGATCCACAGGCCGACGGCCCCCCGCGAATAATCGCCGGTGACGCCGTTGACGCCGAAGCCGATCAGCTCCGTGACGTACAGCCCCTGCTTGACACTCTTGATGAGGTCCCGCGGATCGGAGGTGCCGCGGTCGAGATACAGATTGGTCGTGCCCACCGTGACGCCGGCGCCGTCGCGCGCGCCGTGATGCGTCGAGGCCATGCCGAGCTTGCGTCCGCTATAGGTGTCCAGGAGATACGAGGTCAGCACGCCCTTGTCCACGATCATCGTCCGCCGCACCGACAACCCCTCGCCGTCGAACGGACGTGAGCCCAGCCCGCCCGGCATGGTGCCGTCGTCCACGATGGTCACGCCGGGCGCCGCGATCTGCTGGCCGAGCTTGCCCAGGAGGAAGGAGGCGCCGCGGTACAGTGAGGGCCCGGAGACCGCCCCGGCGATGTGGCGCACCAGGCTCGCCGCCATGTCGGGGTCGAAGACGATGGGCACCTCGCAGGTCTTCACGTGCCGGGCACCGAGACGCCGGAGGGCACGCTGGGCGGCGATCTGGCCGATTTGCTCGGGCGCATCGAGGAGGGCGCGCTTGCGCGTGACGTGGTACCAGCCGTCGCGCTGCATGCTGCCGTTCTCCGATGCCACGGGGGAAACGGAGAGGCTGAAGGACGACGTCGAGTACTCTCCCGCGAAGCCATGGCTCGCTGCATAGGCATAGTGCGCGCGCCGGTCGGCGAAGTCGCCGCCCTCGGAATTGGTGATGCGCGGATCCACCGCGAGGGCCGCGGCCTCGCCGCGTCGGGCCAACTCGATCTTGTCCTCGGGGGAGAGATCGTGGCCCGTGGGGTCGTCGAGGTCGAGGGCGGGGACGGCTTTGGCAAGCTCCGACGCCTCCGGCAAACCGCCGAGCTCGTCGGGGGCCGTGATGCGAGCGAGCGATACCGCCTCGTCGACCAGCCGCTCGACCGAGGCGCGAGAGAAGTCCGACGTGGATGCCGCCGCCGCTGATTTGCCGGAGAAGACGCGGAGTGAGAGGTGCTGCTCCCGCGCGTGCTTGACCGTGTCCACACGTCCCAGCCTGACCTGGGCGGAGAAGGCTCTGTCTTCCACGAGGAAGGCATCGGCCGCCGTGGCGCCTCGCTCCTTCGCCCGCCTCAGGACATCGCCCAGGAGATCGAGCATCCTACACCTGGGTCCCACCGACGGTCATCCGGTCTATCCGTATGGTCGGCAGCCCGACCCCGACGGGTACCGACTGCCCATCCTTGCCGCAGGTACCGATACCCTCGTCCATCTTGAGGTCATGGCCTACGCGACTCACGCGCGTGAGCGCATCCGGGCCGTTGCCGATGAGGGTGGCGCCCTTGACCGGCCGGGTGACCTTGCCGTCCTCGATCAGATAGGCCTCGCTCGCCGAGAAAACGAACTTGCCGCTAGTGATGTCCACCTGCCCGCCCCCGAAGTTGACGGCGTAGAGGCCGCGGGGCACCGAGCGGAGGATCTCCTCCGGATCGTCCTGCCCCGCCAGCATGAAGGTG
>WNGE01006001.1_pt1 | contig 14153 bp, 15 predicted proteins | sample 5400651 | NCBI WGS metagenome assembly WNGE01 (sample SAMN13153370, study PRJNA577476) | soil metagenome | isolation source: 60 cm soil or saprolite under grassland replicate 2 | place: USA:California | collected 2016-06-15 | reverse complement strand
GATCCTTCCCCTGTTCGATGCGGTCGTGAACGTGCTGCAAAGCGCAGTACCACGCTCGGTTGAGGCTGAACCTGTCATCGATACAGCAGTGCTCGATGTGGCGCAGCGTCACGCGCGGACCCGGTTCGAGCAGGGCTTACAGGCGGCCGACGTCATGACCGAATTCCGTCTACTCCGCTAGCAGATCGGGCGTGCGCTGCGACTCAATTTGCCACGTGACGTCCCAGCCGCGGACGCGATCGCGGCCGACTTGCTGGTGCACGATGCTCTCGATGGTGCTATCAGCCTGGCGCTGGCTGCGCTCGAGTGCGACTTCGAGGAGCTACGCGAGGACATGCTGGCTACGACCGTGCACGATATTCAGCAGCCAATCACTGGTCTGAAGGGTCGGCTACAACTCGCCTTACGCAGCCTGACTGGACCACATCCGGATCCCGAGCACGTCATCAGGATGATCCACCAGGCGGTGGAGGAGACCGACCGCCTTTCAGCAATGCTGAGCGCGCTGGGCTCGGCGGCTCGCGTGGCGCTCAGCCGTGTTGAGTTGCACGCCGAACCGACAGATCTGGAGAAGGTCGTGCGCACCGCACTCGAGCGCCTCGGGCCCGAGACGGTGGCTCGGTGCCGGATCGACATTCCGCCCGACGTGGTCACGACCGGTGTCTGGGACAGACCTTTGCTCGAACGGGTTGTCGCCAACTTGCTGTCGAATGCGGCCAAGTACTCGGGTTCGAGCTCGCCCATCGATGTCACTGTGCGCAACGAGCAGGCTGCAGTGCACCTGGCCGTGCGCGACCAGGGAATCGGCCTGGCGCCAGACGAACTCGGGCAATTGTTCCAACGCTACGGTCGGACGCGTCGTGCCCGCGAGCGGGGGACCGAGGGCGCGGGTCTCGGCCTGTACGTGTCTCGTGGCATCGTTGAGGCACACGGCGGCCGCATCTGGGCCGAGTCAGCCGGCCCCGGTCATGGTGCGATCGTGCATTTCTCGCTTCCGCCAGGGTCGCCAGCCGAAACCTGAGCTGTCTGTGCGGATGGGCACGATACGCAGTTGGACAGCTAAAGCAAAGGGCTCGGCGAGGACACGCCCTGGGCCGCGCCCGGCTGGTGGTGGAAGGTAAATGTCCCCGAGAGCGTGCCACACTGCTCGCGACCAATTCTGCTCGCCTGCTGCCACCTCAATAGGCGCGGTCGCCAATCACTTCGACCAGCTCGCAGCTCGTCGCGGCTTCGGAAGTCTCCACGACTTGCAGCGCCGAATCCGGCCACTTGAACCCGCGCAAGCGCAGCGCATTGGTCGCCACGCTCACGCTGCTATGAGCCGTCGCCGCCGCGGCCCAGGGCCGGGTCGAGCAACGCGCCCGTGAACGGGTACAGCGCGCCCACGGCCACCGGGATAATCACCACGTTGTATGCGAATGCCCAGAACAGCCTCTGCTTGATCGTGGCAACCGTATGACGCGACAGTGCAATTGCGCTCACGATCGAACGTAAATCGCTGCCGATCAGCGTGATGTCCGAGGCGGACGTGGCGACATACGTGCCAGTGCCGATGGCGATGCGCAGGTCGGCCTGAGCCAGTGCCGGGGCCTCGTCAATCCCGTCGCCACCATGGCCACAACTCGGCCCTCCGCTTGCAGCTCGCCTGCCCTATCTGCCCGGCGTACTCATCGTCACCGCCAACCAGGCTCAGGGCCTGGAGCGCGAAGCGGTCGTCGTCCTTCATCCGCTCGCTGGCTATCGTGAAGCGCCGGCGTTTGCCACCGACCCCGGCAGACTCTGCGTGGCGCTGTCCAGACATCGTGCGCACGCCACGATAGTCGTCGACGCCGACACTGACGCGGTCCTTCGTCACGCCCAGGCAGAGACGCCGCATGACTCGGCATTAGCCATCCACCGATTAGAGAACGGAGACGCCCGAACGGGAAGTCGCCCCAACTGACCCACCGAAAAGGCCCCCGAGGCGTTCGTACCGTCCCGAGGGCCGCTCGCATCCCGGAGTTAGCGAGATGCAGCCAGAGTCTACAACCGTCGCGTCGCCGCGTCGGCGCACCCGTCGCTCGCGGGCCGACGAGCGCGCTTACGAAATGTTCCACGCCAGCCGCTATCGAGAACTGGCCGCGTATTGCATGACCGACCTGCGCAACTGGTTCGACGCCCAGGAGGTCGCCGCCGACGCGCTGATTGTGCTGTGGCGCAACTGGCTCCGCCTGCGCACGCATGACGATCGCACGCTCCAGGCGTACGTGTTCCAGGTCGCCCGCCGTCGTCTCCTGCACGTTGCGCCCAGGCTGCGCCGACGACAACAGCAGACAGTCCCACTCGGCTCGGGCACCGACGACATGGACGACGACCCGGCCCTTGTCGATCCTGCCAGCCGCGATGACACGGCCGATGCAGTCGCGCAACGGCTTGCCCGCCGGCTCCATGTTGCTCTGCGGAAGCTGCAGTCCGACGAGCAGGCTGCGGTGCTTCGCCGCTACGCGGATCGGCGCACGATCGCGGAGGTCGCCGACGAGCTGGGCACCACCGAGGCAGCGGCCAGCGCGCTGATGCGCCGCGCCCTACGGGTATTGCGCGAGCACTTGATCGGCGTGCCGACCACCTGAGCGCTCAGGGGGCGAGGACAGCGACGGTCCTCGCCTCTATACGGCCAAACACTCGATTGTTGGACAGCCACTGCTGAAGGGCGGGACCGAAAACTCGGCCCCGTCCACTTGGAGCCCATTACCCAATGCCTTCGACGCACGACAACAGCAATCGCGGCATCACCCTCAAAAGCCTGGCCGACCTTGGCTCGGTCATCGACCTTCAGACGCTCCCACCCGGATCGAACACGACGACGGCCGAGCCGAGCCACGCGGCCTCGTCCAGTGCGAGCGGCCCTGCGGCTCAGGGCCTGGGAGAATTGCTCGCCGAACTGGCCAGTCTGAGCGGCGGTCTGGAAAGCATGGCGCGCCAGGATGCCCGCGCCCGCGAGCAGGCCACCGTCGACCTGGCGCACTACGAAACCTTGCTCGCCGAACGCCAGGACGCGGAGCGCGCACTCGCCGAAGCGCGACGACTTCGCGCGGTCGCCGCGCAATTGGCAGCCGAGGCCTTCACCGACGAGGCTCACATGCTGGCCTCGCAGCACGCCGCCGCCGCACGGGCAGCCGAACTCAGTTGTACGCAACTGCTGGCCGAACGCACCCGCGCTGCCGACGAGCTTGCCAGTCGGCCCCACCTGGCGCGTGCCCTGGCTGAACGGCGACGGCTGGCCCAGGAGCAAGCGGAGGCTGCCCAGCGGGCCGAGGCCGAACGCGCCAGTCGGCTGGCTCACGGCATGGCCGCCGTGCGCGCGGCGCTCGGCGCCAACCAACTCGACGAGGCGGAGCGCCTACTCGGGCCGCTGACACGCGAGTTTCCACACGAACGGGAGTGCAAAGCCTGACCGATGTGCTTCGCTGGCGGGACCGGCAGCGCCTGGTCGTGCCGGCTGAGGATGGCCTGCGCGATATTCTTCGCCGACCCTACGGCGATGATCCCGAGGCTACTGCCGCTCGCGACCGATCGGCGGATGCCTCCCAGTTCTCGGGAAACTGGGCATTCGCACGTTTTGCGGCGCTCGCCCGTTCCATCGCGGTCTGCGGTGGTGCTGCCCATTAGAGCAGGAAGAGGAAGCCCTGGGAAGGAGATGTGGGTACCCGATGTATTTCATCGAAAAGCGCAACGTTCTCGTCGCCGATGTCGAACCGGGCATCTTAACGGAGGCCCGACTGTGGCCATGCTGGTCGTCGGCGCTTGGTGCAGAACAGCCAACCCGCCGGATGACCTGATCGGGGCCGCGCTGCGGCCCGCTTGCGACGCCACGGCCAGCGATCAAGGAGGCGGTAGGCCAAGAACCCACAGGCCGCCTGGCCCCAGCGCCACATACGCGTGCTGGTCGCGTATGCCGCCGACCTGGGCCAGCCACAACCAACAAGCGGGTGATCCAGAGGGCCCTGGAAAGCAGTTGTCGAAATGGTGATACCCGGTCCAGCGCGGGTGAGCCGGGTCGGACACGTCCGCGGCGAGCAGCCCATACGTGTCGGTCAGCAGCGCCTGCTGGTCCGCGATAAAGACGCCCCACGTGCCTGCACTGGCCGGCGTGGGAAGGTAACTGACCGTTGTGGGCCTCCGCGGTTCGGTGAGGTTCAGGATCGTCAGCCCCCATGGCTCGGCGTACCGAATCATGCCGACCTGCCAGCTCAGGTAGGCGTACTTCCCATTGAGCGCAATCGCATTCGCCTCCTGCGGGGTGGTTCCGACCTGGGTAGGACGGCTCACGTCCGAGATATCGATCACCGCCGTCCCAGACAGCGCCCCTGTGAGGCTGTAGTACGGACTGACGTAGGCGGTGTCACCGAAGATTGCCACGGCACTCGCATAGCGGAAGCCGTTTGGCTGCGTATCGATCTGACCGACGACCTGCGGCTGGGTAGGGTCCGCCACGTCCACCACGGCAAAGCCGTTGTGGCCTGCCACGTAGAGGTAGGAACCATTCAGGGTTAAGCTCGAGCCATCCAGGTCCACCGTCCCCACTGATACCGGCGCGGACGGGTCCGAGATGTCCAGCACGTGCACCCGCTGAGCGGCCAGGACGTACATAAAGGATTCGCTCGCGACGAGTGGGCGGACTCGGCCACCCAGACTCCCAGATTCGCCGACGAGCGCCGGATGAACCGGGTCGGTGAGGTCGAGGACCTGGACGGTGTCATCCCCTCCGACGACCAGGTAGTCGCCCGCGAACCCCGCTGACCAGACCGCCTGATCGAGGTGCCCCTCGACCGGCAACTCCGGGAGGGCTGGCGCATCGGCAGCCACGGGCGCCACCAGGGTCCACACCGCGGCGAGACTGACGAAGGCGGCCGCGATGTGTCTACCGTGACTCATGTCGCCTCCTGCGAGACCCAACGGCCCGTCTGCCCTCGCGTTGCAGCATGGGTTTCCAGAAACAGAACGAACTGGAGACGTCCGGTGACCCGCGTACCGGCACAAGCTTAAGGTCTACGTTGTTCGGCGTCTCGGCGCCTACTTGGCGGCGACGCGGGTTGGGGTCGTTAGGTCTTCGAGCAGGCGCTGATAGCACTCGAAGGTCTCGGGCTCGGGGTCCATGGCGACCACCTCCGGACCGTGATGAAGGAGCAGCCGATCGATGCTATGACGCCACTCAGCTTTCTGTGCGACCGGGCGCGGCCTTCGGCAAGGTCGTGCTGGCGATGGTAAGTCCTACACGACATTTCCAACATTGTCGTGTCGGTTCGAATCCGGCCGCCTAGCTGCAGGTAGGGCTGGCGTGGCCCGCAACCTGCCATGGCCGCGAGTATGACGATTTGGCGACCCCGGCTGGCGCCATACCTGGCCATGTTAATGGCACTGTGTCTAGGGCTTGCGAGAGCGCCGGCAGCAGCAGCGGCACCGACCAAACCGGCGAACCTACAGGAGTATGCGCAGCAGGTCGCACAGAACGTTCGGGTCACGTGGTCGCACGCAGATCGCATCTGGAAGGGTGCCGACTACATGCAGCTCATGCTGGTCCTCACGGACGTCAAGGAAGCATGGGCGATTACGGCCGATGCCACACACGAGCTCACACCCGAAGAGCGCGCCAATCTGCCGATGCCACGTCTGTCGGGGAGCGTCAACTACCAGCCATTCGACGATTTCCAGGGTCATCGCGGTCTGACGATTTCGGTGCCACGGAACTATTTCGGGACGACCTGGGACCAGTTCGAACCACAGTACCTGTCAACATTCGCATTCCACGTCGCCTCTCACGAGTTGTTCCACTTCCAGGTTCAGGACCTGGCGCACGGCGGTTGGTCGTTACCAGTTGGGGACCACCCTGCATCGCGAGGCACCCTGTACCCGCTCGAAATCGCGCCGCGGGTCGCGCGCCTGGAACTGTTCGACGCCTTGTTGCACGCCTACGCCGAACCGGCCCGGCGAGCCGAGCATCTTGGCGCCGCGGCCTACTGGTACAACGTTTGGGCGAGCGAGTCCGGCGAGGCAGGGGAGCAGTCGATGACCGACCTGACGGAGGGAACCGCCGAGTATTTCGCTGTCGTCGCCGGTGCGCGGGCCGCGCTCGGCTTCGATGCTCTTGCCGAAACCTACCGCCGCACGCTCATCGGCGAACTGGAGAAGCGACGGGATCAACAGTGGATCCCGCAACTCGACTTGGAGTCTTATCACATCGGTGTTGCCGCCGGACTGCTCGCCGAAGAACAAGGCCTCGATTGGCAAGCCGACGCCGCGCGCGGAACCGCTCCGATCACGTTCCTTCTGCAGAATGTGCCGCCCGTAGCCCAGGAGCCGACGCCCCGGACTGTGGCGCGGATCAGCAGCGCCGTCGCAGACGAGAACGCACAGGTGGCACCGCGTCTCGACCCGCTGATCGACGCTCTGGCGGATCCGTCGCACGCTGTACTCGCACTACCGGCGACCGGAATGGTCGGCACATTTGCGCCGGGCCAGGGCTTCTACCACGCAGAGGACATGCCTGATCTGCAGTTGATGCCAAGCGTATCCGCGCGCTTCGAGTTACCAGCCGGTGGCGTAAACGTCAATCGTCGCGCAGCAGCATTCGGTGATGCGCCGTGTCCATTGGATCCACCGCCGCCCGCCGATGTCGGTCAGGCGCAACGGGCGGCACTCTCGGCATTTCTCCTGGTGCCTTTGGGTCCGGAGGAGATTGAGGATGCAACCTCGGATCTGACGATTACTAGTGGGACGCTGATAACCCGGGTGCACGTGAACCGGGTGCAGGACGACACCGGACGACCGGTTTACTGTGCAGTGGCACCTGAGACGTGATCAGCTGTTAGGAGTATTGGACAACAGTGCTAGCCTGGCGGGCAGCGAAACTCTCGCGAAGTGTTGTGGGGACGAAGATTGTCAGTCTCGGCGGCTCACGAGGCGATTGCAAGGAGGACCAGGACCGGCTGGTCAAGCCGCTGGCGTACGTGCAGCTCAGGCCGGCGTGAACGGCTCGCCGGAGCTGACGCGCGAGTTGCGGGAGTTCGTGCGCAGCAAGCTTGCAGACTACAACCGGCCGCGCTGGGTGGAGTTCGTGGAGGCGCTGCCCAAGACGGCCACCGGCAAGACCTAGCGCTTCAAGCTGCGCGAGCAGTCGGCGGCGGCGTCCGTGGCGCTCCCGCTAGCCAGGCTCAAAGGCGAACGTCAGGTCGCTGGCGGGCAGCTCGGGAGGACGACAGAGCCAGCCGGGGGCGCCGCGGCAATACTGGCGGAACAAGCGGCTGGCGCCGGACTGCTGGCGCAGGTCGCCGGGTAGCTCCGCGCCGTTGCGGAGAATCTGCTTCAGGTAGTCGGCCAGCAGGATGCCCTGGGTCTGCCCGGTGCTGGCGTCGAAGTGCAGGATGCCGCGCTGGAAGCGCTGGTAGACGAAGCTCGGGTTAGTTGGGTCGGCCGTCGGCTGGCTGATGGGTGCGCCCCATATCTCCAGGTCCAGCAGCCCCAGCAAGTTGGGGTCGTCGGTGCCGGCCATCTCGGGCGTGACCGAGCTGAAGAAGGTGCTGCCGAAGTGGACTGGCTGGCCCTTCCACTCGTCCGGGGCGGTGGCCTGCACGAAGTCGAGGATGGCGGTGGCGTAGTCTGGCGTGCCCACCTTCGGGGTGGCGGCCTTGACGGTTTCATCGGGCGCCGGGAAGGTGCTGCCGTTCACGTGGGTAAAGGGGAACAGGTCCGGATCGAGCAGGTTCAGCAACGTCACGCCGGCATTGCGAGAAGCGCAGGCCTGGCCGACCTGGCGCTGGAAGACCTGGACCGGACAGCCCAAGAGCGTGAACGCGCGGCTGACCGGGTAGCCAAAGGTGTCAAGCCCGCCCCGCGCGTTGAAGTAGGCCCAGATGGCGTCGTCTTCCACCCGAAACCCGGTCTCGCCGAAGTAGCGCTCGTCGTGCGGCACCGGCGGCGCCTGGCCTGGTGCCGTGGGCGCCGGCGAGCCGGCCGGGAAGTAGCGGCCGCCGTCGCCGAGAGGGCGGGGCTGGTAGCTGCCCCCACCGCTGGCGCCGCCCCAGACGATCATCTCGCGCCCGGTCCAGACGGCGGTGTGGCGGCTCCGGGGGCTGGGGGCGCTGTCGACGGGCAAGGGCTGCCATGTGTCCGTCGCCGGGGCGTAGGCTGCTCCGTCGCCGAGATCTTCGCGCCCGAGCGTCATGCCGCCCCAGACCAGCAGTGCGGCTCCTGTCCAGACCGCGGTGTGGTCGATACGGGACGAGGGCGCACCGGAGGCGGACAACGCGGAGCATGCGCCGCTGGCAGCGAACAGGCGGGTGGAAGGGGCGGGCACAGTTATGCGCGCGTCCTCGCCGCCCCAATAGATCGCCTCACGGCGCGTCCACACGGCCGTGCCGCGCACACCGCCCAGTAGGCAGGGCAGCGGAGTCCAGGCATCGGTGGAGGGGTCGTAGCGGCCGCCGGGGCCAGCGGTGACGCACTTTGCGGGCGGGCAGACGGCGCCGCCGGCCACAATCATCTCCGTTCCCGTCCACAGTGCGGTCTGGCCGAAACGGGGCACCGTGCCGGTAGGTTCGACCGGGACGGGGCGCCACGTGTCGGTGGCCGGGTTGTAGGCGGCGTTAGTGGTGGCGCAGCAGAGCATCATCTCGCGGCCGGTCCAGACCCCCGTCGCGTCGGCGGCGGCTGGGAAGGGCGAAGGCGGCAGGGGGTGCCAGGTGTCGGTGGTGGGGTTGTAGGCTGCCCCGTGAGCCAGGGCGTTGAAGCTGTTGCCGCGCCCGCCCCAGATCAGCATCTCGGTGCCCGTCCAGACGGCGACGTGGCCCGAGCGCGAGGACGGCGCGCCGGTGGTGGAGATCGGGACCCAGGAGTTGGTGACCGGCGAATAGCGGGCGCCATCGCCCAAGTTGGCCGGTGCCGAACCCGCGCCGATGCCGCCCCAGACCAGCATCTCAGTACCCGTCCACAGGGCGGTGTGGTCGTGGCGCGGCGAGGGGGCATTGGCTGCCGAGACCGGGACCCAGACGTTTCCCTCCTGGGCCGGACCGGCGGTCTGGGTCGCCGCCGGAGGCCGCAGCAGCAGGTCGGCGCGGGTGACCTGACCCGGCTGGACCACTACGGTCAACTGGCTGGTCCAAGTAGCGTCCTGGTACTGGGCCTGGGCGCTCAGGGCGTACGTACCCGGCGCCAGGGGCGAGAGCAGGTACCGGCTGCGCGCGTCCACAAATGCGGTACCCTGGCCCCTTCGGTCCGGGTTGTTCAGCCACACCGCGGCTCCACTCACCCTGGGATCGGTAGCCTCCATCTGTCCGTTCAGGTTCGTATCGGCGACGGTCTCGCCCCATAGCAGGCCGCCGTCGCGCGGGGCGCCGACGGTAAAGGGGGCGCTGGCGGATCGTCCCGAGGTGGCATCGCGGACGTCGATGCTGTAGCGGCCGGGCACCACGGTCAGGTTGGTCCGGCTGCCCCGCCCGAACAGGGTGGGCGGCACCTGGCTGGCCGCCGCGAACGTGCCGTCGGCGGCGACGAGGATCGGGCCGCCGACGCTGGCGCCCGCGGTGCCGGGGTTGGCTCCCCCTTGACCGGCGGCCTCGTAGAAGGCGGCGCTAAGGGTCGCCCCGGCGGCCCAGCCGGCGCCGCGCAGGGTGAACGGCTCACTCGGCGCGGCACTGGCCGGAATAGCCTCTGCCTGAGAGTTCGGCGCGGTCTGAGCGAGCAGCCGTCCCGGCGGCGCCACCACGTTCAGCGCCATTGGCAGCAGCAACACGCCAATCAAGAGAGAACGGACGCGTCTGATCCGCACCGCTTGAGACCGTGCAGGGGAAGTTGATGAGGGTGTTGAGAGTGGCACAGGCAGTGCGGCCGGTGAGTGGGCAAGAGCACCACGGGCTAGCGTGCACGATCTGGCGCTAAGCACCGGACGGTTTCTACCTTTTCGCGGCTACCGACTCTTGCCTCTGGCGCGAACCTGCTGTCGGATACTGATCCGGCGCATCGTCCAAAGGCAGAGTTGCAATGCTTGAATTTGTCTCCAAGAGTACCCAAGGTTTTGCGCCGAATTGAGACCCAGGCGCCTCTGGCAGGCTACAGCTCGTGGCCAGCGGTCACGGCGAGTACCATGAGCGCCGGAGCATGCTCGGGCACCCATGCCTCGGCAGGGTGATTCTTCCGACCCTTAGCACCTAACACACTTCCGGGGTTGAGCAACGGCCAAGGGGGTGACGCCGCGTTAGGCGTGAAGCCAGAATACTCGCACCGGCTGGTCCTCGGCGCCGGGCTGCAGCGCAGTACCAGGCGGGCTGTGCCGTCTACGGGGTGTCCTCGAACTGCGCCCACGCCTCGTCCGAGAACCCGCCTCCGTCGGAGACGGCGAAGATGGTCCCGGACTGCCCCGGCGGCCCTGGCACATAGAAGAGGTAGCCGCCGTCCTCGAAGCGCTGCACGGCCACCATCGACGGACTCGCCTGGGCCGCTGTACTGGTATCCCCGCCCATAGTGTTGCTTCTCCCCGACGCTCGCGTGATGGTAGCCGCCGTTCTCGGGGAATGCAGCGGGAGTGAGGACGACGTAGTTCGGCGAGTCGTCGTCCGGCTAGAGGGGTGAGGTCGCCGCTCGCGGGATGATCGTGCCAGACGCGGATCGGCGTGTTGTGCTCGGGCGCGAGTGGGCAGCCGAGCCAGTTCCTCAGATGGGCGTCCTGCTGGAAAACGCGGGCGAACCCAGCCACGATCGGCTGCGCGCACGGCAGGGCACCGTTACTGGGTGGCAGACCCGTTCCCAGCGCGAACAGGCCACCGGACCCATCCCGGGGACGAAACCCCACCAGGATTGACCCCGACCTTGCTGCGGTCGGTGCGGAACTCACCAGGCCGGCCAAGTAGGGACCAAGCTGGAAGGGAACCCAGGTCTGACCAGCATCATCGGACCACTGTTCCCGAGCCGTCACCGACACGTGCGCGAGCGTCTTACCCTGCACGGACGAGAACCCCGGATCCTGGCAGTATGAGTACTGAAACGTCGTTTCGAGCACGCTGGTCTAGGTGAGGCCACGGTCGCTCGAGCGCCGGAGCTGGCACGAGCCGCTTGCGGGCGAGCTGGGCTTGTCGTTTCGCGCCCAGAGCATCACCCCATCGTGCGCAAAGTCTGGCGAGAAGGCGAGCTGCTGGACAGTCGGGAAGGGAAGTGGACCGTCGACTGCGACCACATCCCAGGAAGCGCCGCCGTCCACGCTGCGGAACAGCGCTCGCTTCATGGCCGCCACGGGCGTTCCGAACGGCCTGCTCTGCGATGGGTCACCCCACGCGAAGGCGAACATCGTGCCGTCCTTGGGATACGCGGGCGAGAGGAAGATGCGCTGCACGGCGAGATACGGCTGATCGTCCACCGCCAGGCCACTGGACAGCAGCTGGGGTCCATGTATCGCCCCCGTCGGTGGAGACCAGCACTCCGCTGCTGTCGGCGGGATCGGAAGACGGGAACGCGTCGGGCGCCAGCGAGGTCTGGAAAAAGCCGCCACCGGCCACGGCCGCGACGACGGTGGCGTCGTCCCCGTAGTCCGGCGAGAGCTGGTAGCTCTGCACGAGCTGTCCCGGCGCGGGGTCGAGGGGCTGCCAGTTGCGCGCCGCGTCGCGGGAGCGCCACAACCGCCCGTCCGCAGAAAGATAGGCGGTTCCGTCCCGAGCGAAACCAGGCGAGACCTGGATATCCGGGCCGACTGCGGGAGCGCCATACTGCGGCGGGTTATCACACCGCGGTGGCTCGGAGACGGCCAGGTCCTGGGTGCAGCGCACGTCGAACGTCAGCTCCCAGGTCTGTCCGAGGTCGGCGGAGCGGTAGCCCTGGCCATCGTTTGTACGCACCCAGGAGGACAGACGAGTCCGGTGTGCCAGCCAGGATGAAGTTCCCCAGCGCGCCGCTCCCAGTGTTTGACCGCCGTCTCGGGTCAGGATGACGTCGGCTCCACGCTCGGCGACGATCGTGGGGTTTGCCGGCCAGGTGGGGAACACGGCGAGCGTCCGCGGCCCTTGCGGGCCGAGGGCGCCGAGCGGCGTCCAATCGACGGCGCTGGCGCCCAACGGGACACGGTCAGACTGCGCCGCCGACGGCTGAGACCCGCCGAGCTGGGTGACCAGCGCCAGCGCCATGGCGCTGGCGAGCCGCGCGAAGCGCCTTCCTCTCATTCGTCCAACCTACCCCCGAGTCTGGCCGGCGTGCAGATGGACGGTCTGCCCGACGACCTGGCGCGGCGCGTCTTTGGCCTGTGGTCGAACGCGTGCGCTCAGTTGGTCCAGCAACGCAGCTGGCACGAGCCATACCGCTATGCACCGACCACCAGCCGCGGCGTGGTCTTCGCCCGCCCAGCGCCGCAGGGGCCATACGAAGTGATCAGCGCGCTTGGCTTGCCTGACTGGCAGCCGGGCCAGACGTTCAAGGCCCTCCCTCGCGGGGCACGCGAACTACTGGCGCGCTAAGTCGGGCATCGACACGGGCGTGGTGGCTTTCAGCTTGGCCGGCAGGTCGTACCTCCAGCGGAGGCCACCACGCCTAACCGCCCTGCTGGCGCAGTCAATTGCGACGGGCCCACAATCAAGGAGCAGCGTATGAGCTCGCACATGTCCTCTCCCCAGATCGGCATCACCCGCGTTGTACGAGACCCGCACGTCCAGGGCGGCGAACCCGTCGTCAAGGGCACACGTGTGACCGTCGCCTCAGTGATGCTCGCAGAACGCGAGTGGGGTGGCGTCGACGGCGTGCTCTACGCCTACCCGCACCTCACTGCAGAGCAGGTCGCTGACGCGCTCGCGTTCTACCTGGAGCACCGGGACGAGATTGACCGGTACATCCGGGAGCAGGCCGATGACGCCGAGCCCGAGGTCTGATCGGCCGCGTGTCTACGCTGACGAGGACATCGACCGACCGCTGATCGAAGCCCTGCGTGCGCGGGGTTTCGACGTGCTCACGGTGCAGATCACGCGCTCGTTCGGCGAAGACGACCCGGCGCAGCTCGAACGCGCCGCGGCGGAGGGGCGGGTCTTGCTCACGTTCAACCGTCGCCACTTTCGGGGGCACCACGCTGCATGGCTTGAGGCCGGTCGCGTGCATCCAGGCATCGTAGCCATCCCGCAGGGCGGCACCGCAGAACGACGCGCGCTACGCGCCGCGATGTTGCTCGATTGGATGGGAGCAGCGCGGCTTTCATCGCAGTTCGTCGCCTGGATCGATCTACAAAAGCGACTCCACACTGGTGAGCGCATCGAGGGCTATACCGAGGAGGATGCGCGCGTGGCGCTCGGTCTTCGTTGAGTCCCGGCTGGTGTAGTGCGTCCGCCATCTCCGTTGAACAGATTTATCGGCACCTCTGGCCAACAGTCAGAGGCGTGATGTACGGCTGCCGCGAATGTCCCGGTGGCGACTCGACAGACACCACGCTCATTACGGACGTTGAGGCCGGGCCGTGCGGCTAGCTGGCGGGCCAGACGGTCAAGGCCTCCCGGTGCCGCTCGGGCATTAGCTACTCGGTAGCCACGCGGCCAGACGGTCAAGGCCTCCCGGTGCCGCTCGGGCATTAGCTACTCGGTAGCCACGCGTCCATACGACGCACAACGGTTGGAAGCCTGCCCAGAGGGCTGCGCGCTCGATGGGCAGGCGACCGTCACCCTCGGAACCGCCGACGTTGCTGTTTACCTCGGATGAGCCAGCCGACCTGGTCCCCACGGCCGGATGGTGTCGACCACCCGCGGTCCCTCCTGACGCGGGCTGTTCACGCAGCACCCTGGCAGATCGTCGGCCGGAACTCGCCACAAGGCTCAGGCCTGGCTCGCTGCGCTCGGCCTTGCTGCTCGGCCCGCCGCTCAGCCGGACGGGGCACATCACAGCCCCGCTCCCCAGGAGGGACCACCCGATGATCACCAACAGCAGTCGCAAGGACGAGACGCTCGAGCGGCTCACCAACGGCATCGCCCAACTCACGAGCTCCGATTCGTGGACGACGTGGCTGCGCGTTCAGGCGCGGTTCCACCGGTACAGTTTCTCCAACGCTTTGCTGGTGGCCCTCCAGTGCCCCAGAGCAACACGGGTCACTGGTTTCCACACGTGGCGCCGGCTGGGCCGAACAGTGCGGCGCGGCGAGAGCGCGCTATGGATTCTTGCTCCTG
>WNGE01012453.1_pt1 | contig 14155 bp, 11 predicted proteins | sample 5400651 | NCBI WGS metagenome assembly WNGE01 (sample SAMN13153370, study PRJNA577476) | soil metagenome | isolation source: 60 cm soil or saprolite under grassland replicate 2 | place: USA:California | collected 2016-06-15 | reverse complement strand
TCGAGTCGATCAATTGTCCGAAATGCGGCGGTCCGCTGAACCTGACGACGGGCGAGGTCATCGTGACGTGCCCGTACTGCGGCACCGCGTCGCGGATCGAGGGGGAGAAGCCGTTCCTCCTGAGGCACTCGATGCTCGCCGCCCGGTTGGACAGGGACGGCGCGACGCGGACGATCGCCGGCTGGCTGGAGGGCGGCGTGATGAAGCCGGACGACCTGCGACGCGCGTCGCGGGTCACGTCCCTCGAGTGCGTCTACCTCCCGTTCTACGTCTTCGAGGTCGATGCGACGACCGCCTACGCCGGCGTCCTCACGCGGACGGGCACGAACGAGCGTCGGAGCGGGAGCCTGCGGCGGGACTACTTCTGGAAGGTCCTCGGCCGCCGTTCGGGGGATTTCCCGACGCGGGAGTACAAGCTGCCCCTCGCATTGAAGGTGCCCTTCACCACGACCGGCATGGTGCGGGATTCCCGCTTCCTGAACGCGGAGGTCGACGAGGACGAGGCGGAGCGGCTCGCCCGGGAGGACGTCGATGCGCACCAGCGCGACCTGCTGAAGGACCTCGTCGACCTCGTCGAGGACGCGACGACTCAGGTCGACGTGAAGGACGCCGAGTTCCTGCATGCGCCGATCTGGTTCTCGACGTACGAATATCGCGGGCGGTCGTACGCGATCGTCCTCGACGGCGCATCGGGCGAGGTCGTCCGCGGGGAGATCCCCCCGCCGACGGGCGGATTTGGCGAGTTCCTCCGAGGGGCGGCTCGCGACGCGTTCGGCCCTTGAGGCGTCTCACTCGTTCTTCGGCTCGAGGTCCTCATAGTCGGCGAGGTACGCGCCGCAGTTCGGGCACATCTCGTCGTCCGGATCGATCTCCCATCCGCATTCGGGGCAGCGGACCATCGCGGGCCTTGCGGCCTCGTAGGAGCGTGAGGAGTATAAATCGAACGGGTCAAAACTCCTCGACGGTGGTCTGGCCTTTCTTCTCGCGGGAGGTCCTGCGCTCGCGCGCGGGAGGCGGAGGCGGCGGAGACGGCGGCGGGGCGGCGTCCTCCCGCGTCGCTTCCCGGAGCGCCTCGATGCGGGCCTCCGGCGACGCCACCGCGAACGTCTCGCCGCCGGGCTCGCCGACGAAGATCTTCTGTTTCAGCTCACGCCGAAGTCGGTCGAGTTCCTGGTGCATCCGCCGCTCCTTGCGGCGGGCGCTGTAGAAGTACGCCTCGTCCCGCGTGTCCCTCGTCACGAGCATCACGACGCGACCCGCCGCGCTCCGCCCGGTGCGCCCGCGCCGCTGGATCGTCCGGATCTCCGACGGCACCGGCTCGTAGAAGACGACGAGATCGACTTGCGGGATGTCGAGGCCCTCCTCCCCGATCGACGTCGCGACGATCACGTTCACCTCGCCGGCCCGGAACTTCTCGAGGATATCGACCTGTTGCTTCTGCGACAGCCCGACGTCCTCGCCGCGCGAGGCTTGCCCGACGAACCGCATCGGTCGCACGCCGGGGATGCGAGCGAGGTCCTGCGTCACCCGATCCGCGGTCTCGCGGTAGTGCGCGAAGACGATGATCTTCGAATCCGCTTTCTTCATGAACTGCTCGCGCACGACCCACGCCGTCTTCGCGAGCTTCGGGTGCTCGACGTCCGTCTCGCGGGCGAGCTTGATCGCTTCCTGCACTTTCGCGTGTTTCAAGAACTGGACGTCCGCCTTCGATTTGGACTCGGCCTCCATCTTCTCGAAGTACGACCGGAGGGAGCCGAGCCCTTGCGTCTCCGCGAGCTCAATCGCATGGTTCGCCTTCATCGCGATCGCCTGCGCCGTCATCGCGCCGTACAGCCGGCCGTCCTTAATACCGGAGTCGAGTTTGCGGCGGGCCTCGTCCCCGACCGCGAGCAAGTCCTTGAGCGTGACCTTCGGCTTGCCCGCGAGAAAACCGAGTTTCTTGAGGCGTCCGACCTGCTCCTCGTACACGGTCTCCAGGAGTCCGCGGATCTCCTTCGAGACGTCCGGGGCGTCGACCTCCACGCGCTCGAACGCGAGTGCATGCTGGTACGGCACGACGTCCGCGTCGTATTCCGTGCGGATCTCGACGGCCGTGATGCCGAGGTTCCCGCACACCTCCAGGATCTTCTCCGCGCTCGCGCCCGGCGAGGCGGTCATCCCGAGGACGAGGCGTCCCGGGACCTCCTTGTACGCGGCCGCGACGTCGACGTAGGCGTAGTCGCCGACCGCCCGGTGGGCCTCGTCGAAGACGATCAGGGAGACGTCGTCCAGGGATATGCGCTCGGCCCGGAGATCGTTCCGGATGACCTGCGGCGTCGAGACGACGATCTTGTCTTCCCGCCACATGAGCTCGCGATCTTCCGGCGCGGTCGCTTCGCCGGTGAACAGCTCGATCCGGTCGATGACGAGCATCTCGCGGAGCGAGGCCGCGTGCTGCTCGACGAGCGGCTTCGTCGGCGCGAGGAAGAGGATCTTGCCGCCCTTGCTACGGAGGACCTCCGCGATGACCATCGCGGCGACCACCGTCTTCCCCATGCCCGTCGGGAGGACGACGAGCGTGGACCGCTCGAGGCACGCGCGGGCGATGTTCACCTGGTACGCGCGCTCCTCGACGGCCCCCCGCCGGAGGAGCGCGTGCGTCACGAACACGTCCGCCCGACGACGGGGGGCGCGAATAACCTTTTCGACTAGACCGGCGGACGCCTCAGGCGCCTCAGGCCGAAGATCACGACGGTTGCGAGGGCGATGGCCGCGATGGAGCCGGCGGCGAGGAGCAGCTCGATCGAAAAGCCAGCGAGGCGCACCTGCACGACGAGCGACGCATTCGCGTTCGCGTCGCCGACGGCCGTCGCGTTGATCGGGACCGAGACGAGCGCGCCCGAAGCCGCGTTCCACGGGAGCACGATGTCGACCCGGAGCGAGGCGTCGTTGTCCGGCGCGAGCCGGACGAGATGGCCCGAGAGCGGTCCCGGAGGCTCGCCCGCAAGGGTGGCGGTCCAGCCCGCCGGCAGCGCCGCGTCGAGGCGGAAGACCGTCTCGACATCGCCGACGTTGGCCACCTTCACGCCGACCCGGACGGTCCCGCTCGCGGCGCCCTGGTAGGGGCCCGACGCCCCGAGGAGGAGGACCGCGCGTCCGAGTCCCGAGGACGCCACGGTGACGTCGTCGATCCACCACCCGCCCGCATTCGCCAGCACGTTCGCGCTGACCCGGAACCGAATCCGGAGGGTCGTCGGGCCGGTAATGTTTGCCGTCAGGTCGAACGAGATCCCCCGCCACGTGAGGTCGCGCCCGCTGTAGTGGACGAGGGCGATCCACGGCCCGCCGGCGACGCTCACCTCGACGTACGCATCGTCCGTGTCGTTCGATCCGATCGGGAGGACGGGCACCGTCCGGCCCGTCAGGTCGTACCGGCCGAAGAAGATCAGGAACGTGGGACCGGCGGTCACGTTGATCGAGGGCGACGTGAGCGTGTGCCACTCCGGAGGGAAGAGGTTCGGGAAGAGCGTGTTGACGTACCCGAACCGCCACGCGTGGGTGCGGCTGTGCGCCGCGCCGTCGGGGTCCGTGTCGTTCACGATCTGCCAGCGGTGCGCGTCCGTCGAGGAGCCGTCGAGCGTCCATCCGCCCGCGCCCGCCTCGACGGCGTCGCGGAAGGGGATCGTCGCCGCCACGAGGACGTGGGCGGCGCGCTCGTCGTTCGTCGGGATATCGTCGGCCGCGCCGACGAGGGACGCGATCACGAGGTATCGGCCGGCGACGGTCGGGGTGAAGTTCAGGGAGAAGGCGGTCGTCGTCTGCGCGGCGACGGCGGGGCGGAAGAAGGTCTGCCGCACGATGAGCGACGCCGTCGCGACGGAGTCGAGGTACACGCCGATGTCCACCCGCACATCCGAGGCCTGCGCCCCGTCGTTGCGCACGTCGACCCAGACGTTCACCCTCGTCCCGACGGCCTCGAGGAGCGGCACGCGGATCGCCGAGACCGCCAAGTCCCGCGTCACCCCGCTCGCGATCGTCGCGGTCATTGTCGCGCCGCTCGCGGAGACGTCCCGGACCCGCCAGCCGGTGTCCGACCCGGAATACGCGCGGCTGTCCGGGTTCGTGTCCGGGCCCCAGCCGTTCGCCGTGTCGTGCCACGGATCTCCGGCGTCCGTCGGGCGATCCCCAGTGAGGCCCTCGTCCGCCTCGAGGAGGTCGAGGAGCCGATGCGTGTCGACCTCGTTCGAACTAAGCGCGTCGTCGACGTGCCAGATCAGGAGCCCGCTGCCCGGCAGGGCCGCGTCGAAGCCGTACGGTTCGCGGTTCTCGACCAGGAAGTATTCGAGGGGCGACGCGCCGGGGATCGAGAGCCGAAAGACCCCCGCCCCGGAGGTCTCGGCCTGCGCGATCGACGTGCCGATGAGCGCCGTCGTCACGGAGGTCGGCGTGATCCAGCCGAGGCGGATGCGGGACCAGGCGCTCATGTCCGCGGGCGACGTGCCGGCGGGCACGCCGTTCCAGGAGCCGCCGGCCATGATGTCCCACAGGCCGGCGCCGTCCGAGGAGCCGTCCGTGTCGTATAGGTCCGGGAGGCCAAGGTCGTGGCCGAACTCGTGCGCCACGACCCCGACCGGGGACGATTCGGCCACCATCGTGTATCCGAAGATCTGGACGCCGTCGGCGATCAGCGTCTGCGTGCCGGGGAGGGCCGGGTCCGCGTCGTACACGGCCCATCGGTGGGACCAGATCAGATCGGAGCTGCCCCCGGCCTCCTGGCCGTCGCCGGCGTGCACGATGACGAGGTGGTCCACGACGCCGTCGCCGTCCGTGTCGAACGGCGCGAAGTCGACGATCGGGTCGGCGAGCCGCACCGTCTCCGTGACGAGACGGTAGATGTCACCGTTCGCATCGTCGGGGGGCTTCGCGCTGTCCGCGCCGTAGTCCGCCATCGGGTGCACGCTGTCGAACCACGTCGTGATGACGGTCGCCTGGACCGTCAGCGCGCCGAGGGAGACCTCCTGGTAGTATGCCTGGAGGGAACGGGCTCCCGGCGAGGCATCGTTGAAGAATGCGGTGAAGTACGCGCCGGTGTACAACGGCGCGACGTCCGTGAAGTCGACGAGCAGCACGAGGACGCGGACCGTGCCGGTCGTCTGAACGGGAGACGGCGGCAAGATCGGATTGCCTTGGCGCGTGCCGCTCGGCCACGTCTGCACGCCGGGCCGCGGCGGCATCAGGTGGGGGCGCGCGTCCCGCGGCGGGTCCACGTGCGCCGGCGCATCGCGCGCGAACGCGAGGGGGATGGGCCCGACGAGGAGCACGGCGAGGAGGAGGGAGACCGCCGCCCGCATCGTCGTTCGCGATAAGGGAGGTTCATATGAACCTTGACCCGCGATTTTCGGCGGGCGCACATCGCCCCGCGTTCCCGGGGTCGATTCCTCGATCATCGCGGAGTCCGCGAGGGACACCGGGGTTGTATCGAGTGCCTCGCTCGCCGGGAACCGTTATGGGTTCGACTACGGGAGCCGATGGAAACCGAGGGCCTCGAGGTCTCGATCGAATCCGAACGCGGTATCGATCGACTCCCGCTCCATGAGCACCTTCGTGGCGCAATCCGTATACGAGACCCCCGACGGGGCGTGGCGACGAAACTCCCGATCGACGATGGGCTCGATTTCCTCGGATACATGAAGCACGCGGACATTGGGGGACTCCCTTATCCAGGTCACGACGGCGAGCGCCGTGCGCGCGCCGGCCCGGTAGAGCAGAAACGTCAACGTCTCGTCAATCACGAAGTTCGAAGTATAAAGGAGGCGGTAGGGTAGCTTCCGCCGCGAAAGCCGGTGAAATACCTGCTTGGCGGCTTCGTGGTTTGTGTCGTTCTTGATCGCCCGCGCGATGAGCGCACCGGAGTCGAGAAGTAACTTCATCGTCTCTTGCCGTAGAGAATTTCGTCGACCTTCGACGAATCGGTCGCCTTCTTCGACTTGACCGTCTTCGTGAGGTCGAAGAGGGGATCCCAAGAGAGGTCTCCTTCTATCGCGGCCCATCGACGAAGCGCTTCGCGGGTGGCCTCCTTGAGCGTGATTCCCTTGGCCTTCGCTGCCTTGACGACGAAGTCGTACAATGCGGAATCAACCTCTGTCTGGATGACTCTCTTAGTGATGGTCACGAACATGCAATGTCTGAAGGCCTATTACATCCTCGCATTACATGTAGTGGAATGCACCGGCTCGGCGATTGGGGTTATCACCGAGGGGTCGAGGCGCATCACAGGGTCGCCTTGTCGAACATCGCCGCATCCGCGCCGATGGGCTTCGTCGCGTCGATGCCGACCTTCGACGTGAAGCCGTCGTGGGCGCTCGGGTCGATCGACGAGCCACGGACCCCATGCAGCACGACGAGGCCGCGGTCCGCCTGGAACCGCGTGGCGATCGCCCACTCGACGTCGCGGTCGTCGAAGACGTCGATGTCCTCGTCGACGATGACGACCTGTTTCATCGACGTGTGCGCGCCGAACGCCGCCATTATGGCGTTCTTGCCGTCCCCCTGGTGCTGCTTGCGGATCGACACGATGCCGTGCAGCCAGGCGCACCCGCCCTCCGTCAAGCGGACCGCCTTCACGTGCGGTACCGCACGGGAGACCGCTTGATAGATAACAGGTTCGCGCGGCATGCCCATGAACATGAAGTGCTCGTCGAGGCCGCCGACGATGATGTGAAAGATCGGGTCGTTCCGGTGATAGATGCGCTCGACGACGAGGACGGGCTCCTTGCGGACGCGGTCGTACGTCCGGACTGCATCGACGAATGGGCCCTCGTCATGCGTCTCGTTGATCAGGCGACCCTCGAGGACGTACTCCGCCTCCGCCGGCACGGTGAGTCCGTTTTTGATGCGGACCATGTCGACAGGCTTGGCGAGGCAGGATTGCGTCAGTGCAGATGCGATTCGACTTTCATCGACCCCGTACTCGACGGAGGTCCCGCCCGCGAGGAGGTTCCACGGATCGAGGCCGATGCAGACGGCGACCTTGAGCTCCTCGCCCGTCTTCATGGCCTCGTTGTACATGTGCCGCAGATGACGCGGGACGATGCGGCACGCTCCCCGGGTCTCGTCGAGCAGGAGAACCCGATGGAACGAGAGGTTGCGGACTCCTTGCCATTCCGCGACCCAGACACCGGCGGTAATGTATCGACCCGCATCTCGCGGGAACAGCTTCGGTACCGGGAGATCGAGCAGGTTCACGTCGGTCGACGCGTGGTCGAAGAAGCCCCCGCGATCGACGATCCGCGTGTCGCCCGGATGGGCTTGTGCTTCCATGAGCCGGGGGAGCAGCGACTCGACCGGCGTACGGAGCGCCGCGGCCACGCGCGCCCGGGTCGACCACAGGTTCCCGACGGCCTCGGATCCGTCGATCGATCGAAAGTGGACGGGCCTGCGGGGCTCTCGCAACAGGACGCGGGTCGCTGCGAGATCGCGGCTCGTGTCCGCCTCGATCCGGATGACGTCGTCGGAGAACCGTTCCAGCCACTCGCGCAGCGCCATGCAAGTCCTCTCGCCCGCGAAACCGGTCCGGCTCTTTAGGCGTTGCGGGGCCCTCGACGGAAGCGGTTCCGCGCCGGTCCCACTAGGGGGGCCAGATCGGCGGCGGCGACTCGTCCGGCGGCTCGGCGGGTGGCGGTTCGAGCGGTCTCCGCTTGCGCGGACGCGTGAGCAGGATGGCGGCCCCGACGAGTGCGGCGATGGCGGCTGCGAGCAAGCCGACGATGACCGCCACGTTGCCGAGCGGGATCTCGCCGCCGTTCGGAGGCGATCCGGTCGATGCGCGTACGGTCATCGGGATTTCCCGCGCGTTGTCGCTTGTGTTCGATTCCGTCGGCGTCACGTTGCCGACGACGATCCGGATCGCGTGGTCCCCTACACCGACGGCGAGGAACGACTGCGAGTAGACCGTGGCCGACGAGCCGGCGGCAAGGGGCTGGGGCAGCGCGATCTGGCCGATCGCGACCGTCGTGCCGTCCGGCCGCGCGTCGTAGACGTCGATCGTCGCGGAATCCGCCGTCGCACCGCCGTGGTTCACGATCGTGATCCCGACGCTGACCACCTGGCCTTCGAGCGGGCTCCCGGGATCCGTCGACGCGGCGCTCGGCGTGAGGTCCGGCTCGGGTCCGGTCGGCGTGGGCCTCGGCCGCACGTCGATCGTCACGGACGCCGTGCCGACGTTGTCCCGGGCGTCGCGCACGATGACGATCGCCCGCCTCGGGCCGACGTCCGCATAGGCGTGGCCCGCCGTCGCGGGAATCTGCCCCGCCGTGCCCGCGCCGTCGCCGAAGTCGAATCGGTACGAGACGATCCGCCCAAGGCCTTCGTCGTGCGACACGCTCGCGGACGCGTCGAAGTGCACGGTCTGCCCGACGATCGGATGGAGGTCGTCCGCGGTAAGCGCAGCGAGAGGCCCGCCCGGGGTCGCGGCCGCGACGGAGAGGGCGAAGAAGGCGAACGCCCACACCGCGAACGCGACCCCCGCGCGTTCCCGTGGGGAGAGGCGACCCCACCATCGACCCACGAGGAAGACGTGCGTCCCGTGGACCATAAACATTCCCAGCCGCGGGAACACGGCGGCCCACGCCGGGGTTGCGATACGGCCCCTCGGTCGAAGATTCTTTAACCGCCCCGCCGCTCCGGACGCACGTGGCCGTGAACTCGGCGCGGAAGTTCGCGTTGCAGAATGCGGTCCTCCACGACGGCAAGGCCGACGCGAGGGCGGTCCTCGGCCGGTTGCTCTCGGAGGATCCGTCGTTGCGGAGCAGCGCGAAGGAGGCCGCGCGCGAGGTCGAGCGCGTCGTCGCGGAGGTGAACCGCCTCTCCCCGGACGCCCAACGTGCCGAGCTGACGTCGATCGCGCCGGAGCTCCTCGAGAGGGCCCGCGCCGACGTCGGGCCGAAGGAACTCCCGCCGCTGCCCGGGGCGGTGGACGGCAAGGTCGTCCTCCGACTCGCGCCATATCCGAGCGGGCCGCTCCACATCGGGAATGCGCGGGCGTTCGTCCTGAACGACGCGTACGCGAAACGCTACCATGGACGGCTGCTGCTCGTCTTCGACGACACGATCGGCTCGGAGGAGAAGCCGCTCCTGCCGGAGGCGTTCGACCAGGTGAAGGAGGGCCTCGATTGGGCCGGCGTCGAGTACGATCAGGTGCTGTACAAGAGCGACCGCATCCCGCTGCACTACGAGTGGGCGGAGAAGCTCCTCGCGACGGGCGAGGCGTACGTGTGCGAGTGCGACGCCGATACGCTCCGCAAGAATCGCGAGGGGATGCGGGCGTGCGTGCACCGCACGCAGGACGTCGACGAGACGATCGCGATGTGGAAGGCGATGCTCGCCGGGGAGTACGGCGAGGGCGAAGCCGTCGTCCGCCTGAAGACGGACATGGCCCATCCGAATCCCGCGTTCCGCGACCGCGTCCTGTTCCGGATCGCGGAGCGGGAGCACCCGCGGGTCGGGACGCGGTACCGCGTGTGGCCGATGCTCGAGTTCTCCTGGGCCGTCGACGACCATCTGCTCGGGATCACGCACGTGATCCGCGGCAAGGACCTGGTCATGGAGGACATGATGGAAGCGCGGATCTGGGATGTCCTCGAGATTGCCCGCCGTCCGGCGTTCGTGCATTTCGGCATCTTGCGGTTCAAGGACATCGAGCTCTCGAAGTCGCGGTACCGAAAGGAAATCGCGGCCGGCCGCCTGACCGGGATCGACGACCCTCGCACCTGGTCTTTGCAGTCGTTGCGCCGACGGGGCATCCGGCCGGCGGCCCTCCGAGAGTTCGTGCTCTCTTTCGGCCTGAGTCTGAACGACATCGAGGTGCCCGCCGAGACGGGCCCGCGGCGTGCGAGAGATTCCCGCGGGTCCGAAGGTCCAGGTCGCCCGCGAGGACTTCGAGAAGTTCCGCGGGAAGGAGGTGCGTCTGAAGGACTTCTGCAACGTCGTCTTGGACCACCGCGCACGATTCGTCTCGATGGAGAACAAGGAGATTCCCAAGATCCAGTGGGTCACGCACGGGGTGAATGTCCATATGGTCCTGCCGGACGCGTCCGATTCGCCGACACCGGAGGCAAGACGGGGCCTCGGCGAACCCCTAATCGCGACCCTCAAGGTCGATGACGTGGTGCAGTTCGAGCGGGTCGGATTCGCGCGGATCGACCACGTGAGCACGGCCGAGGTCCGAGCGTACTTCGCCCACCGATGAATCTGTCGTCCCGAAGGCATTCACGTTCACTGCCCTCTCCCCAGTCCGCCTACTTATTCCTCTCCGGGTATGAGCAATTGGTCATACCATGGCCCGAAGATCCGCGTCGGTAAGGAGAGCTCGTAGGCAGAAAGGCGTTCGCCAGACCGGGTTCATCGTGACTTGGGACGTCGACAGCCGTGACCGCTCGCTCTGTGCGCGCCTTCACCGATTCGTCTTCGGTTACGTCCTCGAGAAGAGTGGAAGGAAATATGGGTACCCGGGCTTTGTCGAGCGGGAAGGCGTCCGCTATCTCGGCCAATCCGTGCTATTCGTAATCCCCGAGAGGCTCGAGGACCTCCGCGGATTCCTCCGAGCCCAAGGCGTCGAGCATGTGACGACGAACGCCTCCTTGGGAGAGACGATTTTCGCGTCGCTGGGATACGATCCCGTTCGGAGGCACGCCTCAGCCCCCGACGGATAAACGGGAGCTCCCACCGAAGAGGTCGGTTGCGTCTGTATGAGTAACTACTCATAATCACCACATGTCGCTTTCGGCAAACGGCAGCGGACCGCGGCCCGGCGTGGCGCTCCGCCCGTATGAGCAATTACTCATACCCTGGGTGAACCCTTTTCTAGTCCTCCATGTTGCCTTCATGCATGGCCCGATTCGCGAAGCGCGTCCTTTCCATCGAGTCGTCTCCAACGGTCCGCATCAGCGAGCTCGTCACGGAGATGAAAGCGCGCGGCGAGAAGGTCGTCTCGCTGGCGATCGGCGAGCCGGACTTCCCGACACCCGCGCATATCATCGAGGCGGCGAAGAAGGCCCTCGACGACGGCTACACCAAGTACACGCCAGCACCCGGGATCCGAGAATTGCGGGAGGCGATCGCGGAGAAATCCAGAACGGACAACAAGATCCCCGCGAAGGCGGAGAACGTGATCGTCGCGCCGACGAAGCACACGCTCTTCCTCACGTGCATGGCCCTGCTGGACCGCGGCGACGAGGCGCTGATCCCGGATCCCGGCTGGGTCTCGTACGGGCCGATGGTCACCCTCGCAGGGGCGAAGCCCGTGCCCGTGGGCGCCGCGGACGAGGACGGCTTCGTGCCGTCGGCGGAAACGGTCGCGCAGGCGATCACGCCGCACACGCGCCTCCTGATGCTCAACTCCCCGTCGAACCCCGGCGGCTCGGTGTACTCGCGCGACGCGGTGCGGGCCCTCGCCGACCTCGCAGCGGACCACGACCTGATCCTCGTGAGCGACGAGATCTACGAGAAGATCCTATACGAGGGCGAGCACGTCTCGCCGGCGTCCCTGGACGGCATGTTCGAGCGCACGGTGACGGTGCACGGCTTCTCGAAGACGTACGCGATGACGGGCTGGCGGCTCGGATGGCTCGTCGCGCCGACGCCCCTCTTCAGGGAAATCGTCAAGGTCCAGGAGCACACGATCACGTGCGCCACGGCGTTTGCGCAGAAGGCCGGCGTCGCCGCCCTCCGGGGGCCGACCGCGCCCCTCGAGGCGATGGTGGCGGAGTTCCGCGCGCGGCGCGATCTCGTGCTGCGGGAGCTCGAGAAAATCGACCGTCTCTCGGCGGAGCGGCCGGCCGGGGCGTTCTACGTGTTCCCGCGGATCGACGCGCGCGTCGACAGCGCGACCCTGTGCGAACGCGTCCTGAAGGAGGCCTCCGTCGCCGTGACGCCGGGCACGGCGTTCGGCGGAGCGGGCGAAGGTCACATCCGCCTGTCGTATGCGGCGTCGCGCGAGACGATCCAAGAGGGCGTGCGCGGGATTGGCGAGGTCCTCGCGAAACTGTGACGCCCGCGCCATTATGCCCAACCGGGCATAAGCGGCGGGCCTAGGCCTCCGCGCCGCGGGCCTCGAGGAACTCCACGACGGCGGCGTTGCCTTTCTCGCGTGCGTCGTCGAGCGGCGTGTTCCCGCCGTCGCGGGTCGCCTTCGGGTCCGCCCCGTGATCGAGGAGCATGCGGACGATCTCGAGGTTCCCGTGCGCCGCAGCCTTGTGCAGCGTCGTGTAGTTCGCCTCGCTCCGCACGTTCGGGTCCGCGCCCGCGGCCAGGAGCACGCGGACGACCTCGGCGTGGTCACCCGAAACCGCGCTATCGACCGCGGTGTTCTGGAAACGGCTCGGCGGCTTCGCGTTCACATCGGCGCCGTTCTCCAGGAGCACCTTCACCGCCTCGACGTGGCCGAAGAACGCCGCGAGGCCGAGGGGCGAGAAGCCCTCCTCCTTCGTCGCGTCGTCGATCCGAGTCCTCGACTGCCCGAGGATCGTCTTGAGCCGCCGCTCGTTTCCGACGGTCGCGGCCTCGTACAGGTTCAGCGCGTCCTCCGGCGTACGCTCCAGGAGGATCTTCAGCGCGTCCGTGGCGCCGTAGAACGCGGCCGTGAGGACGAGCGTCCCGTTCGGCGTGCGCGTCCGCAGGACTAGGGGATTGCGGTCCAGGATCGTCCGAACCCCCGTCGCATCGTTCTTCTGGACCGCCGCCAGGAGCGCCTCTTCGTCCGTCATCGTCCTTCTCCTCGAGAAGGAGACGGATGCGGCCCCGACGCCATGAACCTTGCTTCGCTCCGGTCACGCCACGACCTGCGTCTCGCCGCACGACGGGCACATGACCTCGATCGGCCGCTTGCTCGTCGTGATGTCGATCGGCTTGCCGCATCGGCGGCACATCACGGTCATCGGCGACGCCGCGGGCGCGCGGACGGGCCCCTCCGGGGGCGGCGCCGGCGGACCGCGCGGGGCTCCGAGCATGCCGCCACCGGCCCGGCGCCACATCGTCAGGACGGCGATGAGCAGGACGATGACGAGGAGCGAGAGCGCGACGGCGTACGCCGGCACGCCTCCGATGTCCGTGGACCAGAAGGAGCCGCCGGCCCCGACGTGGACCATCGCGAAGCCGCTCGCCCCTGTGTTCAACTCGTTGACGATGAGCAAGAGGTCCCCCGAGCTGAGGCTCCGGGGCACGGTGAGGGAGACGTAGGCTTCCTGGTACGTCGTGATTGCTGACGCGCTGCCGACGCCGAGCAGGGTCGCGCCGAAGCGGAACTGAGAGGGCAGGCTCGAGGTCCCGCGCGCCGCGAGGCTGACGTGCACGCGGACCGTGTCGCCCGGCGCGTACGAGGCGCGATCGAGGGAGATGCTCAGCACGTACCCGCCCGCCTGGGAGGTCGTGAGCGACGCCGTTGCGGACCCGCCGGTCCCCGATGCCGTGACGGTGAACGTGTACCAACGGCTCGCGGGGTTCGGCGTGAGGTACGAGAACGTCGTGCCGTTCGTCGCGCCCGACAGGACGGTCGTCCCTTCGAAGTCGACCACGGTGTACGTCCACGAGGGGCTTGTAATCACGTTCGAGCGAAGGCCGTAGTATGCCGTGATCCGGTCCCCCGGGTTGAACTCCGATCGATCGAGCGTGAGCGCGACGTACCCGGCCGCGACCTCGGCGTGGGCGGTCGTCGTCTGCGACAGGCTCGTGTCGTCGTTGACGGTGAGCCAGAAATAGAGCGTGCCCTGGTAGTCTGCGGGGATCGCGTACGTGTACGTCGACGGGCCGTTCGAAAGCGTCGCGAGGACCGTGCCGAAGAACCCGTCGCGGACCATCCAGTCGTATGTGTAGTTCGCCGGGCCCGGCGTCCGGTAGACGATCGCCGTGGCGGTCGCGTTGTCGCCGCTCACGTACGACGTCTTCCCGAGGACGAGCGTGACGCTCAGGACGTCCGCCGGGACCATTCCGCCCTCGGACCGGGCCGTCGGCGCGGCGAGGACGAAGGCGGCGGTCAAGATCGCGATCGCGATTCCCAAGGCGAAGGCGCGAGGCGCGTTGCTCCTCGCTCGTGCGGCGGACCACATCGGCGTCCCATCCCATCGGCGCGCGGGGACGAGGCCCCGCGGACGGGGCGTCATTATGTCTGACCTACTTAATCGTT
>WNGE01006317.1_pt1 | contig 14155 bp, 6 predicted proteins | sample 5400651 | NCBI WGS metagenome assembly WNGE01 (sample SAMN13153370, study PRJNA577476) | soil metagenome | isolation source: 60 cm soil or saprolite under grassland replicate 2 | place: USA:California | collected 2016-06-15 | reverse complement strand
GCACGCCATGATCATGTTGCTCGCCTCCGATCCCCTCAAACAATATTTCTTTCCTGTCTGCTTTATCATCACCATTGTCATCATAGAATATCCATACATAAGGGCTTTGCGAAATCAATACTTTGTTGCCGAGTACACATACCCCAAGCGGTGCATTTATTTCAGGTCCCTGGTAAAATACTTTTGCAGAATCTGCTTTGCCATCACCATTGGTGTCTTCCAATAACATTATCCTGTCACCTTTCGGATTCGTAGGATTACCATTAATAGCAGGACGATAATTATATGCTTCCGTTACCCAAATGCGCCCACGTTCATCCACATCAATATTGGTAGGATTTTTTAACATAGGTTCAGTAGCTACTGTACGCACATCCAGACCTTCAAAAACCTCCAAACCCTTCAGGGCATTTTCGGGCAAATGTTTTTGTTCTTCAGTAAGCGTATCGGGCGTTTTCACTACCGGATTATTAGAATTATTGCAAGAGAATGCGATGAGAGAAAAACTGGATAAGAAAATAAATAATGAAACAGAATTTGTACAGGAGTAAGCGGTATTGTTCTTCATTTCAAATGGCGTTAAACGTAAAATTGACAATTAAAAAAGTAAAAATAAGAGAACAATGCCTAATTGAGCAAATGAAAAATTATATTATTAAGTTTTTTGAAAAAGCAGAATAATTTTAATGACAGATTTTTTTATTTTTTAAATACATTAAATGAACGAACGCTTAAGCCATCGTTTATTTTCAGAATATACATACCTGTAGCAACATGATTAATATGCAGAATTGTGCCTGTAGTAAATTTTTGTTGCAGCAATAATTTGCCTGTAAGGTCAAACAATTTTGCAGTTGTTGTTGAAGTGTTGCTGTTTGCAATATTTAAGTGATCATAGAAAGGATTGGGATATATCAGTACATTGTTGTTGCTCTCCATTGTTACAACGCGTATCGATGAATAAATATATTTGCCATCATTGTCAACCATTTTTATCCTGTAATAATTTTTACCATTAACAGGATCAGTGTGCATGAAACTATATTTCTTTTCAGATATATGCATATTGGTTGCTGCAACATTTCCTATGGCATTAAACATACTTCCGTCTTTACTAAATTCAACTACATAGTTTGAAACATTTAATTCATCACTCACATTCCACCGTAACATAACATTGTTGTTAACAAGTTTGGCAATAAAATCAAGCAGGCGAACAGGCAATATTGATTCATCTCTGCTTATATAAACATACTTGTAAAGAGAGTTATTAAAATGATATTGCTCTGGCTGATCATTATCGGGATTTGCTTCGAGGTATAAATTATATGCCCCCTGCGGTAAATCGGTTACATTAACAAGAAATGAAACGTGTAATGTATCGCCGGCAGGCAATATTCTTGTTTGGGGCAATGAAAAGGTATAAGCAATATTGTGTTCATCATACAATACAAGTTTTATTTTTAAAGGATTAAAGGAAGATGAACTAATATTTTTAAATACAACATATCCTTTTAAAGTATCAAAAGCTGCATGTATATCATGATTAAACTTTAATGACTCAGGAATATCAACACCAAGATTAGCTGCAATTGCTCCTTCAGGAACAGGTGCAAACTCAACAGCCCAATTCTGCAACTGGTAGGGTTCTGCGGTAGCTGTATCCTTTGTATGCATCCGTAATTTTACATAAGGATAATCTGCAGCATTGATAGTTGAAATATTAAATTCATGCTGTGATGTGTTTATTGTAAACCAAACAGAATCTTTTCCATTTTTATCAATAGTGATCACATCAAGATTTGTAATGTTATTATTGTTTTCTCCTGCACCGTACCATTTTACTTTATCCCAAGATTTGGCTGGCCCAAAAACGGGAGATGTAACTGTACCCGCCGTATCAAACACAGAAATATTTTGTGAAGTAGTTATTCTATCATACAATCCTTTTGATAAAACAGAAACAGGTTCATAATGAGCAGAGTCATTCTTTTTAAAGATAAAAATAAAAGTGCCGGGATGATTGAATGAATCTATCTCCACCCCCTGATCTTTAAAGCGATGATATAATGAATTATTGTGTCCATATAAAGCAGTATCACCTGCCCATACGGTCGATGCCCAATCTGCATTACCGAGATCATAAATCTTTCTTGCTACAACATAATATCCGTTTTGCACATAGTTGTCAAGAAAATCCATTGCATTTTTTCTGACTGCAGCAGATTGAGTGCTGTACTCAAAATTGTAACGGCGCATTGGATTGCAGATAGCGCCTGCACTGTAGGGCAATGTTGAATTAAGTACAGGCTTTAAAGTTTTAGGATCGAAAACATTGAAGATGACAGAGCTGCCAACACAGGCGCTCATTGTAATAATAGAACCATTCAAGGCCACACTGAATTGTCCATCCTGGGTGCCGCTTGTAGGATAAATAGAATGCTGTATAAAAAGATTATTAAAGACCGGTGAAAAGTTAAAAGCACGTGCTGAAGAATCAAGACTAACTCCATTAAATGCAGATTGTATATGCTGATAAAAATGTGCCTGTTCAAATCCTGTATTGCCACCTTCCCTGTAAATAAATGAAAAGGTATTCCAATATTTATCAGCACTATCTTTTGATACCCGCCAGTAATAAACAGTATTATTTAGTGATAAAGAAATATTTGGAAATGTTATTAACCCGCCTCTTGAAATTTGTTGCCTGCTGATTTTTACAGGAGAATTAAATAAAGCTGTAGTATCGACTTCCGCTACATATTGTGTTAGAGAATCAAACGCTGCAGATGCAGAAAGATCAACAGTATTGGTATTTACAATTGAATAATTATAAGGAAAAACAGGGAGCGGATCGGCAGCGCCAATTTTTATTTTGACAGAGGCAGTGTTATTCTTTTCAGATACTTCAGGAATAAAATTATTGTCATCTATGGTTGCAGTAATTATGCTTGTTCCTTTGTCACGGTTAACGACTACGGGTAATTTTATAACAATGGAATCAGTGTTTTTAACAGCAGCAATCTTTCCATAAAAAGCAGTATCAGTATTGCCATTTGGAAATTTTCTCGATAAATATAAATGAACAGAATCATTCACTGCTTTACCAAGATTATACATCTTAATTTTTACAGTAAAAGAATCAGAAGACACGGAGAGATAACCAGGGTTTATAAGAATCTGCGAGCTGTCTATTGCAAAATCAGGTAATGGAGATGCATTCATTTTTAAAGCAGGATCGCCGCTAAAAGTAAATTGCTCTGCGTGCATTCTTGCATAAAAATCTGTAGCTCCGGTGTAATTAAGAACATTGGTAATACCGTCTTTAATAATGTTACCAAAACCATTGCCATATTCTTTTGATGTCATTGAAATATAAAACTGCTTTGTGAACAGATTGATGTAATTCAATATTGCATAATTGCTCGAAGAAAGATAACCGATTGCACCACGATGCGGTTCTAAAATAAATTTTTCTGACAGGGTTGATCTGTTATTAAGACGATTTGGATCATAATCAAAAATATTTCCTGCAAGGCAACCATTAACAATAAAAACAGGATATTTTCCTTCATTATTGTAATTGGCAGGATTATCTAAATTAAAGTCTATGCTGCTCGATGAAGCGTGACCTAAATATTCTAGCAGAGCGCTGCCGTGATTATATTGATTGGTGAAATCAAATAAGGCTTTGGTGTAACTGCCTGCATCTGCTGTTTTGCTAAATGTTGATACGTCTGCACCCAACAAAGTATCACTTATGATTTTACCGTATTTGGTTTGAAAACTATCAACTAAATATGCAATTGAAGGATCATTTGCACCTGCGAGTTGCAGCACCTTCTTCATCCATAATTTTTCCGGAATCGTGCTGATTGTATCTCTTTGTGCTGATTCGTATTGTTTAATTTTATCGAGGTAAGCACCCACTTCTGCAGGGCTGACTACAGAAAGTCTTCCGACAGGCGTTTCAGGAATATCACTATTATTTTCAGCGGTCAACAGATTATCAGAACCCGGGTTGCCAAATACTGGTATGAGATTTAATTGTGCAGTTAATGGATTGGTTTCTGCATAGCGATAGGCTGTGTACGATACTCCTTTACCAATTAAAAAAACATAAGCAGGTGGTGTTGAAAAATTCGCTCTTGCAAAACGAAGAAAATTTTTGACAGCCAAAGGATGCATGCTTATGCCATACGCAAACTGATCTTCCAAATCATGCACATCAACAACCTTTGCGTTAAAATGGCCTCCGTTTTCAGAACTGCGGTAATCGTTGTATTGCTGAATGTAATTGTTTGCACCGCTACCATACAATAAAGGATTGGCGATGATAAGGTAATTACCCTGATTGACTTGCTGGCTAAAATTTGTAAACTTTCTTTGTTGAAGTGTATTGATAAATGTTGCTGTTGAACCATCTCCTCTCATCAAAACAAGATGATATTTTTCTGCAGATGGTTGCAGTAAAAATTGCAAAGTATCTTTAATGCTTGAATCTGCAATATATTTTTTGCCATTTGTAAAATCATATAAAACAGCATCGCCATTTCCCTTACTAAAATCCGCTATTTTCAAATACCTTCCCTTATCGCATGCATTGATATAAAATTCAAAACCTGATGAGCCGCCAAAATTAAATAAGCGTGGATATTCTAATTCTATCGTTGAAACCCGCAACTCATCATCATCAGCAGAGCAAAGATTCTGTACCACAAAATATGCGGTATCATTTTTTATCCTGGTAGCAGGTACAGGTATAACTGCTTTTAAAGAAAGAAAATATCCCATTGGAAACTGAACAAGGGAATCATTGTTCATCCTGATTTTTACATTTCTGTTGTAAGCAGCATTGCCAATCATGTTAAACTTTGCGGTCATCGAATCACCTTTGATATCAAGATATAATCGCGGAAAGGTTTGCGGCATTTCCGCCTGACCATACATCGAACCATTTTTGCGCACAGGTCTGCTTGTAAAACCCTCTCCTTTTTCATACGCCGAAAGATATAGATTCTGTGTAGTGTGCACATGAAAGCCTTCACTAATTTCACTCCGGTAATACCTGGCTGTAGTAAACATAAAATTTTTCTCAGGAGCTATTGCAGCAGAAGAGATATTATTTGCAACTATTTGAAATCTCTTATTATTGCCTGAAGTATTAATGGTTAAAAAATAAGCTGCTGAATCACTTTCAAGATTCCAGTGGTCAGAGAGTTGAAATGATGTGTCGCTGTATAATTCCCTGTCAGGTTTGCCGTTTGCTATTTCTCCCCAAAATTCTATATAATCAGAAGATGATAAAATACCTGTAGTCTTTGAAATATATATGGGCACCTCCTGACCATCTCTCCATAATTGAAATTGTTCGGCGAAAATGTTATCCAAACCTATAGCAGCTAATACAGGTTGATTAATTCTTACTACACCATTTTTTATAGGTGCACCAACAATGTCGTAACCAAATGGGCCTATTTTAAATTTATAATAAGTTTTATTGTAGTCTATCCATTCATTCTGATAAGATTGTGCAGTTACAGTAAATGCAAGGGCGGAAAACATCAGCAGGTACAAAAATTGCTTTGTCATAGTCTGGATTTAAAGTAAATGCTTAAGCTATTATGCATTTCAGCTTATACCATAAATCCTATATGGAGGAAAATTTTTAACAGAAGCAAAACGCCACAAAAAGCAGCGTATACAGGATATTGGTTTGTGAAGCTGAATAATAAAACATAAATGTAGAACGGAGGCTTTGGTATTGCAATTAAGAGTAGCTTAACAAAATATAAAATAGATTAATAAGTGTATTTTATGTTTCATTTTTATGTGACCAGCTTTTGTTTTCTGAGTCATCGTTTCTTGTGTTACATATTTGTACGCCTGCCCCGCTGCGCAGCAATACGGGTTCTGTTCCTCAGTCAACTATGAATTCCAGAGGTAAATTATGATAAGGAATAAATAGTCATACGAAATTATATAACTGTTCGCATGTGAAGATAAATGCACAAACTATTGAAGATCGCGACGCGTGAAAGTGCAATTGAAAGACAAGAACCCGATACCAAAAATTATAAATTTCTTTGCTTTAATTCCTGAAAATAAATTTAGCAGCAACAACCCTCACATTCATTGTTATTTTTTTCAACAGGCTTTCGCATTTGCAATTCTTTTTCAGTTGCCATGCGCACTTCATCAATAATCACATCAAAATAAAATTCTTCATTCAAATTGCTTTCATTCAAAAAAGAAAAAGATTTTTTTTCTCCTGTTTTCATTCCTTCCAGGCACAATTCAAGCTGTGGCAATATTTTACCTACACCGTGTAAATATTTTATAGGAGCGTTGTTCATAATATTATCAAGTTCTTCTCCCCTATTGTTCTTCATAATATAACGAAGTGACACTATTGTTTTATCAGCTACTTCCATAAAAGGATTTTAGTTAATGAAATTTATATTTGAGTTTTGTTTTTTTGACAGCAACATTTGTTCATGTTTTATGCAGGGTAGAAATTTTTCCCGCAATCAAAGTCTTCTCAACGGGTATAGTACCATAAACTGTTTTTAATGAAACCACTCCTTGCTTAAGACTCACTGTTCCGAAACCTGTTTCTGTAGAAAGAAAACTTGTAAAGTCTCCTATGTTGGAATCTATGTGCAATGTTTTATCAACAGCATCATAACGCACACCTGTTAATGCCTGCAGGTATCCGTAACTCGAAAGTGCGCGTGCATACCAGTGGCCACATTCATATTCATTGAAAGGATTTCTTATGCGGCCATCATAACGGTTACGTGATATGCGCACAATTTCAAGACCTTCTTTCACATAACCCATCAGCATTAAATGAGAAGCCACCTGGTGTTCTATTCCTGTCCACACTTCATCGCTGTATACAAAAGGCAAAGAAAGTTTACCACCTTTAGGCCACGAGCACAACAGCAATCCGCCTTCATCACCCAAAGCATAAGCAGGACGTTGAGGATTTGCATGATCACTCAAATTCTTTTCCAAATTATATCTATGCACTGCAAGCAAATGAGTTTTAATTTTTGCCGTGTCTATTGGATCATCCAATCCGCACATGCGGGCAATCCATGCACCCAACACACCATCTGATAAGCAGCCTTTACCATACTGATATTTTGGCCCTTCTTTTTCGAGCAACTCAATTGCTTCTTTGGAGTACTCACCACCAAATGATTTTTTTGCAACCTCCGCAGGATTAGGCGCATTCAATCCAGTGAATTGTATTTTCTGAATAAAATATTCGCCATCATACAATTCAGTTTCCATAAATTTTTTTCCTTTCTCTGCAAGCTGTTCATATAAGCTTACATCTTTCTGCAAAAATTTTCCCATTGCAGTTATTGCATTCAATGCGCCAATATAGAAACTGCAATGCATTCCATCAGGTCCCCAAAATTCTATATCATAAGTGTTGTGATGCGGTTCTTCTATCACGCCTTTGTTTTTTGGATCCCAAGTGCGGATACAATAATCCATACTTGCTTTCACCATCGGGTACATTTTTTTTAGCCACTCATTATCACCGCTGATACACCATTCACGATACACTTTCATAATGCCACCTAACTGCCCGTCGCAGGCTGCATGAAAATTGTGATCAGCAGGCTGTATTGGCAATGTTGCTCTAAAGTTTTGATGACCTTCTGCATTCTGACTTTCACAAAATTCTGTATGACGCAAACTTCTTTCCAATGCAGGAAAAAGATGTGATATGGCCTGGGCATAATTCCAAACATGTGTACATGAACCATGACAGCAACCCCAGTCATCACCACATCCTTCGAAGTTCCACAAGCGTCCATCATATTGCCGCATTACTGTAGGTGATTTTAAAATAGTAAGATTGGCTGCAACGGCTTCAACAACTTCGGGTGGCAAAGTGCTCGCATAAAAAGCATCTTTAAAGAGTGTTGATTTTTTGAAAAGGTCATTATAATTTTCAAGCCAATACTTACTTACTTCTTCAACACTGTTGAATTTACTGCTGTACCAGGGCTTGTAAAATTTTCCGTTGAAATTTTTATCATACTTATCAAGATTCAATACATCAGGAGAAGCACAACAGCCAGACGAAGGATCACAATTCTCTTTTTTCTCACTTATTTTTCCTATTGTAAAATCAGTGTCTGACATATACCATGCCATCATCACTTTGATAACTTTTTCTTTTCCTGCACCAAGTGTAAAAGGTATATATATAGATGCACCCGGTGCATCCGACTCAACAGGGGCAACACTTTTCACCTCTGCATTTTTCACCGCATTCCATGCCATCGTTACAGGGTCCCACCATCCGCCGCGAAACCAGCAGTAATCAACAACCGCAGAAGAGTCATTAGTAAATATGGCAAAATCACTTTTGAATGGTTTTTCTTTTGTTCCATTTTCTGATAAGATAAAACCATTTGTTATTTTATTGATTGAATTTTTTCCATCATCAACTTTTAAAAAATTTTTTGCGTTGAAAGAAAAAACAGCCTCAATACTTGCAGCACCGGTGTTTACAATTTTATATTCCATTGCACCCACAGGAAGGCTTGAATTATCATCATCAGTTGGTATAAAAGGACTCCAGCCTGTTATTTCAACATGAAGCGGCAGTTCATTATCCGTGAGGTCAATATAGCCAAAAGGAAATCTTGCTTTAAACACCGCATTATGAAAACGTGGCAAACCTGTGGTAGCACCTTCAAGCCCGTTGCCTGCACCACGCTGCCCGAATTTTTTCCAGTCAGGCACTGCACCTTCAAGAATTTTAGCACCGTTTTTTAATCCCTTAATTGAAATAGCCGCAAACATTCCGGGCTCATTAAAAATCTCTGGCTTATTTCTTACCGACATGTGTGAGATAGCACCTGTGCCTTCCATGCAAAACATTCCTGCACCCATGCCGCCAATCGGAAAGGCAACGCGGTTTAAATATTCACCTGTATATGTTCCGTTATAATTGTGTTTTGCTGGAAGTTTTTCAGCGCTATCCTCAGTAAAATCTTCTGTATTTTTTTCCTGAGCAAATAATGAAGAAGGCATTACAGTAGCAGTTAAACTACCTACGCTTATGTTCTTAATAAATTTTCGGCGACCGGATTTATTTTTCATAAACAGATTTGTTGGTGTAAAAATTTATAGCAATCGGTTAACGGATTTAAAGGACAAGATAAATACTATGGCGTTTCAATCAAAAAAATAAGACAAGGAGTTAATGAATAAATATAATGCTGTACAGTGCGGCAAGGAGATGGGATAAGTAAAATGAAGGAGATTTTTTTTGTATTTGGCTGCAGTGCATTATTAAGCTTCCGTTGCGTCACACTCTTGCACGTTTTTAGTTTATTCAACAAGCAACAATTTAATTTTGGTATGTACATACTGCAGCAACAAATAAAAATAGGTAGTGGTAAATAATTAATAAGGTGATTTTAATTTGGAAAGAAAGGAGATTCACATATTTTAGTATGGCTGCAATAGTAAATCTGCATTTATATCATGACCAAACAAAAGATTTTACTTCTTATTCCTTTAACAATAATAGGCGGATTTTTAATTTATACCTGGACAACTATTTTGTTTACAAACATTATAGCAACATGGCGACACTACCTGACAATTGTTCTATTTATTGTTTTAATTTTTCTGTTTCTTAAAAACTTTAAAAGAACAATTCTTGCAACAGCATTTTATCTCATACTTGGCACTTGCAATTTATTAACGTTTACACCATCAGTGACATTTAATTCATATGGACTTAGAATTGGTTCTTCAGAAATATGGACACCGACATTTCAACTTTTATCATTCGGACTTTTAATTTTATTCAGCATTTTAAATTTTGACACATTAGTCAATATTTATCTTGACTACAAAGAAGCAAGGGGACAACAGAAGATATAAAAACTACTGCAAAAACTACATTTCATTTTTACAGCTTTACATTTACAGCTACCATAAAATTTGTGCCAGCCATGGGATAATAATAGTTGTCATTAATTAATTCACCACCATAAATATAAGGATAGGTGTAACCATTGGGCTCATACTTGCGGTTGAAGATATTGTTTACCTGCAATATCAAATTCCATTCGCTGAAAATTAAATTCTTTAGCTGATAACTGAAATGTGCATCCTGTGTATAATAAGCATGCAGGCTGCGATTGTTGTTTTGCGTATTGTCCAGGTATTGCTTGCCAACATACTTGCTTGATAAATTTATTTCAGCATTTTTGAAAGGCAATATATTGATGGCTCCGCCACCAATTACAGTGGGTGAAAATGAAATATCTGTATTGGTATGTTGCGTGGCAGTTTGTTTACCGTCATCATAATTATCAATGTACTCTGTGAATGATTTTATTTTATTGCGGCTAAACGTAAGATTAGCAGATGCATTCAACCATTTGTTGAAAACTACACCGCCCTGTAATTCAATACCGGTGCGATAACTGTTGGGTACATTGATGCGCGTATAACTTCCCACATCATTTATTTTTCCTGTCAACACCAATTGATTATTGTAGAGCATGTAATAAAATGTAGCAGCCCAGTTATAACGGGTTGTTTTTTTCTCTGCACCCAATTCAAAATCATGCAGCGTTTCATAAGTAGGTTGTTGTGAAGTGCTTGCCTGGAAATCATCTCTATTTGGTTCGCGGTGTGCAAGCGCATAACTTATGTAAGCATGCAACCCCTTGTTGTTATAACTAATGCCCGCCTTGGGATTGAAGAAATTAAACTTGCGATGAACAAAAAGGTCAGGACTTCCTTCGAAGCCATCCATTTTGTGGCTTACATTTCTGTATTGTGCATCAGCAAATAAACTCCAACTGGGAGTAATTTCGTGTAACCATTTTATATAAATATTTGCATCTGTTTTTATTGCAGGATAATTATAATATTTGTAATCTTTTGGAATTCCACCCATGTTGCTCCAGATAATAGTGCCGTAATGTTTGCCATCATATTTTGTCCAACTACCGCCAACGGTTACTTCATCTTTTGCTTTTTTATACTGCAATGAAAATATTTGTCCATAAAAATAATTATCAAGCCAGCGCTGTCTTACGAGGTCTGTTGTTGCAATGGTATCTTGATTTATTACAACATTGCTTAAACCATAATCAGCATAAGCTTGTTCTGGTTTATATTCTTCATAATAGCCGTATCCTCTTGTTAAGAATGATGCGACATTTAATGATAAATTTGGAGTGAGTGATTGGTTGAAAAATAATTGATAATGTTTTTGCCAGTAATTGTCTGTTTGATTTTTGTATGTGTATGGATTAAACTTCCGGTTATCTGAATTAAATAAATTGATGGAATCTTCCTTTGTAAAATATAGGTAACCTAAGTTGTTATAGTAATGCTCATAAATCCCTTCAATATCCCCTTTAAGTTTTGCTTCAGGAATGCCATACCATGCCTGGTAAGTTTTTTCTTTGCCTGAAAAAATATTCAATCGTACAGAAGTATTCTTACCAGTATACGCAGGAGAAATATAGAATGATTGCAAGTTGCTGCTCGCCCTGTCAATATAACCATCGCTGACGATACGGCTAAGTCTTGCATCTAATGTGAAATGCTCGCTAATCAAACCGCTGCCAACTTTTATTGTATTCTTCCATGTGTTAAATGAACCATAACTGTTGTTTGATTCTGCATAAGGATTTTCATGGAATTCATTTGTGCTCATATTTATTGTAGCACCAAAAGCAGCAGCACCGTTTGTAGATGTTCCCACGCCGCGCTGCACTTGAATAGAATTTACAGATGAAACAAAATCGGGCAGGTCAACAAAATAAGTCCCCTGGCTTTCCGCATCATTATAAGGAATGCCATTGAGCGTAACATTTATTCTTGTTGCATCTGTGCCCCTGATGCGTATTGCCGTATAACCTACGCCATTACCGGCATCTGAATTAATGGTAACAGAAGGAGTTTGATTTAAGAGAAAAGGAATATCCTGTGCAAGATTTATTTTTTCGAGTTGCTGTTTATTAATATCTGTTTTAGTGAATGGCGATTTATCTGAAGCCCGGATAGATTTTACTTCTAATGGCTCAAGAAAATAGTCAAGATTTTCCAAAACAATATTGAAAGGTTTGTTTTCTGTAGCCGTAAAATTTTCTTCATGGGTTTTCATTCCAACATATTGAACAGTCAGTTTATTATTTGTATTCGAGTCTACATTGGAGAACGCAAAAAAACCCTGGCTATTTGTAATAATCGCTTTCTCTTTTTTTCCATTACTTTGAAGTTTAACCGATGCATTTGCCAACGGTCTGTTTTGTTTATCAACTACTTTTCCTGTAATAGTGATTTGTGCAAGACTGAGAGCAGCCAATGCTAAGGCTGCAATTGTTCCCAAAAGCTTTTTCATAAAACTACTTTTAAACGTCCACAAAATTTGGAACAGGGAAATTGCTTACGGAGAGGAACATTGAAGTGTGTTCACCTTCCCTTCGCAGGTATTACCCTGTTCAGGTTCAACGGGTATAATCTCAGCCTTCCGTTGACCAAACGAAAAGCACCCCGGGAAAACGGTAGGATAATTGAGATCTGATGAACAGTATTACTGGACGTACAAGTGAGTGACACAACGGAAGTTGATAGCAGTAATACTGCATAATCCTCAAAAATCATCTTACCATTGCAACTGCAAAAATAAGAATAGAAATTTTAATTTATTGTAACCTTTTGTTTTTTCAATCGTTTCAAACAAAAACTTATATGCAAAAAATTATAGTAAGCGTTTGTATTGTTTTTATGCTGGCAGGTGTAACTGCTCATGCGCAAAATCTTGTGTACGACGAAAATGCACAGGTAAGAAAAGTTGGTAATTTCCATGGTGTATCTGTAGGCAGTGGCATCAGGCTTTTTCTTTCTCAAGGGAAGGAGCAGGCTGTTGCAGTAAGTTCCGAAGACTCGAAATTTACGGAGAGAATAATTACAGAAGTAAGAGATGGCATTTTAAAAATTCGTGTTGAGGGAAACAGATGGGGCGGCCCGTTACTCAGCTTGACTATCTTGATGTTTCTGGTGGCTCTATTGCAAAACTTGCAGATGAAATAACTGTGAATGACCTTAATGCAGATATAAGTGGCGGCAGTATTGTGGAAGGCAGATTGAAGGGAAATTCTTTCAAGGCGGATTTGAGCGGCGGCAGTATTACAACGCTTGGCGGTTCTTTTGATAAAGCATCTATTGAGGCAAGTGGCGGCAGTATTTTTAAAGATTTTAGTTTGGCAGTAAACACATGTGATGTGGAAGCAAGTGGTGGCTCAATCATTAATATAAGTATTAACAAAGAGTTGAAAGCCGACGCGAGTGGCGGCTCTATTATTAATTATAAAGGCAGCGGCGTAATCACAAGTGTTGACGCAAGCGGCGGCTCAAGCATCAAGAAAAAAGATTAGTTAAAGAGTTTGCTAAACGTTTAAAAAGTTTGGCTCGTAAGTTGCACCGCTATATCTTTGCGCTCCAAATCGCGAAGTAGAGCAGTGGTAGCTCGTCGGGCTCATAACCCGAAGGTCGGAGGTTCGAATCCCCCCTTCGCAACAAATAGACTTCTAGTTCATTGATTTTAAAAGCTTACGCAACACGTCAGCAAAAAAGTTAACAGAAAAGGTTAACAATTAAAATGCTGGCTATGGCAAAATCAATTTTAAAGAAGTATAAGAATCTAGAAACTTTCCCTAAAGATCTAAACCTAATAACTCCACAGCAGTTAGAACAATTCAAATGCAGAGATTGGTATGTTCGTTTCCGCTACTGGGATGAGCGGACTGACAAATGGGTACTTAAAATTTATAAAGGTGGTGTAAACTATCGTGACATTCCTACCAAAGAGCGAATTGCTCAACTAATAGCACTAAAAAAAGCTCTCCAATATAAGCTTGATGTCGAGCAATGGAATCCTCTTACCAATTCATATCCTGTTCAAAATGCAGAAGAAGTAATGGATTTGCGAAGGCTCAAACAAATGACTTTCTACCAGGCACTCGATTATGCTGTCAAAAAGAAATCTGTTGATTGGTCACATAAAACAAAACAAGATTATAATTCTGCGGTTAAGTATTTAAAAAAAGCTGCAGATATTTTAAATATATCAGCAACGGCAATTGTA
>WNGE01021504.1_pt1 | contig 14157 bp, 14 predicted proteins | sample 5400651 | NCBI WGS metagenome assembly WNGE01 (sample SAMN13153370, study PRJNA577476) | soil metagenome | isolation source: 60 cm soil or saprolite under grassland replicate 2 | place: USA:California | collected 2016-06-15 | reverse complement strand
CGCCGACAGGACGCCGCGCACATGCTCGTCCAGTGCCGCTCGATACAAGGCCGTGCTGTCCTTCGCCAGCCGGGTCCCCTTGGCGGTCAGCGCCGCGTAGACGACGCGACGGTCGGCCGAGGAGTTGCGCCGATCGATCAGCCCCTCGCGGGCCATTCGGTCGGCGAGCTTGGTGAACCCGCCGGCCGTCATCTGCACGCGCCGGGCGAGCGCGCTCATCGGCAGCCGGCGTCCCTCGGCGTCCATCAGCAGCCGCAGCACGTCGAACCACGGTCCCGGCAGCCCGTCCTTCTCGATCTTCGCGACCAGTCGACGCTGCGTCGCGGAGACCCCTTCCAAGACAAGGTCCCAGGCCTGCGCCACGTCCGCGTCGCTCACAGCGCAGAGGCTACTGGCGTGGACCGCCGCCGTCGTCCAGGCGCGTCGCGCGGGCCCTGTAGACTCGTCCGTCGGCACGAGCGCCCGTAGCTCAACGGATAGAGCACTTGACTACGGATCAAGAGGTTGCAGGTTCGATTCCTGTCGGGCGCGCCTGCTAGAGGCCCCGGAATTGCTGGGCTGTAGCTACTTATAGTGCTATAAGTAGCGGCGCTGATTGTCCGGTGTGTCCGCCCGTTGGCACACTATTGGCAGACTCTGGCGGCATGCCGCCACTTGGGCCGGACAAAGCGGCGCCCGGCTCATCCTGCAAGCCGGGCGCGGGTTGCGGTGACTCAGCGAGTCAGCTTGCGGCGGACCTCGTCGGTGGACTGACTCACTGAGTTGAGGCGGTCCCAAATCTGGCCGAGTAGCTGGCCGTCTGTCAGCCCGGGGAACGTGTAGACGTCGAACTCGTCCTCCGTGAATCTCGGGAGCCGTTCGGGGGGTTAGGACGTAGGTGCCGATGCGGTTGAGGTCGTCGCGGCTCCACGGCTTCGGGGGCATCGACCGCGCCAGGACGAACGCGAGGAGTTCGCCATCGTCCATCTCGTGCAGTGCGGTAAACCCTGACTCATGAGTCAGCCGTGACCGTGACTCATGAGTCAGGTGCCGGACGTCGCGGCTCACCGTGGACTGGCTGGCTCCGGTGCGCTCGGCGATCTGGCGGGTGGTGAGCCCTTCCCGGCTAAGGCGGACGTGCTCGGCCCGTTGCTCTTCGCGCGTCATGCCAGCGCGCCGTAGATCTGGGCGCCTACGCGGTCGGCCGCGTCGCGGTCGCTGCCGGGCAGCACATGCGCGTACAGCGACACGAGCACAGCGGGGTCATGCCCGAGGCGCGCGGCCACGACGTGCAGCGGGACGCCAGCGCCCAGGGCCAAGGTCCCCGATGTGTGGCGCAAGGCGTGCAAGGGCACCGTGGCGACGTCCAGCCGGGCGATCAGGCGCTCGAATCTGGCCGAGACAGCGTCCCGGTCGCAAGGGCTCGCCGAGTTCGCTGGTGAAGACGTAGGGGCCGCTCGCGTAGGCGGCGCCAGCGGCGAGGCGCTCGGCCGCCTGGCGTGCCCGGTGCTGGCGCAGTGCCGTCATGGTCCGGGGGTCTAGCTCGACGCGGCGCGCCTTGCCGCTCTTGGGCGTCCCCTCGATGACGTCATCGTCAACGAGCACACGGCTGCGGGCGAACTCGACGCCCGTGTCGCCGACGTCCGACCAGCGCAAGCCCAGCGCCTCGCCGCGTCGGCATCCTGAGTCGAGCAGCAAGGCCCACAGGGCGGCCAAGCGGTCGGACACGGTTGCCGCGAGGAACGTGCGCGCCTCGGGGCCGGTCCAGACCTTGCCGAGTTGCTGGCGGGCGCGGTGCCTTGTCGGCCGCTGGCGGCGCGGGATCTCGTCCATCGGCGAGCGGGCAAGCTGGCCACCCTCAACGGCATCGCCGAGCGCCATGGTCAACACGCGGCTCGCGTACGCGACCGTGCGCGGGGACAACGCGCGCCCACCCTTGCCACCTCGCCTAGCGAGGTCGGCCGCCCAGCGGGCGATGCGCGGGCCGGTCAGGTCGCGCAGCGGGATGCCGCGCAGCGGCGCGAGGTAGACCCGCGCCAGCGTGGCGTAGCTCGCCGCCGTCGAGGCTTTCAGCCCGCCACGCCTCGCGGTCAGCCACGAGTCGAGGTAGTCGCCGAGCGATTGCGCGGACGGCGCCACGATTGCGCGCCGATCGCCCCGGCCGTAGTCGGCCAGCATCTCAGCGAGGGTGCGTGACGCGTCGCGCTTGGTCGCAAAGCCACGGCGCCGGACTGCCCGCCGCTCGCCGTTGACCTTGGTCGTGAATTGGAACCACCACGACCCATTTTGATCTTGCCTGATCGTGCCGGTCATGACTCCAGCGCCTTCAGTTCGTCCGCCATTTCGCGGAGCGACAGCCACGCGGTGACCGGGTGGAGCTTGCCCCGGGTGCTGACCGTGGCGAGTCGCCAGAGGCCGTAGCCGGGCGCGTCATACGCGCGGGCCGGATTGCGCTGGAGCACCAAGCCGTGGCGCTCAGCCTTCCGCCGTAGTCGATTCTCGTGTGCCTTCTCGTCTGCTGTGAGTCTCATACCTGAAGCGTACACGTACGCGGCCGGTAGAGCCAACTGATGATGTTGCATGTCGTGCACTACACGACAGGGCAAGGGAATGCGACGTGTCGCACCGACTGCTGTCGCCTCGGTCGGTGCGCACCGTGTGCTATACCGACTGCATGGGACGGCGGACGATGGGAATAGGTGCGATGGCAGGTAGTGCGACAATTTCGACGGAGCAATACGCCCGGTTGCTCGGGACTAACGCAAAACACCTGTACGAGTTGGCGGCGCGCGGGCAAACGCCGGTCGCGCCGCTGCGGGTCGGCCGGTCGGTGCGCTTCCCACTGCGGCCGGTGCTCGACTCGCTCGGGCTGACCGAACTGCCGCCCGATCTCGACGGGTGACCCCGCCGTGAGACACCGACGCCCCGTGCTGGGCACGGGGCGAGCGGCGACACGGCGGAGACCGAGCACGCCGACGGTAGCACCGGACGCCGACATGCAGCCCGAACTCCCGTTCGAGGCCGGCGAGCGCGCGGCCCGCCAGCGGGCAGCGGGTGCCGCTGAGCCAGCCGTTCGAGGTTGACGGCGAGTACCTCGACCACCCGGGGGACCCGTCCGGCTCGGCTGAGGCTGTGATCAACTGCCGGTGCAGCCTGGCCTACGTGCTGGACGATTCCGCGCTCGACGCGCTGGTGCCGTCGGGCGAGTGATCGCTCTGCTACACGCGGGTACGAATCTTTAGACTCTAAAGATTGGTCACTGGTCCGACACACTTTTTGGCACACTTTCGCGGCGGGACAGCACCGGACAGGGCCGGACTCGACGGGAGGCCCGACCGAGAATCCCCTTGTGGCGTAGGGATTGCACGGGACAGGACCGGACAGCGCGGGACACCGTAGCCGGACTACGGATCAGGAGGTGGCGCGTTCCATTGACCCGCGCAAGATGAAGTGGATCTTCTGTACGGTGCTGCTGGCGAGCGGCCGGCAGGTGTGGCCCGCCGGCGGCCGGCCGGTGCACGGCTGCCGGCAGCGCCGCAATCGCGCGTAGAACCGCTCCAGCAGTTCTGCGTCGAGTTTCGCAGCTGGGAGCTCACGAACGTCGGCTCGATGTAGATCCTGATCGGTCAGGTCTTCCTATCGATCGCGGGTGGTGTCTTCGAGCTTGGCGACCTCAAGCCACTGGCGCACTGCCTGGCCGACCGTGATCCCGGACTTTGGGTGCCGGTCCTTCGTCTACCTGGCTCTGTAGCCGCGTCAGCGCGACCTCGGCTTCGGCGTACGTCGGATGCGTCTCGCGCAGGTAGCGCTGCTTGCCGGTCAGCGGGTCGGTGCCGGCGTACACCATGGCCCGGAAACTGCCCGACGGCAGCTCGTGGATATGCCCCCGGGGACGACGACGGCGCGGTGCCATGATCGGAAGCTAGCACCGCGCCATTTCACGAACCGTGCTCTGCGACCCCGACCGGACTTGAACCGGCGACCTCCGCCGTGACAGGGCGGCGCTCTAACCAACTGAGCCACGGGGCCTAGATGCAGTTGTGACGATCTTGGTGGTACTGCGTGCCCCCAACGGGATTCGAACCCGTGCTACCGCCTTGAAAGGGCGGCGTCCTGGGCCTCTAGACGATGAGGGCGGCGAACCGCTTCATGCTACAAGCCCCGTCGGAGTGCTCGTCCAGCATAGCGCCCTCATCAAAACGGGATCCGGTCCGCCTGGCCGGCGCGGTCCGGCAGCGCGAAGTTCAGCGTGTCGAACGTGCGTCGTGGCGCCAACCGGCACGACACGGTCGCGGGAACCCCAGTCGGGAACCCCAGTCGGGGACAGGCTCGCGGACGAGGCTCTCGGGCAGCAACTCAGCTTGTCGACGTGCGCGCCCACGCCGAGCAGCAGCGCCAGCGCGGCGACCGTCAGGACCACGATGCCGTTGCTGAACGCCAACCGGTGGCCGCGCCGGGTCGTCTGCCGGGGCAGGAAGGAGTCCTCGGCGATGAAGCTCGCCAGGAACGGGAATCCGGTGAACGGCGTGTTGGCGCCGGTACAGAGGATGAAGCGCCGTCGCGATCTGAACGATGACGTGGCCGACGTGGCCGAACCACTGGGTGCCGGATGCCGCCTTGGCCACCTGGCTGATCACCGTCGGGGTCCCGTTCGCGTACGGCGTCGCTTGCGTCTCGTAGGCCAGGTAGGAGACGCCGAGGACAAGCGTGAATCGCGCAACCTGTGGCAGCCCTGCGCTGCCACAGGTTGCGCAATTCGGGGGAGGAGTCGGGATTGAGGAGGCCGGCCGCTATTCGGGGCCGCCAGTTAGAGGAGTCCGGCGCGGAACCGGATCACGCCGACGGGCTCGCCGCCGCCGAGCACCGGTTCGCTGGCCAGCTCGGGCTCGTCGACGTCCACGACGCGCAGGCCGGCAAGGACCGCCCGCTCGGCCGCCCGCTGGGCGCCGTCGTCGATCTTCACCGCCACCGCGGCACCGGACGGTAGAGCCGCGGCGAACACGCCCTCGGCGCCGTCCTTGGCGACGAGTCCGGGCACGGCGGCCATCAGCCGGGTGGCCAGCCGACCGGTGCCGGCCACCAGGTCGGGATGGGCGCGCATCGCGTCGGCGACGTCGCGCTCGGCGCCGTCGGCGGCACTGGCGAGCAGGCGGTAGGCGCGGGCCAGGCCGAGCAGGCTCAGCGCGAACAGCGGCGCGCCGCAGCCGTCCACGCCGACGGCGGCGACCGGTTCGCCGGCGAGCTCCTCGACCGTGTTACGCAGCCCGATCTGCAGTGGATGCTCCGGCGCCAGATATCCCTTGGACGGCCAGCGGTTCGCCCGGCAGGTAAGCAGCATGGCTGCATGTTTGCCGGAGCAGTTCATGGTGATCCGCTGCGGCTGGCGCCACGTCGCGCGGGCCGCGTCGTCCAGTGGCCAGGACGGTGGACAACCCAGGTCGTCCTCGGTGAAGCCACCTTCGGCAAGCATTGCTCGGGCGACCTCGATGTGCTTCGACTCGCCGCTGTGCGATGCGGCGGCCAGGGCCAGCTGTGGCTGCGGGACGTCCAACCCGAGCCGGCGCATGCCCACCGCCTGCAACGGCTTGTTGGACGAGCGCGGGAATAGCGCCTGGCTCGGCGTGCCGAGCTCGATCACGTCGTCGCCGTCGAGGATCACGAGGTGTCCACTGTGGACACTCTCGACGACGCCCGACCGGACGACGTCGACCAACGGCACACCGGTGATCACGTACGGGGCCGCATTCCCAGCAGGCGGACGCCGTCGTCATCACGCAGCACGGCTGTAATCCAGCCTCCGCGCCGGCCGTGCTCCAGCAGCCCGACCGGATCGGCGGTGAGCTCGACCGGCTCGAACCGGCGATGTTCCCAGTCCATGCGGGCAGTGTGCCCCGCGACCGCTAGGTCGAGCACCGATCGATTGGTGGCCAGGTGGTCGCGGGCGTCCTGCAGCCGTCCGATCACGTCGTCGAGGGCGCGGACGAGCTCCGGGTTGCCGTCGCCCGGTCAGGGCCAGCGTCTCGGCCAGCACGTGCGGCAGGCCGATGACGTGCGCGACGGCGGCGTCCTGCTCGGCGGCCGTCGCCGGGACCGGCTTGGCGCCCAGGTCGCACACCAACTCCGCGAGCGCGATCCAGGATGCCAGATCGGTGTCGGGCTCGAGGGTGAGCGCCCACGGGGCGTCGCGGAACAGCAGCGGGTCGGCGGCGTCCCAGCCGCTGAGCTCCGTGCCGGCGAGCGGGTGGCCGCCGACGAACCGGGCCGTCGGGATGATCTCGCGCACCAGTTCGAGCACCGGCGCCTTGAGGGTGCCGACGTCGGTGAGTATCGCCCCGGGCGCGAGATGCGGCGCGAGTGACTGCAGCGCCGCCTTGACCTCGGGCAGCGGCATGGCCAGTACCACGAGGTCGGCGCCGTGCACCGCGCCGGCGTCGCTGGCCGTCACCGGGAAGCCGGACGCGCTCGCGGCGGCGGCGGTCTGCGGGTCCGTGTCGTAGCCGATGACGTCCAGACCGCTCTGCCGGATCGCGTGCACCAGCGAGCCGCCGATCAGGCCCAGCCCGAGCACGGCGGCCCGCCCGAAGGTGGCCGTCATGTCGTCCGTCCGGTGCTCATAGAGCGGCACCGTATCGTCCCGACTTCCACGCCGTCGGATGACGTGTCAGGATCGAGACCTCGAGATTCGTAGCGGTTTGCAGAGGGTGGAGTCATGACGCAGCGCGGGTTCGCGATCGCCGCCTTCCGCGACGCGGAGCGGTGGCGGTGCGAGCCGCTGCCACCGTCCGTCCTCGACGATGTGCGGGCCCTCCTGGTGGCGCTGCGCGGCCAGCCGCCCGAGGGCGGACCCTTCGTGGTCGCCAACGTCGACGACGAGTTCTTCCTCATCGCCCGGCAGGACGGCCCGCGGATCTCGCTGCTGCTGTCCGACCTCACCGCGGCGGTCGAATACCCACTCGCCGAGCAGGTGCTCGCGCGCCTGGGCGAGGAGCCGCCCGAAGACGACGAGCTCGACGAGGTGTGGCCGATCGGTGACCTGGACCTGTTCACCGACCTGGGCCTGCCCGAGGACGAGATGGAGCAGGTGCTCGACGATCTCGACGCCTATCCGGACGAGATGCTCGAGACGATCATGAACCGTATCGGCCTGGCCGAGCCGTACGCCCAGGCCATCGAATCCGCACGGGTACCACGATGAGTTATTTCGCTGCTGTCCTGGCCCGCTCCGACGACTCCTGGCGGGCCGTCGAGGTCGACCTTGGCGACTGCGAGAGCCTGGACGACCTCGTTGAGGTGGCCCGCGACGTGTCCGGTGACCTGCGGTTGCTCGTAGTCGAGCAGGACGACGAGTACGCCCTGCTCGCCCGGGTGGACGACGGCGACGATCCGCGGGTGTTCCTGTCCGACGGACACGCCGCCGACGCCTACCCGATCGCCGCCATGGTGGCCGACGAGCTGGACGAGATCGGCGAGGACATCCTCGACGGCGACGAGGACGCGCCCCCGGCGCACGACAGCGCGCCGTTCGGCGATCCCGCACTAGTCGAGGACGTCGGCACCGAACCGTGGACGATGACGCGGCGGTCGGGGCGGCGCTCGACGTGGCCCGTTCGGCGGCGACGCGCGCAGAGGTGCCGGTAGGCGCGGTCGTCCTGTCGCCCGACGGCGTCCTGATCGCGTCGGCGCACAACGAGCGCTCGGCCCGGTCCGATCCGACGGCTCACGCCGAGGTGGTCGCGCTGCGCCGGGCCGGGGCGGCGCTCGGCTCCTGGCAGCTGCCCGGGTGCACGCTCGCTGTCACGCTCGAGCCGTGCACCATGTGCGCCGGCGCTGCGGTGCTGGCCCGCGTGTCGCGGCTGGTCTTCGGCGCCTGGGATCCGAAGGCCGGCGCGGTCGGCTCCCTCTGGGACGTTGTCCGCGACCGGCGCCTGAACCACCGTCCCGAGGTGATCGCCGGCGTCCGCGAAGCCGAATGCTCGGCTCTGCTCGCCGACTTCTTCGCCGCGCGCCGCTGAGGGCGCCGCCGGAGTCCCGCGGAGTCCGCTGTGTCCGGCGCCGGACGCCGCCAAGCGCATGCAGATTGCGTCGCTCCGGCCGCACGATCTGCACCCAATCGTCAGCCGGGATTCCCGGACCGGACCTGACAGCGCGCCCTGTATCCTCGTCGGCGGTGGCGTGTCCGAGCGGCCTAAGGAGCACGCCTCGAAAGCGTGTGTGGTTAACAGCCACCGTGGGTTCGAATCCCACCGCCACCGCCATGAAACCCTTATCGCATAAGGGTTTCTGGCTTCCTGCGGCCAACGAATCTAGTCGCTGAATCGGGTCCGACGACCGTGCAGCTGGCTACCACGCTTGTCCGATGCTGGCCAAAATCGGACATCGCCTGATCCGGAGCCCAGCAAAGACGGGGCCTGTAGCGCGGAGCCTGCACTTTTCGAAGGCGTGTCAGTACGTGTTCGAATCGTTCCAGTTGCGGGCCCGCTGATCGGTCGAGCGCGAACAACCTCACCCGCATCGACCAGGCACCCTTGCGGACTACGACCAACGATCCGAACCCGCTCGGCCTCGCACGCTGAAATCAATCCGCTATGTATCTGCGGCGAAACCAAGGGCCGGTTTCATCTGCGAAGCTTTGCCGTCCCGAGGTCTTTACGCGACGTAGTTGCTGAGTTCGATGAGGTTGCCGTCGGGATCACGCAAGTACACACTTGTGATCGGTCCGGTAGCCCCGGTGCGCCCGATCGGTCCTTCCTCGATCGCAACGCCGATGGACGCGAGCTGGTCAGCGACCTCCGCGATCGAATCGTTGACAATCAGGCACAGATCCGCGCTGCCCGGGGTCGGTCGCCGGGCCTTGGGCTCGAACTCGTTGCCAACCTGATGAAGATTGATCTTGCTGGGGCCGAACGTCAGCGCCGTGCGGTTTCCACCGAACATCACGACCTCCATCCCGAGTGCGCGCGTGTAGAAGTCGATGGTGGCGTCGATGCTGGCCACCGTGATCACGAAGTGGTCGAGCCGATTGATCTTCACTGCGGGAGACCTTCCGGTTGTCGGATGTCGCGGTTGATGACCGCCTAGGGGTTTCGGTGGGCACCTGCGGAACCTTGCTCGAGGAGCCGCGGAACGTTAACGCACTTCCGACACTAGATTTGCCAATCGGGTCGCCACGAAACATGCATTGGCTGGGCCGTTAGTCGTGACTGAGCCGAGCTCAGCGCTCTGGTGCATCCGATCTGCGCGGTCGGGCACCCCGCCATGCGGCGGACGGCCATGAGGAGTGGAGGATGGCCTCGTGTAGGTGGTGCAGCAGGAGTGCGCCGACGGCGTTCACCGCAGGCGGTGTTCGGGTCGTCCTCGGGGTGGCGAGCACGATGTCGCGGTAAGCGCGCGGGTCGTCGATCGGTGCTGCGGAGAGGCGACCGCTCGCGATGTCGTCGGCGACCGCGATACCGGGCAGGATGGTCCAGCCATGCCCGGCTTGGACGAGGTGTTTCTGGACGCGCATCGAGTTTGTCTCGACGACGACGGCGAGTTCAACCTTGGCCCGGGCGGCCGCCTCGTCCATGAGGGTTCGCAGCCCGTGACCGGCGCCGGGCAGCACGAGCGGGTGGGCGGCTGCAGCGATGAGATCGACGGGGGTCTCGGAGCGGAGCACAGCGTCGGTCGGCGCAACTACCCAGAGCTGTTCCCGCGCGACGGGGGAGACGTTCACGGTTGGTGTGCTCTTGAGGTTGTAGAGCAGGGTGAGGTCGAGGTCGCCGTCGTCGAGCCATCTCTGCAGGTGCCCGGAGTACCCAGTGAGCAGCCGGAGTTCGATGCCGGGGTGCTGGTCGGTCACCAGCGTTACCAGTGGCTCGGCCAGAAGGTCCGTCATGCTGTCGAGCAGGCCGACGCGCACTATCCCGGTCAATACAGCGGGATCAGGGGTTATCTCTGCGCGGGCCCGTTCCAGTTCCCCGAGCGCGCGCCGTGCTCGGTCCACCAGAAGGTCGCCGGCGTCAGTCAGCCGCATTCCGGACTTGCTGCGTTCGAACAGTGTGACGCCCAGCTCGTGCTCGAGCGCCTTGATCTGGCGGGTGATGGCGGGCTGCACAAGGTGGAGAAGTTGCGCTGCACGCGTCACGCTTCCGGTCTCGGCGACGGTGATCACTGACGTCAGCTGTTTCAGATCCACCGAGGGCCGTCCCATTCCTCGTAGGCATCGAAGTATTACAAGGAAGTATTGTACGGCGGCTCGAATGCCGTCCCATGATATCTGCACCTTTCTCACCCTGTGCCGGGCGGTCACGCCGATCACCCGTCGACAGATCGGAGCAGCAGATGTCGCAGATCCAGCATCAGACCCGCGGGCGAGTCTTTGCGAACGTGGCACGAGGGTGTCTAGGCAATCTCGTCGAGTGGTTCGACTGGTTCGTCTACGCGTCGTTCAGCCTGTATTTCGCGGCCTCGTTCTTCCCGTCGGGCGACCCGACGGCCCAGCTGCTGTCGACCTCGGTGATCTTCGCCGTTGGGTTCTTCATGCGGCCGGTCGGAGGCTGGTTGCTCGGTCACTTCGCCGACCGCCGCGGTCGTCGCGCGGCGCTCACCTTGTCGATCTCGCTGATGAGCCTCGGCTCACTCGTGATCGGGCTGACGCCGGGCTACCAGACCATCGGGTTGGGCGCACCAGTGTTGCTCGTGGTGGCCCGGCTCGTGCAGGGCCTGTCGGTTGGTGGCGAGTTCGGCTCGAGCGCGGCATATCTCGCTGAGGTCGCGACACCGGGACGTCGCGGCTTCTATTCCAGCTTTCAGTACGTCTCGATCGTGCTCGGTCAGCTACTCGCCTTGGCGACACTGATCGTGTTGCAGCACTCGATCTCTACCGAGGCGCTCGCCAATTGGGGCTGGCGCATCCCGTTCTTCATCGGTGCCGTTCTCGGCCTGGTCGTGATGTATCTGCGGTACAGCATGGAGGAATCGGAGTTCTACAAGCAGGACATGGCGGCGACAACGAAGGCACGCAACCAGGGCACGGAGGTGCGGACCGGGCTGTACTCGCTGCTGACCGAATACCCGCGGCAGTTGGTTGCCGTGTTCTGTCTAGCTATCGGCGGCACGGTGGCGTTTTACGCCTACACGACCTATCTGCAGAAATACATGGTCAACACTGCTGGGCTGTCCAAGGACGACGCCACACTCGTCAGCTTCATTGCGCTGTTCCTGTTCATGTGCCTCCAACCGGTGATGGGTGCGATCTCCGACCGCGTCGGTCGCCGCAAGGTGATGCTCTTCTTCAGTATCGGCGGGCTCGTAGGGACCGTGCCGATCTTCACCCTGCTCGCTCATGCGTCGAGTGCGCTCATCGCCTTCGCCCTGATGATGACCGCGCTCGTCGTGCTCTCGGGATATACGGCGCTGGCAGCGGTGATCAAGGCCGAACTGTTCCCGACCAAGGTCCGCGCGCTCGGCGTCGGCATCCCCCACGCGTTGGTTGCGGCCGCGTTCGGCGGGACCACGGAGACCGTCGCGCTGACCTTCAAGAGCGCCGGGCACGAAGCCGCATTCTTCTGGTACGTGACCGGATGTGTCGGGCTGACGCTCGTCGCCGTCGTCCTCGTGCGCGAAACGATGGTGCGCTCGGAGCTGGACACGCCGGTCCGGGGCGTCGCCCGCCAGCCGGTCGCGGCGCTGCCCAACGGGCATGCGCGCACCGCATGGATGAATCACTCATCGGTATTAGACGCCCGATTCATAGCAGCAGATGATTGATCCGAGCCACGCAACCAGGGAGATTGTCATGACCCAAGCCGCAGCGGAGATCGACTGGCAGCAGGACGTCTTCGACGTCCTCAAGGAGGGCGGGGTCAGCCAGATCGCCTACGTGCCGGATGCCGGTCACGCCACCTCCATCCGAGCCGCGCAGGCCGACCCGGACATCCGCGCGGTCGTCCTGACCACGGAGGAAGAGGGCGTCGCGCTGGTCGGCGGCGCGTGGCTCGGTGGGCAACGGGCCGTGCTGCTGATGCAGAGCAGCGGGGTCGGCAACTGCGTCAACATGTTCTCGCTGTTGCACAGTTGCCGCTTTCCGTTCCTGACACTGGTGACCATGCGCGGCGAGTACGCGGAGTTCAATCCCTGGCAGAACCCGATGGGGCTGGCGACGCAACGGGCGCTGGAACTGATGGGCATCACCGTGCTGCGCGTCGACCGTCCGGACCAAGTGCGCGACACCGTCTCGGCCGCCTTCGACAGCGTTTTCCTCGCCGGTGAGCGGGTGGCCGTGCTGCTCGGGCAACGATTGATCGGCCGCAAGAAATGGGAGAACGGATGATGGACGTCATGCCGAACGAAGGGCTGGACCGTCGCAGGTTCGTCGCCGACCTACTCGCCGAAATCCCCGACGCACTGGTCGTCACCGGCCTCGGCTCGCCGTCCTACGACGTGTTCGCCGCGGCCGGTCCCGAGCGGGAGCACACGTTCTACCTGTGGGGTGCGATGGGCGGTGCCGTCCCCCTCGGCCTCGGCTTGGCCCTCGCTGCGCGGGACCGGTCGGTCGTCGTGGTCACCGGTGACGGCGAGCAACTGATGGGCATCGGTGCGCTCGGCACCGTCGCCGCCCAGTCACCGGACAACCTCACCATCGTCGTGCTCGACAACGGCCATTTCGGCGAGACGGGCATGCAGCCAAGTCCCGGGACGGCGTCGCCAACAAGAACGCCTTCCGGGCCGCTCTCGGGCACTCGACGTTCTGACCGGAGGCACAGCGATGCAGCGCTACCAGATGCACATCGAGGGACGTGCGCACGCCCCGTCGAGCGGGGCGTATTTCGGCACCGAGGACCCGTACGCCGGCAAGCCGTGGGCCGAGATCGCCCGCGGCGATGCCCGCGACGTCGATCTGGCCGTTCAAGCCGCGCACCGCGCGTACACCGACAGCGAGTGGTCGCGCCTGACGCCCACCACGCGCGGCGCGCTGCTGCGGCGGGTGGGCGACGCCATCGCAGCCGAGGCACCACGGCTCGCGCAGATCGAGGTGCGCGACAACGGCAAGCTGCTGGCCGAGATGCGCGGGCAGCTCGAATACCTGCCCCAATGGTTCCACTACTACGGCGGACTAGCCGACAAGATCGAAGGCACCGTCATCCCGCTCGACAAGCCGGGCTACTTCACCTTCACCCAGCGTGAGCCGGTCGGCGTGGTCGCGATCGTCACGCCGTGGAACTCGCCGCTGATGCTGCTGGCGTGGAAACTCGCGCCGGCACTCGCGGCCGGTTGCACGGTCGTGATCAAGCCGTCCGAGTTCACCTCTGCCTCGACCCTCGAATTCGTGAAGGTGATCGAAGCTGCAGGCGTGCCAGCGGGCGTTGTCAATGTGGTCACCGGATTCGGCGCCGACGTCGGCGCGCCGCTGGTCGACCATCCGCTCGTACGCAAGGTCGCCTTCACCGGCTCGGACGAAACCGGCCGCCGGATCGGTCGCCAGGCCGCGGAACAGCTCAAGCGGTTCACGCTCGAACTCGGCGGCAAGTCGCCCAACATCGTGTTCGCCGACGCCGACCTGGACGCCGCCGTGAACGGCGTCGTGTCCGGCATCTTCGCCGCCACAGGGCAAACCTGCATTGCCGGCTCGCGACTGCTGGTCGAGCGCCGCATCCACGACCAGTTCGTCGCGGCCGTGGTCGAACTCAGCCGCACCGCGCGGATGGGCGATCCGATGGACCCCGGTACTCAGGTCGGGCCGATCACCACCCGTGCGCAGTATCAGAAGGTGCTCGACTACATTGCCGTCGCCCGTGAGGAGGGTGCGCGACTCGTCCTGGGCGGAGGCGCGGCCAGCCGGCCCGAGTGCGGCAACGGCTGGTTCGTCGAACCCACGATCTTCATCGACGTGGACAACCGGATGCGGATCGCCCAGGAAGAGGTCTTCGGTCCCGTCCTTGCCGTCATCCCGTTCGACGACGAGGCGGACGCCGTCCGGCTCGCCAACGACGTCCGGTTCGGGCTCGGCGCCGGCGTCTGGACCAGCGACATCTCCCGCGCGTTCCGGATGAGCGCGGCGATCGGCGCCGGAACGGTATGGGTGAACACCTACCGTGCCGTGAGCTTCATGGCTCCCTTCGGAGGGGTGAAGGACTCCGGCATCGGCCGCGAGAACGGCATCGCGGCCGTCGACGAATACCTCGAGACGAAGACCGTGTG
>WNGE01019034.1_pt2 | contig 14159 bp, 12 predicted proteins | sample 5400651 | NCBI WGS metagenome assembly WNGE01 (sample SAMN13153370, study PRJNA577476) | soil metagenome | isolation source: 60 cm soil or saprolite under grassland replicate 2 | place: USA:California | collected 2016-06-15 | reverse complement strand
CCGGGGCCGGGCCCGCGCGAGCAGTGGCCGCTGCGGGGTCCCACCACCCAGCCCTTCGGCTGCACCGACTTCGAGCTCGAGCGCCCCGCCCCCGACTGCCCGGGCGGCTTCCACACCGGGCTCGACATCGGCCTGCCCCAGGGCACTCCCATCCACGCCGCCGGCGCCGGGTTCGCCTACCCGTTCGAGGACGCCCAGCGCTACGGCAACCACGTCCTCATCCAGGAGCCGGGCGGCATATCCACCGTCTACGGCCACATGGTCCAGACCAACGTCGCGTGGGGCCAGCCGGTCAAGGCCGGCGACGTGATCGGCTTCGTCGGCTCGACCGGGAACTCGACCGGTCCCCACCTCCACTTCGAGGTCCGCTTTGCCGGCGTTCCCTACGACCCCATCGCCTATCTGGAAGGCAGCCCCGCCGACCCCTTCGCACTGCCTGCCGGGTGGCCCGGCGCCCCGCGCAGCGACTGGCGCGGCAAGCGCTAGAGGCGTGGCGCCTCGAGCCGGTTTCTCGCAGCCGGTGCTAGCCGATTTGTCGTCGGATCGCTGGGCCCTCCCGATTTAGTTCGGGTTCAATGACCCCGACCGGCCGCCGCAACCATTTCCTGAGCATCTGGTTGCCGGGCGTCGCCCTGGCCATGGTGGCGATGGCGCTGGTGGCGGTGGCGGGCGTGATCGACGCCGGCCGCTCTGGCGGCAAGTACGACTCGCTGCTCGGGCTCCTCAACCCCGACTCGGTGGCCGCGGCCTGGACGATGGCGCTGGTGGGCACCTCGGAGGGGGTGGCGATCGCGATCGTGATCGTGGTCGTGGTGCTCGGCGTCCAGCTGACGGCCGACCGCTACTCGCCACGCATCATCGACATCTTCGTCCGCGACCCCATGAACGGGGCCGTGCTCGCGCTCTTCCTGGGCTCGATCGTCTTCACGATCTACGTCAGCGTCGAGATCAAGGCGGACTACGTGCCGCTGGTCGGCGTCGGCACCGCGGTCTTGCTGGCGGTGATCGACTTTGCGGTCCTGATGCCCTACGTCCGCTACATGTTCTCGATCATGCGGGCGGAGACCATCATCCGCGCGCTCCGCCGGCGCGGGCTGGCCACCATCCGCCAGGCCGCCTCCCAGGGGAGCGATCTCGATGTCCGGCACAGCATGCGGGACTGCATCTCGCAGATCTCCGACATCGCGCTCGGCTCCATCCAGCGCGGCGACACCCAGGTCTGCCTGGCCGCCATCGAGGCGCTGCGGGCGCTCCTGGTGGACGAGTACATCTCGGCCAAGAAGGAGCTCCACACGTGGTGGTTCAAGGTCGACCACATCGACATGCCGGGCGCCTCCGACCAGACCATCGCCCAGGTCGACCGCACCCGGACCTGGGTCGAGCACACCGTGCTCAGCGACTTCCTGGACCTGATCGGGGAGACGCCGGCCTTCCGCAAGGAGGTCATCCACGCCATCGCCCGCGCCACCCGCGACTTCGGCGGCGCGGCCATCCGGGTCGGCGACCGCGAGCTCGAGGACCTGGTCATCCGCTTCTTCAACACCTACCTGCGGGCGGCCATGAACCAGCGCGCGCCGACCTTCGCCTACGCCACCTTCAACGAGTACCGGGCGTTCGCGATCCAGGTCCTGGACGCCCGCCCCGACCTGGTGGTGCGGGTGGCCGAGCACCTGGTGGCCTACGGCCGCAGCTTCGACGCGGCCGGGATGCCATTCATCATCGGCACCGCGGCCGAGGACGTGGCCGACATGACCATCGCCTCGGCCGCGCTCGACCTCCACCGCGCGCTGCTGATGGCCCAGCTGCTGGCGCGGACGCTGGCCGCGATGGCGCCGGTCGCGCAGCCGATCGCGCTCAACGGGGTGCTGAAGGCGGTCATCAAGCTCGCGCTCTGGGGGGTGGCCAATGAGCACCTGGGCATCGTAGGAACCCTGGCCGGCGGCATCCGCGCGGTGCCCGCGGGGTTCACCGAGGACGCGCTGGCACGCATGGAGCGCACCACCGAGGGCGTTTTCTGGGAGGTCAGCGACCGGGTGGTCGCCTTCGACTGGGTGGAGCCCGACCTGCGCGAGCTGATCCCCGTCCTCCGGCAGCAGCTGGCCGACGCCGAGGAGGCCGAGAAGGCGGCCCTGGCCGCGATCGCGGTCGCCGCTAGCTCGCCGCGTAAACCTCGCCGCCAGCCGGCCCACTGACGGCCACCCGGCCCTCGTCGGCGAGCTTCTTGAGGTGCGCGCGCAGCGTCATCTCGGCCGCCCGCAGCAGCGCCTCCCCCTCCACCTCGGAGCCGTAGACCCGGCGCGTCAGCTCGGCCGCGCTGCCGGGCCCGCCCCGGCCCAGCTCCGCCAGCACCTGGTCCTCCCGCGCCTGCCGGTGTGAGCGGTACTCGTCGATCTTGGCCGCCGCGTCCATGACGGGATCCCAGTGGCCCGGAAAGAGCATCCGCGGCTGCAGGGCGGCCACCCGCTCCAGCGAGCGCAGGTAGGCGGCGACGTCGCCCTCCGGGAAGGTCACCATCGAGCTGCCGCGGCCGAGGATGAGGTCGCCGGTGAAGAGGGCGCGGTCGGCGGCCATCCAGAAGGCGAGGTGGTCGGGGGCGTGGCCGGGCGTATGCAAGGCCTGGAGCTCGAGGGGGCCCACTCGCACCACGTCGCCGTCGCCCAGCTCCGGCCAGCGGGCGATGCGGGCCTGGCGGCGCCGGCCGAGCTCGGCGGCCAGGGGCAGGTGGTCGGGGTGGGAGTGCGTGACCAGGATCACGCCGACCGCGGTCGCGCCCAGCGCCTTCTCGATCGCCGCCAGGTGGGCGGCGTCGTCGGGACCGGGGTCGATCACGGCCACCACCGGCTCGCCGCCCACGATCCAGGTGTTGGTGCCGGGCCCGGTGTAGGCGCCGGGGTTGGGGGCCACCACCCGCCGGACGGCCGCCATCAGGCGCTCAGCGGGCGGGGAGCCAGAGCACGGGGCGGCCGGTGCGGGAGGCGTCCAGCCAGCCTTCGCAGTGGATGTCGACCAGCAGCTGGACCAGCGGCTCGCCGAGCTCGGGCGCGGCCATCGGCCCGGCGTCGGGCGCGGCCGTGATCTCGATCCGCCACCAGCCGTCGCGGCGCTCGCCGCCGATCCGGGCGCCGGGCCCGCCCATCCACTCGAAGGCCCGCGCCATCGCCTCCGCCAGGACCGGCTCGGGCGCTCTCACGACCGCCTCGGCGGGCATGTCCAGGATCGCACCCGGACAGGCCGCGTTGAGGATGGCGCCGAACACCACGCCCCGCGCGCTGTCCTTGGGGTCGAGGGCGGCCGCCTCCAGCGCCGCCGCCCGGCGGCCCAGCTCCTGCGCCTGCTCGTACAGCTGCTCCAGCAGCTCGGGGCGGCCAAACGCGGCCTGCCGTGCCGATTCCTGGATCGAGAGCACCGCCGAGCGCATCTTGTGGCCGAGCCGGCTGAGCAGGTAGGCGCGCCGCTCGACGGCGATCCGCTGCCCCTCCTCCTCGGCCTGCCGGGCGAGGGCGCGGCCACCGCCACCGTGGGCCCAGCCCACCAGGCGGCCGCCCAGCAGGAGCGGTTCCCAGTTGATACCCGGCGGTCGGAACCCGGGGTCGGCGGGCCCGTGGCGGTCGCCGCCGGGGACCAGCTCCATCCCGCCGCCGACGCGCGCCCAGATCGGAGGCGGTGCCATTCTCGGCCGGAGACTATCAGCGTAGAGGGTCCTCCCCGCTTGACGGGGAGGCGGCCTGCCGAAGGCAGGCCGGAGGGGTGGGCTTAAGAGGTTCCTCTCAGTGCGCGCCCGGCGCAGCACCGCCGGCGCTGCGGCCTCTTCAGCTGCGGGCCTTGGCGCCTGTTCTATGTGGGGGCGAAGCCCCCACACCCCCTTCGCCGCGCCTCGCGCGGCGGGCTGGCCGGGCCGGGCCGGGCTTCGCCCCGGGGCCGGTTTGCGGCCCCGGCATGGGCTCAGGTCGCGGCCACCACCCGCTCGATTCCGCGTCTAATTCGGCGGGGGCTGGCCGCTAGCCGCCGCTGGCGGCGGCTTTGCGCTGGGCGGCGACGCCGGCCGCGGGCACCGTGAACTTGAAGGTGGTGCCGCTGCCGCCGGTCGCCGCCAGCCAGATCCGGCCTCCGAAGGAGCGCTCGACCACCAGCCGGCACAGGTAGAGGCCGAGACCGAGTCCGCCCCGGGCCCGGTTCTGGCCGGCCGGCGCCGTCTTCCTGAAGAGCGCCTCCACGCGCTCCACCGGCAGGCCCGGGCCCTCGTCGGAGACGGTCACCTCCAGCCACTCGCCATGCTGGCGGGCGCTGACGTGGATGGGGGCCCCGGTGTACTCGAGCGCGTTGCCGACCAGGTTGGTGAGCACCTGGTCCAGGTGGGTGGGCTCGCAGAAGGCGGCGGGCAGCTGCCGCGGCAGCTTGACCGAAACCCGCTCCGTGCGCTCGCCGTAGCGGTGGCGGAGGACCGCCATCACGTGCTCCACGGCCTGGGTCAGCTGGACCGGCGCCGGGTTGGGCTCGAACTGGCGGGTCTCCAGCTTGGCGATGATGAGCTGGCCCTCGACCAGGTTGAGGAGCCGGTCCGACATCTCGTAGGCCTCGACCAGGAGCGCGGTCCGCTGCTCGGCCTCCATGTGCCGCTCCCACTGCAGGATGCCGGCGAGGGTGGTCTTCATGGCCGCCGCCGGGCTCCTGACCTCGTGGCCGATCGCCCTCAGCATGAGGTCCTTGGCCTCCAGGACCTGGCGCTCGCGGGTCACGTCCTCGTGGAGGCTCAGGGTGCCGGCCGGCTCGCCGCTGATCCCGGGCAGCGGGACGCGGCGGACCTCGATCACCCGCTCCGGGGAGCTCAGCGTGAGCACCGTGGGCGCATCCGGCTCGGCGTCGGGGTCGGCGGTGACCTGGGCCCCGGCCTCGGCCAGGATGTCCTCGACCGCGCGGCCGGTGAAGCTGGCGGCCTGGACGCCGTAGAGCTGTTCGGCCTCGGGGTTGGCGTATACGACCTGGCCGGTCTCGTCCTCGAGGATGACGCCGACCGGAGAGTGGCGGAGGATGGCGTCCAGCATCCGGCGCTCGCGAGCCAGGGCCTCGACCAGGCGGAGGCGGCCGAGCACCACGCCGGCCTGGCCGGCGAGCACGGACATCAGGCGCCGGGTCTCCGCCGGGGAGCCGCCGGCCTGGGCCACCACCAGCCCGGCCAGCTTGCCCTCGACCAGGATCGGGGTGGCGACCGCGGTCGCGCTCCGCATCGCCTTCAGCAGCGCCCGGGCGCGGGACCCCGCCGGCGTGCTCCGGAAGGCGCGCAGGGCCTGCCCGTGGTCGTCGACGGCGACCCGGCGGCCGTCACTGACCCTGATCAGGGCGTCCTCGGCGGTCAGCCAGAGGGCGCCCTGGGAGGCCGACAGCGCCCGCTCGACGAGGGCTGCCATCTCGGCCTGGGTGTCGGCCGGGCGGGTGATGTCGAGCTCGGTGAACTGAGCGACCGCCTCCAGGGTGCGAATGCGGTCCCGGGTCTCGGCTCCCAGCCGGGCGTTCTCGATCGCGATCGCCGCGTGGCGCGCGAACTCGACCGTGCCCGAGGCGGCGTCGTCAACCGGGGTCCCGGCGTGCACCGACCCGAGGGCGCCGACCATGGTGTCCGCGTACCAGAGGGGGACCAGCGTCCAGGCGCTGGTGCCCCGCAGGCCGCTGAGCGGCGAGCGGGGGGTTTTCAGCCAGCCGCCCTGGCGGCTGCGGCCGGCCCACTGCAGCACGCGGGCCGCGGTGGCGTCGCCGCTGGAGGCCTCGGCCGTGATCCGACCCTCGGCGTCGAACGACCAGCAGGCGGCGCCGGCCGCGCCCAGCATGTTGCGGGACTGGTCGGCGATGCTGGCGACCACGCCGGCCAGCTCGTGGCCGGCGAGGGCCGCCACCTCCTGCATGCGCACCGAGTGGGCCAGCGCCAGCTCGTTGGCGCGGTGGAGGCGGACGGTGCGGAGCGCGACGCCGACGATCGGGGCGGCGCTCTCGAGGAGCCGGACCTCGTCCTCGTTGAACGGAGTCTCCTCGAAGCGCTGGGCCGAGAGCGCGGCCACCACGCGGTTGTCCTGGAGAACCGGGACCCAGACCACCTCGACCGGCATCCGAGGGTCGGTCGGGCTCGGCCAGCCGGTGCCCGGGCGCCGCGCCTCGTCGGGCACCCGCCCGGACATCGTGTGCCCGGTCTCCTGGAGCTTGCGGAACTGCACGGTCCGTTCCACCGGCTTGGGCTCCAGGACTTGGGTCGGTGAGTCGGCCTCCGAGCCGAAGCCCCCCAGCAGGCCGTCGGGGTCGAGGTAGACGAGCAGGAAGTTGTCGGCGGTCACGTATTCGCGGGCGGCCGAGAACACCGCGTTCGCGATCTGGGCCTCGTCGGCGGACCCGCAGGGAGAGCAGCGCCGTCACCCGCTCGCCGCGGCGCACGGGCACCCAGACGATGGAGCGGGCGGCGACCCGGCCGCGGCGTTCGGCGTCGGCCACGTAGACCATGGCCCCCCCGGCCTCGACCAGGCCCTCGACCGGGTGCTGGGCCTCGACCCGGCTGGCCCAGGGCGAGCGGCGCACAAGCACGGGCTGGCCCGTCTCGTAAGCCTCCCGGGAGGGGCCGGAGGCGGCCAGCGCCACCGTGTAGACGGTCTCGTTGCCGTCGATCCAGCTGTAGCCGTCGGCCATCGGGCCCTCGTCGGCCTGGTGGATGGTGGCGAGCGCGAAGAACTCGAACTTGAGGTGCCGGGAGAGCTCCTCGCGGAGGGTGCGCATGATCGACCAGCGGTCGAGGCTGGAGGCCAGCCGGCGGCCGACGGCGTTGACCACCTCCAGGCGGCGCCGCTGCGCCTCCAGGGCGGCATAGCTGTGGGCGTTGCGAAGGGCCAGCGCGACCTCGTCCGCGACCTGCGCCAGGAAGGTGACCGTGGAGTCCTCGTAGGCCTCCGGCTCCTGGGAGTGGATGGAGAGCACGGCCCGGGTGGCGCCGCCCTCGACGACCGGGACCCAGGAGCCGGAGCGGTAGCCGGCGCCGGCGGCCGGGTCGGCCTTCAGGTGGGTGTGGGGGTCGTCGAGGATCGAGCGCGAGATGGCCACCCGCGGCGACCGCCTGGGGATCCGCAGAAGCGGCGCCGATCCGTCGCCGCTGCGCAAGACCCGCACCGTCCCCGGCGAGTCCTGGTCGGGCACCACCAGCTCGACCACTTCGACCGGCAGCAGCTGGCTCAGGGTCTCGTGCAGAGCGGCCACCACGCCGCCCTCGTCGAGCGTCGAGGCCAGGGCCCGGGCGACCGCGTTGAGGGCGGTGAGGCGGACGGCCTGGTTGCGGGTGACCTCATTCAGGTAGGCGTTGGCGGTGAGCACGCCGAGGTCGCGGGCGACCTCTTCCAGGAAGTCGGTCTCCGAGGTCGGGACCTCGCGGTCCTCGTGGGACTGGTAGAGGACGGCGCCCATCACCGTGTCGCCCTGCTTGAGCGGCGAGAAGATGATGGTGCTGGGGACCTTGCGGGCGCCCGGGCCGCGGGAGCGCTCCACCACCTGAACCGGCGGGTGGATGACCTGGGTCTTGCCGGCCTCGTAGGCGGGCGCGAATACGGACTCCACCAGGCGCCGGCGCTGGACGTCCTGGAGGATGCCCTGGTCGACGCCGACGGCGTGGTACCAGCCCTCGCGCTCGAGGACCGTCAGCGCGACCACGTCGTAGCCATAGGCCGAGCGCAGGTACTGGTAGAGCACCTGCACGATGTCGGCTTCGGTCGCGCAACTGCGCAGCGCCGCCACCAGGCCGTGACGTGCGGCGCCCGGTTGCTGGGTGACAGGCGCCAGGGTGTCAGCCATCGCCGTCGATATACTGCCGCAAAGCCGTGCCGTTCACGCCCCCTAAGCCGCTAGAGCCGCCGCCCGGGGACTTACGTGGTTCCTCGGTGCTGGTGGTCGACGACGAACGCGCCTGGCGCGTGATCCTGGAAACCGACCTGCGGATGCTTGGATACAAGGTGTCGGTCGCGCAGGATGCCACAGAAGCGCTCGAGGTGGCGAAGAGCTCCCAGCCGGAGGTCGCGATCATCGACCTGATGCTGCCCGAGCCGATGGACGGCTGGGCGCTGCTGGCGGAGCTGAGGGCGAGGGGCATGCCGCTTCCGGTCATCTTCTATACGGCCTACCCGGTCTTCCCGTCAGGCACGGAGGATCCGGACGTGGTGGGTTACATGAGCAAAGCGGTCGACCGCGCCGACCTCTACGCACTGCTACCCCCGGCGATCCGCCGCTGGCGAGACCGCCGAGGGTAGAAAGCCGACCCTAGCTGGGCCGGAGGTTTACCAGAACCAGTCGGTGCCGGCCGACAGCGCAAAGGCGGCCAGAATACCAACGGCCATCGCAGCGCTGGTTAGGCGGGACTTCCAGGTCATCTGAACTCTCCTTATCCGATTCTAAGAACCACGGTTGTTGAGATTCGAAGCGTTTCCCATTCCCCAGGTGACTTATCTGAAGCGAAGTATGGGGCGGCGGTTCGGTGAATCAGTTAAGATCCGGTAAATTGTTGTTTGGGTGCTTGGCTTTTCCAATACCCTTGCGCGCCGCTCCCGTGAACAGCATTCTAGGCCTAGACATCTGATTTGATGCTCCGTAACCGAAGTCCCGTGCTGCCGCCCCTGCCGCCCGGCCTGGAGGTCTATCGACCCGCCGAGGTGCTGGGGTCGCGCGTCCTGATCGTGGAGGACGAGGTACCGATGCAGATGCAGCTCCAGCTCGATCTCAACGACCTCGGCTACCAGCCCAAGGTGGCCGGCAGCGCGGACGCCGCCAAGGACGTCCTGACCCGGGAGCGGATGTCGGGAGTGCTGCTCGACCTGGTCCTCGACGAGGGCGAGGAGTCGGGTTTCGACCTCCTGCGCTGGATCCGCCAGCACCATCCCGGCCTCCCGGTGATCGTGCTCTCGGCGGCCCAGGTCAGCTCGGCCGCCATTCGCCGCGCGTACGAGCACGGAGCCAGCTCCTACTTCGTGAAGGGCAACGTGCCGATGGCCCACATCTACTCCGACCTCGCCGCCCGCCTCGTCGAGACCGGCACCGGCCGCAGCGGCAGCTACATCTTCGGGCGCTTGGAGTTCGACCCCACCAAGCGGACGATGAGCGTCGGCCAGAAGCAGACCCGGCTCACGCCCCAGCAGACGGCGCTGGTCGTGCACCTCGCCCAGGGCTCCAAGCCGGCCACCGCGGGCGACCTGATCGGAGCCGGGCTCTTCCGCTCCGACGCCGCCCGCTCGACCGTCCACAGCGCGCTCCTGACGCTCCGCCGCAAGCTCGACGACCTGGAGCCCAGCCTGGGCTCGCGCTTCCTGCTCTCGACCGCCCGCGGCTACAGCCTCGGCACCATCACTTAGCCGCCGGCGAGGAAAAACCCCTTGGAACTTCCCGGGCCCTCTCAAGCTGCGCTGGACGAGGTGGTCGAGCATCGCCGCCACTTCCACCGCCATCCCGAGGTGAGCTGGGACGAAACGGCAACCTCGAGCTTCATCGGGGACCGCCTGAAGGATCTCGGGCTCCGGATCGACGAATGCCCGACCCCGACCGGCGCCGTCGCCTTCCTCGACACCGGCCGGCCCGGGCGCACCGTGCTCCTCCGCGCCGACATCGACGCCCTGCCCATCCACGAGGAGTCGGGCGTCGAGTTCGCCTCCGCCGTGATCAAGCGGGCGGGCAACGTGATCGCGGCCCAGGCCTTCATGCTCGAGCGCCTGCACAGCGTCGTCGACGGGATGGAGTACGAGGGCATCGAGTGCCACACCACGGTCGGCGACATCCGCACCGACGGCCAGTGGAACGTGGTGCCGCGCAAGGTGCTCGTGAAGGGCAGCCTGCGCACCTTCACGCCGGAGATGCGCGAGGAGGGGCTCCAGCGCCTTCGCGACCTGCTCCTCGAAACCGACAGCGAGTTCGAGATCCACTCCCAGCTCAGCCTGGTGCACGGGACGATCCCGCTCTGGAACGACCCCAACGTGACCCGGACCGTGCTCGAGGTCGGCCGCGAGCTGGTTGGCGACCGGGCCCAGCACCTCGGCCGGCCGCTTACGGTGAGCGACGACATGGCCGAGTTCCTGACCCGGATCCCGGGCTGCTACTTCATGCTCGGCTGCCGCCCGGCCGACGCCGAGACGCCCCCCGCCCACCACTCGCCGACGTTCCGGATCGACGAGGACGCCTTCGCCACCGGCGTCAAGGTGCTGGCCGGTTCGGCGGCCAGGCTGGCCGCCGAAGCCTAAACCGGGGCTCGAAAGGGCTAAACCTGGACTAGACTCCCGCCCGCATGCTGTTCCTGGTCGCCGCCCTCTTCGGCCTGTTCGCGGGAGTCGCCGCCGGCGGCAGCGTCAACAACCTGGGGGGCATCCGCTTCAAGTGGCCGCTGATCCCACTTTTCGCGCTCATCATTCGCGACGTCGGGGTCAGCACCGCGCTTGCCTTCACGCCCTATGCCCCGCTCCTCTACGTGACCGGCCTGACGGCGCTTTTCGCCTGGGCGCTCTGGCACCGGCACCGGGTGCCCGGGATCGTGATCGTGGCGATCGGCATGTTCCTCAACCTGATCGTGATCGGCGCCAACTTCGGCCACATGCCGGTCTCCCTGGCGCTTGCCGACCGCGGGCCCCACGCCTTGATCGAGCAAGGGGTCCTGGGCTACTACGTGCTCATGAGCCCGGACACCCGCCTCGACTTCCTGGGGGACTGGATCGAGCTCCCGCCGCCGATCAACCGGGTCTTCGCCCAGGCCTACAGCCCGGGCGACCTGCTGGCCATCGTGGGCATGGGCCTGGCGCTCTTCTGGAGCACCAGGCGGCGCGTGCTTACAGCTCGTTGATCTCGGGTCCCGCAGTTCGCTGACGCCTCGCCCGCGAAGCCCCGGGTATAGTGACTTGACCTCTAATGCTCGTGGTCTGGCTTTTTGCCTTTCTCCTGGGCGTACTGGGGTTCGTCTTCGCCCAGTTCGTCCTCGGTTACGGGATCTTCTTCTCGCTGCTCTTCGGCCTCGCCGAGATGCTGCTGGTGCGCGGCCTGGCGAGCTGGGCCCGGCGCTACCTGATCCTCACCGAGCGCCTGCCCGAGGAGGACAGCCCCGACCAGCGGACCCTGGAGACCAACCGCTACATCTTCTGGCGGCGGACCACCGCGCTGATCGTGCTGCTGGTCATCTACTTCGGCGGCGCCTACGAGTTCTTCGGCATCGGCCCCGGCGACGCCCTGATCATGCTGCCCTCGCTGATCCTCCAGGGCCTGGTCGTGGTCGTCCAGCTGGGCGCCCTCCTGGTGGCCAACTTCGCGCTCTTCTTCGGCCCCTTCCTGCTCTTCGGGCGTATGGGCCGCCAGATGCTGATGCCCGGGGACGCCAACTACGACGTCCAGATCGAGGACGTCCGCGGCCAGAAGTCGGCGATCAACGAGATGGTCCGCATCCTCAAGCTGATGGAGCAGGGCCGCAACTACGTCAAGGCCGGCGGCAAGCGCGAGCGCGGGGTGCTCTTCGTGGGCCCTCCCGGCACCGGCAAGACGATGCTGGCCAAGGGCATCGCGACCAGCCTCCAGATGCCGATCATCATCACCTCCGGGTCCGCCTTCTCGGGGATGTTCCTGGGGATGGACATGGTGTCCGTCTTCATGATGGTCCGCGCCGCCAAGAAGAAGGCCCGGCGCTGGGGCGGCTGCGCGATCTTCATCGACGAGTTCGACGCCCTCGGCAATCGCCGGGGTGGCATGGGCGGTGGCGGCGCCGGCGGCGCCATGGGCGGCATGTTCGGCGGCGGCCAGCTCGGCCTCAACACCCTGCTCGTGCTGATGGACGGCGTCGACAACCCGGGCGCGATCAAGAAGGGCTTCCGGCGGTTCGTCAACCTGTCGCTGGACGGGCTCTTCGTGCCCCGCGAGATCCGCGCCAACGGCGCCAAGCTGGGGTTGCGGATGCGCCCGATGCGGCCGCCTCGCTACAACCTCTTCTTCATGGGCGCCACCAACCGCCCGTCCGTTCTCGACGAGGCGGTCACCCGGCCCGGCCGGTTCGGCCGCACGATCACTTTCCGGATGCCCACCCGCGAGGACCGCAAGGACATCGCGGCCCTCTACTTCGACAAGAAGGCCCACGACCCCGACCTCGACACCCCCTCCCGCCGCGACGAGGTGGCGCGGATCACCGACGGCTACTCGCCGGCGATGATCGACCAGGTCCTCTCGCTGGCGCTGATGTACGCGTTCGAGGACGGGCGCGGCCACTTCACCTGGCGCGACCTGCGCGACGCCATGGGCAACGTCGAGGCCGGTCTCGCGGAGCCGATCGAGTACAACGAGCGGGACAAGATCGCGATCGCCCGCCACGAGCTCGGCCACGCGGTCGCGGCGCGCTTCTTCGAGCCCGAGAAGAGCTCGGTCCGGCTCTCGATCCGGATGCGCGCCTCCTCCTACGGCCATCACCGCAACATCGAGAACGAGGAGCAGTTCGTGACCTTCCGGTCGCAGGCCGCCGGCGACCTCCGCCACACGCTGGGCGCGATCGCAGCGGAGCGGGTGTTCTACGGCGAGAACTCGTCCGGGGTGTCGATGGACCTGATCCAGGCCACCCGCCAGGCCTGCCACATGATCGGCGTCTGGGGCATGGGCCCCGACCCCCTCGATCCCACCCTGTCGCGCAAAGCCGCCAGCATCGGGGAGCACCTGATCTCCCGCTTCGAGGACGCGTCCGCCGGCCAGCTGGCCGGCGGCACCGTGACCGGGGCCGTGCTCCAGGGACCCTCGCGACGGGTGGTGGCGCAGGTGCTGGGCGCCGCCTTCATCGACGACTGGCGCCTGATGCACGTCAACCAGGAGGCCATCGACCAGGCGGCCGAGGCGCTGATCGCCGAGCTGATGGGTGACGAAGTGGGGGCCCTGCTCGACTCCGTCAACCTCCGGATGCCGACCGACGCCGACCCCTACCCCGACGAGCAGCCGCTGATCCCGCCCGCCGAGCCGGAGCGGCTCCGGGCCCTGGAGACCGCTTAGCGCTCGCTCCGTGGCCTTGATCTTTCTCGCGTTGCCGGCTTAACCCGGATTCGGACTTAACCGCGCCGTCGGCGACTCTTCGCCACCAGCGCTTACCGTTCTGTCCTCGTGCGGCGCCGACTCCTGTCCCCGACCCTGGCCCTTTCGTTCGCCGTCGCCCTGCTGCCGGCCGGGCCCGCCCGGGCTGCCGGCGGCGAGATGGCGCCCACGCCGCTGCAGTACGCGCAGGGCTGGCACCAGGCCGAGTCGGACCTTGCCGCCGCCGCCGCCCGCACCGCCGCGCTGAGGGCGCAGCCGCCGCCGGCCGAACTGGTGGGGGCTCTCCGCCACGACCTCCAGCTGGCGGTCGCCGAGTACGACTTCCGGGAGGCGGTACGCGCCCAGCAGGTCGTGGTCTACGCGCTGGCCGTCGACCAGGGCCTCGAGACGCAGGTGGTCTGGCTGCTGCCGGCCGGACAGGCGGGCCCGCTGCAGCGGACCACCGAGGCCCTGCGCGCGCTCTGGCGTTCGGCCGGGATCGACGACTTCAGGCTGGTCCGGATTCGCACCAACCGGCGCTTCCAGGAGTCGGCGCCGGTCGCCCAGCTGCTCGCCTACTACCGCGCCTCGGGCAACCGTTACGCGATCGACTGGACCTTCCTGGCCTCGATCAACTTCATCGAGAGCGACTTCGGGCGCGTCAACGGCCCCTCCAGCGCCGGCGCCATGGGCCCCATGCAGTTCATGCCCGGGACCTGGAGCGACTACGGCAACGGCGGCGACATCATGAGCCCGCGGGACTCGATCGAAGCCGCCGCCCGCTACCTGCGGGCCATGGGCGGGCCGGGGAACATGGATCGCGCCATCTACCGCTACAACAACGACGCCGATTACGTAGCCTCGGTCAAGGGCTTCGCCGGCGCCATCCGCGACGACGCCGTCTGGCTCGACCGCCTCTACTACTGGTCGACCTCGGGTTAGCGGCCGCGCGCGCTCTCCGCTCGGCCGGAGAATAGGAAGAGGAGGCCAAACCCATGCTGGTCCGGCCCCCTTGGAGAGAGGAGAGAGTCGATCTTGACGCGCGACGTGGCTGCTGGTGAGTGAGGTCACCCACCGGGTGGGATTGAAGATGAAAACGTGAGCTGCCGCTCTTTCTTGCGCCTGGCGGTGCTGATGGT
>WNGE01012998.1_pt1 | contig 14160 bp, 15 predicted proteins | sample 5400651 | NCBI WGS metagenome assembly WNGE01 (sample SAMN13153370, study PRJNA577476) | soil metagenome | isolation source: 60 cm soil or saprolite under grassland replicate 2 | place: USA:California | collected 2016-06-15 | reverse complement strand
GTCGCGAAACCGGTCACGGCGATGGTGGATAAAACCGGCCGCATCCGTTTCAACGAGCATGACCGGATCGGCGCTGAGATGACGGAGGCGATCATGCGGCGTCTGCGATTTTCGGGCGCTGAGATTGAGGCGACGGTCGAAATGGTGCGGCAGCACATGGTTTTCAAGGACGCCCCGAAGATGCGCGTGGCCAAGCTGAAACGTTTCATGGCGCGGCCGACTTTCGTGGATGAGCTGGAGTTGCACCGGGTCGATTGCGAAAGCAGTCATCGGATGCTCGACAACTATGAATTTCTCCTGCGCAAACGCGAAGAATTCGCCAACGAACCAATCATTCCGCCGCCTTTGGTGCGCGGTGATGATTTGATCGCACTCGGTCTAAAGCCCGGCCCAAAGTTTGGCGAAATCCTTGAAGCAGTAGAAACGCGGCAACTGGAGGGAAGCTTACGAACTCGCGAGGCAGCGCTGGACTGGGTCAAACACGAATATTTGTCCGGGAAAAGGGAGTGAAGAAAACGGCATCGAGCATCGAACATCGAATGAAAATTCTGATGATCAGCGCTGAGGGACCGCCGTTGCAACGAGCGGGCGCGCTCGTGCACGTCATGGACGCGTTGCCGGGCGCGCTGCGTGCGCGGGGACATGAAGTGAGCCTGGTCCTGCCCTTCTACCGCGAGATTAAAGAGAATCGCGGATTCAAAAAAAAGGACACCGGAATAACCGTGGATGTGCAGGTTGGCGACAAGGTTTACGTTGCCCGGTATCTTGAAGGGCGAAGCGCTAGCGGCGTGCAGTTGTTCCTGATTCGAGGTGATGAGTTTTTTGATCGCCTGGGAATTTACGGCGAATGCGGCAAGCTGTACGAAGATAATGCCGCGCGATTTATTTTCTTCTGCAAAGCAGCGCTCGAATTAGCGCGGCGGTTGACGCCGCAAGTGCAAATCTTGGACGTCCACGATTGGGCGGCGGCGCTGGTGCCGGTGTTTGCGTACGCGCATGGGCTGCCATTCAAAACGGTGCTGACCATCCACCACGTGGCTGACCAGGGTAGTTTCTGGGGGCTCGATTTTGCGCTCACAAATTTGCCGGAGCGCTTTTTCACGCTGCGCGGAATCGAATTTTTTGGACGATTGAACTTTCTGAAAGGCGGTATCCTGTATGCCGACAGGCTTACAACCGTAAGCGAACATTACCGGCGCGAAATCCTGACGCCGGCTGGGGGCCATGGTCTGGATGGTGTGCTGCGCGAAAATGCACATCGGCTTAGCGCTATTCTAGATGGCGTCGATTACACGCGCTGGAATCCGGCATCGGATCGCTTGATCCCCGCACGATACCACCCGAGGCGCTTTCGGGGGAAACAGATTTGCCGCGAGGCGCTCCTCAAAGAAGTAAAGCTCGAGTCCGCGCCGCGCGGGCCGGTCTTCGGAATGGTGACTCGGGTTGTTGAGGAGAAAGGCTTCGAGATTCTCGTGCCGCTTCTCGATCGACTTCTTTGGGACGATGTCCGCCTGATTATTCTCGGAGAAGGTGATCCCGCATATGAAACCGCGCTCGCTGTCGCAGCCAGAAAATTTCCGGCCAAGTTTGCCTACCAAAAAAATTACGACGAGAAACTGGCGCATCTCATTCAGGCCGGCACGGACATCAGCCTGATTCCATCGCGCTTTGAGCCCGCAGGTTTGATCGCGATGCACAACTTGAAGTATGGCGCCCTCCCGGTCGCTCGCGTTACAGGTGGAATCCAGGAAATCATCGAGGATTACGATCCGACAGCCGACGCAGGTTACGGATTTCTTTGCTACGATTATTCGAGCGAAGCTTTCTGGGACGCCATCAAACGCGCGCGCCAAATCTTCCGCGACAGGCGCCTTTGGACAAAGTTGATGAAACGAGCAATGGCGCGCAATTTTTCCTGGGACGCGTCTGCCGAGCAGTATGAAGCGCTGTACAGAGAACTTCCCGGTACCGACAACCAACTTGCGACTTGAGGTCGCGCATCCCGCTGGATCCGGCCCCGCGTCGCAGGATCTTATTGAATATCGACTTCGCCGGACTCAGACTTGAACGCAACGAAGTGATGCAGAACGATGCGCCCAACATTTTTATTAGCTATCGGCGGGCGGATGCGCCGGGCCATGCCGGACGCATTTATGATTCTCTGAGTCGCGCATTTGGCGCAAAGCAGATTTTCATGGATGTGAGCGCAATCCAGCCGGGTGAAAGTTTCGGTCGGAGAATCGAACGGACACTTGACGCGAGCGGAGCAGTGGTGCTGATCGTGGGCCGGGAATGGCTAAATCTGCTGAAGTCTCGGGAACGCGAAGTGGGTGAGCGCGACTTGGTGCGGGCCGAGATGGCTGCAGCTTTGAAGAGAGACATATTGATCATCCCTGTGCTGGTCGAGGGCGCGCAAATGCCAACAGCGGGAGAGCTGCCGCCCGACGTCCAACCGCTCGCGGAACGCAACGCACTTGAAGTAAGCGATGCCCGGTGGGATTACGACATGACACGCCTTGTCGATGCGCTGACGCAAGCGCCAGGAATTGAGAAGTTGGGCGACAGGAAACTGAAGAGCGCGTGGGCAACGCCGCTCGTCGCTTTGCTAGGTCTGTGCGTTTTAGGGGCAATCGCGATTGCCGGGTGGAAATTTCTTCATCAAAGAACCCCAAGCCGCGCTGCCAAAGTCGCCACCGTAACTGCCGCTCCCACCAGCGCGCACATTCTCTTCCATGTTAACGATTATATTCTGCAGGACTTTCTGGAGCGCCTCACTGCGGCTATCGAGCGGCATGACTGGCGAATGGTGCTTACCCTGTTTCAAGGCTCGAATTTCAAGGATCAGACCGGCATCGGAATCGATCAACCGCAATACATTGCCGAGGGACTTGGGCTGCACATGGTCGGGAACAGCATTGTGAAAGATAAAGAACACGTTGAGTTCAGGCACTTGAACGACATCACACGCATCGAACTCACTCGCATGACGGGGCCTGACGAACAGAGCTTGCTTACGATTTACGGCCAGGTCACCCGCGCGGATGGCACATCGCTGAAAGTGGAAATCCCTCTCCGCCGAACTGAGACAGGTGGCTACGAACTCGCGCCGGCAGTCGGTTAGTTCCCGACGTCACCGGAGCAAGCCCACCAACATTGTCATTTCAGCAAGGCGAAGGGATCTTGGGTCAATTTTGAACCGATTCTCTAATAGAAATAGACCAGAGATGTTTCGCTCCGCTCAACATGACAGAAGAGAGATGGTTGCCTAAGCTTTGCGTTTGCCAAGTCCGGCGATCTGTGGAATTTTGGCCGGCTTTTTTCCTCCCCAAACGTTTATGGCTTACGCAATTATCAAGACCGGTGGCAGGCAGTTTCGCGTCGCAGAAGGCGACACGATTGATGTCGATCTCCTCGACGTTGAGCCCGGCAAGACCGCAACGTTTGGTGACGTGCTGTTGTTCGCCGATGGAGAGCACGTGACGCACGGGACCCCGCTTATCTCTGGAGCAAAGGTAACTGCTGAAATCGTCGAGCAACGGAAGGATAAGAAGGTCATCGCGTTCAAGTACAAGCGGCGAAAAGGCTATCACCGCACAGTTGGCCATCGGCGCAAATTGACGCGTGTGAAAATTAAAAGCATCAGTGTAGGAGCGAAAAAAAGCGCAGCAAAGAAAGCTGACGAATAAGAAAGTGTAACCGCGTAACAAGCATAAACTCCATGTCCGCCGCAGCCTTGGCGAAGGCGGATCAACTCTCAACTTTTAGAAAATGGCTCACAAAAAAGGACAAGGCAGTGTTAAGAACGGGCGCGACAGCGTCAGCAAGCGGCTGGGTGTAAAAAAATTCGGCAGCGAAATGGTTGTCGCTGGCAACATCATCGTGCGCCAGCGCGGCACAAAGTTTTTACCGGGAAAAAATGTCGGACTGGGCCGTGACTACACAATTTTTGCGCTGTTGGACGGCAATGTGCGGTTCGATCGCGGCGGGCGGCGGGTGAATGTCGATCCGCTCGCACCCGGGAAATAGCTGGTCGGATTCTGCTTCCCCAGCTGGGCCGGCTTGCAGTATAAGCGGGTTTCGCAGATGAAATACCAGACCTTTATCCTTTTTGGCGCACCTGGCAGTGGTAAAGGCACGCAAGGCAAAACGCTCGGCACCATCCCACGGCTTTATCACTGCGCCTGCGGTGACGTATTCCGTTCCATTGACACGCGCACTAAGGTCGGAAAGGCCTTCCTTGAATACTCAAGCAAAGGGCAGCTCGTTCCGGACGACATCACAGTGGAGCTGTGGCGACAGGCAATCGATGCAGCCGTGGAGGCGCACAAGTTCAAGCCGGACATCGACACGCTGGTGCTGGATGGGATTCCGCGAAACCTCGGACAGGCCAAAATCATGGATGACATGATTGACGTGAAGAAGCTGTTTCACCTCGCGTGCCCCGATCGCGAGACGCTCTTTTACCGGCTGAAGAAGCGCGCGCTAAAGGAAACCCGCCTCGACGACGCAAACGAACAGGTGATCCAACGACGTCTCGATATTTACGAAAAGGAGTCGAGGCCGGTGCTTACATATTACTCGCAAGAGCTGGTTACGGTGGTTGACGCAACTCAGCCGCCCGCCAAAGTTCTGCTCGAGATTCTACGGAGCGTGAACGACGGCGTGTATGAACCAGCAGCAGTTTGAAAATTTCACTGCCTCCAGTCTTTACTGCGAGAAATGCAGAGCCGCCATGCCTGTGCGCGAGCGGCTGCTGTTAGTTCTGCCTGACCGCGAAATTTTCGATTATCTCTGCACCGAGTGCGGATCGTCGGTGGGCCGGCGCGAGATCACCGCCGGAGAGAAACTGCTGTCGCAAGCGACGGCTGGGCGGCGCAAACGCCGCTCTGTCCCACTGCACCAACTGACGCTGTAGTTCGGCATGCGCATCGTTTTTATCGGCACAGGCGAGATCGGCGTGCCGACGCTGCAAGCTTTGCTGAAGTCGGAACACGAAGTTGTAGCGGTCGTGACGCAACCCGACAAGCCGGTTGGTCGCGCTCAATTGGTCGAACCTTCGGCAATAAAAAAAGCGCTTACTGGCAGCGCGGCTAACGCCAGTCCGGCTCGGACCGGTCGCCCCCTGTCATTACCCATCTTACAACCGGCGCGAATCAAAGAGAGCCAAGCAACTGAAGAAATTCGTGCTCTTGCACCGGATGTGATCGTCGTCATCGCATACGGACAAATCTTGCCGCGCGATGTACTCGAGATTCCGAAGGTCGCCTGTCTGAATCTGCATGCGTCTCTTCTGCCGCGGTGGCGCGGAGCCGCGCCAATCCAAGCAGCCATCGCTGCAGGCGATAGTCAGACTGGAATCACTGTGATGTACATGGATGAAGGACTTGATACCGGTGACATCATGTTGGCGCGCACAATTGACATTCGGCGAGATGAGTCCGGTGGATCGTTGCACGACCGACTCGCCCAAATGGCTCCTGACGCGCTCCTTGATTCTTTGGGATTGCTTGGAAGCGGAAGTGCTCCACGCATCCAGCAGGACAATTCACTTGCGACCTACGCGCCGAAACTGAAACGTGAAGACGGCAGAATCGACTGGTCAGAGCCAGCTGGAGTAATTGAGAAAAAAATTCGCGCCTTCAATCCATGGCCGGGCGCGTTGATTACCATCGACGGGCGAAACCTGAAAATATTTTCCGCATCTGTCGTCGATCTCAGCGGTAAGCCGGGGCAAATTTTGAGCGGCGAAAAGGAGCTGGTTATCGCCGCAGGTAAAGGCGCTCTTTCCCTCAGCGAAGTACAATTGGAAGGCAAGCGGCGAATGAGCGCGTCCGAATTTCTGCGTGGGCATGCTTCCATCTCCCGCGCGGCAAGTTGATCCGGGGAGCGCGGGCGCCTCGCCCGCTGTGTCACACGCCTCGCGGGACACTCTTCGGGCTTTTCGGCGAGGGCGCCGAAAAGAGCGCGCGGGGGCGCCCGCGCTCCCCCACCATTTTGCCTTCCAAGAGTGGCATGTTTGTTGGATGATGCTGCCGAATGCAAACCGAGACGCCAGTGTACGAGCGCATCGTGCTCAAGCTAAGCGGCGAAGCTATGCAGGAGCGCGGAGCGCGGGACAATATTTCGCTTACCGTTGTGCGTGAGATTGCCGAGCGCATAAAAGAAGTGCGCGACTTGGACGTCCAAGTCGCGATTGTAATCGGTGGCGGAAATATCTGGCGCGGTCTTTCCGCGTCGTACCGGGGAATGGACCGGACCACGGCGGATTACATGGGAATGCTGGCCACCGTGATCAACGCCCTGGCGCTCCGGAGCACGCTTGATCACATGGGCGTCGAAACCCGTGTGCAAACTGCAATCGACATGAGAAACGTGGCCGAGCCCTTCATTCTCGGGCGCGCGATCCGCCATCTGGAGCTCGGCCGCATCGTCATTTTCGCAGCGGGTACCGGCAATCCGTATTTTTCCACGGACACAACCGCAGCTCTGCGGGCCAGCGAAATTCGCGCTGATGTAATCCTCAAAGCAACCAAAGTGGATGGCGTCTACGATCGTGATCCGAACAAATACCCGGACGCGCGGCGATTCGACCGGCTCACATTCTCCCAAGCCCTTGCACAACGTTTGCAGATCATGGATTCGACGGCGTTCAGCCTTTGCATGGACAATAAGATCCCGATCGTCGTTTTCGACATGTATAAACCAGGTAGCCTTCGTGACGTTGTCCTGGGCCGAAAAGTCGGCACGCTCGTTTGCGATGACGTTGCATCCGACGTAAAAATTCAGACGCCATGAGCAGAGACGACATTCTTTTGGAGGCCGAGATGTCGATGGAAAAAAGCGTCGATTACATGGTGCACGAATTTGCTGCGGTGCGCACCGGCAAAGCTTCGCCTGGCCTCGTGGAAAACGTGGACGTTCACGCTTACGGATCGACCATGAAACTAAAGCAACTCGCTTTGATCACCACGCCCGAGCCGCGTCTGCTTGTTGTTCAACCGTTCGACGCCGGGACGGTGCCGGACATCGAGAGAGCGCTGAAGGAATCGAAGATCGGCATTACACCTGCGGTTGACGGCAAAATTATTCGCTTGCCGATTCCGGAATTGTCAGAAGAGCGGCGCAAAGAACTTGTCCGTTCGCTGGGCAAAATGGCCGAGGAAGCGCGTGTGCGTGCGCGCTCTAACCGGCGCGCAGCGCTGGACGAAGCGAAAAAACTTAAAGCCAGGGGGGGATTGACCGAGGACCAGTTACGCGATGTGGAAGACGAAGTGCAAAAGCTCACTGATCGCTTCGTCAAATCAATCGATGACCATCTCAAGCACAAAGAAGCTGAGGTCATGAAGGTGTAGTTCAGCCCGCGCTTCCTGACTCATGCAACGTTTCACGGCGCCGCATCTGTCATGTTGAACGAAGCGAAACATCTCTAACATCTCTGGTTCGTCGCTTCCACGACGCCGGTCAGATAACCAGAGATTCTTCGCTTCGCTCAGAATGACAGCGAGCCCCCAGGCGAATCAAACCGCAAAACTCTCGCCGCAGGAGCAATGAGCGACGGCGTTGGGATTTGTGACCTTGAAGCCCCCCTTTTGCAGGTCCTCGCTGTAATCGAGGACTGAACCACTGACGAAGAGAGCGCTCTTTGGATCAACAACGAGACGCACGTTTTGCGTTGGGACAAGAATGTCCCGCTCCTTGGGTCCATCGACCAAATCCATCACGTACTGCAGACCGGAGCAGCCGCCGCCGACCACCTTGAGGCGCAACGCACCGTCTGGTTGGCCTTTTTCTTTAAGGAGCGACGCTAATTTACGCGCCGCTTCTTCGGTAACGCTGATCAGGCGCTCATTGCCAATCTTGTAATTAGTCGCGAGTGTTTCTGTAGTCATCAGCAGGTTACGTTTGAATCTTATCAGGTTTTGCCGCTCCGCGAAGCAATTGGGCGACTTCGTTCTGCACGGTCTCCAGTTCGTCGAGGCGCAATTTCGGATCGGGCACGACGAACACGTCGCCCGTGGTGCCCTGTTCATAGATGAGGACGCGCGTTGCGCCGCGTGACTCTGTCTTGACTTGCTTTAAGACGCGTTTCCGCTCGAGCATCGCGGCGAGGACGTAGCAGGCGTTCGCCGGGGGGTTGTTCGACGACATCAAGCGGCGGAAGAGTTGCTCGGCATTTTCTCTGGGCACGGGTTCGGCTGGCTTTGGCGGCAACGGCTCGTATCGCGATTTCCAAAATGAAAACGGCCGGATGTTTTCATTCCGAGTTTGCCATGCCTCTTCGCTCAAATCCTCGCGGCGGTAACCATCGGAGTCGTGATACAACAGAGTGTAAAAATATTCGCCGGGAACAAAGGGCCGTTGCGTCACGGCGCAGAAATCCGCNNAATCCGCCCGATGCTTAATCGCCCATTCATTTGGGAGAGGGTTCATTGCGCAACTATACGTCGCGCGGTGAAAAGACGAAAGCTAGGCGGTTCACGATTGGAAGCGCGCAGATATAACAAGTAGAGACCAATGGCCATGAAAAGAATGTTTGGTGTCCAGGCGGCAATCCATGCAGGAACGCGATAGCCTTCGCCAAGTGCAAGAAAAAGGTGCACAAGAAAGTTCATCGAAAAAACAAGAAAAACTGCAGCCGCGACACTCGATAAAACGCCGCGGCGCGAGTAGCCGATTCCCAGCGGGGCCGCAATGCAAACAACGACGAAACAGGTCCACGGCAAGGCGAGGCGGTACTGCAGATGAGTGCGAAATGGCGCGAGCAGTGTTGCGGGAAAATCCGCATTAAAGTGCAAATACTCGTGGAGTTCCGGCAGGCTCAGAAATTCTGCTCGTTCATTTGCGCTGCCTAGCCGGAACGGCGTCTCACTCCAGTGCTCAATCTTCAACGAAGGAAAAAACTGCTCATCGACGATGTTCCCAGACTGGTCGTAATGGACGACTCTGGCATTCTCCAACTCCCAGGTTTTGGTTTCCGGGCGGTAAACAGCGCGAGCTGCAACATAATTTGTCACGATGTTGTCGTTGGCGTCCTGTTGAAGCACCTGAACGTTATTGAACGTATTGCTGCGCTGAAGAAAATTCTGAACGAACCACGTGCGCAGGTCCGTCCGGTTACGAAAAATTTGTCCCTGGATGGTGCGACCGGGACGAGACTGCGCTTCGGAAATGAATGTTTTCCGCGCCAGTTCCGCGTGCGGTGCCAGCGAATAGTTGAGCGCCATGGTTGCCGCAACCGTGAGCAGGCCCATGCCGATCAATGGCAGCAGAACACGCGGAAGACTTACGCCTGCCGTGAGCATCGAAACGATCTCGTTGGCACGCGACATTCGGCCGAGAGCGAAAAGCAGCGACAGCAGCAGTGATACCGGCAGCAAAATGATGAATACCTGCGGGATCTGCGTGCCGTAATAGCGAGCGACGAGGGCCAGCCCGATATGATTGTCAATGAAACTCGAGATATTATCGCTGACGTCGAAAATGAGCCAGATGGAAATGAATCCGGCGATGCAGTAAAAGTAAACCTGCAAGAAATTCCGAATGACGTATCGATCAAGAAGTCTCATTCTGATTTGGGCTGGTTGCCGGCCGGATCGATATTAGCGTAGTCACAGCCAGTTCGCATCTGGTTCAGGGAAGGAATGACGAAATCCGAATGACGAAGCTCGAAAGAATGACGAATGATCAAATACGGAACGATTGCGATCTCCCTTTTTTGTCATTCGGGCTTTGTGCTTCATTCGTCATTCGTCATTCGTGCTTCGTCATTCGTGCTTGGCTGTCATGATTGCGCTGAAAGATGTCGTAAGCAGCGAATTTGTGGAACGAGTCCACGCTTTTTTTTCTAAAAGCGGGCCTTTGTCTAAAGCCAGGAACTTTGAGTTCCGACCACAGCAACAGGAAATGGCGGCGGCCGTGGCAAAGGCGTTGGAAGAAGAACGCCATCTGGTCATCGAAGCGGGAACAGGCGTAGGCAAATCGCTGGCTTATCTCGCACCGGCAATCCTTTTCGCGCTCGAGCACCACAAAAAGGCAATCGTTTCCACGCACACGATCAATCTTCAGGAACAATTGCTGCATAAAGACATTCCAATTTTGAAAAAAGTGCTGCCGGTCGAGTTTGAAGCAGCGTTGATGAAGGGACGGCAAAATTATCTTTGTCCGCGCCGGCTCGAGCGCGCGTTGCAAAGCGCGAAGGAACTTTTTACCGGACCCGAGGCAAGCGAATTGCAGCGACTTGCCGAATGGGCGAGCACGACGCGTGACGGATCGCTCAGCGATTTATCAGTGGAGCCCGATCCAAAAGTTTGGATGCAAGTTTGCAGCGAAGCGCACATCTGCACCCAGAAAACCTGCGGACAAAATCCGCGCTGCTTTTATCAGCAGGCGCGCAAACGCTTGCTTGCTGCAGACGTGATCGTGCTCAATCACACGTTGCTTTTCATCTTGCTCGGCTCGCCTGATACACAGCAAGAACGCGAGAGCGGGTTTCTTTTTCCAAATGACTTCATCATCTTCGATGAAGCGCACACGGTCGAGCAGGTCGCATCCAAGCAGATCGGTATCGGCGTTTCGCAATACGGACTGCGATCGACGATCCAGAGACTCTACAACGCGCGCACGCGCAAAGGACTGTTCACTGTAATGCGCGACGCGAACGGCGTCCGACTCGCGGCGGAATTGATCGAGAACGTTGATAAATTTTTTGCGGCGGTTGAGGCGAAATCAGATTTTCGCAAAGGCCGCGAGTTTCGTGTGCGCGATGTCGATTTTGTTCCGGACACGATCACCGGAAGGTTGACCGCGCTTCAGGCGCGGATCGCCGAAGCGGTGAAACGCGCCGACGATGAAATCTTGAAAGCAGAGCTCCAGGAATACGGCCGGCGCATCCGCGACGCTCGCGACGGCATTGCAATTTTTCTCGAGCAAAGCGCGCCGGAGCACGTTTACTGGGTCGAGCGCACCGGCAAAACCGAGCGGTTTCTCGCTCTCAATGCCGCGCCTGTCGATCTTGCGCCGGTGCTACGGCGGATGCTCTTTCGCGAGAACTGCTGTTGCGTCATGACCAGCGCCACTCTGGCCGTGGGCCGGCCGGATCTCGCCTATTTTCGTGAGCGTATCGGCGCGGATGAAGCAGAGCCTGTCCTGCTCGGCAGTCCATTCAATTTTCAGCGGCAAATGAAGATGTTCGTCGTCCAGAAAATGCCCGATCCGCGCGACGCCCCTTATCAGAAAGAACTGGAGCGTTGGATCGCGCATTTTGTGGAAAAGACCGACGGGTGCGCGTTCGTCCTTTTCACAAGCTACCGTGACCTGCAGCAGTTAGCCGGAGCGATGCAGAAATTTTTTGTAGAAAAGAGGCTGAACCTTCTCGTGCAAGGAGCCGGCGCCCCTCGTAGCAAGCTCCTGGAGCAATTCAAATCAACCCCGCGCAGCGTGTTGTTTGGTACGGACAGCTTTTGGGGCGGCGTAGATGTTCCGGGCGAAGCGCTTTCGAATGTTATCATTACGCGCCTTCCATTTGCCGTGCCCGATCATCCTCTGATCGAGGCAAAACTCGAATTCATCGAGGCGCGCGGCGGCGATCCGTTCACTGAGTACTCGTTACCGGAAGCGATCCTGAAACTTCGCCAGGGTGTCGGTCGACTGATTCGAACAAAAAGCGACCGCGGCATCATCGTCATTCTCGACAATCGCATCGTGACGAGGCCGTACGGCCGGGCCTTCATGCAAGCGCTGCCAAAGTGCCCGGTAGAAATCATCTGAAGAAAAGTCGGGCCATGTATGAGACACGACGCCTGGGCAATTGCGATCACATTGGGAGCGCACGCATCTTGCGTGCTGTGTTCCGCATCATGCGGGACACTTCTTTGGTTCGGCAGGATGCCCAATCCCGAAAGCTTTCGGGACTGGAAGCGGGCGCTATCAAAATGTTCACTTGAACATATCCCCACCTGCTATAAATTGCCTGCATGGAAGGGCAGATGGACGTGCAGGAAATCTTAGCGGTTCTCCACAAATGGGGGATTCACACGCTGGGCCAGCTTGCCGCGCTCGATAAGGAACAGCTTGCCGCCCGGCTCGGTCCCGAAGCACTCGGCATGTGGAAGCGCGCAAATGGGAAATCACAACGCTTGCTGAAGCTGGTTCGGCCGCCGGAATCCTTCGAGGAAAGTTTCGAATTCGAAAATGAAATTGAAACAGCCAAGTCGCTCCTATTCATGCTCCGCCGCTTTTTGGAGCAACTCGCAGTGCGCTTGAGCACAATTTATCTGGTCGCAAAGGAACTGACGCTGCGAATCACGCTCGCCAATAAGCAATGTTACGAGCGCGTTTTCAAAATCCCGCAGCCAACCAATGATGTCGATCTTCTCTTTCGCATGCTTCAGACGCATCTGGAGAATTTTCGATCCGAACATCCGATCGTTGCCGTAGCGCTGAGTGCACAGCCAATTCGGCCTGTTTCGCGGCAATTCCGATTATTTGAAATAGCTTTAAGAAATCCGCATCAATTATCAGAAACGCTCGCGCGTTTGGTCGCCCTGCTTGGAAGCGAACGCCTTGGCACGCCAGTTTTGGAAGAGACGCATCGACCGGATGCATTTCGCATGGAGCCGTTCGCGTGGGCTGTAGCGTCCGACTCGTCCGCCGTAGCCTCGGCGAAGGAGGATGTCCCCAGCGGACAAAACCCCCAGTCCGGCTCGGACTCCCATGCGCTGAGGACAGCGCACTCTACAGCAGCGTTGAGAAGATTTCGCCCCGCAGTGTCTGCATCACTTTTGTTGGATGAAGATACCCTCGCACATGTTCGCAGTGCGGAAATTTCTGGAAAAATCATCGAGCAACGCGGCCCGTATTTTCTTTCCGGAAATTGGTGGGACGAAAAATCCTGGGCACGCGCCGAATGGGATGTGCAATTGGAGAATGGTGAACTCGTTCGCGTGAACGAAAGCGACCCGCCTTCGCAAGGCTACGGCGTGGCAAGGGGAACTTGGAAGGTTGATGGAATCTATGACTGAGATTGTCATCTCGAGCGAAGCGAGAGATCTCATAAAGCACGGTCGAGCACTCTCAGTCTCCAGCGTAACAAAACCTTCGTAGGGGAGGTCCTTCTCTTGCGCTCAGGATGACATGCCATGCCTTACATCGAACTCCATGCATCCAGCGCGTTTAGCTTTTTGAGGGGCGGTTCGTTCCCGGAGCAATTAGCTGAAGTCGCGGCGGAACTGGAAATGCCGGCGCTCGCTTTGTGTGATCGCGACGGCGTTTACGGTGCACAACGATTTTCAGTCGCTGCGCGCGAACATGGCATTCGTCCAATCATCGGCGCGGAATTATCGATGGAAGACGGCAGCATTCTCCCGGTGTTGGTCGAAAATCGCACCGGCTACAAAAATTTGTGCGAACTACTTACCCAGGCGCATTTGCGCAGCGAGAAAGGCAAATGCCCAGTGCGGTGGGATGAACTGCCGGAATTCGCAGAAGGGCTCGTAGCATTTCTGGGGAGCGCACGCTTGCAGCGTGCTGGTTTCGGCATTCTGCCGAAACGAACTTTCCTTGAAAGCAGATTCACAGACCAGATTGAGCCCAAGAAAAGTTCGGGAATGCAGAATGCATTCGCCAGCACGCTACAAGCGTGCGCTCCCCAGAATGCGGCAGACCGCGCCGAATTTCTGATCCACGCTTTCGGGCGCGAAAATGTTTTCGTCGAAATCCAACGGCATTTCATTCGCGACGAAGAACGGATCAATCGCAAACTGATCGATCTGGCGCATGCGAATCGATTGCCGTTGCTCGCCACTAACGGCGTGCAATACGCGAAGCCGTACGGACGTAAAGTGCTGGATGTTTTCACCTGCATTCGCGAGCACACGCATCTGGATGCTGCCGGAAAACTTTTATCACAAAATGCCGAGCGACATCTAAAGAGCGACCGGCAAATGCGAGAACTTTTTCATGATTTACCAGAAGCGATCGAAAACACTTCGCGCCTCGCCGAGCGGCTGACGTTTTCGCTCGAAAATCTCGGCTACAAATTTCCTGAATATCCGGTGCCGGCCGGGCACACGATGGATTCGTTTTTACGCACCATCGTCTGGTTCGGCGCACAACAGCGTTATGCGGCGATTAGCCCAAAAGTGAAACGCCAGATCGAGGAAG
>WNGE01005597.1_pt1 | contig 14161 bp, 10 predicted proteins | sample 5400651 | NCBI WGS metagenome assembly WNGE01 (sample SAMN13153370, study PRJNA577476) | soil metagenome | isolation source: 60 cm soil or saprolite under grassland replicate 2 | place: USA:California | collected 2016-06-15 | reverse complement strand
GTAATATTCAAACAACATTTTCTCCTGGTGCTTACGGAGAAAAGAGTGTAGCCCAAACCGGGTTCATTACCAAATTTATAAACTGGAGTAAACAGCAGGAAGAAAAAAGATTTCTCTGGCTTGCTATTAGTCTTTTTGGTCATATAGGAATGGTGTTACCGTTAACATTGCTCTCTATCCTATTTTTTGCTGATAATAATTTCACTTTGTGGATTATTGCATGTGCGGTAAATGTTCCTGTGTTAGCATTAAATTTAGCAGCACAACCTCCAAAGGTTACATTACCTACCATGTTTATTTCTCTGTTGATTGATACGGCAATTATCATCTTATGCGTTGGGATGTTTATACTGAAATAAAACTGAGATGAAAGAAAAGGAGCTGGCATAAGAAATATCCGCTCCTTTGTATACCAACGCATTTGGGTTGTCATTTTTATTATCCGCAGTATGCTGTGCATTAGCCAGTCTGCTGAAATGTAGATTTAACTTTTTTTTCCTGCCTCCGGCATGGCAAGCTTAAGTTTTTAGTTAAACTGAAAATTTATTCTTTAGCTTTTCATCTTTCTTCAGCTTGTCATTCCGTCGTAGGAGGAATCTATTCAACCTTCATGTGCCTGTGTATAAACTTGTTTTCGTGAATGATTGTACTGTTGAAACATGTATGGTCATATTAGCATGTTCGTGTTACCCATTATAAAATGAGATTGCTCAAAAATATTTTTACAACCATCTCTTTTGTTTTGATTTACTGATCCTGATCTAAATGTAATTGCAGTTTTGCGAGAATATTTGCTGTTACTTTTCTTCCCTGTATCAATCCGGTATCAATCGAAGGTTGATAATGTATTCCTGCATAAAGTCTTGAATTGCCTGCATCTACTCCAATAGCAGTAAAGGAACTATAAGTTCGTGACGGGAACCCCATATAATCATAAGTGTGATCCGTAAAACTACCTATGTTGCCAAAGAGTGTGGTAAATGCATCTGCTGTTGCTGCAGAAAGCACAGCATGTGCTGAAGAATACTCTGGATGTGCCGGTGTTGTCAGCAATGAATTCCATGTTGTAAATCCCATTACATTACGTATGTAAGTAATTGGGCGTACAAGATTATCGTTATATTTTGTTTGCCAGCAACTAATACATGCATCACTTAAACATACTCCTGTAACTGCATAAGCAAGGGCTGCTTTATCGAGTTGGCTATTTGTTTGTGCTAATACCTGTTGCAGGATACTTAACCAATGACCGGGAGACGTAACACCTGGAATATCTCTCCAGAAGAAAGCCATATTTGTTTGATCTGCGGTTAAAACTTGTGAAGCATCATACACTTGTTTCGCCATTTGAAAAAATGATGATGATGGATCTTCTGAATAAGCGATGGGTGCGTCAGGCTGTGTGTTGAGCCCACTCCCTGCAACGATAAATCTGTTATTGCCCCAGTATGGAGTTGAGGCAGCCGCAAGAGCAGGTGGAGTAGGAACCCATAAGCCAGCACCAACAGGTGGCGTATAAGAACTGCTCGCATTTTTATATCCATCCGTTTCAGACCAGTTAAAAACTGCATCTGCAACAGATTTTCCAAATGCATTAGACCTGGTTATAGCATTTTTGGTTGCAAGGAATGAAGTATTCAATGCGCTTTCCAAAGAATCAATAGCAGCTTTATCAATGGAACTCGCTGTTGTAAAAATATTCCTGTTCATAGAGGCCAATGCAGTATTAACACTGGCTGGCCAAAAATAATTCTTAGGTGATTCGATTGTTGGAAGACCCGTTAATCCATTCCATTTTTTACTCAAAGCATTTTTTTGGGGAAGAGCGGGAGTTAAAGATTCTAATGCTGCGATACCTGAATAGGCATAATATCTTGAAAAAGCCACATTGGCGATACCTGTGGCATCACGCATTAAACGCAACTGCATGGTAATCCATTTATCTATTACATCAGCAGAATAGGAAGACGCATTGGCATCAGAAGAATAAGAAGATATGGCTTTATTTTCTTTAATAACCGAATCTTCTTTTTTGCACCCTGAAATACTGTTAAGCAGGAAGGCGGAAAATAAAATGTATAGTGACATGCGACCATACGACGCAACCAAAATTTGTTTCATTGCATTTAGTTTTAATTGTTTTGGAAAAGAGTTGGTTTATTGAATAGCCAATATTTAAACATGATCATCTTACAATAACTATTTTTCTCGTTTCAGAATAATTTCCTGTTTGCATTCTTAAAAAATAAATTCCTGCAGCAATTGCATTTCCTTTTTCATCTTTTGCGTTCCATAGAAGTTGATGAGTGCCTTACTCACAACATCAGATGACGGAAATATTTAAGCTTTTTAAAAACATAAAAAACATTATTGCATCAATGATGAAAGCGAAAGTTATACGCTCCTGATGCCAGCATAGAAGCATCTACGTTCACTCTTAAAAATTTATCGTTGCCCACCTTCTATTCCCTTATGCATAATCTCCTGTAAGCCTTCACTGTGCCGATTGTATCATCTGCCGAGTCGTAAAAGAAGCCGTTATAGCGTCCATCTTTTTTTGGAATGATTCCAAACTTGATGACTCCATTCGATATGACCTCTGAATGGTTTAACCTATCGTAGTTAAGCAAAACGGAATCATCATCGAACTTTGAACCAACAATAATCAGATGATCTGTAAAGTGGGCTGAATCAGGATTGCCTGATTCAGCGCAATAGTTTCCGCTTCCTTGCACAATTTCATTACGACTACCGCTTTGTCTTATACTTATGTTGTAATTCTCCTGAAGTCCCTTGAGTTCAATAGCAAGCGGGGGATGCAGAGTAAATTGAAAATGCCACGCGCCTGTAAGGTCATGATGTTTATGGTTGCCCTGGATAAAATCAAATATTGCTATTATCGTAACAATTGCTCCTGCAATCGAAGTAGCATATAAACCAATTTTTTTTATTCTGTTCCAAAACTTTCTGTGTTCAGATTTTGGCATTGGAGTTTCAGTATTGTAATCTTCAGTCATATCAGATGGTTTTATTGTTGAAAGAATCGGGATTAGGATTGACTAAGCACTTAAAGTGGGCGCTCAAAAAATTCATAATTATTTCATCACACTTAATCGTATCGTTTCATTCTTATTTCCAGTTTGCATTTTTAAAAAATAAATTCCTGCAGCAACTCCATTTCCTTTTTCATCTCTTGCATTCCATACGAGTTGATATGTTCCTGGCTGCATTTGCACATTTGCAAGTGTTTTAATTAATCTTCCATTCACATCAAAAATGATGATGGAAACTTTTTGTGATTGAAGAAGTGTGAAAGAAATAATCGTCGTGTTTGAGAATGGATTTGGTGCAATTTTTAGTTGAACAGTATTCGAAACTATTTTTTCATTAGTGAGTGAACTATATAAACTATTGCTGCAAAGTTTTACTGTCACCTTTATCAGATTTGAAGTATTAATACCACAAAGGGTTGTTATTATACATTTATAATTCCCCGTTCTTTTTGCAATATATGAGCTCGTAGTAGCTCCCTTAATTTCCGTCCCATTTCTTATCCATTGATATTGTTGCCCAATTCCATTAACGTTAAGAATTACACTGTCACCTTTACAAAAAGATAAAGGTCCATTTGCAATAATTGAATCTGGACACGATGTTCTGCAATAGCCGGCGCACCACATCTTGCAATAATAATCTGTTGCACTACAGCCATAAGAACCGCCCATATTACAAATGCAGGCAATTGTACTTGCCGATACAACCGTATTATCTGTATTAATATTTTCCTGCGTCAATACAGTACCTGAAGTATCTTTTTCAGTCCATATTACTTTGCTATTTGAAGTCGCACTTGCAGCGGCAAGAGAAGTTTGTCCTGCAAGAATACCTTGACTGGCGACGCTATTGTAAGCATAATCTTTAACGGTAAAAGAACCACTCAAAGAGAAAACTGAAACTGAAAGTCGTACCCAGCCATAATAAGCGTTTCCTTTAACGCGGAGTTTCAAACCAAGATAGGCATCAGATGGATCTCTCCACGCTCCATCAAAACTATTTGTACATCCAGCTTTAGAAACAAGCTTTAGAGTCGAATGAGACCATCTAATATTGGAAGAGATATCCTGATTCAATGGCATCTTTAGTGCATATATTCCAGCAAATGAATCTGTAGCAACTGCATTAGAATCGTGAGATGTGATGTAGACATAATGATTGAACGCTATTGCTCCCAAACGACATCCTATCGGGTTTATTGAATAAGTGATTGTAAAATCAACAATGCGATCTTTATTTAGATCGAGGCTATAACTTACTGAACCGGGCACAGACGAACTGAATTTCTTATCCGGGTTCACATCCGTATAAACAATTTGAGCATTTGTGGTTGCGGTATATAAAGTTGATGCAATCAAAATCGCATGCAGTTTTTTGGGTAAAGAAATTTTCATGATACTTAGTTTAATTTTTTTGAAAAAAACCTGACAGGTTTTATGAATCATCTTACAACAACTGACTTACTGTTTCATCATAATTCGCGCATAAAATTTCCAGCCCTGTTAATGTTATCTCCTCCGGAGAACTTGCAGAAAAGCATTTCTTGAACGGCTAAAAATTTTTCAATTAATATTTGGTACAGACATGCATGCAGAAATGCACTGCGTCAATCATTATTTCTAATTATGAGGGAGGGTACAAAGGGCAATGATGCTGTAATAAAATCTTATCCTAAATTAGTTTCATATTTTACTTTCACCAAGGCAGAAACTACGTGATTATAATTTCACGTATTCATACTGTAGTAAGTATTTATACGCGTTACCACAGAAGCAAAAGTCTTGGTGGAGTTTGCTCTTCAATTTCATTGCACTATCATTGTTCTAAAAGTCACCTATCATATTATATTCCTTTCATCAACATAAAATTATATTCTCATCAACCAAAATGAAAGCTCAAATGATTAGTTTGCAGAAATGAATGACAGTTTGCAGAAATGAGCTATCAATTTGCAGAAATGGTTGAGAAGATTGTGAAGCAGAGAAAGGGATAATTATAATGGAAGACATATTAAACTTCTATGTTGAAGATAGGTTCTCGTAAATATTGCTTATTAGTGAAACTGAAATCTTGCAAGCGTTTTACATTTACAGATTTTAGACAGGTTGTTTTTAAAACGCATTTTGCCTGGAGTAGCTCATTGCACATCTCACAGGTTGCTCATTCAAAATCTCTGATTGTCATTAATAACTGCGAACGGCTCAATAAAATTAGACAAGCTCTATAATTGATAGTAGCTTTAATGTACTTACAGTATTCCTGCTCGTTTTTATAATAAAGATTGCGGCATCCTGATTCTGTTTAAAAAAATTTATGCGAAAATATTTTGTGATAATAATTTTTACTCACGCAGTTTTTGTACCTGCGTTATCACAGAATATTGACAGCCTGAAAAAAGTTTTGCCTTCATTACATGATAGTGCAAGAGTAGATTGTTTGAATGAGTTATGCGGCTTATTTGGGCGTGGTGATTCTTTTCTCAAATCGGCACTACCAGATTCAATGAAATATTATGCCGCATTCGCTTATGAAGAATCAAAAAAAATAAATTACATCCATGGCATTGCGGAAGCATTATCGTATGAAGGAGAAATTGAAGATTATTCTGATAATTCTCTCACAGAAGAAAAACTTTTACGCGAAGCGATTGATTGGTACGAGAAAACTTCCAACAAAAAAAGATTAGCAGAAACCTATCTTTATCTTGGCGATGCACTGTATGGACAAAGTTATTTTGCAGAGGCAATAAAAAATTTAGATATCGCTTATGAATGGTACAACAAAAATGGCAATGCAAGAGGAATGTATTGGGCACTTGGTCTTTCTGGTGCGGTTTATGAGGAAAGTGGTAATTATGAAAAGGCTTTTGAATTGGACAAGAAAAGTCTTGACATGGCAATAGGAAATAACGATGATGGGTTTAGAAGATTTGAATTAACTAAAATTGGGTATTTATTTACAACTATTGAAGATTATAAAACAGCTTTAGAATATTATCGCCAGGCTTTTGTGAATTTGAAACCAGAAGAAATTATTAATGGTCATCATTTAATTCATATAAACCAATTACTCGAATTAGCCGAGTTATTCACTTGTCGGCATCAATACGATTCCGCAAAATACTATTATGGTTTCGTGGATACTTCCGATCAAAGAGCACATCGGTTTTATCTTGTAAGTATCGGCGGATATTATTTTTCACAAAAACAATATGATAAAGCGTTACCAAACTTTTTGAGAGGTTTGGATTATCATAAACAATATAATGACCGTAACCAGGTAATGGGTGCACTACTGTCCATTGCAAACACATATTTGGCACTCGGAAATAATGATTCAGCCTTCAAATATGCAAACGAAAGTTTAAGCATGGCAAAACAAACCGGTGCGAAACAAGTTATAAGTGGTGCCTCGGAAATTCTTTCTTCAATCTATGATCGTTGGCATAAATCAGACAGCGCATATTTTTATTACAAGAAATACACTATTACAAAAGATAGTATTTTGAACGACCAGGTAAAAGGCAAACTTGCGGCATACAGTTTTGAACAAAAAATAGAATTATTAGATAAAGAGAAACAGATTCAACAGGTACAATTACAAAAGCAGTCTTTGCTCAAAAATATTTTTATCGGCAGTATAATAATTTTGTTTGTACTCGCTGCTATTATTTTTCGAATTATAATGCTCAAACGCAGAAATGAAGCGCACCGCCGCGAACTTGCGGAAAACGAATTACAAATTCAAAAACTCGAAAGCCAGAAACAATTATCAGAACTTGAAATGCAGGCGCTCCGTGCACAAATGAATCCACATTTCATTTTCAATTGCCTCAGTTCTATTAATCTTTTCATTCTTAAAAACGAAACCGAAGCGGCATCTGACTACCTGATTAAATTTTCCCGTTTGATCAGAATGATATTAAACAATTCTCAAAAACCGCTGATAACACTGGAAGACGAGCTGGATATGTTAGGCTTATACATAGATATGGAAAAGTTACGATTCAAAAATTCTTTTGATTACAGCATCAGTTTCACTGATTCGATTGATCCTGATAATGTATTTATTCCACCCCTGCTTTTCCAGCCATTCGCCGAAAATGCCATTTGGCATGGATTGCTGCATAAGCAAGGATTAGGACATCTTGAAATTTCATTAAGCGCAGAAGAAAAGATATTGACTTGTATCATTACTGATGATGGCATAGGAAGAAGCAAAGCCGCTATGATTAAAAGCAAATCAGCCGGGAAGCAAAAATCAATGGGTTTACAAATAACAAAAGAACGCCTGGCATTGCTTAACCACGACATATACAAACAGGCATTTTTTATTGAAGATATAATAGACGATGAAGGTAATGACGCGGGCACACGGGTGATACTAAAAATGCATTATCAGGATATGAGTGAAGCCTGTACATGATGCAGGATGATTTAAAAAGTATTCAAATGATTAAAGCCACCATTGTTGACGATGAACCTTACTGTTGCGAAGCCTTAGCAACATTACTGGAGCGTTATTGCCCTGATGTAAAAATTTTGGACATCTGTTATTCTGCTGCCGCCGCTTTGCAATCTATAAGTGAGCACAGGCCACAAATACTTTTTTTGGACATTGAAATGCCGCATATGAATGGCTTTGAATTATTACAAAAAATCCCTGAAATAAATTTCGAATTGATTTTTACAACAAGCTATGATCAGTATGCTATCAAAGCCATTCGTTTCAGTGCACTGGATTATTTATTAAAACCTATTGACCGTGAAGAGTTGCAAAAGGCAGTGCATAAGGCAGTACAACGCATGCTGCACCCGCACCGGGAGCAAATAGAAATTCTTTTACAGAAATTGAGTCATCCAACCATACCCATTAATAAAATCGCAATACCTACTGTTGAAGGACTTCAAATGATTTTTGTTGAATCTGTAATCAGTTGCTTATCTGACAGCAATTATACAGTCCTGCTTTTAAAGAATAAACAAAAAATAATCGCTTCACGTACTTTAAAAGAAATTGAAGAAATGCTGGAAGATTATTCCTTTGCACGAGTGCATCATTCCTATCTTGTTAACCTCAATGAAGTTGAAAAATATATTAAGGGTGAAGGCGGTTACTTGCAAATGAGTGATGGATCCACAGTTGATGTTTCCCGCAGCCGCAAGGAAATGCTTCTGAAAAAATTACAACCAGGTAAGGAGTAAAATTTTTCTGATTAGTAAACTAAACTTAGTCAATTGTAAATGACGATTAGAAAATTATAAGTACAAGTGTGCGACTCAATAAAAGGTGCAACTTGCTTTGGAGCGGGGCTTAAAATAATTCAACAATTATTTCAACACCTTTATCTTAACACTTCTAAAGCTTACTTCATTGCCATGATCCTGCAGAAGAATATGTCCCTGCGGTGCTTCACCAAAGTTTTTCCAGATAACATATTTGCTGATGGCAACAAGATCACGAAACTCTTTTGAGCCTCTTTCATATTCGAGCACTTTAATGCTGTTGAGATAATGTTCTACATGATTATTAGGATATACAACAATGCGACCAATATTCCACTGACCAATGGGATGAACAAAACGCGGTTGTTTTTGAGCAGGAATAAGATCATATAAAGAGGCCATAGTTCTGTTGCCGTTCCTCCCAAGTTTTGCATCGGGATGGACAGCATCATCGAGCACCTGGTATTCGAGACCAATGGCAGAACCCTCATTATGTTCCTGCAGCGTTACAAAATATTTTACACCGCTGTTAGCGCCGGGAGTTAATTTAAATTCAAAAGAAAGATCGAATGCGCTGTATTCATCTGTCGTAACAATATCACCGCCTTCACCGCCTTCCTTGCCTTTTGATTCATGAACGGTGATTGTTCCATTTTCCACTGCCCAATCCTTTTCGGGAAAACCTGTTTTGTATGCACCTTTCCAGCCATTACTGCTTACACCATCAAACAATAATTTCCATCCATCTTTTTTTTCGTAATCACACAAATAGTTGGGAATATTATCAAGCACATAAACGCCTTTTGGAAATTCTTTTGGTTTAAGATTATCTGTTTGGATGCGGATGTTTTTAAAATAAATTTTTTCTCCTGCGAGTTTTGCATTGTCCCCAATGCTGTGCACCTGCAGACCAACAAAACCGTTGCTGTCAAAAGTATCCACAACATAAGCACAGGGCACATCATTGATCCATGTTTTTATTTCATGACCAATACATTCAACATGTACTTTATTAAATTGTCTCACTTTAAAGGCATTTTGAGCGTCTGCATGCAGGCTCATTGGGTAAAGCCAGTCTCTTCTTCCTTCATCATACAAGCCGCCAGACCATCTTCTTACAGAAGGATCAAACTCGCACTGGTAGCCATACACACGACCTTTACCACTATTGGCTGTATCATTGAAATGGCTGCGTAGTTGTACGCCACTATTTGATGTTGTATCATCTAACTTTACTTCAAGCTCAAGAATAAAATCTCCATATTCTTTTTCTGTGCAAAGAAATGTGTTTGGAGAATTTACAACAGTTGAGCCAACAATCATTCCGTTCTCCACTTTATAATCTGCAGTACCGGCAAGTTTTTTCCAACCATTGAGTGTTTTGCCATCGAATAAATTTGTCGGTCCGTTTTGAGAATAACAAAGGGAAGATAAGAGAAGAAGAAGTTGAAAGAGACAAGCAATTTTTATATTTTTCATAGTTAATGTTTGAGCAAATAAAATTAAAGGGTTTGAAGTTTTATCCAATAAAATTTCTTTGCAGAAAATCCTCGTACATTTTTCTCCATGGCAGCCATTGTTTTTGGTCTGTGAGAAAATGATTATGGAAGATAGTTATCAATTCTCCATTTACCGATTTCACCACATCATGATAGCTCTGTAATTCCTGGACAGCTTGCTCTGCAGTATAACATTGTTCGAAATAGGAATTGGCTTCCATATAACAAAATGGATGAATGAGTAAAGAAGTCTTTTCTTCTTTTTCCAGGTCATACCAATAAAACGGCGAAGCAACCGACGTCCTGAAACCATTGATGCTGCCATAACCCATAGAATAATCATGGGCTATTCCTTCCTCAATTAATCTTCTGTATGTTTCAGGAAAATTCATTCGAATATAATGCTGGCGCGAATGATTTATTTTTTTCCCTGATATTTTTTCCAGCAAACTTATCTCCTCATGAAGAATATTTTTGTCATCGCCACTTTGCCATGATGGATGAATGCCGACAATATATTTCGTCGCATGGTTTTGAATCAATTTTTGCATGGCTTTGTTGCGTGGCAAAATATTTTTGTCGTAACCTTTTCGTTTTTGTGCAAGTAAAAAGAAATAAACCGGATTTAAATTATACTGCCTATGTAAAGCGTCTAACCAATTATATGTATCAAATGGATCCTTTTTCCATCCACTAAAAACATTTGCACGTTCTGTTAATTGTTTCCACTTACCGGTAAATAATTCTTTATAAAACCCTGCAAGATTTCTGAATACAGAATGATGAAGATAGCTGTAGGCGATGTCTATGTCGTAAGTAGATGTATACTTGAAGGTGAAAGGTTGAAGGTTGAAGGTTGAAGTTCTTTGCTGCAGGGGTTTAATTAGTTCCCTTATCCATAAATTCACTAAAGGAAGATGTAAAAAATTTTCTTTAAAAGCTAGACTGTTTACATGAGCATATCTTCCATATTCATCTTCTTCGTGTGGGAGGTATTCTTCATAGCGTGTAAGTAAATAAAAAGAAGCAGCAAAAATATCAAATGGAATATTACCTCCTGTTCCGAAAAAAGCTTTCAAGCCATTCCATTCAAAACATTCGATTAACTGGAGTTGTATTCCTTCTTCAAATAAAAGTACATAAGGAGAGATTTGAATTTCATTGTCATCAATGGCTGTAGCTGAATAATTTATTTTAACTGCATCAGCATTTTTAAATTCATCTGCGTTAGCTGTTATAATGATTGGTTCATCAGAGATTTGAGTACTGAAAAAATCAATGATGTAATTGAGTCGGGGACTTATTTGCGATGAATAGAGAATTACCTTCATTCAGGTTTGTAAATGTCTCTAAGTGTAAAAGATATATTGAGAATTTTTAAGTCAATTTTATCTTCATCTTTTGTATAGGTTTCAGACATCCATTCGCCGTTATCGTTTTTGAAAAAAAAGATGACTACCTGCTGTTCCGGTTCAACACATAAATAATAATTGAGCGTTTCTACTTTTCTGTATTGTATAAATTTATCAGTTAGATCAAACTTTCTTGTCGAATTAGATAAAACTTCAACAATTAGAATGGGTATTCTTGAAATGTAATAATTTTCGAAAGGTTTGCTTACAATTATGTCAGGATAAAAAAAAGTATTCTCTCCAATTCCAACTTTAATATTTTCCATAAATACTTTCCAGTCTGTTCCTTTTAAAAGATTCCTTAAAACAATGTATATATTACCTGTTACTTCATTATGAATTGTGGAAGTTCCGCTCATTTCAATAAGATTTCCAGAAAGTAGTTCGTGTCTTGTTTCTGAGGTTTCTTCAAAAGCAAGATATGATTCTAATGAAAATAATTTATCTTTTTCTACAAATTGCATTTTACTATCCTCCTAATTCAAATATACGCAATTTACTGCTCTATGAATGTTCAGAAAGTACAAGTAATTGATCTCGTCCTTTGCAAAACGAGATTCCCAATTCGAAGCGTTTGAAGCCAATTAAAAGAGGAACGATGAACGAAATGCGACGCAACCGACGGTACCACACGAACAAAAGCTTGTACACATAGTAACACAAAACATAAAATTTAAAAAAATCAAAACAACAATCTATTCTTTATGTTGTTCCTTCCACATTTGATTAAATGTTTTCTGACTAAAATTAAGTTCGCTTCTGTGTGTTGTCCATCCTTTAAATACTTTATTCACTATCCTGTTTTTTAAATTACCGCTGCCCATATTCATCATGCTTCTGTTGAGGCTTGCTTTCTTCCACACTTTCCATGCGATGCGTTCACTCAAACTGCTTTCACCTTTTTCAACAGATTCATGACGGTTCTCAAGTAGTAACTCGTGCAGATTGATTTTTACAGCGCATACTTCTGTGCAATTACCACACAGAGATGATGCATAACTCAAATGCTTATACGCGGCCATATCCTGCATTTGCGGAGTGATAATGCTTCCAATCGGGCCGCTGTAGGTTGTTTCATAAGTGTGACCACCAATATTTTTGTAAACAGGACATGCATTTAAGCAAGCGCCGCAACGGATGCAATACAATGCTTCACGTGTTTTTTCATTTGCCAATAAATTAGTGCGGCCATTGTCGAGCAGTATCACATACATTTCTTCAGGGCCATCAGTTTCACCGGGTTGATGAGGGCCAAAAACAATCGAATTATAAACCGTTATACGCTGACCTGTTCCATATGTTGCAAGCAAAGGCCAAAACAATGCAAGATCATTGAGCGATGGAATTACTTTTTCAATACCGGCCACGACGATATGTGTTTTTGGCCAGGCACAACTAAGCCTTGCATTACCCTCATTTTCTGTAACAGCAATTGCACCTGCATCCGCAATAATAAAATTTGCCCCGGTAATGCCAACCTCCGCCTGCATATATTTTTCTCGCAGCTTTACACGTGCAACCTGCGTTAACTGCTCTGGTGACAAACCGGGTGATGAACCAAGTTTTTGTTCAAACAATTTTGCAACATCTTCCTTGCTCTTATGCATGGCTGGCGTTACAATATGATATGGTGGTTCACCATCCAATTGCTGAATATATTCACCAAGATCTGTTTCCACACTTTCAATGCCAAGATGCTGTAAATGCTCATTCAAATGAATTTCCTCTGTAACCATGCTCTTGCTTTTTACCAATGTTTTGCATCGCTTCTCTTTGCAGATATTTACAATTTCTTTTACTGCATCGTCAGCATTCTCAGCCCAGATAACTTTTGCGCCACGCAAAGAAATTTTCTTTTCAAACTCTTCAAGATATGCATCCAGGTTTTCAATGGCCCGCCACTTTGCATTCTTAGCTCTTTCACGTGCAAGCATCACATCTTTAAATTGCTGCTTCCCCTGCGGTACAACTGCATTGTATTTACTTATATTAAAATTTATTTTTCTCCTGTGTTCAAGATCAGTCGCCTTGATGGTGCTCTTTGCTATAAATGATGCTGCAGTTTCTTTCATATAAAAAGTTGATTGAGCATTGATTATTGAACATTGCTTATTGAATATTAGCTATTGAACATATTACCATTCCAATTTTTGTGAAATGAATTTTTATTTCACAGTATTTTTAAAGTCCCCTTCAGGGGATTTAGGGGCTTTATCTTCTTAGCAAATTATTTCCTATCACTTTATTCATTACCTCTGTGCGATAATGCCTGCTTAAAGGAATTTCATGTTCTGCAATCTTAATTAATTCATTATCCAGGTTTTCAATCTTAGATAAAGAAACGATGTAAGATTTATGAACTCTTATAAATTTTTCGGGAGATAAATATTCTTCAAGACCTTTGAACGTAAGATATGTTATATACATTTTTGACTGCGTATAAATTTTTACATAATTCTCCAATGCCTCTGCATACAACAGATCATCGAATGAAATCTTTTCAAATTTGCTACCGCATTTAATAAAGAAATAATCTGCCTTTATATTTTCTTTTGCATGGTATTTTAATGCAAGATATTCCTTTGCTTTATTTGCTGTTTTTAAAAACCTGTCATAAGAAACAGGCTTCAGAAGGTAATCAATGATATTTAGTTCATACCCTTCTAAAGCATATTCCGGGTAGGCAGTTATAAAAGCAAACAAAGATTCATTGCCTGCTGCACGAACAAAATCAATTCCACTAATGCCCGGCATTTGAATATCTGTAAAAATAATATCTGCTTTTATTTCCTGTAACAATTTTGCAGCATTCTCTGCACTTCCCGCTTCGCCGGCATAAACCAAATAATTGGTTTGTTGCACATAATCTCTTATGCATTTACGTGCCAGCGGTTCATCATCTACTATAAAACAATTAAGCTTCATTGTAATTCAAGCGTTAAAGTTACTTTGTATGAAGAATGATCCTGGG
>WNGE01005596.1_pt1 | contig 14161 bp, 14 predicted proteins | sample 5400651 | NCBI WGS metagenome assembly WNGE01 (sample SAMN13153370, study PRJNA577476) | soil metagenome | isolation source: 60 cm soil or saprolite under grassland replicate 2 | place: USA:California | collected 2016-06-15 | reverse complement strand
GACCGCGACGGTGCGTTCCGCATCACCGCCGCGCTGCGCGAGGCGTTCTCCACGATCACCCTGGTGTGGGCCGACGCCGGGTACGCAGGCCGGTTCGTCGGCGACGCGCGCAAGATCTGGGACCTGGCCGTGGCGATCGTCAAGCGCCCCGACCAGGCCAAGGGCTTCGTCCTGCCCCACCGCCGCTGGGTCGTGGAACGCTCCTTCGCCTGGCTGACCAAGTTCCGCCGCCTCGTACGCGACTACGAGACCCTCCCAGCCACCCACGAAGCCATGATCTGAACCGCCACCACCTGGCAGCTCAGCAACCGCCTCACCCGCTGACCCAGTTCACAGACGCTCTATAAGTCCGGACCCCGCAAGATCATCCGCAAAGTAAGTCCGGACTCCGCAAGGTTCAAGCGGACAGGACGGCGACGCTGGCTGGGGCGTGTCGGTGATCGAGGATGAGCGAGTTCTCCGGTAGCGGTTCATCGACCAAGAAGAACCGGAGACCACTGGAGACCTCGTGGACACCACAGCGGTGACGGGGCGGTTCGACCTGACGGACGCGCAGTGGGCGGTGTTGGAGCCGTTGTTGCCCACCGCGAAGCGACCGGGTCGGCCGTCGTTGTGGACCGAGCGGCAGTTGATTGACGGGATGCGCTGGCGGGTGCGGGTGGGCGCACCCTGGCGTGACGTGCCGGTCGAGTACGGGTCCTGGTCGGCGGTGTATGCGCTGTTTCGTCGGTGGCAGCGAGACGGCACATGGCGCCAGATCGTGACCGCGTTGCAATGCTTGGCTGATGCGGCCGGGCGGATCAGCTGGGACGTGTCGGTGGACTCCACTATCGCGCGGGCCCACCAGCACGCGGCCGGGGCGCGTAAAAAGGGGATCTGCAGACTGAACCACCAGGTGGGATCGTGCCGGAGTCGGCGGATCATGGGCTGGGACGTTCACGGGGCGGGTTGACCACGAAGGTGCATCTGGCCTGTGAGCAGGGTCAGAAGCCGTTGTCGATCGTGATCACCGCCGGGCAGCGGGGTAACAGCCCGCAGTTCGCGCCGGTTCTGGCCGGTATCCGGGTGCCCCGCATCGGTGGTGGTCGCCCCCGCACCCGGCCCGATCGGGTGCTGGCCGACAAGGCATACACCTCCCGCGCCAACCGTGGCTACCTGCGACGCCACGGGATCAAGGCAACCATTCCCAGCAAGAGCGACCAGGACGCCCACCGGCGCGCGAAAGGCGCCGCCGGTGGGCGGCGCCCCGCCTTCGACCCCGAGATCTACAAGCAGCGCCACGCCCGTGGAATGCGGCATCAACCGGCTCAAACGCCACCGCGCCGTGGCTACCCGGTTCGACAAGCTTGCCGTGCGCTACCAAGCCACCATCTACATCGCCGTGATCAACGAATGGCTGTGATCGACTTCGACACAGACCCTAGTCGCCGCCAGTAGGTTCGTTCGGGGATCCCAGCGAGTGCTGCGAACCTCGAGACCGACACGCCATGTGCCGCTCTCAGGGCCTCGAGGTCGGCGAAGGGACAGCGTCGACGAACTCCGAGCCTTTCTGCCAGATCCGCAGCTGCACCGTCGCCTCCGCGAGAGCGAGCTTCAGCTGCTCGCACTCGTGGCGCAGCCGCCGCTCGGTCTGCGACTGCCCACCATCGGGGCCGGGCAGCGAACGGTCCATCCCGGCCTTGCCCGCGTCGACGAACCGGTCCCGCCAGTTGCCCACCGTCGCCGAGGACACCCCATGCCGACGTGCTGCCTCGGCCAGCGACAACTCGCCCTTCAACACGGCCAACACGACCTGGATCTGCTCGTCCACCGACACCTGCCGTGACGGCTTCTGCTGCCTGCTCACCCAGCCATCCTTCCCGACCCCTCAACTCAACCGTGTGACTGATCGCGGTAGTTGGCGGCGCTGATCACGTTTGATGGCGGCTGCGCCGCGGGGGTCGCGTGGCTGTCTGACAGGACAGGCGGTGGCGCCGATCAGGGAGCGGTCCTGGACAGGTACAGCTGGCGGCGTTCGGCCGGGAACTTCTCGATCGCGTAGCGAAGCATCACCCGGGGCATGATCCGGTGGTGCCGTGCCAGGAACGCCTCCTCGGCCGCCCGGTCCCGCTTGCCGACCTCGCGCAACATCCAGCCGACCGCCTTGTGGACCAGGTCGTGCTCGTCATCCAGAAGCCGCTCAGCGAGGGCGAACGTCCAGTCGAACCGGCCAGCTCGGATGAATTCAAGGGTGGCCATGACGGCGATGCGCCGATCCCACACAAGGTCCGATACGGCCAGACGCTCGAGCACGCTCTTGTCCCGGTCCAGCAGCCAGGGACCGACGATGGAGGGCGCCGAGGCGTCGACCAGATCCCAGTTGTTGAGCCGATCGGTGTTGTCCAGGACCAGCGCAACGATCGCCCGCTGCTCGGCCTGGCTACTGTTTTGGAACTTGTGGACCAGGATAAACAGCGCAGTCAGGCGCTCTTCGTGCCAGCCACTGGCCAGCAGTGCGCGCACCTGGGCCAGTGACATCGCCCGCCAGTGCCGGCCGGCGATCTTGCGCTGGGCGGGTACGGACACGCCGAGGAACTGGTCGCCCTCACCGTATCCTCCAGGGCCGGTCTGGAAGTAGCGGCGCAGCCTCGCCGCCTTCCCATGGTCAGCGGCATCGGCGAGTTGCCGGCGAACGTCGTCGATCGGGGTCATGGCGAGGCAGCCTAGAGACGACGTCCTCCCAGAGCAAGGATCAGCCTGTGGACGTGGGCGGCTCGCACTCAGGATCAAGCGCATCACAGCGGCCCCAGGCAGCCGTCCTCGCCTCCGCCACCTACCGTTATCGGTTGCAGCTTCACCCGTCTCTGACGACGGACGGTGGTTGGCGGAAGCTGCAGACGATAGCTGGCGGACCAAGCCGTCGAATCACCCGACCGGGCCGGCGGGCTGCCCGGCGGGTCAGTGGCGGCGGGCGGTGATGATCCAGGCACGTGAATCGAACAACACGCCGCTGCCGGTGTCGTGCGCGGCGAGGGTGGCGCGGAGCCGTTGGAGTGCGTGCTCGGCCATCGCGGCGTCCAGGTTGGCCAGCAGGTCCTTGGTGTCCCGCAGGCCGAGCACGAAATCGTAGGCGGTGGCGCTGTCCCGGCCGTAGTCGACGGGCTCGTGCACGTCGGCGAAGCTGACCTCGGCAAAGCCGGACGCTGCCAGGATGCCCTCCGCGATGGCCGGATCGGCCAGTGAGAAGGGATGCTGGCCGCTGGCGGGAGGGGCGGGTGCGGCCGTGCCCGCGGCGAGGGCCTGGCGGATCGCCCAGGACCACTCGTTGTGGTCGCGGTCCTGCCAGACCAGCAGCACCAGACGCGCTCCGGGGCGCAACGTGCGCCCGATATTGGTGAACGCGGCGACCGGGTCGGCGAAGAACATCGCCCCGAAACGGCTGATACACAGGTCGAAGCGCGCCGGCAGGAAGCGGTGAACCTGGGCGTCGGCCTGCTGGTAGGTGACGTTGCGCAGTCCCTCGTCGTCGCTGAGCCGACGGGCACACTCGAGCATTGCTGCAGAAAGGTCCACACCCAACGCGCTGCCAGCCACGGCGGCGCGGGCCGCATCACGCGTGGACTGGCCCGTCCCGCAGCCGACGTCGAGCACGCGGTCGCGGGGACCGACGCCGGCAGCGGCGCGGAATCGTTGGTTGTGCAGACGCACCTCGGCGTCGAACAGGTCGGCGTACCTGACCCTGTGCTCGCCGGCGGCCTGATCGGAGTTCACCGGCGTCTGGGCAGCGTGCTGGTCGGACATCACCCGCACCGAACCCTCTGGATCCCAAGTTGCCTCATGCTGGCTCTTGGTGGATGTCCATGGCTCAAGGTGGCGCTGGGCCGTCGCGGAGCACGCCGCGCACCTCGTCCAGCGAGACTGCTTCCGGCGCGAACTCCGGCATCCACCAGGTGGCGCCCGCCTTGGCGTAGGGCGCTGGGTCGGCGCCGGGTGGCAGGGCGACGGCGATGTCGAACGGCGCTGTGGTGTGCTGGCGGAGGTCGGTGATGGTGGCGACGATCTCGGCGAGCTGATCCGGGTGGTCGAGGTTGACCGGGAAGAAGCCGTCGTGGCGGGCGGCCCGGCGCAGCGGCTTGCGGTTGCCGGGGAATCCCGCGGCCCACACTGGCACCCCGGGCTGCTGCACCGGCCGGGGGAGGAACTGGATGCCGTCGACGGTGTAGTGCTCGCCGCGGTGGTGCACCGGCTCACCAGACCAGGCGGCGGTGAGGATCTGGAGCGCCTCGTCGAGCATCTGACCCCGCAGCCGGTCATCGAGCTGCTCGCCGGTCTTGGACAGCTCGCCGCCGAAGCGGTCGCTGCCCAGGCCGACGCCCAGGGTGAGGCGGCCGCCGCTGAGCCTGTCCAGCGTCGCGGTTTCCCGGGCGACCTTGGCCGGCCGGCGGCGGGCAAGGGGCGTGACCATGGGGCCGAGCCGCACCTGTTGGGTGGCGGTGGCGATCGCCGCCGGCGTGATCCACGGGTCGGCCACCTGCCGGACCGGCGCCCGCCAGCGCAGGTGGTCCCACACGAAGACCCCGTGCCAGCCGGCCTGTTCCGCCTCGGCGGCCAGACGCGCGACCACCGCCGGGTCGGCAAGCTCGTCGAAGATCGGCAGCCACAGCGCCGAGCGCAGACCGGTACCGTCGGTGTGCTCACGCGGTGGCGTGCTGAGCTGCTGTGGTGCCATGTCGGCCTCCTGACGTGTGCGGCTGCAGCGGCCGAAGCCGTCCAGCAGATGCTGGGGGCCGCTGGACCGCACGGGCCGGCCGGCGCAACCCTCTCCGTGCACTCGTCAGCCTTGGCTGGCGATGTCGATGTGGTCTCCGCAGTGGCCTGCCCGCCGGGACCAGCGTAGTCCCTGACAGTCCCGCGCCGACTTGCGCATCTCGGCGGTCACAGCCTCGTCTCATCGGATCACTGGCTCCAGACGCCGGACGCGATGACTGGGGAACACCCGGATCCCGGCGCGTTGATCACCGGTGTCGCCTACCCCCGGCTGACGCGAGCAGGCCGAGACCGCTGGTCTCTTACGTTTCGATCTGAGCTTCCATCGCGAACAGGCAGCACCGTCCCGCCAGCTATCGTCCGCCGTCGCCACACCCGTCACCGGAACCGCACCTGATCCGCCAGCTATCGCGCTCAGCATCCGCTAACCATCATGATCAGTCACAAACCCCCTGCCGGAAAGTTTGACTCACTCCACTTGCAATGCATCGAACGAATGTTCGATGATGGCGAGCATGAGCTTCTTACGCAGCGCAGAAGCCCGCCGCGAAGAGCACATACGCCTTGCCCGCCTCGTCCAGCCCACCACCCTCGCCGCTGACCGGCTCCTGCCGGTGCTGCCACCATTAGCCCAGCTCATGCCGCACGGCGGGCTGCACCGCGGCACCGTCGTCACCGTGAGCGGATCCCTGCGGCTCGCGCTTGCCCTCGCCGCCGGCATTACCCAGGCTGACCTGTGGGTGGCCGCCGCCGGCATCCCGGAGCTGGGCGTTGTCGCCGCCGCCGAGACCGGCGTCGCGCTCCAGCGTCTCGCCCTGATCCCCCATCCAGGAGCACAGTGGGCACGGGTAGTCGCCACGCTGCTGCATGCGATCGACCTGGTCATAACCCGATCCCCGGCCACCCGCGGCCAGCACGTGTGCCATCAGCTCGCTACACGGGCCCGGGAGCGCGGCAGCGTCCTGATCGTCCTCGGTGCCTGGCCAAGCCCCGACCTGAACCTCCAGGTCGACCATGAGTCATGGATCGGACTGGAGGCTGGAGCCGGAGACCTCCACGGAGCCGGATACCTCCAGCAGCGCCGAGTGCGAGTGATCACCACCGGCCGGGGCGGTGCCACCCGACCCCGCGAAGCTCGGCTTTGGTTGCCATTCCGGGATGGAACCGTGCAGCTCGCTACTTGACTGGTGAGCCGATGAACGCCTCTCGAGCAACACAACGAAACCGGCGAGAGAACCATGGCCGGCTCGAGGCGCGCCGGGTCGAGGTCGTCGCCGACGGCCGCGGCGCAGCGACAAAGGAGCGTCGGGCCACGCTCTGGCTCCCCGGACCGGCCGCCGTCTGGGGGAACCCCGATCAGCCGCGGCACGAGTGGTACGTCCGTGCGGTGGTGGACGAGATAGGCGAGGCGGTCGGCACCGTTGTCCGGCCCTGGCGAGGAAGGGAGGTGGGTACCGCGAGCGCCGCATCAACAGGTCACCTCCTTGCGCAGGGCGCCACGTAAATCGGCGAGGCGGGGGGCGAGTGGCTGCGACAGCTCGCATACTGGTGGTCTGGTGTCCTGACTGGCCGGTGATGGCCGCCGGTGCACCGCCCACGAGGCCGCTGGCCGTGCTCCATGCGGGCAGGGTGGTCGCCTGCTCGGCAGCCGCCAGGGTCGAGGGGGTCCATCGCGGCCAACGCCGGCGCGAGGCCCAGAGGTGCTGTCCCGAGCTCGAGCTGGCCCCGCACGACCCTGGTCGCGACGCGCGCGCCTTCGAACCGGTGCTGGTGGCGGTCGAGTCGCTCACGCCCAAGGTAGAGGTGCTCCAGCCTGGGGAGTGCGCCTTCCGTGCCCGGGGCGCCGCTCGGCACTACGGCGGTGAGGCGACTCTGGCGGCCACGGTGGCGAGCGCTGTCGACCGGGTGCTCGGTGCTCCCGGGCGATGCCGGATCGGGATCGCCGACGGGCACTTCGCCGCCAGCCTTGCCGCACGCCACAGCCCGGCTGCCCAGCACAGGCCCGGCTCCGCCGTTGGATCCGGTTCCGCCGCCAATCGCCACGTCATCGTCCCGACGAGCGCGGCCGCCAGCTTTCTGGCGCCCTTCCCCGTCAAGGTCCTGGAACGCCCTGACCTCACCGACATGTTCGTCCGCCTGGGCCTGACCACCCTTGGGCACCTGGCGGCCCTGCCGCGGGCCGTCCTGGCCGCCCGCTTCGGGCCCGAGGGCATACGCGCCCACCGGTTGGCCAGCGGCATGGACGAGCACCCGCGAGCGAGCCGGCGCCAACTGCCGGACCTTGAGGTGGTGGCCGAGCTCGAGCCGCCGGCCGGCCGGATCGACGTTGCCGCGTTCGCGGCCAAGACCCTGGCGGACGAACTGGTCGAGCGCCTCGAGCGGCTGGGGCTCGCCTGCACCCGGCTGCGCATCGAGGCCGAGACCGATCATGGCGAGACGTTGGCGCGGGTCTGGCGGCATGAGCCATCTCTCCGGGCCCCCTCCCGGCGGGATGCGGCCTCCGCCGATCCGCGTGCCCTCCAGGCTGGCGCCATGGCCGAGCGTGTCCGTTGGCAGCTCGACGGATGGCTGGCCGGAGCGGCGGCCTCGCGCCCCACCGGGGCGATCGCCCGTCTCGCCCTGGTGCCGGACGAGGTCGTCCCAGCTCGTGGGCGCCAGCTCGGGTTCTGGGGTGAGGAGACCGAGTCGAGCCGGCGCGCTGCTCGGGCGCTGGCCAGGATCCAGGGGCTGCTTGGTCCGGAGGCGGTCCGCAAGGTCAGCCTCCAGGGAGGCCGAGGCCCGGCCGATCAGGTGGTCAGCGTGGCTGAGGGAGAGCTCCCCGCCAAAACGGCCAGGCCTCCTGCCGCTCCTGCGTCCCAGGCGGGCACCCAGGCCCCCGCGATCGGGTCGGCGGCGAGCTCGCCGCCTGGAAGCGCTGGCCAGAGACCTCGACCGGCGGCTGCGGCTTCCTCCGAGGCCGGGACGCCCATCGACGGTACCTCGCCGCCAGGCAGGGCACTCGAGGCAAGGCCTCTCGAGGCAAGACCTGAGGTGGCGCCCTGGCCCGGTCGGATACCGGAGCCCTCGCCGGCGATCATCCACCCCGACCCTCCGCCGGCCGAGGTCCGGGACGACCAGGGCAAGCAGGTGGCGGTCAACGGTCGAGGGCTGCTCAGCGCCTCTCCGAGCCGGCTACGGGTGTCTGACGGTCCCTGGGCCCCCATCGCCGCCTGGGCCGGTCCATGGCCGGTCGACGAGCGCTGGTGGGACCCGCGCGCCCATCGCCGCCTGGCTCGCCTCCAGGTCACAACCGACCGGGGCACCGCCTATCTGCTGAAGCTGGCCGGCGGCCATTGGTGGGTCGAGGCGACCTACGACTGACCGACCCCCCTGTGGATAGTCGTTTGCAGCCGTTTGCCTTCGAATATAGAAACTAACCTGGTTTTGCTTGCCGTTGAACCAGGAGAGGAGCAGACGATGACAACCGTGGGGATCCGGGTCGCCCCGGAGCAGCTACGCCATCTGTCCGGTCGGCTCAACGCCGGCGCTGGCGAGATCGACGGGACCTTGCGCCAGCTCGCGGGCAGTGTCGAGCCGCTCGGGTCTGATTGGGCCGGGGTTGCCCAGGCTCGTTTCCTCGAGCTCTGGGGCGAATGGCAACGCAGCGCGGCCGGGCTGCATCAGGCGTTGACCGGTATCGCGCAGCTCACCACACAGGCCGCCGCCCGATACGAGACAACCGAGCAGGACATCGCCTCCAGCTTCGGCCATGGGTGACCGCTTCTCAGCCAGCGCGGAGCCTGCCGGGGCGTGGCGCCACGCCCCGGCACACCGGGCGCGGACGCTCCCTGGCGGCGCGTGACCACCATGGGCGCCGGGCGCTGGAGGCGATGCTCGACGTGGTTGGGGACGACTCGGCACCCTGCCTCGCCATCTCCTGATCGCCGGCCCCGCGGGTCGGGCTCGGCGATCGCTGTCCGGTCAGCCAGACACCGGAGTGACCGGCGTGGCAGCGGAAGTACAGGACGATGCCAGCGGAGGTGTTGTGGATGGAGCGAACGTTGCCAAGACCCAGCAGGACGACGGTCCCGCAGTGCTTGCAGTAGGCCGAGAACATCTGTGTCTCCAGGCTCGTACGGCTCCGGGAAGCGAGAGCCACCACGGGGACTCGAGCGCAAGGGGCTCGAGGGTGAGATCGCTTGCAGACCCAGGATTCCACCGCCAGTCGATAAGAACAAATCGAGTTATGATACCTTTCGATTATGAACGCTAATGATTGGGCCGGGGTTGAGCTCCGGCATCTGCTTGCGCTCCGCGCCGTGGCTCGGCACGGATCGTTCAGCCGAGCCGCCGAGGAGCTGGACTACACGCAGTCGGCCATCAGCCAGCAGATCGCCGCGCTCGAGCGGATCGTCGGCCAACCGTTGTTCCAGCGTCCGGGCGGGCCACGCCGCGTCGCGCTGAGCGAGGCGGGCGAGCTGCTCCTGCGCCATGCGAGCGTGGTGATCGACCGGCTCCAGTCGGCCCGGGCTGACCTTGGCGCGTTCGCCGAGGGTGCCAAGGGCACCCTGCGGATCGGCACCTACCAGAGCGTCGGCGCCCGGATCCTGCCGGCGATCCTCGGGAAGTTCACCGCCAGATGGCCCAAGGTCGGCATCGACCTCTGGGACTCGACGGACGACGTCGGCCTGCTCGGCCTGCTCGGGAACGGGCGGCTCGACCTCGCCTTCGTCATGGACTCGCCCGAGGTGAGCGGTTCGTTCAAGACAACGGAGCTGCTACGCGACCCGTACGTCCTGTTGCTCCCGACCGGGTCGCCGTTAGCCCGGCGGCAGGTGGTGCGGTTGCGCGACCTCGAGGGGCACCGCTTCGTGGCCTATCACACGATGAGCTGCCAGCAGCACGTGGAGACGTGGCTGCAGCGCTCCAAGGTGGAGCTGAACGTGGTGCTCCGATCCAGCGACAACACCACCGTCCAGCAGCTCGTGGCGGCTGGTCTCGGTGTTGCCATCGTGCCGCTCCTGACGGTCGACCAGAACGACCCGAACATCGTGGTCTCTGAGACGCAGCCGCGGGTTCCCCCGCGCACGATCGTCGTCGCCAACCATCCCGACCGGTACCTGTCGCCCGCCGCGGAGGCATTCCTCCAGACGGCAAGGCAGGTAGGGGCGGAGCTGGCCATCCAGGGCTGGCACGACGCCTCGCTGGGGCCGGTGATGCAGGGGCCCACGGGCTGACGAGCAGGTGATGCGAGCGAGGCTGATCAACCTGTTGAACGCCCGCAAGGGGCATTTCCGGCTGGAATCAGGCCATCACGGTGAGCTGTGGCTCGATCTCGATTCGTTGTTCCTGCGACCGGGACAGATTGGCCCGTTCGCAGCGGAATTGGCGCGACTGCTTTCCGCGCACGGCATCGAAGCGGTGTGCGGGCCACTGGTCGGCGGCGCGTTCCTGGCGTGGATGATCGCCTCCGAGCTCGACGTGGAATTCTACTATTCGGAGCGATCGGCACATCCGCGGACCAGCGGCCTCTACCCGGTTGCGTACCGTCTCCCGGGCGCGCTCCGCGACAAAGCTGGTGGCAAACGCTTCGCCATCGTCGACGACGTGGTCAACGCGGGTTCCGCGGTCCGCGGGACCTTCACGGACCTGCAGGCCTGCGGGGCAGAGCCCATGGCCATCGGTGCGCTGCTCGTCCTCGGGTCTCCGGCTTCGAGCTTCACCACGGGCAGGAACATGGCTCTGGAGCGCATCGCATGGCTCCCGAACGCTTTGTGGACCCCGTCCGAATGCCCCCTGTGCGCGTCGCTCACGCCGCTCGAGCAGCTCGCCGAGTGAGGCGGCTGGCCGACTGGCGCCCGTAACGCTTCCGTGACGGTCGTGCGCGACGCTCGTCCCATGCGCATCTGGCAGTCCCACGGGCAGCGCCGGAGGTGGGCGCATGACTGAACGCCTCGCCCTCCGACCGGCATGGCTGGCCTGGGGACTGTGGGCGTCCGCCATGCTCGGTCTCTCCACGGCCGTCCTGCTCGACCAGTTGCTGCGCCATGCCGGCCGACCCGACCTGGCGTCGCTGGACGCCGACGGGCTCCCCTACCTGCTGGCCCTGCTGAGCGCGACAACGGTCGGAACGGTGCTCGCCAGCCGCCGGCCCGCCCACCCGGTCGGCTGGCTGCTGCTTGCCCTTGGGCTGCTCACGACCTCGTCCGGAGTGGCCGAGGGGTACGCGCGCTATGGGCTGCTGGCCCGGCCCGGGGCGCTCCCGGCCGACGGCGCCCTGGCCCTGTACGACTCCAACGTCTTCGTCGTCTGGCCGGCGTTGATCGGCTTCATCCTCTTGCTCACCCCGACCGGGTCGTTGCCGTCACCCCGGTGGCGCTGGTGGGCCAGGGCGGCGGCGGCGGCGCCGGTGGTGTTCCTGCTGGCGGCCATGTTCGGGACCCGCCCGCTGGACCCGCCCTACCCGCCGCTCCAGAGCCCCCTGGCCATGCCTGCCGTCGCCGGCCCGCTGAACCTCGCCGGCGGCCTGGCCCTGGCCGTCAGCGGTCTCTCGGTGCTGGTCGCGGCCGGCTCGCTGCTGGCCCGGTTCCGCCGCGCCAGCGGGGTGGAGCGCCAGCAGCTGCGCTGGGTGGCGTTCGCGGCCGGGCTGGCCGGGGTGGCGGTGCTGGGCGTCCTGGCCGGCATGGCGGCCAGGAGCCCCGCCGTGTACGTCTGGGCGACCGGCCTGTACGTGGCGGCCCTGCCCCTGGTGATCGGCGCGGCGATCGCCCGTTACCGGCTGTACGACCTGGACCGCATCATCAGCCGCACGGTCGCCTACGGGCTCCTGACGGTGCTCCTGGGTGCAGGCTACGCCGGCATGGTCGTGCTGCTCGCCCAGCTGGTGGGCCACCGCTCGAGCCTGGCGGTTGCCGGGGCGACGCTGGCGGTTGCCGGGGCGTTCCAGCCGGCCCGCCACCGCGTCCAGCAGGCGGTCGACCGCCGCTTCAACCGGCGCCGCGCTGACGCCGTCCACACGATCACGGCGTTCAGCGCCCGGCTGCGCCAGCAGGTCGACCTGGACACCCTGACCGCCGAGCTGTTGGCCGTCGTCGACCAGACGATGCAGCCGACCCGGGCGTCGCTGTGGCTGCGCCCGCGGCGGCCTTGATCACCAGGCGACCAGCTTCCAGATCTCCGGGTCGAGGGAGCCCGGCTCGCCGACATCGGCGAAGATCGCCACCGCCTGCTTGAGGTGGGCCATCGCCTCGCCGTGGCGGCCACCCATGTGGAGCAGGTCGGCCAGGTTGTTGTGGAGCGCGGCCTCACGGTGGCGGTCGCCCTGCCTGGCGCAGAGCTCGAGGGCCGCCTCGACATACTGGATGGCCCGGTCGACCTGCCCGGTCTTCCCGAGCGCGAGCGCGAGGTTGTTCAGTGCCGCCACCCGCGCGGTGGGGTCGGGAAGCGTCTCGGCCAGGGCCAGGCTGCGCTCGAGGTGCCGGCGGGCGGCGTCGGGGTCGCCGTGGTGCGCGCCGAGCGTCCCGAGCATGCCGTAGGCCTTGGCCAGTGCTTCAGGGTCGCCGGCCTGCTCGGCCAGCTCGAGCGCCTCGCCGGCGAGCGCCACGGCGTCGTCGTGGCGGCCCTGGCGGTGGACGGCCAGGCTCCGGTCGGCGGCGAGGTTGGCCAGGCGGGCCGGGTCGCCGGTCGGCCCGAGCGCCGCCACCGCCGCGGCCAGGTGGCGCTCGCCGGCGTCCCAGTCGCCGCGGCGGACGTACAGGGCGCCGAGCTTGTGCTCCAGCGCCGCCCGGTCGCCGGGTTCACCGGCCTTGACGGCCGCGGTGTAGGCGTGCAGCGCGGCGTCGTAGTTGCCGAGCAGGGTCTCGACGTCGCCGACGGCGGCCTGCAGGCCGGCGGCGTCGGGATGGCCGATGGCCAGCGCGGCGCGGTAGTGGCCGAGCGCCTCGCGGTTGGCGTAGACGGCCCGCGCCTGGTCGCCGGCCAGCCGATGGTAGCCGGCCGCCTCGGGCTCGCGGCCGCCGAGCTCCAGGTGGCGCGCGATCGAGCCGGCGGGCACCTCCCGCGGCCACCGCCGGGGTCGGGCGGCGAGCGCCTCGGCGACCCGGCGGTGCAGCAGCCGCCGGCGGGCGAGGCTGGTCTCGTCGTAGGCCAGCTCCCGCACCAGGCCGTGGCCGAAGTCGTAGACGTCGGCCCCGACCTCGCGGATGAGCCCGCTGGCGGCCAGCTCCTCCAGCGCGGCGACCGCCTCCTCGTCGCTGCGGCCGCTGGCCGCGCGGGCGGTGTCGACGTCGAACGACCGGCCGATCACCGCCGCGGTGGCCAGCAGCTGCCTGGCCGCCTCGCCGACCCCGGCGACCCGCTCCCGCAGCAGGTCGCGGACCCCGCCGGGCAGCTCGCCGGGGATGCGGCCGTCGGCGGGCAGGGCGGCCAGGTACTCCACCACGAAGAACGGCACGCCCTCGGTCTCGCGGTACAGCAGCGGCGCGACTTCGGCCCGGGCGGGCGCGACCGCCCGGACCAGCTCGGCCACCTCGGTCTCGGCCAGGCGCCGCAGGCGCAGCACGGTGCAGCGGCCGGCCCGCTGGGCGTCGGCGGCGAGCCGCCGCAGCCGGTGACCGCTCGGCACCTGCTCGCCGCGCCAGGTGGCGACCAGCAGCAGCGGGCGTCCCTGCAGCCGGTGGACCAGGTAGGCGAGCACGTCGAGCGATGCCTCGTCGGCCGCGTGCAGGTCGTCGAGCAGCAGCAGCCCGGGCACGGGTCCGCGGCAGGCGGCCAGCAGCGCCTGGCTGATCCCCTCCAGGAACTGGCGCTGCATCGCCGGGCCGTCCAGCGATCCGGGCGGCGACAGCCCAGGGTGGGCGTCGGCGAGCTCCGGCAGCAGCCGCGTCACCTCGGCCAGCCAGTGGGCGGGCAGCCGCGCCAGCCGGTCGCCCTCGGCCAGAGCCTCCCGCAGACCCTCGATGAACGGCCCGTAGGCGACGCCGGTCTCCTCTTCGTAGCAGCGCCCGGCCACCACCGCCGCGCCCCCTTCGCGGGCCTCGCCGGCGAGGTCCTCGGCCAGGCGGGTCTTGCCGATGCCGGCCTCGCCCTCGATCACGACCAGCTGTCCGTCCCGCCGCACGGCGTGGTAGGCGGCGAGCAGCGCCGCCCACTCGGCCGCCCGGCCGACCAGCGGGACGGGTCCGGGGGCGGAGCTCGGCGGGGAGGGGGCCACCACCGTCGGGGCCGGTTCCCCGGGCGGCGGCAGCCGGTCGGCCAGGATCAGCTCCTGGAGGGCGGTCGTCTCCTCCAGCGGCTCCACCCCCAGCTCCTCGTCGAGCACCCGGACGCAGGTCTGGTACTGCCGCAGGGCGGCGGCGCGCCGGCCACTCCAGGCGTACAGCCGCATGAGCTGGCGGTGGGCGGCCTCGTGCAGTGCGTCCAGCGCGAGCCAGCGGCG
>WNGE01005595.1_pt1 | contig 14162 bp, 16 predicted proteins | sample 5400651 | NCBI WGS metagenome assembly WNGE01 (sample SAMN13153370, study PRJNA577476) | soil metagenome | isolation source: 60 cm soil or saprolite under grassland replicate 2 | place: USA:California | collected 2016-06-15 | reverse complement strand
GGAGGTACCGTGAAATTACGGTATTTCCGAGCCGGTCCTACGGGGTCCCATGGCGCGGCTAGCGGAACCGGCTCCGGCAGGGCGGGTCGCTGGACATCGCGTTCGCGTGCTATTCCGGCCAATTTTGGGATGATCGGCGTATGGGGCAGAGGGTCTCCTGCCCGATGCTGGCCGGCCGCGACGCCGAGGTGACCCGGCTCCGGGCGGCGATCGAGCGGGCAGCAGTCGGCCACCCCGCTACCGTGCTGGTCGCGGGCGAGGCGGGGATAGGCAAGACCCGGCTGGCGACTGAGGCGGCCAGCTATGCCGCCGGTCTGGGCGTGGTGGCGCTCGCCAGTGGCTGCCTGGACGTCGGGGAGGGCGTCCTGGCCTACGCGCCGGTGGTAGAGGCGCTGCGCCCGCTGGCCGGTTTGCTGGGTTCGGCTGAGCTGGAACGGGTACTGGGGGGCGCCCGGGAGGAGCTGGCGCGGCTGGTGCCGGAGCTCGGCTCGCGGAACGCGGCGGGGCCGGGTGGCCCGCTGGCACCGTCGCAGCTGTTCGAGCTGCTGCTCGGGATGCTGCACCGTATCGCCGAGCGGACCGCCGTGCTACTGGTGGTCGAGGATCTGCACTGGGCCGACCAGTCGACCCGTGATCTGCTCGGCTTCCTGGTCCGTAACCTGAGTACGGGCGTGGCGTTGGTGCTGACCTGCCGCTCAGATGAGCCGCGCCCTGGTCATCCGCTGGGGTCGTTCCTGGCGGAGCTGAGCCGCGGCGGGCGGGCCGAGCGGCTGGAGCTGGGTCGGCTGGGCCGTCGCGAGCTCGCCGAGCTGGTCGCCGGGATCCTCGGCGAGCCGCCATCGCCGGGCCTGGCCCGGGAGATACTGGCCCGCTCGGAGGGCAACCCGTTCTTCGCCGAGGAACTGCTGGCCGCCCGCCGGGAGGGCACCAGGCTGCCAACGGCGCTGCGGGATCTGCTGCTGGCGCGGGTCGATGCCCTGCCGGAGCCTGCCCAGCGGGTGCTGGCGGCGGCGGCGGTGGCCGGCTCCCGGGTGGATCACGAGCTCCTGGCCGCGGCGACCGGGCAGGACGACGGGGAACTGGTGCCGCTGCTGCGCGAGGCGGTCGACCGTCACCTGCTGGCGGTCGACGAGGGAAGCGGCGGCTACGTGTTCCGGCATGCGCTGGTGCAGGAGGCGGTCTACGGCGAGCTGCTGCCGGCGCAGCGCGAGCCGCTGCACGCCGCCTACGCCCGGGCACTGGACCACCGGATCGAGTGCCGCGATGTTGACAGCGGCACCAGCGCCGGGGGTACCGCGGTCGAGCTGGCCCAGCTTGCCTATCACTGGCAGGGTGCCGGTGACCAGGGACAGGCGCTGCCGACCTTGGTGCGGGCCGGGCGGGCCGCGGAGCTGGCGGCGGCGCCGGCCGAGGCCCTCGAGCACTACCAGCGCGCGCTGGAGCTGTGGGACAAGGTACCCGGGGCGGCCGCCGACAGCCCGCTGGACCAGGTTGCGGTGCTGGACCGCGCCGCCCAGGTAGCGGACTACGCTGGCCGCTGCGAGCTGGCAGCGGCCTTGGGAAACCGGGCGCTGGGCCAGATCGACGCGGCAGCCGAGCCGCTGCGGGCCGGCGTGCTGCTAGACCGGCTCAGCCGGTACCACTGGCACGCCTTGGACAGATCCGCGGCGATGGCCGCGATCGAGCGGGCGGTGGCCACGGTTCCCGCAGACCCGCCGACCTGGGAGCGGGCGCGCGTGCTGGCCGCTCATGGCCGCGTGCTCATGCTGGTGGGCCGCGAGTCGCAGGCGATGGCCCGCTGCGAGGAGGCGATCGCCGTGGCCCGGCAGGTGGGCGCGCGGGCCGAGGAGGGTCAAGCCCTGAACATGCTTGGCACCGCGCTATGCAGCCTCGGGCAGATGGAAGCGGGCACGGCCTACCTGGAGCGGGCCCGCGAGATCGCCAGCGAGCTCGGCGAGGTCGCCGACCTGGTCCGGGCGCACATAAACCTCGCGAGCGTCCTGGAGCTGAGCGGCCGCTGCGCGGAAGCGGCCGACGCCTACCTCGCTGGCTTCGACGTGGCCCGCCGGTTCGGGGCAGTCGGCAGCTACGGCCCCCGCGTGCTGCCTTACGCGGCCACGGCGCTGCTGAGCCTGGGCCGCCGGGAGGAGGCCGGGCAGCTGGTGGCCGAGGTCTTCGAGCTCGATCTGGAGTCGCCCGGAGACCGGATCGACCCGCTGATCGCCCGTGGGAGCCTGCGGCTGTGGGATGGGGACCTGGCCGCCGCGCAGGCCGACTTCGGACAGATCCTCGCGGAGTCGCTGGCGGCAGGCCGAGGCGCTGCTGGCCGCACGGGCTCCTCGCGCTGCCGCCCGCGCGGCCCTCGCCCAGGCCTGGACGCTGGCCAGCACGCATGCCGCTAGCCTGCTGGTCACAGAGATCCATGCGCTGGCCCGCCGCGGATCGAGCTTCCCCCGCCCGGGCCGACCGCCAGATCGCCGAGGCGCTGTTCATCAGCCCCAGGACCGTCGCCATGCACGTGTCCAGCATCCTGGCCAAGCTCGGCGTGCCCAACCGCGGCGGCGCCGCCGCGGTCGCGCACCGGTTCCGCCCGGGCGGCTGACCGGCGTCAGGAACGGCGGAGGCGGAGCACGACGGCTACCAGCGTGAGCCCGACCAGCAGGGCGATGCTGTTGGGGACGACCAGCCACATGTTGCCGGCTGCTATCCCGTAGGAGATCCAGAGCACGAAGCCGGCCAGCAAGATCGCGAAGTAGCCGAGGGAGACCTCGCGCGAGGACCGCTGGCGTAGCATGCGGCGGATCTGCAGGACCGGGGAGAGGCCCATCAGCACGCCCCAGGCAGAGGCGGAGGCGGCGAGGAGCGACACGACCATGGCATTCCTTCGGTGAGGCGCCCTGGCCTTTGGATCGTGCTCGCCAGTGATCTGGTGAGGGGCGCAAGCACGACCAATCCCATCATAGAGACTTGACGCCATGATCGCACTGCTGGAACGTCTCTTGCCGCTGTGGACCGAGCCCGTGGACGGCCGGGGCGATCCCGAGGCCGCGTTCGGCGAGGTGTACGCCGATCCGGTCGTGGTCAACGGCACCGAGATGAGCCTCACCGAGCTGGTCGCCCGGGCCAGGTCGCTGCAGCAGGCCTTCGACCGGCTCAGCATGGACATCCTGGACACGGTGGAGACGCCCGAGCGGGTGGTGGTCGCGTTCGAGATGCGCGGGCGGCACGTCGGCCCGTACGCCTCGCCGCTGGGCACCGTCGCGCCGACCGGACGCGACATCGCGGTCCGCACCATCGACGTGCTCACGATCGTCGGAGGGCTCGTCACCGCGATCTGGGTGGTGGCCGACGACCTCGGCCTGCTCCGTCAGCTCGACGCGGCCCGGCTGAACGGCTTACGCGGGACACGGCAGCGGAGAGGTCCCCCGCATCGCCTCTCCGATGCCGTGTTACCCCCCCGATTGCGACGTCTGACACGGTTTGCGCGTGCCCGACACACTGACACGGAGGCGGGCCGACCTGACCTGATACATATCAGGCATCGGAATCTTGAGTTTCCGGCGACCGCCTCACCCCTTGCGTCCGGGTCGGGTGCTGCCAATGATGCTCGCGACGTCGATCATGATGGAGCACCCGGCAAGATCCGGTACTTGAGGTGGGTGACGCCGGGCGCCTCGACGGCCCGGACCTGCTCGAGTCGCACATCCGCGTCCCCGAGGTTGTCGAGGGGGCGAGAACCGCCACCGAGCAACACCGGAACGACGTGCAGCTCGAGCTCGTCCAGCAGGCCCGCCGCCAGGTACTGCTGGACGACGTGACCGCCGCCCCACAGCATGACGTCTTTGGCGCCGGCGGCCTTCTTTGCCCGTTCGAGCGCGGACTCGATTCCGTCGGTGACGAAGTGGAACGTCGTCCCTCCTTCCATCTCCACCGGATCACGCGAGTGATGGGTGAGGACGAACACGGGGTAGTGGTAGGGCGGGTTGTCACCCCACCAGCCCGTCCACTGCTCCTCGCCCCAGGCACCACCGCCGGCAGGGCCGAACATGTTCCGGCCCATCACCGCGGCGCCGATGTTCTCCCTCGATTCCTCGACTATCCGTGCGCTCTCGTTCACCTCACCCCCTTGCTCGCCGTGGGATTGGCGCCAGGCTGCCAGCGGAACAACCCAGTCGTGGAGCCGCTCGCCGCCCTCGCCGAGCGGGTTCTCCTCGCTCTGGTTCGGGCCGGCGACGAAACCGTCCAGCGAGATCGAGATATGACACCTAAGCTTGCTCATCGTGCCTCCTCAGTCGGCTCGGCGCTGCCGTCCGGCGCCGTCAATGGGTAGTCGGAGCCGACCCGGCCGTCTCGACATCGCGGGTTCGCACCGGACGATCCGCAGCTCGACGACGTGTGGGGGCTGCTGGCCGAGGCGTGGGTGCCGGTGGTGGTCCATGCCGGGCATGCCCCGGTTGGTACCGATAACACGGGACCCGGCCCGTTCGGGAGCCTGATGGCGCGGTACCCGGACCTGACCGGCAGCGACTTCCCGAACCTGCCCTACCCGTACGCGCGGCAGCTCGCCGGGCTGGCCCGGCTGGACCTGGGTGAGGACTGGCTGCGCGCGGTGTGCTGGGACAACCCGGTGGCGATGTTCGGGCTACCTGAGGCGGTCGGCGGCGGCTAGCAGCCCGGTGACCCGGTCCCGGGGCAGGGCCGGGCTGCGGTGCCCGTTCCGGCCGGTCATGTCCTCGTTGGCGACCAGCGCGTTGACCACGGCCTCCTCGGTGGCCTGCACGACGGCCTCGTAGTAGGGGTCGAGGCGCTCCCAGGGGACGAATTCCAGCCGCGACATGGTCTGGTCGCCGGGGCGGAAGGCGCCGGGGTTGGCGGTCGAGAACGCCAGGAACAGGTCGCCGGAGAAATGGGAGCCGCTGGTCCCGGTCCTGGCCAGGCCGGCCGTGACCCGCCGGGCCAGCGCCTGGCACTGGTGCGGGAACAGCGGCGCGTCGGTCGCCACCAGGGTGATGACCGAACCGGAGCCCGGCGCGGCGATATCCCAGTCGAGCATCGGGTCGTCGTCGGCGAGCGCATCGCCGAGCGGGACCCCGGCCAGCACGAGCTCGCGGCGGGCACCGAAGTTGGCCTGCACGAACACGCCGACCGCGTAGTCGTCCACCAGGCGCGAGGCGGTGCCCGAGCCACCCTTGAAGTGGTAGCAGTTCATCCCGGTGCCACCGCCGACCGAACCCTCCTCGACCGGGCCCGGGCGGGCCGCTTCGATGGCGGCCACTACGTGCGGCACGGTGACGTGCTGGGCGTTGATGTCGTTGAGGTAGCCGTCCCAGGTTTCCGCGGCCACCGGGAGCAGCCATTCCTCCGCCACCACCGGGTGGTGGGTCACCGTCCAGGCGATGATCCCGGCGTGCGCGATGCCGACCGCGTGCGTGTTCGTGATCGCGACCGGCCCGTCGAAGGTGCCCGACTCGTTGATCCAGGAAACCCCGGTCATCTCGCCGTTGCCGTTCTGGGAGTGGAAGCCGGCCGCCACCGGGTCGCCGGTTCCGGCCGGGCCGCGGGGGTGGATGGCGGTCACCCCGGTCCGCACGTTGCTGCCCTTGATCAGCGTCGTGTAGCCGACCTCGACGCCGGCCACGTCGGTGATGGCGTTCAGCCGGCCGGGGCGGCCGCCGAAGGGGATCCCGAGCGCGCGGGCCCGTGGCTTGCCGCCGGGGGTGGTTCGGTGCGGATCTGGCGTGGTCACAGTGATCAGCGTAACGATCCGTGGCGCGTCGTTTCCGGATGTACCGCCAGCACGGTGCCCGTACGGCATCATGGCAGGTGTGGACCGCAAGCAACGGGTCAACTCGATACTCGAGCGCACCATCGGCTATCAGTTCTCCCGCCCGCTGGCGGACCGGGCCTGGCGGGTTCCGCCACCAAAGTTGCTCAACTCGGTGCTGGTGCGAGTCACCGGGTATCAGTTGTCCCGTCCCCTCGCGGGCCGGGGCTGGAAGCTGCCCGCGGCCGGAGGCGGGCGGCTGCTGACCGCGCCGGTGTTCATCTTTTCCGCGCCCCGGGCCGGCTCGACGCTGCTCCGGGCCATCCTGGGCAGCCACTCGGAGCTGTACGGCCCGCCGGAACTGCCGCTCAGGCATCTCGGCGTCCGCGCGGAGACCAAGTGGATCCGGGCCTCCCTCGAAGGGCTCGAGCTGACCACGGAAGACGTGGAGCACATGCTCTGGGACCGGGTGCTCTACGAGGCACTGCGGCGCAGCGGCAAGCCCCGCCTTGTGGTCAAGACGCCGGCCAACGTGCTGGCCTGGGAGCGCATCGCGGCAGCCTGGCCGGACGCCAAGTTCATCTTCCTGCTGCGCCACCCGGCCGCGGCGGTGGCCTCGCTGCAATCCTCGTTCGACCCGGCGTGGCACCCCACCACGGAAGCCGGGAGCCTGGAGGAGTCCGTGGCCAAGGGGTTGCGGTATATGACCGCGCTCGAGCAGGCGCGCGAGGCGCTGCCCGGCTTCACCATCCGGTACGAGGACCTGACCGCCGAGCCGGAACGCGTGGTCCGCGAGCTATGCGAGTTCCTGGGCGTGCCGTTCCAGCCGACCATGCTCGACTACGGGGACTTCGACCACGCCGGGTTCACTCCCGGGCTCGGCGACAGCTCGCTGAACATCAGGTCCGGCCGCATCCAGCCGCCCGCGCCGCTCCCCGGGGAGATACCGGCCGAGCTGGCGGGAATCTGCGCCGCCTGGGGGTATCCGCATCCGGATAACGAGCCGAGCAACGCCGGCTAACCCGGCCGGGCGGTGAAGTCGGCGGATACCTCGCCCAGGGGGTCGTTGGTCACGGCGACGGCGTCGCCGGCCTGCACCCACTGGGTCTGGACCAGCGAGCCGAGCAGGATCACGTCGCCGGCCAGCAGCGGGGTGCCCCAGGCGGCGGCGTTGTTGGCCAGCCAGCACAGCACCTGGAGCGGCTCGCCCAGGATGTCGGTGCCGACGCCGCTGCCGACCTGGAGGCCGTTGATCGTCATGGTTGCAGTGACGTCGCGGAGGGCTTCCGGGCGCGTCGATTCCGACGGCGGGCCGAGCACGCAGGCGTAGTGGAAGAAGTCGTCGGCGATCAGCGTCGGCGTGTCCAGCGACGGATAGTCGAGGTAGCGGTCCTGCACCACCTCGATGGCCGCCATCGAGGCCGCCACCGCCGCGGGCATGTCGGCCAGCTCGTACGGCGCGTCGCGTTGTGGCAGGTCCCGGGCTAGCCGGACCGCGATCTCGCACTCCACGCCGAGGCGCCCGCGCGGCGGCACGGCCGATCTTCCAGCCCGACTGGCGGCCGAACCCGGCCGCCTCGAGCAGCCGGCGCGTGATGGCCTGGACCCGGTAGGCGTCGAGCTCGGTGGGCGGCCGGATGTTCTCGCCCAGGTCGCCGAGGAGCTCGCCGCCCAGCCGGGTGGACGCGATCAGGGCCGCGGCGGACACGGCGGACGCGGCGGACGCGGCCCGGGCCGGCTCGGTCACTGGGCCGCGGCGACCGTGTTGACCAGCTCGCCGATCGCGGTGATCTCGATGCTGACCTTGTCCCCCGGCTGCAGGTACTTCGGCGGGTTCATGCCCATGGCCACGCCGGACGGCGTGCCGGTCGCGATGATGTCGCCCGGCTCCAGCGTGATCCCGTCGGAGATGTAGGCGATGAGCTCGGGCACGCCGGTGATCATCTGTGCGCAGCTGGCGTCCTGGCGCACCTCGCCGTTCACCAGGGTGCGCAGCCGCATCTCGGCCACCGGCGGCGCCGCGGCCGCGTCCAGCAGGACCGGGCCGAGCGGGGCGAACGTGTCCAGCGCCTTGCCCCGGATCCACTGCGGCTCGGTGCCCTGCAGGTCGCGGGCTGAGACGTCGTTGATGACGGTGTAGCCGCCCACGTAGTCCAGCGCGCTGTCCGCCGGGACATGGCGGGCCTGGCGCCCGATGACGACGGCGAGCTCGCCCTCGTAGTCGAGTTCGGTGGTGATGGCCGGATACCGGATCGGGTCGGCGTGACCGACCAGGCAGGACGGGAACTTGGCGAACAGGACGATCCGGTCGGGCTTGGCGGTCCGGCTCTCGGCGATGTGATCGGCGTAGTTGAGACCGACGCAGATGATCTTGCCGGGGCGCAGCACCGGCGGCGCGTACTTTACGCTCTCGGGAGCCACGGTGGCGGTCGCGGTGGCGGCCAGCTCGCGCAGCTGCTCCAGCGCGTCGGCGCCGCGGGCGTACAGGTCGCCCACGTCGCGCAGCCCGGCCAGGTCGGGGCGGCGGGCACCGGCCGCGAGCTCGTCCACCGCCGCGAACCCGCCGTCGACGGCGACGTGCAGGCGGGCGTCCCCCGCGTCTCCCTGGTACAGTGCGGCCAGTCTCACCGGCGGTTATCCTTTCGGAGGAAAGATTTCACCCAGCGAAAACGACTGTCAATCATAACGTGCGGGTGAGGCGGGCGGGTGAGACGGGGCGGGGATGGGGCGGGTGGCAGGCGCATTGGGGCCGGACCACAGTCGGTTCGCCTCCCGGTAGGGCTGCCGGAGTTCGGGGTATTCCTGCCGCGGCCGCCGGGACGGGACGTCCTTAGGAGAGTTCACCAGTCGGGACAGGGCGACTTTGGGCGGGAAGTTCACCGGCAGGTGGACATAGTTGGTTGCGCTGTTGAACTCGGCCAGGTCGGTCAACAGGAGACCATGTTGCCGAGGCGGTCGGAGATGCGGCTCGCGGCGGCGATAACCATCCTGCCGAGGCGCTCCTCCTCGGCCGCATCCAGGTGGGGGCGATAGGCGGAGACGCTTACCGAAGCGGGCTGGGTTTGCCTGACCCTGAGGATCGGCGCGGCCACGCACCACACGCCGAGGTTGAGTTCTTGCCGGTCCACGGCGTAGCCGAGCCGCTGGATCTCGGCGAGCTCGGTGACCAGTTCCTCGTAGGTGGTGATCGAGTGCTCGGTCCGGCGCGGGTAGGGGCCGGGGCCGATGATCGGGCGAACCTCTCGGTAGTCCGCCGCGAGCATCGCCTTGCCCATGGCGGTGCAGGTGGCGGGGGCCCGGCTGCCGGGCGTCAGGTTCACGGCCAGCAGTTCCTCGGTCTTGACCTGGGCCAGGTAGAGGACGTCGCCTTCGACGAGCACGCTGACGTTGGATGCGAGCCCGGTCTGCTGAGCCAGCCGCTCCACCTCGACCGCGGCCAGGTCGCGCAGCGTGGTCCGGCTGGCCACCCGGCTGCCGAGCTCGAACAGCTTCAGGGTGAGCCGGTACTCCTTGGACTCGGCAAGCTGCTCGACGTACCCGGCCCGCTCCAGCGCGCGCAGCATCCGGTAGGCGGTGGGCACCGGCACGCCGAGGTGACGGGCCAGGCGGGTCACCCCGATCCGGTCGAAGTTGGACAGCTGCTCGACCAGGTTGAGCAGGTCGCCGGTGGTGGACCGGGCCCGGCCATGCTGTTCCTCCGCGGGCTGGCCGTCACCGCTGGCGGACCGCTCGGCGGCGGCCTTCCGCCGGGGGTCTGGTGCGCGCGATCGTGCCGCCTGCTGCCTAGGTACCGTCGCCATCTATATCCGTTCCGCCCCTCGCATTTCAGTCCGCAGGATACCTTTACCGCCTGGCCTGCTCCCCGGCGGCTGGGGCACGCAGCGGCTACCCCGGCTGATCGGCACCATCCGGGCGGGGACCTGCTGATGACCGGGCGGCGCATCTCCAGCTCGAGCAGGCGGTCGGCGCGGTGCTGTACGGTACCGACGACGCCCGCGAGGGCATCGCCGCGTTCGTGGCGAAGCGCAAGCCGCGCTTCGGCGGGCACTGACGAGGTTGGAGGGCCGCCATGGCTGAAGCCCTGTCAGAGCGCGGGCGGCCCATCTACGGCCCGACCCCGCCGGGCCAGGGCCCCCCGTGTTCCCGGCAGAGCCCGCTGACCGGCCCGGAGGTGGCCGAGGTGGCCGCGGTCATCGCGGCCGCGCGCCGCGGGCGGCACGCGGCCGAGCTGCCGGAACGGTTGCGGACCAGGGACTGGGACTCGGTGGTCGCGGTCCTGCTCGCGGTGGACGAGTCACTGCGCCGGCCTGGGTCGGGGCTGGCCGGGGCGGGCTGGAAGATCGGCGCGGCCAGCGACGAGATCCGGCGGGCCGAACGGTTGCCGAGCCCGTCGCCCGGCATCATCTACGCGCACACCATCTTCCCCAACGGCGCGCGGCTGCCCGCCGAGCTGTTCATCAACTACCGGTGCTGCGAGTGCGAGTTCGCCTTCCGGCTGGGACGGGACTTCCCGGTGCGAGCCGATCCGTACACCGAGGCGGACGCGAGGGCCGGGATCGACTGCCTGTTCCCGGCGCTCGAGATCGGCGACACCGTGTTCCGCGACTGGTACGGCTCGAGCGGCTACTACGGCACCTGCCTGGACAACGGCGGCGGCGCCGCGCTGGTGTGCGGGCCCGAGACGCGTTCCTGGCGCGATCTCGACCTGCCCGCGGCCGGGATGGACGCCTCGCTCAACGGCCACTACATCAAGTCGGGCCAGGGCCGCGCCGCGATGGGCCACCCGGTCACCAGCCTGACCTGGATGCTGAACTGGGCCCGGGAGCACGACCGGGCGGTCCGGGCCGGCGACATCGTCAGCACCGGCACCTGCACCGGGCACCTGTTCGCCGCGCCCGGCGACACGGTCCGGGCGGACTTCGGCCCGCTGGGCGTGGTCGAGGCGCACTTTGCCTGACGTCGTGGACGGGGTCTACCTGGGCGTGGACGTCGGCACCTCGGCGACCCGGGTCAGCCTGGTCCGGCCGGGCGGGCACGCCCTGGTGGCCAGCGCGGGCTACCGGACCGTGCGGGCCGGGCCCGGCCGGGTCGAGCAGGACCCGGCGGCCTGGTCCCGGGCGCTGGCCGCGGCGCTGCGCCGGCTTACTGCGCGTGGCGCTGACCTGCGCGAGGTCACCGCGGTCGGGCTGTGCGGCCAGACGCCGACGCTGGTCCCGGTCGACGCGGCCGGGCGGCCGGTCCGGGCCGCGCTGACCTGGCAGGACACCCGGGCCACGGCGGAAGCGGCGGAGCTGGCCGACCGGTTCGGCGATCCGGAGCCACTGATCGGGACGGCTCTGCCCTGGTCGGCCGCGAACCTCCCGGCCAAGCTGGCCTGGCTGGCCAGGCACGAGCCGGACACAGTGCGGCGCACCCGGTGGCTGCTGCAGCCGAAGGACCTCGTCGGTCTGTGGCTGACCGGGAGCGCCGCCTCGGATCCCTGGTCGTCCAAGGGCATCTGCCGGGTGACCGACGGCGCGCCGGCGGGTGCGGTACTTTCGGCGTGCGGCTGGCCTTCGGGCGCCTGCCCGCCGGTGGCGGCGGCGTGGGCCCGGCGCGGGACCGTCACCGCCGCGGCGGCGCGGCGGTTCGGGTTGCCGCCAGGGGTCCCGGTGTGCGTGGGCTGGAGCGACGCGCTCGCGCAGACGCTGGCGGCCGGGTGTTTCGAGCGGGGCAGCGGGTTCGTCTTCAGCGGCACGTCGGCCATTGTCGGCGCGCCGGCGGTGGGCCGGGCCGCCGGGCTGTTCAGCGTGCCGGGCAACTGTGCGCCCGCCCCGCTGCTCTACGGCCCGACGCAGTCCAGCGGGGCCTCGGTCGCCTGGGTCGCCCGGCTGCTCGGCTGCCGGCCCGCCGACGTGCCGGCCATCGCCGCCCGCGCGCCGGCCGGGCTTGCCGCCTCCGGCGGCGTCGGCGGGCTGCCGGCGTTCGTGCCGTACCTGTCCGGGGAGCGCGCGCCGCTGTGGAACGCGGACGTGCGCGGGCTGCTGCTCGGGCTGGCCGCCGAGCACGGGCCGGCCGAGATCGCCCGGGCGGTGCTGACCGGGACGCTGCTCAGCGCCCGGCACGTGCTCGACGCGGTGGAGGCCGCGACCGGCCGCCGGATCGCGGAGGTCGAGTTCACCGGGCGCGGCGCGGGCGACCCGGCCTGGGAGGCGATCGCGCTGGAGACGCTCGGCGCGCGGGTTCGCTTCCACTCCGATCCCGACCTGTCGGCGCGGGGGGCCGCGATGCTGGCCGCGATCATGGCCGGCGCCAGCCCGGCGCAGGCCAGCGCCGTCCTGGGCGACGCGACCCGTCCGGCGGCGCCGTCCGAGGCCGAACGGGCCCGGGGCCGGCGGCTGTCCGCCCGTTACCGCCGGGCCAGCGACGCCGCGCTGGCCTGGCTGGAGACCTCGGGCGGTGACGCGGATGGATGAAGAGCCTCGTCCGGCCCAGCCCCGACCGGCCCAGCCCCGACCGGCAGTGCCCCGGCCGGCCGTGCCCGCCGGGGTCATCGCCGTGGTCCGGGCGCCGACCGCCGGACAGGCCCGGGCGATCGTACGCGGGCTCATCGTCGCCGCGGTGCCCGCGATCGAGCTGACCATGACCGTCCCCGGCGCGGTGCGGATCATCGCCGAGTTCGCGGCTTCCGCGCTATGCGGAGGCACCGTGCTCGGCGCCGGGACGGTGCTCGACCCGGAGGGGTGTTCGGCCTGCGCCGCGGCCGGGGCGGCGTTCATCGTCTCCCCCGTCACCGACCCCGCCGTGCTCGCCCGGGCGCACGACCGCGGCGTCCCCTACGTCGGCGGCGCGCTCACGCCGACCGAGGTGCTGGCGAGCATGCGGGCGGGTTCGGACGCGGTCAAGCTGTTCCCGGTCGGGTCGGTGGGCGGCGCGGGCTACCTGCGGGCGCTGCGCGAGCCGCTGCCCGGGCTGCGGGCAGTGGTGTCCGGCGGAATCGCCGCCGCCGAGGTGCCCGGCTACCTGGCCGCGGGGGCGCACGCCGTCTGCCTGGGCGGCGCGCTGATCGACCGGGCGGCGGCCCGCCGCGGCGACGCGGACGCCGTCGCGGTCCACGCCAGGCGGGTACTCGACGAGATCACGGAGGCGGACGGCCATGCTGATGATCACTGAGCTGCTAACCCCGACGCCAGGACCGCTGTGGCGGCTGGTCAAGCAGGCCGGCATCAACCACGTGGTCACCCTGCTCGACGGCGGCGAGCAGCTGTGGCGATGGCCGGAGCCCGGGCAGCAGGACGGGCCGCCGCCGTTCGTGGCCCCGCCGCGGGGCGAACGGGCCTGGGACCGCCCGGCGCTGGCCCGGCTGCAGGCGGCCTACCGGGAGTACGGGCTCGAGCTCGTGGTGATCGAGGACACCGCGCCGATGGACGCGGTCCGGCTCGGCACCGCAGGCCGCGATGAGCAGATCTCCTGGCTGCACGACCAGATCCGGGCGATGGGCGAACTCGGCATCGGCACGCTCTGCTACAACTGGCACGCGGTCACCGGGTGGGCGCGCACCCACCACGACGTCCCGCTGCGCGGTGGCGCCCGGTCCGGCGGCTACGACGACGCCACCATGCGGAGGGCGGCCCCGGTGGCCGAGCCGGGCAGCATCGGCACCGGCCAGCTGTGGGCGGCGCACGAGTACTTCCTGCGTGCCGTGGTGCCGGTGGCCGAGGAGGCCGGGGTGCGCATCTGCGTGCACCCGCACGATCCGCCGCTGCCCGAGGTGCGCGGCGTGCCGCGGATCATGGGCACGCCCGCGGCCTTCGACCGGGTGCTGGCCACCGTGCCGAGCGCGTACAGCGGGATCACGGTGTGCCAGGGCAACTTCACCTTGATGACCGACGACCTGCCCGCGCTCATCCGCCGCTGGGGAGCGCAGGGCAAGATCTTCTTCGTGCACTTCAGGGACGTGGCCGGGGACGCCAGCCGGTTCATCGAGGTGTTCCACGACGAGGGGCCGACCGACATGCTCGAGTGCATGCGGGCCTACCACGAGACCGGCTTCGACGGCCCGATGCGCCCGGACCACGTCCCGGCGCTGGCCGGGGAGAGCAACGAGAGCTACGGGTACGCCACCCTCGGCCGGCTGTTCGCGGTCGGCTATATCACCGGGCTTCGCGACGCCACCTACGGCCGGCCGCCGGCCAGGTACGGCCGTCAGGTCGGCGAGGACGCCCTGCGATAGCGATTAACGGAGACCGGCCTTCGCGTCGGCCGGGTCACACCTGAATGGGGATCAAGGTGGGGCCGGTGCGCCGGGGGGTGTGTTCGCGGTACTGGCGATAGCGTTCGGGCCAGTCCTCGGGCTCGTAGACGGTCACGCGACCCCGGCCTGCTGGGTCGCCATCTTGGCCCTGCTCGCGTTCGTCCC
>WNGE01005594.1_pt1 | contig 14162 bp, 17 predicted proteins | sample 5400651 | NCBI WGS metagenome assembly WNGE01 (sample SAMN13153370, study PRJNA577476) | soil metagenome | isolation source: 60 cm soil or saprolite under grassland replicate 2 | place: USA:California | collected 2016-06-15 | reverse complement strand
ATCAGCCAGCTGACCGTGCTGATCAAGACCCGGCTCCGGCGGATGCAGTACCGGCCAGGCCTCCTGGAGGGCTTCCTGGCCAAGCCCGGCCTCGATCTCACACCCTTCGGTAACCCTCAAAATTGAAGATCGTTAGGACTGCAGTCTATGGACATGGCCTTAGCTGGCCGGGTTCGATATCATGTGAATGTGTTCTGGGAAAAAGCTCCGGATCGCCGGACCTCACGTACTCTGGACTGGCTGAACGATGCATGTGAGGCGAGACTCGATGAAGAGGACCGCGACCATGGTAAGGTCACCTACGCGGCACTAATGTCGCCGACATCGATAGCTTTCACCTTTTCTGCATTCGACTGGAAACGTCCATTCAGACGGGCGAATCGACCCAGGCATTACACTGGCGGGTTCCCCATCTCCTTGCTGGTGACCAAGACGCCGGATACGACCGACGTAGGCGGAACTCCTCTGGAGATAGAACCACATGTGCTGCTTGGCATGAAAAAGGGGCTTGGCAGGCGCGCTGCGGTAAGAAAATGCAAGCGGGCCGATATCGATGCGGTTAAGCTGGAGAAGGACTTCCAGTGCACGCTCCATCTCAGCACAGAAGACACCATATGCGTCGGGTTCGCGACTAAATTCGAGGTCAATGTCCTGGTTGAATGCCTGAAATCGAAATCAAAGGAAGAATCGGAAGCGGCTGCGGCGAAGAGCGACTCTTAAATATCCTACAGGAAGTGTCGTCAATGGGGTGTGAGCGCGCTTAGCAAGTTTGCGTGAGTGTCTGAGCGGCGTTGAGTTCTTTTTGCCAGCATCTGATGTCCTGCTCTCCTGGCACAACGACGGCCCAGGGCCGCGCGCACTCAATCAGCCTCGCACGGAACAGGCCGAGCCCGTTGTTCAGTTCCTGCCGGAGGGCCGGAAGGGAGTCCACGTCCGCTTTCATCAGCAGAAATACCAGCGCCGTGGTGATCGTGTCCCGTTTGGCCGCGTCGTTCACTGGGTCGCAGGCCGGGCGAACCGTATGCAACCACGTGTACAACTCGGCGACTTCCAGCCATCGGGCCACGACGTCGTCGGTGATGCTCGGTTCGGAAGCAAGCGTAGCCGCTTTCTGGCGCAGCGCGGCGGCGTTGTGGATGCCGTGCTCCTCGATGGCCGCACAGTGTTTGGTAAACAGAGGCAGCGCTAGGAAGTCCGCTGGGCAAGGGTCCCCGGTCAGGCTCTTGAACCGCTCAACGATATCGGGCGCAGATCCTAGTGGGCTGGCGTACTTGTCAGCCAGAGCCTCCTTCGTTGCGCAGGGCGCCAGTTTCTTAACTGTCTCCGGGTCGCCGCCAACCGCATTAGCTGAGCAGAGGACCTTTTCTATCTTTTCGATATCATGGAGTTCGGCGAATGACGGGTCGGTACGCGCCACGGTGCGAAAGTCCCGGACGGCCGTCACCATGTCTAGCACATGCAGGGCTTGAGTGTAGAGTTGCGATCGCTGGTTCTCGGCTGAGATGGCAGCGCACCCTGCCAGCGTGCAGGCTTGCTCGTAGCGGGCCAGCAAGGTTATCTTTGCCTGTTTGTGGTCACTGCGGTCCTCGCATTCCTTCCAGCTGTCCTCCATTTGATCGGTGAATCGGCGTTCCCACTCCACCCTGACAGCTTCTGCGTAAATGGTCACCACCCCATCCATGTCATCCCATAGCTCGGGGAAGGCCTTCCGGTTTTCCGGGTCTTGCCAGAAAACAACCAGGTGTCCTGCTTGCTCGGCGGCGACCCTGAGTGCATCACGTACCTCAGCCGCTTCCTTGTATATTGGCTCAGTCGCGTCTTTGTCTATTTTCGGGCTGCTCGAGCACGGCCGATCATCCCGCCGTTCGAACCAGGCGGCTTCGTTGAGCTTCGCGGCGAGCAGGTTGCACCGCAGCCGCAGCCGCAGCGGCCACATCCCCTCCTCGTTAGGCACTATTTCAAGTAGCTTGGAAAGCTTTTCGGCAAACAGCCTGTTCTCGCGCTGATTGCCCGTGTTGCGATAGCAGATGCTGAGAAAGGCAAGCCGGGCAGCAAAGTTCCCGTCGTCTTCGGCGACGGCATTCGCGAGCAGGGCACGTCTGTCATCCGCGCTCAAGCGGCATGCAGAGTCGGTGGCGATCACCTGCATCGCGACGCTGCGCCAGTCCTGCGCACCGGACAGGCCGGCCCTCAGGTGGTAGTAGCGCCTCGCCAGCGTCAGCAGGATGAAGGCAGCAGCCGCCGTGCGCAACTCCACCGTCCAGTCGGGAGCGGTGCCGGGACCCGGCGGACCCGATCCTGCAGACGAGCCAGTGGCCGCCGGGCTTGTGTCGTCGGCGATCGAGGCGGCGCCTGCGTTACTGGCGCTCCTGTCCGGCAGCCACAGTGTGCTTGCCCGGATTACCACGGCGTCGGCAGCGACCCCGTTACGCAGGATCGATACCACAACGCTGCCGTCGGACTGCTCGGCTACGTCAGCGCGCCAGGGTGTCGCGGGCGTGAACAGGGAGACGAACAGGGTCGCAAGCTTGGCCAGAATGCCCTCAGGAATCAGGCTCAGCGCATCCTGGGGCAGCGTACTTACGTCTGTTTGCTGCGTGACCTGAATGCCGGCTGGTTCGTGAGAGGCGAGCGTGTACAGGCGAGCTCGTGGCCGCCGCGTTCGGCATGGACGCCGAGAGCGTCATGATCTACCTTGCCGACCGCATCGATCCCGGCAGGCTGCCCGCCACCATGGGCTGAGCAGAAACCCCTGCCCGGGTAAGCCGGTCCGCCGCTCCCGAACCCGTGCAGTTTCGGCGCTGCCTGGCACAGGTTCACGCGAACATGTGCGCTTTATCGGGGGCCCGGTTGGAGGTGACGACGGTGGCGTTGTGGCGGTGGCGGGCGACGGTCAGCTCGTAGAAGTCGCTGGTGGCGGTCTCGTCCAGTGGCTGGAGCGCGAAATCGTCGATGATGAGCAGGTTCACGGCGGCCAGGCGGCGGTGCTCGGCTTCGGTGCTGTTGTCCAGCCGGGCGGCTTTGAGGCGCTTGAACAGGTGGCCGGCGCGGGCCATGTGCACGGTGAGGCGGCGGCGGACGGCGATGTGGCCCAGCGCGGTGGCCAGGTGGGTCTTGCCGACGCCGACGGTCCCAGTACCAAAGCCCCGTGGGCGGCTTCGGCGAACCGCAGGCTGACCAGCTCGTTCCACAGCTGCTGGTCGTAGCGGACGGCGGCGGTGGCGTCCCAGGTGTCCAGGCGCATGTCGGGGTCGAGGCCGGCGGCGCGGGCGCGGCGGGCGGCCGAGCCGTTCTCGCGGCGGGTGACCTCGTCGGATAGCAGCAGCTCGAGGAAGTCGGCGTGCGGGAGCTTGTTCTGGCGGGCGAGGGTGAGCCGGTCGGGGAGGGTGGCCAGGAGCTGGCCGAGCTTGAGGGTGCGCAGGTGCCGTTTGAGGTCGGGGCTGACCGGGTCGGCCAGGGTCATCGGGTGTCCTTTCATCGCTGCTGTTGCCTGTGCTGGCGGGGCCGGTGCCGTGGCCCGGGGCGGGGGTGCCCGTGCCGTTGCGGGGGCGGCCGTGGTCACCGCGGCGCCCGGCGGCGGGCGGAGCTGCCGGGGTCGCCCGCGGCAGCGAGTTCGTGCCCGCCGCCGGCTTGCGGGTGCTGCCCGTCGTTGCGGGCGGGCGCGGCGGGCCGGCTGGTGAGGATGTCGTGCAGCAGGCCGGTGAGGCGGTGCTGCTCGGCGCGCTCGCGGTCCAGGGCGGCCTGGTCGCGGGCGAGCTGCTCGCGCAGCGCGGTGATGGTGTCGTTCGCGGCGGCCAGCTGCGCGGTTGCCGCGGCGAGGGCAGCGTCGTGCCGCTGCTGGTCGCTCTCGCGGACGCGGGCGGCATCCGCGCGTGCTGCCTCGGCTGCGGCCACGGCGGTATCGCGCTCGGCGCGGGCGGCGGCGACAGCCTCTTCGGCCTCGGCGATCCGGGCTGCGGCTGCCCGGCGTTCGTCGTCTAGCGCGCGGCCGGCGTCCCGGGCGAGTTCTCCGGCGTGCTGACGTGCCCGGGCCTCGGCTTGCATCGCGGTGATGGCCTGGGCGGCGGCGGCGCGGGCCTCGGCGGCGTCCAGCTCGGCGGCGTGCCGGGCGACCGCCTGGCAGGCGGTCTCGGCGCGGGCCTGCTCCAACTGGGCGGCGGCCTGGGCGCGGACCGCCTCCACCTGGGCTTCGGCGGCCTCGAGGTCGCCGGCGGCGGCCAGCTGGCCGCCGAGGGCCGCGAGCTGGTCCAGCGCGGCCGACAGCTGCGCGCCCAGCCTGCTCATCGCGGCGAGCGCGTCGTCGCGGATGGCCGCGGCCCGGCTGATGGCCGCGGTGACCGGCCGGTCGCCGCCCGGCTGCCCGGCCAGTTGCTGGCGGCACCGGAACGCGGTCATCGCGGTGTGCCGGACCAGCACCGCCGTGCCGTCCCCGCGGTCTTCGGGGACCTCCTGCTCGCAGTAGCCGGGCCGGGGACCCGGCGCGGCCGGGTCCTTGCCGCGGGCCGGGCTGGTGCATCCGGGGTACCGGCACGTGGTGGCTGCCGCGCCGCCCGCCCGCGTGGCGGCCCGGGGCGGGGTCGTGATCGTCGTCATCGGGGCTTGGTCCTCTCCTGCGCGTGCCGGGCACGGCGAAACGAAACAGAACGCGATGCAATGCAATGCAATGCAATGGATTTCAGATGAGATGAATCGCGCCGGCGCGATGCCGCTGCCTGCTGTCAGTCCCCAGTTGACCTGTCGGTCCCTCACACGAGGTGTCGGTGCTGGTGTCGGTTTCTCATCTGATGTGTCGGAGGCGGGTTGTCAGCGACCTCGTTATATGACGATCCAGCGGCCAAGCTGCATGAAGACGCTTTGGCAAGGCTCCGTGAGCATCTCGCTCACCCCGGCTGCTCGATCTTGCACGGGTCCATGCAGGCGTCCGGCGTGAGCGGCGCTAGCAGGCTCCGGCCGGCGGCCACGATGAGGGCCCCGTGCCCGATCACAGAGAGCGACCGGTTCCTCGGGACATTGCTGCGGACCAGCTGCCGAGTCTGCGCGGGTACTTACTGGGGTGCATAGGTCGTGGCGGGGCGTCCAGATCGACCAGTTCTGGACCCGGGGGACAAGGGCAACTTACTTCGGCTATGAAATACATATTTCCGAAGTGAATATCTTGACCCGGAAGCACATGTGGTCTAGCCTACCGGCAAGGAGGCAGGCAGCCTCCCTTCCTGGAGGGGAGAACCACATGAGCGCCACACTTGCCATCCGGCACCACGTCCGTGACTACTCCGCCTGGCGGAAGGTCTACGACGAGGTCGAGCCGCTGCGCGCCCAGCACGGCTGTACCGCGCAGCGCGTGCTCCGGCTGCCCGATGACGGCAACGAGCTGTTCGTCACCCACGACTTCCCCACCGACGCGCAGGCGGTCAGCTTCGCCCACGACCCGGGCCTGCGCGAGGCGATGGACCGGGCCGGGGTCGAGGGGGCGCCGCGGATCGAGATCTTCACGGATGTCTGAACCCGGCCACGCACCGAGGCGGAGGAGGAACAGCCGCAGCCGCCCCTCCCCCGCCTCGCTCGGCCCGGTCCGGGTCGACGCCGACTTCGAGGACGAGTACCCCGGCGCCGATCGGACCTGCACCGAGGGCTACGCGTCGTTGTGCCGCACCGGCGAGGCGCTGCTGGGCGAGCTCGACCGGCGCGTGCGGCTGACCTTCGGCATCCCGCAGGCCGCCGCGACGGCTCTGGCCGTCATCGACGGGGCAGGTGAGCCCCTGACCCCGTCACAGGTCAGCGACCGGGTCCTCATCGCCTCGGCCACCATGACAGCAACCCTCGACCTGCTCGAGCACCGCGGCTGGATCCGCCGCATCCCCAACCCCGGCGACCGGCGCAGCACCCTGATCGAGATCACCCCCGACGGCCGCGCCACCGCCGACCAGCTGCTTCCCGGCATCCGCAGCCTGGAGAAGAGCATCCTGTCCGCCCTCAGCTACGAGGAACGCGCGGATCTGCTGGACCTGCTGGCCAAAGTCCTCGCCCGGGCCGCCGAGGTCACCGCCCAGCAGCCCGAACCCCTCACCGGCCAGCGCATCCGCCCCGCCCGGCTCGGCGGCGTCCCGCAACATTCCTAGCCAGCCACAAAAGGGGAACGCCATGACGAACAAGCAACCGGGACCCGATGCGATCATGCAGCTGGGCCTGGCCTTCTGGGGATCCAAGGCGCTGCTGAGCGCGGTCGAACTCGACTTGTTCACCACACTCGCCCGCGGACCCCTCACCGGCGAGACGCTGACAGCCAAGCTGGGGCTGCAGCCGCGCGGCACCACCGACTGGCTCGACGCGCTGGTCTCGCTCGGCATGCTCAAACGTGCCGGCGACCAGTACGCCAACACCCCGGCAACCGACCTGTACCTCGACCGGGCCAAGCCCACCTACCTCGGCGGAATGCTGGAGATGGCCAGCGCCCGGCTCTACCCGTTCTGGGGTTCGCTCACCGAAGGATTGCGCACCGGCCGCCCGCAGAACGAGGCGAAGACCGGCGGAGACTTCTTCGCCGCCCTGTACCAGGACCAGGCCCGGCTCCGGCAGTTCCTGCACGCCATGACCGGGCTCAGCATGGGCGCCGCGGCCGCCCTCGCGGAGAACTTCCCCTGGGACCGCTACCACACCGTCATCGACATCGGCGTCGCCGAAGGCTGCCTGCCCGCCCAGCTCGCGCTGCGCCACCCGCACCTGACCGGCGGCGGATTCGACCTGCCCGCCGCCGGGCCCGCCTTCGAGGACTACGTCGCCGCCCACGGCCTGGTCGGCCGGCTGCGCTTCTACCCCGGCGACTTCTTCACCGACCCGCTGCCCCGCGCCGACGTGCTCGTCATGGGCCACATCCTGCACGACTGGAGCCTGCAGCAGAAGCTCACCCTGCTCCGCAAGGCCCACCGGGCGCTGCCCGACGGCGGGGCGCTCATCGTCTACGACGCCATCATCGACGACGACCGCACCACCAACACCTTCGGACTGCTCATGAGCCTGAACATGCTGATCGAGACCCCCGCAGGCTTCGACTACACCGCCGCCGACTGCCGCTCCTGGATGGCCGGCATCGGCTTCCGCGACACCTACGCCGAACCGCTTCCCGGGCCCGACTCGATGGTCGTGGGCATCAAGTAAGCCATGCAGCCGCAGCCCCGCACCAGCCCAGCCCAACGACTGCGGCGGCCGAAGTCGATTGCCGCAAGCCGCCCGCCCCGGGTAGTCATGTCCCTGTCCCTCCGTGCCCGCCGGCGCCGCGGTGCTCTCGTCGAGGCCCCTTGCCCGTGATGGCCTCGACGAGCGCGGCATCCAGGCTTCCTCAGCCCGGTTGCCTTGGCAGAGTAACGGGTCCAGGCCAGTGTCCAGCCGGGAACGCCTTCGGCGCATGCCTGGCGGCAACCTGCTACCTCCGCCCAGCGGCTATGCAGGCGGTCACCGCACAGAACATCTCTTCTGAGTCAGATAAGGCGGCACAGTCGTCAGCCGCCCAGCTGAACATAAGGCGGGACTGCGCGCGCCCGAGCCCAGGCTCTCAGTGACGTTGCGTGACGAAGCTGGCCGCGTCCGGGCAGTTCCACTGACCGCCGGCCGTCCAGCCCGTTCGTCCTCAATTCGACCGTGGGTTCCGGGCCTATAAGGATCGCTGTCAACGCAGCCACGCAGGAAGGAGAGCGGTGACAAAAGCGTGGCCGTTGATCATGACTTGGTGTCCAGATAAAGGTGCCGTCAACACGGGTGTGCCTGGGACAGCGTCCACCTGGCGTGGCTGGTCCGGCAGAAGGGGGGCCGTGACGGCTGGTCAGGGCGGCGGCGCGGCCCAGGGCCTCACGGTTTCTCATCTGATGTGGCGGAAGCGGGCTTGTTTCTCAGCCGATCTGTCGGAACAGGTGGCGGGCTCTCGCTCGGGCTGGCCAGGATTAGGCCGACACGGGTGGAGGAGGAAGGGGCTGAGTACTGGCGTGACTGCTGATCTGCTGTCTGCCAGCTGGGATCCCGGCTATGCCGACCTGGCGGCAGTGTGGCTTCCCGGCGGGTTCGAGGTGGAATACGCCGAGCCCGGCGGGCGGGAGGTCCGGGCGGGACTGGACAGGCTGCGCAGGGTGGATCTCGGCTCGTGCCTGCCGGTGCGCTCGTTCCCGTCCTACAAGGGGCAGCGGAACTACCCTGGCTGGTTCTGGTCCTCAAAGATGCGGAAGCACGTCGGGTTCGAGTCGTGGGTGGAGCGCGGGCACCTGGTAGCGCTTGACTTCGCCCCCGAGGTCACGGCGATCGTCTCGCAGCCGTTCTGGCTGTGCTGGCGGACGCCGGCCGGGAAGCCTGCCCGGCACGCGCCCGACTTCTTCGCCCGGCTGGCCGATGGCGGGGCGCTGGTGATCGACTCCCGGCCGCGCGACGTGGCCGACGACGAGGACAGGCAGGCGTTCGCCGCCACGCGGCAGGCCTGCGAGATGCTCGGCTGGACCTACGCGGTCTGCGGCGCAATGGATCCCGTGGTGGCCGCCAACCACCGGTGGATCGCCGGCTACCGGCACCCGCGCTGCGGGGATCCCGCGACGGAGGCCAGGCTGCTGGAGGCGTTCGGTCCCGGGCTCCCGCTGATGGAGGGCGCTGAGGCGGCCGGAGATCCCCTCGCCACGTTGCCGGTGCTCTTCCACCTGATGTGGCGGCGGCAGCTGGTAGCGGACCTGTCGCTGGTGCTCAGCCACCGCACCGTAGTCAGGAGGGCGGGCCGTGGCTGAGCGCCCGGGGATCCTGCGGATCGGCGACCGGGTCGTGTTCTCCGGCGCCGAGTACTCCGTGGTCGCCCTGTCGGGCAGCCTGGTGCGGCTCGTGGCGGACTCCGGAGAGACCGCCGTGGTAGCGATGGCCTACCTGGCCGGAGCGCCCGACTTCGCCGTGGTCGGGGCCGGGTCGCGTGCGCGCGTGTCACCGACGGGGCTGCTGGAGGCCCTGCCCGACGGGGTCGCCGGTGCCGCCCGCGAGTGGGAGCGGCACCTGATCGAGGTGGAGACCGGGCTTCCCCCAGGCGCGGAGCCAGGCACGGCCCCGAAGCCGGAGTTCGACCCGGTGGCTCGCACGCTGACCGAGCGGGCGCAGGCCAAGGCCGACGAGCTGAGCGTGTCCCTGCGGACGGTCGAGCGGATGCTGCGCCGCTACCGGAACCAGGGACTGTGGGGCCTGGTCGATACCCGCCACGCGAAGCGGGCCAGGCCAACAGGGAACGTCGACCCGAGGGTGGTGGCAGCCGCCGTCACGGTGATCGACGCGCAGACGCACGCCTCGACCGGCACCAAGTCCCGGGCGGTGCGGCAGATCAGGCAGCTGGTGGAGGACGAGCACGGCCCGGGGACGGTGCCGATGCCGTCGAACGCGACGTTCTACCGGCTCCTGGACGTGCTGTCGGCCGGACGGCACACCTTCGGCTCGGCGGTGACCCGCAGGCAGACGGCCAACCGGCCAGACGGGGCGTTCACCCCGGCCATCGCCGCCAGGCCGGGTGAGCAGGTTCACATGGACGGCACCCCGCTGGACATCATGGCCATCATGGACGACGGGGTGCCCGGCCGGCCTGAGCTCGTTGGGGCGATCGACATCGGGACCCGGACGCTCTGCGCCGCGGTCCTGCGGCCGGTCGGGGCCAAGGCGGTCGATGCCGCGGTGCTGCTGGCCCGGATGATGGTGCCCGAGCCGATGCGGCCCGGCTGGGACCAGGCCCTGGCGATGTCGGCCTCGCGGATCCCCTACAGGCGGCTAGTCACCATCGACCAGCGGATCGAGATGGCGGCCGCCAAGCCGGTGATCATCCCGGACACCGTGGTCATCGACCACGGCAGAGTATTCCTGTCAGAGGTGTTCCTGCGGGCCGCCGGCACCCTCGGCATCTCGGTCCAGCCCGCCCACCAGCAGACCGCAACCGACAAACCTCGGGCTGCATACTGCACCTTTTCGTGACGGTTCGTGCGGAGTTAGCGTTCGGGCTGGTCAGGGGTTCTTGGGGCGGCGGCCGATTTTGGGGCGGTTGGGTGGGTTGTCCGGGTCGGGCGGGTGGTAGAGGAACTCTCCTTTGTCGTTATATCTGGTGCCGGTGACAATTCCGGTTCGGCGCCACGCCTTGATCGTGTTGTTGGCGACGCCGTGGGCGGCGGCGATCTCGGCGAGGGTGAGCATCCCGGTGGCGCGGAGCCGGCTGCGGCGGCTGGGTAGCCGGTAGGCGCGGATGATCTGGTCGAGCATCCGCTGGTGGAATGGCTCGCCGGTGCCGCTGTGCAGGCCGCGCTGGTTGAGGATGGCGGCGGCCTCGCCGCTGGTGTGGTGGTCGAGTAGCTCGTCGATGGCGGCGATGACCTGGGGCGGGGTCCTGCGGGCCTCGGGGCCTGTTTTCGGCATGGGCAGGGTGAGGGTGTGGTTCTGGCCGCCGCGCAGCCGCGCGTGCGCGGTGATGGTGTCGCTGGTCCTGGTCACGGTGACGTCGGTGAGCAGCAGCCGGGCGATGCGCTTGCGCTCGCGCATCGGGGTGGCCGGGTCGTTCCAGATGGCGGGCAGGTCGGTGACCAGCTGGCCGATCCGGGCTTTCTGGGCGTCGGTGAGCTGCCCGGTGTGCTGCTCGCGGGCTTTGTCGTAGGCGGCCTGGGCGTCGTTGAGCTCGCGCAGCGCGGTGTTCCAGCCGGCTTCGAGGGTGCCGGCGACGAGCCGGTTGGCGGGGTCAACGGCCAGGTAGCGGCGGCGGGCCAGGTCCGCGTGGTAGCGGGCGCGCTCGACGTGCGCGGCGCGCAGCGCGTCGGCCTCGGCGGCCCGGTGCTCGAGCTCGGCGGTCACGGTGAGGGCTGCCTCGACGGCGAGCGGGGTGAGGGTGCCGATCAGCAGCTCGCCGGTGGCCTGGTCCAGGCCGGCGCCGGGGACGGCGGCGCAGATCGTGCGGGCGTTTTCGATGCCGTCGCGCTGGCACAGGTAGGTGGGCCAGTCGGTGCCGCGGCGGCGGTGGTAGCGGACAGTCATCCGGGTTCCGCAGCGACCGCAGATGATGATGCCTTGCAGCAGCGCGGCGCCTTCGCGGGGCGGCCCGGCGGAACGGTCCCGGCCGTGGGCGGCGGCGTTGGCGGCCAGCTTGGCGATGTTGGCCTCGTACTGGCCCAGGGTGATGTATCCGGGGTGGGCGCCGGGGATGAAGGAGGTCCACTCCTCGCGGGGCAGCTTGCGGGCGGAGTCCTTCCCGCCGGGCCGGATCTGGTGGGTGGTCCGGCCGTAGGTGAACGCCCCGGCGTAGCGGGGTTGTGCAGCACCCGCAGCACGGCGTGGTGGCGCAGCGGCTGCCAGTCGACCTCACCCTTGCGGGGTCCCTTCTGGTGCCGCCAGGGGAACGACAGCCCGGCCGCGCGGAACGCCTTCACCACGGCGGTCGCCGACCCGGCGGCCTCGAACGTGGTGAACAGGTGCCGCAGCGCGCCCTGGATGGCGGTGTCGGGGTCGAGGATGACGTGCCCGGCGGCGTCGTAGACCAGGCCGACCGGCAGCGGCATGACTAGCTCGCCGCGGCGGGCCTTGGACAGCTGCCCGCCACGCAGCCGGGCCCGGATGAAATGGAGCTCGGCCTCCGAGAGGGCGCCCTTAAGGCCCAGGAGGAGCCTGTCGTTGAAATTCCGCGGGTCGTAGAGGCCGTCTTCGTCGCAGATCAGGGTGCCGGTCAGGCCGCATAGCTCGAGTAGCTGATGCCAGTCGGCGGAGTTGCGGGCCAGCCGGGAGCATTCCAGGCCGAGCACGATCCCGGCCCGGCCCAGCGACACCTCGGCGACCAGCTGCTGGAACCCTTCCCGGTCGGCGGCGCTGGCACCGGACTGGCCCTGGTCGATGTCGATCACGGTGATCTGGCTGGCGTCCCAGCCCAGCGCGATCGCCTTGCCGCGCAGGTCGTACTGGCGGACCGTGGACTCGGTGTTGTGGAGGACCTGCTTGAGGCTGGACTGGCGGACGTACAAAAGCGCCGTTCTGGAGAGGTGGGCGGCGGTCACCTTCGACGCCGCAGTGTCGGCGAGCATGTGTTTCCTCCTTGTCGTCGTGGCTGTGGCGGGGCAGGGACAGGCCTGGCGGGTCAGGGGCCGGTGAGCGCGAGGCCAGCCAGGGCGTGGATGAGCTCGGCGGCCAGCCGGGCCGGCAGCGCGGGCATCGCCGCCGCCTGGGGGCTGGCCGGCGAGAGGGTGGCTGGCCGTGCGGGCAGGGCTGCCGGGGCCACGCTGGCCAGCGCGTGCCGCCAGGCAGTGACGCCCTTGCCGGTCAGCACGCCCAAGCCAAGCGGGAACGCCTCGGCGCGCGCGTGCAGGGCGGCATGGCGCAGTTGCTCGTAGCGGGCATCCAGCCCGCCGCCGGAGGCGGTGACCTGGCCGGCATCCGGGCGGGCGCCCGGTTCAGCAGCCGCGGGGCCAGGTGAGGTGAGCAGGGACAGGGACGAGATGTCCTCCTTCCGCCTCTCGCGGGCGGGCAGGTCAGCGGCTTTTGGAGTGGCGCTCCCGGCGGCGGGCCAGCGCGCGCTCGACCGACCGGGGGTGCGCGCGCACGCCGAAGGCCTGCTCGATCGGGTCGGCCAGCTGCGCCGGGCGCAGCCCGGGGTCGGCGGCCAGCCGGTCCTCGGCCCAGGCGAGGATCTCGTCGGTGAGCTTGTGGGCGCCGCGCGGCCCGGGCCGGGCCGGCACCAGCCCTTCCAGCCCGGAGGCCTCCAGCGCGGCGGCTGCCTGGTAGTACGACGGCCGGGAGTACCCGAACGCCGCGGCCGCCTCGGTGACCGGGGCGCCGCCGGCTTTCACCCGCCGCACCATCTCGTACTTGACCTGCACCAGGTCGCGGGCGTCGAAGAACTCGCTGGACAGGAACTCCGCGTCGCGCACCTGCTCGGGGTGCGGGTTCAGGCAGCGCGCCGCAGCCAGCGCGGCCTCCTTGGGATCGGTTCTGCCCTCTTGCCTGGCCATCCCGCCTCCTGATCACTATTGGTGTCAGGAAGATTTTGCCCGACATGGATGTCAGGCGCACGCACCGGAGTCCGTGTGTCACCAGTTTCCGCAGCAGAATCAGGACGATAACGTTCAGAGCGGCCAGGAAGATCGGCAGGCAAGCAAGCGTACCCGGCATAATTACCTTGACGTTCACGGCATAATCTTCTTTACGGCCCGCTCGCTGCCCGCCCGCCCGCGGATCCGGTCGATCAGATCGGCCACCGCAAGCAGATCGCCAGTCGCGAACGGGCACCGGCCCGCCGCGATCATCACGAACGGATCAGCAGGCGCGGCGTCGGTCCACCCTGTCAGCAGCGAGAACAGCTCCCCGTCGGCATCGCGGAGGTAGACGCGGTCCTCGCCCCAGTTCTGCCGGTGCTCGACGAACTCGAAGTCGCGGCCGGCCAGCGGGTGGAACGGGTGAGTCACCCGCACCAATCGGTACTGATCGCGCGGATCGGGTGTAGTTGACGATGCGGGGCAAGGCGACCATCGAGCGGACCTTCTTGTCCATCAACACGCTGTTCTGCCAGCACGTCGCCGGCTACACCGGCCGGGACGTCACCCGCCGCGGCTCCGGCCCCGACAGCCAGGAGCTGTGGTCGCTCGCGGACTTGCAAGAGCTTCTAGACGAATGGGTCATAGGCTGGCAGTGCCGCCCGCATGACGGCCTCCGCCACCCGTTCACGCCGGACCAGCCCTGCTCCCCGAACGATGCCTACGCCGCCCTGGTCGCCGCCGCCGGCTACGTCCCGGTGGCCCTGACCGGGGAGGACTACATCGAGCTGATGCCAGCCGAATGGCGCACGATCGGGGACGGCGGCATCCAGATCGACTACCGCACCTACAACTGCGGCGAGCTCGGCCCCTACCGGCGCATGGCGTCCGGGGTGGCAGGCAAGGGCACCCGCTGGGAGGTTCACTTCGACCCGTTATCCCAAAGTAGCGATAAAGGATCTCAGGGCTATTCACGTAAGCGGAGCAACTTCGGTAACTGAACGTCATGAGAGCTGGTCATGGTTCAACTCGCCCAAATCGGACCTTCCCAGCACAAGCTTCTGAGCTGGGCACTCCGGTTAAATGAATACCCCAGAAGGATCTTATGCCGACCTGGGCATCATCCCGACCGGGAGCCATCTGCCCTGCTGAGACAGCGATGAGCGC
>WNGE01005592.1_pt1 | contig 14162 bp, 10 predicted proteins | sample 5400651 | NCBI WGS metagenome assembly WNGE01 (sample SAMN13153370, study PRJNA577476) | soil metagenome | isolation source: 60 cm soil or saprolite under grassland replicate 2 | place: USA:California | collected 2016-06-15 | reverse complement strand
GGTCATGGTGCGCGCCATTCGCGAATACTATGAACAGACCGGATATAAAGTCGGCTTCAAACCCGCCGGCGGTATCCGCAGCGCTAAAGAATCGCTCGACTGGTTAATTTTGATGAAAGAAGAGCTGGACAACGAGTGGCTCAACAATACTCTTTTCCGTATTGGCGCCAGTGGCCTGCTCTCCGATATAGAACGGCAGCTTTCGTACTTCGTCACCGGTCACTATGCAGCAGCACATCATAACCCGATGGTCTAGTTGGAGGAGGCGCAGCATGAATGTTATGGATATCTTTAAAACTATGGAGTATGGGCTTGCCCCAGAGGCAGCAACGCCTGCTTTTGAGTGGATCAAAGAGCGACAACCCTTTGGTCTGTTCATCAATAACCAGTGGGTTAAACCTGCCAGTGGTCAGTATCTTGATAGCATCAATCCCTCGACCGGTAAACCGCTGGCACAAATTGCTGCTGCCAATAGTGCCGATGTAGATATCGCCGTAGCTTCGGCCCGCACAGCATTTGAAAGTTGGGGCCAGACGCCAGGACATGTGCGTGCTCGCTATCTCTACGCTATCGCCCGTCACATCCAGAAACACTCGCGCCTCCTGTCCGTGCTGGAATCGCTGGACAATGGCAAATCTATTCGCGAGACCCGCGACCTGGATATCCCGCTCGTTGCCCGCCACTTCTACTATCATGCCGGTTGGGCCCAGCTCATGGCCTCGGAACTACCAGGTTATGAACCTGTCGGCGTTGTAGGACAGATCATCCCCTGGAATTTTCCCCTGCTCATGATGGCCTGGAAGATCGCGCCTGCACTGGCTATGGGCAATACTGTCATACTCAAACCCGCACGTTACACCTCTCTCACCGCGCTCAAATTCGCCGAGATCGTGCAGGAGGTCGGGCTCCCTGCTGGCGTCGTCAACATTCTGACGGGTGAGGCCTCCCAGGTTGGGGAGGCCCTGGTTCGTCATTCCGGTGTAAACAAGATTGCCTTTACCGGTTCCACTGACGTAGGCAGCAGTATTCGCCGTGCCACCGCAGGTTCCGGCAAAAAGCTCTCGCTTGAATTGGGTGGCAAATCGCCCTTCATCGTCTTTGATGATGCCGACCTGGATAGCGTGGTTGAAGGCGTCGTCGATGCCATCTGGTTCAATCAAGGCCAGGTTTGCTGCGCCGGCTCGCGCTTGCTTGTCCAGGAAGATATTGCCGGGCGCCTGATAAACAAGCTGCGCGCACGTATGGAGAAACTGCGCATTGGTGACCCACTGGACAAAGCCGTAGATATGGGAGCCATTGTCTCGCCGGGTCAACTTCAAGAGATCCAGCGGCTCGTATCCCAGGGCGTTGAGGAAGGAGCGGAGATATGGCAGCCCTCCTGGGCCTGTCCCACGGAAGGGTATTTCTTCCCACCCACGCTCTTCACCAACGTCTCTCCGGCGACCACCATTGCCCAGGTCGAAATCTTTGGGCCTGTGCTCGTATCGATGACTTTCCGCACGCCCGCCGAGGCCGTAGCTCTCGCTAATAATACCCGTTATGGATTGGCGGCAAGCGTGTGGAGCGAGAATATTAACCTTGCGCTGGATGTTGCCCCCAAATTAAAGGCCGGAACCGTCTGGATCAACTGCACGAATATGTTTGATGCTTCAAGCGGCTTTGGTGGATACCGCGAAAGCGGCTTTGGTCGCGAAGGCGGTAAAGAAGGACTCTACGAGTATGTGCGACCTGCCTGGGAAAAAGCCGTATCCACGTCGCCTGCTCCTTCTTCCTCATCCAACGGTTCTTCACCATCTGCCGATGGGCACGCCAATGCAACGCAATTTAATGCGACTGATACCACATCTGACGATATTATCGATTCCTCAAACGGTTTTACTCCAACCCTTCCGGCCATCGACCGCACGCCTAAAATGTTCATCAAGGGCAAACAGGTGCGGCCAGATTCCGGCTATAGCCAGGATGTCTACGACCCCCAGCATCGTGTCATTGGACAGGTAGGTGAAGGTAATCGTAAGGATATTCGTAATGCCGTTGAAGCTGCCCACGCCGCCAGTGGCTGGGCTGCCAGCACGACGCATAACCGGGTGCAGATTCTCTATTACATGGCAGAGAATTTAGCGGTACGTGAAGAAGAATTTGCACGACGTATTGTGCAGCAGACCGGGCGTTCATTTGTGGATGCCGCGAACGAGGTACAGACGACCATTTCCCGCCTTTTCAGTTACGCTGCCTGGGCCGACAAATATGAAGGCGTTGTGCATCGACCTCCCTTGCGCGGCGTGGTACTGGCCATGCATGAGCCCATCGGTGTGATCGGTATGGCCTGCCCCGACGAGTATCCCTTGCTCGGCTTTATCTCGCTGGTGGCTCCGGCAATCGCAATGGGCAATACTGTAGTCGTTATCCCATCGCAACAATCCCCCTTGAGTGCCACCGATTGTTACCAGGTCTTTGAAACTTCCGATCTCCCAGCAGGCGTGGTCAATATTGTGACGGGCCAACGCGATACACTGAGCGAGGTTCTGGCCGATCATGACGATGTTGATGCCATGTGGTACTTCGGCTCGGCCGATGGCTCTAAGCGTGTTGAACTGGCCTCGGCCGGTAATATGAAGCGCACCTGGGTTAGCTACGGTCATCCCCGCAACTGGTTGGACAGTGTCCAGGGCGAGGGCGAAGAGTTCCTGCGCGAGTCTACACAGGTGAAAAACATCTGGGTACCATATGGAGAGTAAGAAGATACTTACTCTCTATCATCCACTAATACCCTATCGCCAGCCTGCACTAGCATCTCATCACTTTGGCCTGCAACCGTAGCGTAAAAGCCACGCTTGCCGCCATCAAGAAATTGCAGCGTTTCTTTCAGTTGAGGGGCGGGCAGGGCCATACCATGACTGGCAGCGAACTGGCTGAACTCCACACAGGGGGCAGCAACCTTCAGACGAGTTAAATAGATTAACTCACCCGTCTTTTGCGTTTGAATCGCCAACCGCTTGCCTAGATCGGCTAGCGTGATGATGTCATCGGCCTCTACCAGGATATTCTCGCCTGCACAACCATCCACGAGATGGTTTCCGAACTTGCTGCGCATAGCCTCATAATGACTGGTAAAACCGACTGATACACCATTGACACCTTTGTGGTTACGTGATGCTGGATGTTCCACATGGTGAACATCTATAACCCGCCTGCCATCGGGTGTAACGCCAATAACCCCATCCGGGTATAGAAGCAGGCTCTTAACGGTCAGCAAGGGTGTAGGATCATAATAGCCGTATGGCTGCTGCTTCACCTTCAAGCCAGCTTGTTGTACCTGTAGTAATTTGATACGCCCAATTTCGTGCATGATTACTTTCCTGCTTATCTATGTTTGAGTTATATAAGCATATCACAAAATTGAAAAGGCAGTACTTTCAGGTAGATTTGTTGCCTTGAAACGTGCGATGAAGTATATAAGATGTGTCGTTGGAAGTACATTTTGTAGAACTTGCCCGCTTAAGTTTCACATGCTATACTGCATGAGCATCGGTCGAGCAGTGCCTGGTTATCTGGAAACATGGAGCAATTGTCGATGGAGTCACGAAACCGTCCTCACTCAATAGACTCACAGCCAATTCTAAGAAGACAGGATGATAGCGCACCGGAAGCCTCACAAGCGGCACCTCTACAGCTACTCCCAATTAATGATCTGGCTCGTTGTTGTTGTGAGGAGACCAATAAATTCTTACGACAGAGCGTATCAAATGATCGCTACTGCCTGGAATTGTTTCGTCGTGCTATTGTGAAGCGTGACGATGATGCCTGGTCATGCATCTATCAGCAGTATGCCCCGCTCGTACTCACCTGGGTTACGCAGCATCAGAGCGCGGCCCCAATGTTGGGTCAGGATGGTAGCGCTCCACTCGTCAATGCTGCCTTTGCCAAATTCTCCCAGGCACTAACTCCTGCTAAAATGGAGAACTTTGACTCGCTGGCGGCTATTTTGAAATATCTCAAAATGTGTGTACATAGCGTCGTCGCTGACGAAGTGCGTTCACGGCAGGCACGTCAGTACGAGGAGGCCCTGGAGTTAATAGAGCATGAGCCTGCTACGGATGATCCTGCCGACGATGTTGTCGCAAATATTTCTGCCCAGGGTTTATGGCAGGTCATTCAAGAAGAACTCAATGGTGAGGATGAGCGCGTACTGATCTATCTTGCCTATATTCATGGCATGAAACCTAGTGAGATTAGTAGCCAGAATCGCAGGCTCTTTCCCACTGTTGATGATGTTTATCGTATCAAACGCAATGTGCTGGAGCGGTTACGGCGTAATCGCCGGTTACAAATGATGTTCAAACATCAATATCCATAACTTGCGTGTGTGTAATCTGGACCAATAGATGGAGACTCAACAAGATATGGCTGCTAAAAAAGCAACGAGCCTCGTTTATTGGTGTGAAGAGGATAGAATGAGTAGACCGCAATTCGCTGATGAAACTGGGGAGAGTCATCAGTAAGGTGCAAGAAAATCTACTCTCAATTTTAGACCTGTATCCTATGTTAAGCTAAAGGAAACGCTCATGGAGTGTACAAAACCAGGTGCTATTCGTGATGAAGAGCTGCTCGCCTATCTCGCGGGAGAGAACGTGCGACCATTCGTTGTGCAGCATCTTGCAGAGTGCCAGCACTGTTCGTCTCAAATGGCAGCATATCAACGAGTAGAACTCGCGTTAACCAGCAAACTTTACCGGTGGGATTGCCCGCCCAGCCAGGTGCTCGGTGAATACCAGTTGGGGCTGCTCAGTAAAGAACTTACTGCTGCCGTCAAAAACCACCTGGCTATGTGCGTGCTCTGTGCCACTGAAGTGGCAACACTCACAGAATTTCTTGCACATGACCCTCTGCTTACTGAGCGTGCACCTGTTCCAAGTGTATCTGTTCAAACCTCCTCCCCGCATAATAATCATCGTTCCGGACAGGGAACAAAAGGTGTCTTAGATCGCCTGGGCGATCGGTCAAGAGCTGGTGTCCGGCGTATCGTTGCTACCCTCTTGCCGCCACAACCACGCTTTGCCTACCAGCGTGAAATATCACAGGCAACTTTGTGGCCGCGCCGTTACAGCGCGGAAGATCTGAGCATCTCCATCCAGGTTGAACGAGGGACGAGCCATAGAGATACCTTACAACTCATTGGGTTAGTCACTCGCAAGGGTGAAGCCTTAGGTGTGCTACAGGGTACACCGGTACTTCTTTCAGCGCAAGAAGTAGGGATATCCTTTGCCGGAACCCAGTATATGCAAAGTATTGACGAACTGGGTAACTTTATCTTTTCGTCAATTGCTCCGGCGACGTATACGCTGGAATTGCAGTTCCCTGAGAGCATCGTCGTGATCGATCAACTTCCGCTTGCTCTACAAGATTGACGCCGGGTAACGTGGTAGTTCTATCTTGTAGAACGTACACGGTGTGTCAGAGTAACTCTGTATGTTTCACGGCATGTTATCCATCTCTATGTTTGCACTTTTTGGTACGCCTTTCTTAGGCAGAGAAGAGATCGTACAAGGAGTTGTAGCTCGTTTAGGATGCTCTCACTGTTCGAGGAGCGTTATGGCCTCTCTTCCCTCCTCTCGATTCGTTAATATACTATCTTTCTCCGTGATTTATCAAACCGCGCCGTAAAACCCTCTGCTTTAGCAGTAGGGATTGAAGGCGCGCTCCTTTCTTGGGGCAAGCGTGGAGTGGTTCCCCGCTTGACTTCCTGCCCATTGTGGGCAACAATGTAGGTGTGCATAAAATGTTTCAGTATCGGATCTACCCAACCAAGAAACAGCTTCACAAGCTCAACGAGACCCTGGAAGAGTGCCGTTGGCTGTATAACCACTTGCTCGCCCATCGCAAAGAGGCCTATGAGCAGAGAGGTGCAAGCCTGACGTGCTACGGACACATTGACACATTTCCGATGCTGAAACAGGAAGGTCTTCCCTTGAAACAGGTCCATTCGCAAGTCTTGCAAAACGTCGCCGTGCGCGTTGATCTGGCTTTCAAAGCCTTTTTCCGGCGCATCAGAGAAGGAGCGAACGCGCCTGGGTTTCCTCGGTTTAAGGGCCAAGGCAGATACGATAGTTTCACCTTCCCACAATCTGGCTTCAGCATCACGCATGATGATCGCGTGGCACTTTCCAAGATTGGTTCGGTCAAGATGGTCTATCACCGTCCCATCAAGGGCCACGTCAGAACCTGTACTATCCGCCGTAGCTCTACAGGGAAGTGGTACGTCTCTTTCTCCTGTGAGTGCGAACCTGAACGCTTGCCCGAAGTGCCTACCCAAGTGGGCATAGACGTTGGCTTGAAGTCCTTTGCCACGCTCAGCAATGGAGAAGAGATAGCCAATCCCCGCTTTTTTCGCAAGGAAGAAAAGGCATTGGCGAAAGTCAACCGCAAACATAGTAAGCTTGCCAAAGGCACAGCTGAGAGACGGAAACATCGCAAGGTAGTAGCCAGGGTACATGAGCGGATTACGTTCAGGCGTGACAATTTCACCCATCAACAGAGTAGACAAATCGTCGACCGTTTCGGTACGATTTGCGTAGAAGACTTGCATGTGAACCGTCTGGTTCACAATCATTGTTTGGCAAAGAGCATTGCAGATGCCTCCTGGTCGGAATTTTTCAGGAAACTGTCCGGCAAAGCGGAAGAAGCTGGCAGACAGTTCATCAAAGTTAATCCGGCCTATACATCGCAGGATTGCAGCGGGTGTCACCATCGGCAAAAGGTGCCCTTGAGTGAACGGACCTATCATTGTCCCTGTTGCCTCCTTTCGATAGATCGTGATCTGAATGCTTCGATGAACATTTTGCGTGTGGGATTACACACTCTCGGTACCCAACCCGTAGAAGCCCCTGCGTTTACGCGTGGGGAGTAGTCACGAGGTTTCAGAACGTATAAGTATGTAGAGATATTGAGATGGTGGCAGAGGTCACCACAGCGAAAATCCTGTACGTTGTCTATTCCTGGAAACCATATCCTATGACGCCTCAAGAACTGCTGGCTGCACTTCCTCTCAAAAACGAGAAGGAAGGACGGCTTGTGTTGCAAACACACATTTGTGCATTTGATGACACTGCCATTGCCTTGTTGGTCGAGCTCATCAAACGTGAAGCTGATCGCCAATGGAATAAAGATGCCGAGGTATCTTTCATCCTGGCCGGTTATTTGCTGGCTATCGGTGATCTAGTACACAACAAGGCCTATCATGCCCTGGGTTTGATGGCGCGTGGCGATGCATTGCGCCGCATGGACCGCGATCAGGATGCGCTGCCATTTTTCGATGCTGCTGGCGAAGAGTTTCTCGAGATAAGTGATAAAGTAGGCTGGGCGCGAACGCGTATAGGACGTGTCAGCGCCTGCCTGCAACTCAACCGTACAAGCGAGGCTTTGCGAGATGCTGCCGCGGCTCGTGAAATTTTTATGCGTCATGGTAAGCTCCTACGGGCTGGCCAGATTGATGTCAATGCCGCCATTGTCAATTACGAATTAGGTCAGTACGACCAGGCGCTGCACCTCTTCGACCGGGCTATTGAAACTTACCTGTTGCAGGGTGAGGGCGTTGAGTTGAATATTGCCCGGGCACGTGGCAACAAGGCCATTACCCTGGCGGCTCAGGGAAAATTTCGTGAGGCCGTGGCGCTTCACGAACAGGCCCGTGCTACGTTTGCTGCCTACGGGGGACAAGAGGTTGCTGTAGCGCGTGAGGAACTGAACATTGCCCAGATTTACGCTTCACAGGGCCATTTTAGCCAGGCCTTGTTACTTTTTGATCGCAGCCGCGCTATCTTTCAGCAGCACAGCATGCACTTCCAGGCTGCGGAAGTTGCCCAACAAATATGTCGCTGCCTGGTGCGCCTGAATCGTGTTCGGGAGGCCTATGAACTGGCAAGTGAGACGGTAGCTTACTTCCGCACGTATCAGGGACATCGCTACAATCTAGCCAATTCGCTTATGTACCAGGCGGAGGCTGCCACGCTTGAAGGAAACTATCACGATGCTGATGAGATGCTGCAAGAGGCCAGGAATATCCTGGAAGAAGGAGGCTTCATGGCTCTGGCATCTATCGTGCGACTGCAACAGGCTGAACTCTACTTTGCCGGTGGCCAGTTAGATGACAGCCTGCGCGAGGCCCAACATGTCGCCGATGCTTTTGCGGAACAGGAAGCTCTTCCACAGCTAGCGCGAACAGCACTCCTCCAGGCTCGCATTGCCGCCGGCAAGCAAGATATTGCGACGGCACAGTATCTTTGTGACCAGGCGCTGGACATCGCTCAGGGACAGGGACTGCTCGACCTCAAATATCGCTGCGACTATCTCCTGGGGCAAGTGGCGGAGCAGCAGGCAGACCTGGAAGCGGCGGCACGTTATTATGACCGCGCTGTCCAGGGCATCGACGAGGTACAGAGTCGCCTGGTAATGGATGAACGTACCAGCTTCCTTGAAGATAAAGGCAATATCTACCAGCGTGCCATCACTCTTGCCTTGAAGCAAGGAAATAAAGACCAGGCGCTTATCTACGTTGAAAAAGCCAAGTCACGTGTCATCGGAGACTACCTGCGCAACAATATAGATATTCGTCTCCGTGCTGGAGATAAGGCAGGAGAGGCCATCCTCGAGGACCTATCCAGGCTGCGTGAAGAGCAGGCCTGGTTTAGTTCGATTGTCTATGAAGCTGAAAATGAGGCGAACCTCAGTGATACCGCCATTATGCGCATCCGGGCGATAGGACCTAAGAATGCACGCAGAGAGATGCAGTTACGCGAGCGTCGTATTGAACACTTGCTGGAGCAGATGCAACTGCGTTTAGCTGGTGACCTGGTATCTCGCCAGCGGTCGAGCTGGACGAATAGCATTGTGACAAACCTCTGGCCAAAGCTCGAGCGTGACACCCTGATGTTGGAATACTATATTGCTGAGCAAGACCTCTACATTTTTCAGATTACCCGCAGCGGTGTCGATGTACACATTGTTCAGGACGCAGTTCCCAGGCTCGAGCGTCTTTACTCGCTCTGGCACGTCAATCTTGATCTGGCAGCGCAGGCCTCCGGCGCCGAGGATCAAGCGCAGTCCTTTGCGGGTTTGCAGGAGAACAGCCTGGGCCTACTACAAAAACTCTATGACCTCTTGCTCAGTCCTGTATCTCATCTAATCAGCAGGAGTAAGCACCTGATAGTCATACCTTATGGTATGCTGCACTACCTCCCTTTTCACTGTCTCTTTGATGGTATGCAGTTTGTCGTAGAGCACCTGGATGTATCGTACCTGCCAGCAGCGGCGCTGTGGGATATTTGTTGCCAGCGTGGCCAACGCATCGCAGCAAGAAGGGCTGCTCTGAGCGACTCGCTTGTGTTAGGACTTTCTGATGGTGGCCGCTTAGCATTTGCCGTGCACGAGGCAGAGGTGGTTGCCCAAAAATTGGGAACGCGGCCAATGTTAGACGCTGCCGCCACTACTGCCCTTTTGCGGCAGTATGGTGCGCGTAGTCCTGTTGTGCATATTGCTGCCCATGGTCTCTTCCGCCTCGACGCCCCCAATTTCTCGCACATCAGGCTGGCTGACCGTCAACTAAGCGCCATTGAGGTCTTCAACCTTGACCTCTCAGGGTGTTCTCTGGTCACGTTAAGTGCCTGTGAGACTGGACGGGCTGTTGTCGGAGGTGTAGATGAAGTCATTGGCCTTGGTCGTGGTTTCCTCTATGCCGGTGCTGCTTCACTGCTGCCAACCCTCTGGAAAGTGGATGATGCCAGCAGCGCCGAACTCATGGAAATGTTTTATCAAGCGCTCCTGGGTGAGTATGGCAAAGCCACGGCCCTGGCAGGTGCCCAACGCGCCTTTCTTGCTCGTGCTCGTGCCTCCGGGCATCTCTACCGGGTCCACCCCTACTTCTGGGCTGCCTTCCACTTAATAGGTGACCCTGGGTCACTACTGTAAGTAAGGGCTTGTTGAAGATGGGAGTGGCCACGTTTGCTCAATAGGTTCTGAAATTACAATGGGCGTGTTTCAAGGATGGCGCGGGCATGAGGGACCGTCCTACCATGACGCTCTTGTCCCCCCGCGTTCACAGTAGAAACGATCCCTTATGATCGTCCCATCCCTGAAACACGCCCATTGGTGGGCGGTCGGTTGTTATAGATCTAGTATAGGACGGATGTAAGCCCTTAGCATCTGTCAGACGGCTAGTTTGGTATAGGCCAGGTGGCCTATTTTTTGTGCACTGAGGAAGGAGAGCGAGCGGCTGTACTACTTTCCGGTAGTACCGAGTAGGCCCAGTTCGATAGCCCGGACAGCGGCCTGGGTCCGGTCGGAGACACGGAGCTTGGCGAGGATGTGCTCGACATGGATTTTGACCGTACCCACACTGATAGTCAGCTGTTGGGCGATCTCGGGGTTGGTCTTCCCCTGTGCGAGCAGGCGCAGCACCTCGTATTCACGTTCGGAGAGTTGCTTCGGGAGCAGTTCCTCTCGAGAGGACGTATCACTGTCCAGGTCTCCAAGCAAGCGGACCACGACTTCACTGTTCAAGAGCGATTCTCTCCGCAGGACGCGCCGAACGGAGGTAATCAGTTCGGGTTGCGTTATGTCTTTGAGCACAAAACCGGCGGCACCTGCCTTGAGCGCCTCGATCAGGTACTCAGATTTTTCGTACACTGTGATGAGAATCACGCTGGTTGCCGGGCACTCCTCCTTTATGCTGCGGCACGTGGCCAGGCCATCCATCTCTGGCATGCGTACATCGATCAAGGCGAGATCCGGCTGCAAGCGGCGGCAGAGCGCCAGCACCTCGCGACCATTTGCCGCCTCGCCTACCACCTCCAGTCCTCGCTGACCGGTGAGCATGGCACACAGACCTGCCCTGATAAGCTCATGGTCATCAGCGATCACCAGCCGTGCTGGTCCAGACTTTCGCCGAAGCCGCCCATTATTGCTCATGGAACATACTCCTCTCATCGGATGGCAGCAGCGGCACCTCGGCTACTACCAGCGTACCAGCGCCGGGTTGGCTGGAAACCGTAAGATGCCCACCAACCAGCTCGACTCGCTCATGCATTTCGCGCAGCCCAATGTGTTCACTAAGACTTGGCTCGTGGAGTACTGCAAGTGGCTCGAAGCCACAGCCACAATCCTCCACCTCCAGGTGGATCCTCGGTCCCTGGCGCTTGAGCGCCAGGCGTGCTGTGGTCGTGCCTGCGTGCTTACGCACATTGGTGAGCGCCTCCTGCGCAACCCAGAAGAGAGCCGTTTCGATCGTTGGCGGCAGGCGCTCTGACCCGAGCATCTCATCGTAGGTGATCGTCCAGCCGTCGCCACGTTGCGCCTCAGCTTGCAGGCGCAGCGCCGTTGCCAATCCGAAGTCGTCCAGGGCTGTTGGCCGTAGACCAGCAATAAGCCGTCGCGCTTCTTTGACCGAGAGTTGGGCCAGCTCGAGCGCTCGGCCAAGCTCCTGGCGAGCCTGTGGAGAACGTGGACGATAATGGCTGGCAAAGGCTTGTAAGTGCTGGTGAACGCTAGCCGCTACCTGGGCCAGCCCATCGTGCAGGTCATAAGCCATGTGGTGCCGTTCCTCTTCGAGCAGTTTGGCTCGTTTCCGCTCAATGATGTTCTCAAGCATGACCAGGCCATACATGGCCTGCCCATCCTGATTACGCAGCACCGTCACTGTGAGATCGGCCCACAGCGTTTCGTGGTTCTTCTTCAGGTAGCGTTTCTCCACTTTATAGCTGCCAAACTCGCCTTTGAGCGCCTGCATAGCAAGAAACCTGCCCTTTTCAATATCGTCATGATGCGTAATAGACGAGAAACTGCGTCCGGCCAGTTCTTGCTCGCAATAGCCCAACATCTCACAGAAAGCTTTATTCACTTGCAGTAACGTACCCTCCAGGCTCACGACGGCCATGCCAATCGGGGCATCCTCAAAAACGTTGCGGAAGCGCTCCTCGCTTTCTCGCAGCGCCCTTTCTGTTTGCTTGTGCTCGGTGATCTCATTCAAAACAACCAGGTGGCCAGTCACGGTGAGATGACCATTGCGGCGGTACAGGGGCGAGATGTGCAGGTCGAAGCAGCGCTGCGTCTCACCTTCACCCAGGACGACCTCCGCATACGTCTGGGTCGCCTTGCGGTAGTGTGCAACCAGTTCGGGCCATCCAGAGAAGACCTGGGTGAACGGTTGGCCGACCGCCTGCGAAGCTGTGTGGCTGGCGAGGCGTTGAGCCGCCCGGTTGAGGTCCACGATCCGCTTCTGCTCGTCCACGACAATCACGGCATCACTCATGCTTTCGATCACTTGCTCGCGTGCCACCGGGACAATGTCTAACAGCCGGTAGCGCCAGAGGCTCCAGCCAAAGGCCAGGCCGGTGATCGTAAAAGTAAAAGGGGTAAGATCCAGGTGGTCAGGAAATGGACTCAGGTTAGAGATGATTAATATGTTTCCTACCCACGGTGTTATCACAGCAATGAGCAAAGCGCCGGCTTGCCAGCGATACAGATGTGCCGACCGAAAAAGTGTCTGGATGAGCGCACAGATCAGTAAGGTGCCGAAAAGAAGCAACAGGTAGGAATAGGCGATATTGACCCAGTACCCCACACGGTAATCCACGATCAGCGCCGAGAAGGGAACACTCGGATCCAACCGGATGTTGTCCTGGATCAGACGGTGAAACTGATTGGTCCAAACCAGCAGCAGCGTGACGAGAGGTTCAACGAACAAGATGGTCACAATGGGGCGGGACAACCATCTTGCTCGACCAGTATATTGGAGCGCAAAGACCAGCCACATCGTAGGTGCACTGAGGGAACCCAGCCACCCAATGTTGTCCCAAAAGAGGGTGCTCGGCAAATCAGGGCTGACCAGTTCCAACGCATACGCCAGCGCCCATTCAGCCACGGCCAGCATGAGCAAGCAAAATGCTGTTGCACCAGGCGCAGGGCGGCGATGCCATGCTATGTATGCCAGCCAGGTACATATTACGGCCGAGGCGGCCACAGGTAATACATAAGGAGTGAAATGCCAGTGCATCGGTCTCCTTCTTTCAGACAGACCTCTTCTCCACTAACAAATATACGTTACCTTAGCCATATTTTCAATATGATGGGGAGCATAAATTGTTAATAGCCGTGCTAAGAATCGATCTCTAAGTAAATTCTAATGGTTATGTTTATGAGAATATTGTAGAGTATAAATCAAAGAGCACTTAGAGCAGGGGAGCTATGCTATAATAAGGGTGACGTAACATGAAAATCTCTCTCATGAGATTCGTATTGTTCTATTGTAAAGACCTACAAGAGGAAATGGAAATATATATGCAGAAGAAAAAGACCTTCAGCGCAATGGAAATTGCACTGCTTGCCGTACTGACCGGCTCATTGATTATCTCATTCATACAGGCACGCCTTGAAGAGGGGCGACGTAAGTAAAGAGCAGTTTTTTGACACAAAAGTTATGTACATCCCCAAGTGATCGACGCCTATCTCAAAGGGTCCCTGCTTACCAGGTTGAGCCAAAATCAGGATGAAAAGAGAGAACAGGACACAAAGGGATGGTACCCTGAGGAAGCTCGTGTCCTGGAATTCCTTAAAGAGAGCATGGCTGAAGAAATTCAATGACATCTCCATCCTAAGGAGAAGCACATGGTAAAACAAGCATATGATTATGACCTGTTAGTCATTGGAGCAGGGGCAGCAGGAAGTATCGCTGCCTCGACCGCTGCTCAGAACGGTATCCGTGTAGCCCTGGTAGAACGTGACAAAATTGGCGGTACCTGCCTCAATTATGGCTGTGACCCGACCAAGACCATGATTCACGTCGCCGGTCTTCTCTACCATGCTCGTCATGCCGACCGGTTCGGTCTGCGTTTTTCGGAGGCAAAAGTCGATTGGACCGCAGTCCTGTCATGGGTGCATCAAGTGCAACTGCGTATCCGTGGTGGAACATCTGAGGAAGCTGCTGTCCAGCTATCTCATAAGGGCATCCACGTATTGCCGGGTGAAGCCACCTTTGTTTCGCCCCATGAGCTTACCATCGTGGGGAAAACAATCTCTGCAGACCGCATCATAGTTGCCCCAGGAAGCCAGGAAGTTTTACCTCCCATTGAGGGATTGAACGAAGCCGGCTTTATCACCAATGTAGAGGCGGT
>WNGE01013533.1_pt1 | contig 14163 bp, 11 predicted proteins | sample 5400651 | NCBI WGS metagenome assembly WNGE01 (sample SAMN13153370, study PRJNA577476) | soil metagenome | isolation source: 60 cm soil or saprolite under grassland replicate 2 | place: USA:California | collected 2016-06-15 | reverse complement strand
CCGACATCTTGCCCCCGATTTTGCAAAATGGCGGTCGCCCTGCTTTCATGATTCGTGCGGTGTTAGCTGCCACTTTGTCGAGCGTCTACGGGATTTACAGCGGGTTCGAGCTCTGCGAAAACGCCGCTCTGCCCGGGCGCGAAGAATATCTCGATTCGGAGAAGTATCAGTTTAAGGAGCGCGACTGGGACGCGCCTGGTAATATCAAAGAGTTTATCGCGCACTTGAACACGATCCGGCGCCAGAATCGGGCGCTGCAATTCTACGATAATCTGCGTTTCTACAACGCGGACAACGGCGCGATCCTGTTTTATGGCAAAACGACACCCGCGCGAGAGAACATCATTTTCGTGGTGGTAAATCTCGACCCCTTTCGCCGACAAAACTCGATGATCGAAGTGCCGATCGAATTATTCGGCCAGAACGAAGGCGAGCCGTACCAAGTGCACGATTTGCTCGATGATTCCCGTTATACCTGGTACGGGCGGCGTAATTACGTGGAGCTCGACCCAATAATCCGCCCTGCCCACATTTTCCGTTTGCGCCGTTTTGACGGAGCTTTGGTTGCGCGGTAGCGCCCGTCGTTTATCGTAGCGGCTGTCTGGGCATGAAAAAATTCTTTTGGCTGTTTCTCGCGCCGGCCAGCGCCTCGTCACTGCTAGCACAAACTCCCGCACCGCTCGCTCCCGAGCTGCCGCGCACAACCACCACCATGTTACGCGCGATGTCCCAGGCGGGACCGGTGATGGTGGTGCTCCTGATCTTGTCGATCATCTCGGTCATGCTCGTCATCGTTTACTTCCTGAGCATTCGGCGCGGCGCGGTTGTCTCGCATGGATTTATGGCCACCGCCGATGCGCTGCTGCGGAAGCGCGATTATCTCGGCCTGCTCGCCGTTTCCAATCGCCACGGCGAAGCCATCGCCCGTGTGGTCCAACAAGTTCTCGATTTCACCACCAAAAATCCGAACGCCGATTTCGAGCAAATCCGTGAAATTGCCCAGACCGAAGGGACTCGGGTCGCTTCCAATTTGAATAACCGCGTTACTTATCTCGCCGATATTGGAATGATTGCGCCGCTCCTCGGTCTGCTTGGAACTGTGATCGGAATTATTCGCTCCTTCGGTGCACTCGGCGCAGATGTTGGCAGTCAGCGTTACATGCAGCTTTCGCATGGCATCAGTGAAGCGCTTTTTAATACCGCGGCCGGATTGGCCATTGGTATTCCAGCGATGATTTTTTACGCCTTCTTCCGGGGGCGCTCACAACGTTTGATTTCGGAATTGGAATCCGCCGTTACCCACATCCTCGCTCTCCTCTCCTTGCAATTTGCTCGTGGCTCCGAGCGCACACCCGCGCTGCTCGAGTCGGAGTTTTAATTGCTCTCGGCCCAATGAATTTGCGTAGCCGCGCCCCGTTGCAGCACCCGGGAATCCAGCTCGCCCCATTGGTCGATGTCTTAATGCTGCTGCTGATTTTCTTTTTGCTGACCTGGAGCGCCGCGCGCAACGAAAACGAGCTCGATGTCAAAGTCCCGAAAGCGTCGGCCGCAAAGGAGAAACTGGCGCCGCCGGGCGATGTGGTCGTGAATGTGAAGACCGATGGAAGCGTGATCGTCAATCGGCGAACGATGACGGGCTCGGAGTTGGGTGATCTGTTGCAGAACCTGGTGAAATTGTATCCGGAACAGGCAGTGGTGATTCGCGGTGATGAAGGCGGCGCTTACAAGAATGTGGTTAACGTGCTCAACATTTGCAGCGAAGCTGGAATTACCAACGTCGCATTTGCGACCGCAAAATGAAATCATCCCGGCGCAATGCCGGTTTGCTTTTGGCAGGACTGCTGTGGGTGAGCGGCGTTACCCTGGCGCAGGAAGTTCGTCGCGCCGTGCCTTTAAACGAACCGCCGGTTCCGCGTGCCCTGCCGGTCGATGAAGCGACCCCGCCGCCCGAAGAAAAACCATCGACGCCGGAACAACCGACTGACAAACGTCAGCTTGAGTACGCCAACGCGCTCTTCGCCCGCAAGATGTACGACCTGGCAATTCCTGAGTACGAAAAATATTTGAGTGATTACGGGAGCGGCTCCGGCCGGGCCAATGCCTATTTTGGATTAGGCGAAAGCTATCGCTTACTCGGGAAGAACGGTTCCGCTCGGACCAACTTCCAAAAGCTTCTCGATGAATTTGGAGACAGCGAATTTGCCGGTCCCGCAGCTTACGCCCTCGCCGTCCTTGCCTTCTCGCAAAAGGATTTCACTGCCGCGCAACCGCTCTTCCACAAAGCAGCCGCAAAATCGAAGGACGCCTCGGTCGCGTTGTCGGCCAAATATTTCGAAGCGCGATGCCTGGAAAGTAGCAAACGAGCGGATGACGCTCTCATGCTTTACCTCCAGGTGGCTGAGGCGAAAAGTCAGTATCGCGAAGATGCGCGCACTACCGCGGGCGCGATGTTACTCGCGCGTGGCCGCCGGACCGATGCCCTCAAGCAATATGAAGCGCTCGCGAGCGAGGCAGAAAAGCCGGCAGCGAAAACCGAAGCAGCCGTTCGCGCAGGCTTGATCGCGCTCGATCTTGCCGTCGCCGATCGCGCCAAGATAGACAATGCGATGGCGGAAAAAGCGCGTGTTCTCCTGCAAAAAGGACGCGCCGCTTCCGATTCCGGGCGATGGAAGGGCGTCGCGCAAGCCGGCCTGCTTCGTCTCGAATATCAAACCGGACAATTCGCCCAGGTGATTTTCGATTACAAAAAATCGGCCGACCAATTACCGGAGGAAGCGAAACCGGAAGCGATGCTTCTTGTCGGGAACGCGCAACGACAACTTGGCCACACCCAGGAAGCAGAGGGAATTTATCGCGAGATCATCGAAAAATTTCCCAACCGGGAAGAAGCGAAGGACGCGCGCTATCAACGTCTGATCAATATTTACAATTCCGACCCAAACGCGGTCATCGCGGAAGTCGATGAATTTCTCAAAACCAATCCCACGAGCGAGCGGGCCGACCAGGCGAAATTGTTAAAGGCAGAAGCGCTCTACAAGCAACAGAAGTTCGCGGAGGCGGCGCCATTTTACGAGGAGCTGCGCGCGTCGCAATTAGCGCCGAAGCTGCGGGCGGAAGCAGCTTACAAACAAGGCTGGTGCGCCGTGCAAATAAAGGATGGGGCACGCGCGATCGAAGCGTTTAGCTACTTCATCAAGACATTCCCGGATAATCCGCAGGCTCCCATCGCACTGACTCAGCGGGCACTCGCCTACCAGCAAATTAATAACATGGATGTGGCCATCGCCGATCTAAACTTTCTCATCTCGAATTATCCGGCGGCCAAGGAACGCGAAGCCGCCATTCAGCAAAAGGCGTTGCTGCTGGGCGAGCTCAATCGCGAGCCGGAAATGGCGCAAACCTTCCAGCAACTACTCAAGGAATATCCAAAAAGTAGCGCTGTCGCGCAGGCCAACTATTACATCGGCAAGGCCGGGTTTGACGGCAAAGAATATAAACGTGCCCTCACTTTCCTCGATGCCGCGCGACGATTAAATCGGGAGCAATACTATAACCCCGCTACTCTTCGAATCATTTTAGCCCACTACTATTTGCGCGATCGTAAGGCCGCCACCAGCGAGGTTGATGCATTTCTCGCCTCCACTGCCAACGCCAGCGCGCCTCCTGAAGTGCTGGAATGGCTCGGCATCGAATATTATAACGACAAGAATTATTTGTTGGCGGAAAAGTATCTTGATGTTCTTGGGCGCATAGAAAATCCGTCCGGGGTCAAGCCGGATTTCTGGTTTTACCTCGGCGATGTTGCCGGCAAGCTGAAGCATTACGACGAAGCGGAAAACGCTTACTCACGTTATTTGCAAAGCTCGACCGACGCAGCCGGGAAGGCGAAAGCGTTGCTCGCGCTCGGCGTCACCAAAATTGCCGCGCATAAACCGGACGATGCCGAAAAAATTGCGGCTGAGATCATGACCTTGCAGCCCGAAGGCAAGGTCAATGCGGAAGCGCGCTTGTTAGCGGGTGATGTTCAGTTCGAGCGCCAGCGCTTTGAAGACGCGGGCAAAGCTTATGCCGGTGTCGCCTTGCTCTATGACGACCCTGCCATCACGCCACGCGCGCTCAATAAGGCGGCGGATGCCTATCGTCGCGCCGGCAAAACGGAAGAGGCAGATCGTGTCGCCAAACAGTTGCGCGACCGCTACCCGAACTACGCCGGCGGCTAATCGGCCTAGCCGCCGCACTTACACTTAACCCTTCACTTACACTGCGCTGCTGAGCTCGTTCCAAAAGCGCCAGAGGGCTGGCGCACTCCAAGATGCTTCGCGAATTGAAAGCGGCCTCGAACCTGCACCAGTTTTTGGAGTGCGGCAGACTTCTGCCGCTTTCTCATTCTAGCGGTCGTACGATAGTTGCTACACTGGACGCCTAACGGGTGCGGGGTTGAGAGAACGGCTCGAACGATGCTTGGAGCGCGCGACAGACTACGTGGTGATTCTTGCGAACATCGCCTTAATCTGGCTTGTTTGCTGGCCCTTTAGCTTTCAATTTCAGGATCGACGAAAGTGGGGATTTAGTCTGTTTAAGCTCGTCAGCGTTGTATGTGTTGTCACATTTGACCTACTGATTGGATACGCCTTAGGAAAAGCGTATTAGCGAAATCATGGTAGCGTGACGAGGCGGTTTCAAAAGCGCCAGCAGGGCTGTCGCACTCCAAAAACGCTTCGCGAATTGAAAGCGCGGTCGAAGATGCGTCAGCTTTTGGAGTGCGGTCCCGCGGGACCGCTTTTTTATCCACGCCTGTTAGTCAAAGCGTCGCTTCCACGCCCAGCGTCTCGATTGGAAGCGGCGCGAGAAATTCTTTTGCTTCTTTAATCTCAAGCACGGGTTCCGCCAGATGCGCGGCGAGAAAGCTTGCGTCTGGGTTTTCCGCAATCCCAGCCCCGGCTACCAGATCGCAGCGCGCCAGTAAATCGATCACGCTTTGCAGTTTCTCGGTCAGACGAGCCGGTTGCATGAATTGGACGGTGCAGACGCCGGGAGCGGTCGCTTCCACGAACGGCGAAAGCATGAAGGCGTGATGCAGCAAAATGTCGCTGAGTTGTTGCTCGCAATCGCGCGCACGCGCTTTGATGACCAAGTGAAGGCAACGGGCCAAGGCCTGGCTGGGGGTCATCCCGGCGCGAACCCCTTCATTTTCCGCCGCTTCATTTAATTGCAGGATCACCGCTTTTATCGCGGTGGCATCGAGGACAGCGAGCGGTTGCTTCCGTAATTTCGGCTGATGGCGTGCGATCGCTTGCAGATAAAAATTCGGCAGCAAAATGGTGGCGAACATTTTATCCCAACGCTGAGGCGATTGTTTTTGCCCGCCGGACTTTGAAATGCAACTGCGCGCTCGGATTGTCCCGGGATAAATCAGGAAGCGTCCATCGGTTCTCCAGCACGATTTTAGTGCGCGCGCTCGCCACCATGTTGTGGCGGCTCATTACCACAAACGCGGTCGGCGCTGGCTCGACCAATCGTTGCAAGCGATACCAGCTCGTCGCTGGAATGCGGCGCAATTCGTCCGCCGGATTCAAAACGAGATCGAGGATGACGAGTGGAAAATTTCCGTCGCGCAAAAGAAAATCGGCCGCCTTGATCGTTTCGGTTGCTTTCTCGCAACGGACCCAAAGCAAATGTTGCAGCGTACCGGCGTCGACAGATTGGACATCGAACGAATCGCGACCATCGATGAGCGCGAGAAAAAAGCGATCGCGTTGTGCGATTTGCAGCAAGCTGTGAATGAGCAAGGCTGAGCCGGCGCTTGAATTTGGGCTGATGATTTCGGTGATTGCACCTTTACGGAGACCGCCATCGGTCGCTCGATCAAAAAGGGGAATACTGATTTGTCCGCCAGTAAGAGTGGGCGGATGCTGAAAGCGTTCCGCCAAAAGATTGCGGAGATCGATAATCTGCCGGCTCGCCGCCATTCCCAAGAATGGCATAATAGGAGAATATGTTCAAGTGAACATTACACGTTGTTTGACCTTCCGGGGAGCGCAGGCTGCCAGCCTGCCGCGGCCGGCAGCTTGCTGGACGTCTTTCAAGGACAATCGCTGTTCAAAGATATTTTCGGCAGGCTGTCGAAAATTGCAGCCTGGCGCCTGCGCTCCCCAGAACGCCGGTTATCCGTGTCATCCGTGTAATCCGCGGTTTAACGCCGTTTCGTTCCGCCATTAGGCTGCCGTCGAATCAGCGACACCATCACGCCTTGAATCCGCAAATCATGGGCCGGGCGCTGGTCGGGATAGCGTGGGTTTTCCGCTCGCAAATAAGGCCGCCCGTGTTCGATGACAAAACGTTTCAACGTCGTCTCGCCATCGATCAGGGCCGCCACAATATCACCGTTTCGTGCTTCCTTGCGATCGTCCAGAATCACGATGTCGCCGTCGAGAATGTGGGCGTTCACCATCGAATCGCCCCGCACTTTCAGTGCAAACATTCGCGCGTTCTTCGATGCATTAGCTGAGCGGCTATCGAGCGAAACGTGGCCAAGCACGGTTTGCTCGGTCAACGTTGCCATGCCGGCCGGGATTTGTCCGTAAATCGGTATATCGGTGATCCGGACTTTTTGCACCGGGGTGACAAGAGCGCGCGCTTTGCGGGCGTGACGATCGAGAAATCCTTTGCGTGCGAGGGTAGAAATGTATTGCATGACCGAAGTTTGGCTGGCGAAGCCAAAATGATTTTGGATTTCACGCGTGCTCGGGGTGATGCCTTTCTCGCGTTGTTCGCTCTGAATAAAATCGAGTACGCTTCGTTGGCGATCGGTCAGCATCTCAACGAATGATGCAACGCATTGGGTCGAGCGCAAGTTCAAATGAACATTAATGTCGGTCTTGTAGGGCAAGCGTTCCCGCTTGCCGCGGCGGGAGGAATGCCCGCCCTACAAGGTGGCGGTGAATCGAGAATGGAGGAGGTTTGGAGGGCGGAACTCCCGCGACGCCGGGCTCGCGGAGCTCGCCCCTCCAGGTGCCTTTTTTCGTTATCCGGGTCATCCGCGTAATCCGCGGTCGTAGAATGTTTCGCCGATAACTGGGTTACGCGGCGAAGCTTTCGCCGCAGGAGCAATGCGCGACCGCATTCGGGTTGGTAACTTTAAAACCGCCTTTTTGCAGGTCGTCGCTGAAATCGAGGACTGACCCGCTGACGAAGAGCGCGCTCTTGGGATCGACCACGATCCGAACACTAGATGACTGAACCAGAATGTCGCGCGGGGCCGGGCCTTCAACGAGATCCATTTTGTATTGCAGACCAGAACAACCGCCGCCGATTACGGCCAAGCGTAAAGCGCCTTGTGGTCGGCCTTGTTTTTCAAGGAGCGAGCTCAGGTGACGAGCAGCATTTTCCGTTACCCTGATCAGCTTCTCGTTACCGATCTTAATCCCGTTAGCTGGAGGGTGATTGTCGTTCACAGATTATGCGGTGGCAGGCAGGAATGCCTGCCTTACAAAGTCGCTCATTGTTGCGGTTGTTGCCAAGTGCTCTTCAGCGATTCGTTCAACATCGGCCAGAGTTGCGACATGCTGGAATTTTTCCCGGAGTGCTTTCGCTCCCGGAAAATTTTTCGAATATGCCATGAGTCGAGCGCGCATCGACCGGATGGCTTGTTCTTCATCGCCCCAGTTTTCGGCGTGACGGCGGCAATGTTCGATGATCACATCCCATCGCTCCGATAGTTCCGGCGCTGGTGACAGCTCACCAGTCGCGAGATAATGTTTAATTTGCCGAAAAATCCATGGAGCGCTCATCGCGGCGCGACCAATCATGACGCCGGCAATTTTCGTTTCTGCGCGCCGGCGCGCGACTTCGCGGGGTGAAAACAAATCGCCGTTGCCAATAACCGGTATTCTGACCGCCTGTGCCACTTCGCCAATGACGCGCCAGTCTGCTTCGCCGGAGTAACCTTGCGCGCGGGTGCGTCCATGCACTGCCAGGGCCCGCGTCCCAACCGATACGAATCTTCGCCGTGACAGGCAGGGGAGCGACGGCATCAACGACTGCTTCGGCTACGCTGGTAAGAGTCGGACAATCTTTTAACAGGGCGGAGCCACCGTTTTTTGCGACCACTTTGTTGACCGGACACCCGAAATTCAGATCGATAAAATCGGGCGCAACCCAATCGACCACCTGTTTGGCCGCCTTCGCCATGTGGGAGGCGTCAGCGCCGAAGAGCTGTACGCCGAGAGGCCGCTCGCATGGGTCGAAGTCGAGATATTCACCGGTACGCTCATTGCGTCGAAAGACGCCTTCGGCAGAAACGAATTCGGTAACTAGAACGTCTGCGCCGTATCCCTTGCAGGTTTGGCGAAAAACCTTGTCCGTCACACCCGCCATCGGGGCGAGATAGAGCGGGAAGGCATCCTTGAACCAGGGGAGTGAAGGCCGTGGAGTAGTGGAGTAATGGAGTGTTGGAGTAGTGGGCAGACCGGCCTTCATCATCTTATTCTCTCACAGAACCGACGGAAGTGCAGGCGAAGGGGACTAAAAATGACGAAGCACGAATGATGAAAGACCGTTCGTAATCTCTCTTTTCGTCATCCGGATTTTGTCATTCCTTCGTCCTTCGTGCTTCGTCATTGTCGATGGGTGCGCCGGTGCCCCAGGAGCCTTGTCACTTCGTCCTGCACGCGTTCGATCTCACTCAAACGCAATTGCGGGTCGCGCACGATAAAGACGTCGCCGTTTTCGCGATGCTCGTAGATGAGCAAGCGATCACCGTTGGTATTTTCCGTGCGCACCTGTTTCAGCACGCGTTTACGCTCGAGCATTACAGCCAGAACGAAACAGGCGTTCGCCGGCGGATCAGGTTCCACGATCAGGCGCCGAAAAAGCTGCTCCGCGTTTTCTTTCGCCAGCGGCTCGGGGGCCGGTGGTGGCGCCGGTTCGAATTTCGTTTTCCAAAATGAAAACGGCTGAATGTTCTCGTTGCGATCGCGCCAGGCTTCTTTGCTCAAATCTTCACGTCGGAACCCGTCGCCCTCGCGATAAAGCAGGGTATAAAAGACTTCGCCTGGGGCGAACGGTCGCTGGGTTGCGTTACAAGTCTCCGAACGCTGTTTGATTGGCCAGTCGGTCGCCAGGGGATTTATCATCGCGCAAATATACGACGCGGCACGAAGCCGCGAAAGTCGGAAGGATCACGATTGGAAGAACGCAATTGCAACAAATAGAGGCCAACCGTTCCGAAAACAATTGTGGGTGCCCAGCCGGCGATCCAGGCCGGGATGCGGTCACCTTCACCGAGGGCGAGAAAAAGGTGCGTGGAAAAATTCAATGCGAAGATCAGGAGAATGGCGGTGGCCACACTGGTGAGAACGCCCCGGCGGGAAAAGCCAACGCCGAGCGGCGCGGCGATGAGCGCGACGACGAGGCAGGTCCAAGGCAGCGCAATTCGATAGTGATAATGAGTGCGAAAGGGCGCGAGCAAAGTCTGCGGGAAATCGGAATTAAAACTCAAATAATCGCGCAACTCCGGCAGACTCATGAATTCGGCGCGCATGTTGGCACTACGCAGTCGGTAGGGGGTTTCGCTCCAATGCCTGACGACCAGACTCGGCTCCATTTGTTCGGAAATAATGTTACCAGCCGGATCGTAGTGCACGACTTTCGCCTGCGAGAGCGTCCAGGTATTTTCGCCCGGTTGAAATTCCGCGCGCGCCGCCAGAAAAGCCATGGTGATGTGATCAGAGGAATCCTGTTGCAACACTTCGACATTATTAAAGACGTTGGAATTGGGTCGGAGACGTTGAATAAACCAGGTGCGTGAATCGCGCCGGTTGCGGAAAATTTGTCCTTCGCTCCCGCTCGCACCTTTATCCGTCGCAAAAAAAAGTTTTCGCGCCATCTCGGCATGCGGCGCCACGGAATAATTGAGCGCGAAACAAACCGCGGTCGTGGAGGGAGACTGGCAGGAGAATCACCAGAATCTGTGGGATTTGGGTGGCGTAATATTCCAGCACTCGGCCAAAACCAACGTGTTGATCCAGAAAGGTCGAGATGCTGTCGCTGATATCGAAGATGAACCAGATCGATATGAACCCGATGATGCAGTAAAGGTACGCCTGCAGGAAATTTCGGGTGATATATCGATCAAATAAATTCACAACGCCTTTCCGAACCAGCCGGATTCAGAGTAATCTGTAACTAAGAGATGATTGCATTACGCGACTCCATTAGCTCGGATTTTGTGGAAACAACCGAGTCGTTTTTTTCTCCGAACGGACTCTTGGCGAAGGCGAAAAATTTCGAGCGACGGCCGCAACAACAGCAAATGGCGGCGGCCGTGGCGCGGGCGCTGGAGGAGGAGAGACATCTGGTGGTCGAAGCCGGGACCGGCGTAGGCAAATCGCTGGCGTATCTCGTTCCCGCGGTCCTGTTCGCCCTTGGGCAAAAGAAAAAGGCAATCATCTCGACGCACACGATCAATCTGCAGGAGCAACTTCTCTACAAAGACATTCCGATTCTGCAAAAAGTTCTGCCCGAGACTTTCGATGCGGCACTGATCAAAGGCCGGCAGAATTATGTCTGTCCGCGCCGGCTTTTGCGCGCGCGCGACCAGCAAAATGATCTCTTTACCGGGCCGGAGCAGAACGAGCTGGAAGAAATCTCCGCCTGGGCGGCGCGAACACGGGACGGCACGCTGAGCGATTTGTCCTTCGAGCCAAACGCGAAGGTTTGGGCGCAAGTTTGCAGCGAGGCCCACATTTGCACCAAGAAATCGTGCGGGCAAAGCGATCGCTGTTTTTATCAGCGCGCCCGCCGAAAATTCGAGAACGCGCAGGTTGTGGTGATCAATCACACGCTGCTTTTCATGCTTCTGGGTGGCGTCGAGGAACAGATGGAACGTGAAAGCGGATTTCTGTTTCCCAACGACTTTCTGATTTTGGACGAAGCGCACACGGTTGAGCAAACCGCTTCCCGCCAGATCGGGACGGTGATTTCGCAATATCTTTTGCGCGCGACGGTGCAGCGTCTCTATAACGCGCGCTCGAGAAAAGGATTGTTCACTGTCACGCGCGACGCAGCCGGTGTTCGATTGGCCGCGGAAATTGTCGACGAGATCGACAAATTCTTTGAGGCGCTGGGGGCGCGCTGCGATTTCCGCAAAGGGCGCGAATTTCGCGTGCGCCAGCCGGAGCTAGTGCCGGACACGATCACCGGCCGCTTGATCGCATTGCAGGCGCGCGTGGCAGAGGTGATCAGACGGCAGGATGACGAAATTTTGAAATCCGAGTTGCAGGAACTTGGCCGACGCATTGCAGAGGCACGTTCCGACATCGGAGTTTTCCTGGAACAATCCGCGCCCAATCGCGTTTATTGGGTCGAGAGGACCGGCAAGGTTGGACAACTGTTAACGCTCAATGCCGCGCCGATCGATATTGCGCCCGCATTACGGCAAATGCTTTTCCACGAGGGGCGCACCTGTGTCATGACTAGCGCAACGCTCGGAGTGGGGCGAAAAGATCTGGCCTATTTTCGCAATCGCGTGGGCGCGGAAGAAGCCGAGCCGCTTCAGCTCGGCAGTCCATTCAATTTCCATCAGCAAATGAAATTGTTTGTCGTCCGCAAAATGCCCGACCCCCGGGACGCAGGTTATGAAGAAGCGCTGGCGCATTGGATTGAACATTTCGTCGGGCAAACCGACGGTCACGCCTTCGTCTTGTTCACGAATTATCGGGCGATGCAGGAGTTGGCGGCGCGGATGGAAAATTTTTGCGCGGAACATGATTTGAATTTGCTGGTGCAAGGTGGCGGTCTGCCACGCACGAAATTGCTCGAGCAATTCAAAAGCACGCCGCGCAGTGTCCTCTTTGGCACCGACAGCTTCTGGGGCGGCGTTGACGTGCCTGGTGACGCTTTGCGCAACGTCATCATCACACGGTTACCCTTCGCCGTTCCCGATCATCCCTTGATCGAGGCGAAACTGGAAACCATCGAAGCATGCGGTGGCGATGCTTTCACCGAATATTCGCTGCCGGAAGCAATTCTGAAATTGCGGCAGGGGGTTGGGCGGTTGATCCGGACGAAAAGCGATCACGGCATCATCGTGATTCTCGACAATCGGATTGTGACCAAGCCGTATGGCCGGGCTTTCATGGCAGCGCTCCCGAAGTGTCCGGTGGAGGTTTTGTGAGCGGTACTTAGAACCCGGTCATCCTGAGCGAAGCGAAGCGGGGTCGAAGGATCCCGATGAAGTTATCTTAAAGGTTTCGCCGCGGGATCCCTCGACTTTCGCTCGGATGCCTTATTATGTTCGCTTGAACATATACAAAGATCTCTTAAAATTGGCGTGTGAATGCGCCTGCCTTATCCATCGCCCCGGTGGTCTTGCCGGCACGCACGGCCAAACAAATCGAGCGCGCCAAAGAAACAGAACGCATTCTTTCGATTCTGCATCAGTGGGGGATTCACACCCTTGGGCAACTCGCGGCATTGTCACGCGATGATCTTGCCGCGCGCTTCGGGATGCGCGCGGTTGAAATGTGGGAACGCGCCAATGGCCGGGCGGAGCGAATTTTGAAACTCGTTTCTCCGCCGGAATCGTTCATCGAAAGCTTTGAGTTCGAAAACGAAATTGAAACCGTCGAGCCACTCCTCTTCATTTTGCGACGATTTTTACAGCAGCTGGCGACGCGATTAAACGCAATCTATCTCGTCGCCAAAGAACTGCGGCTGCGCATCACTTTCGCCGACAAATCGCACTACGAGCGGATTTTCAAAATTCCGCAGCCGACGAACAACGAAGATATCCTTTTTCGGATGCTGCACACGCATCTCGAAAACTTTACTTCGAAGCATCCAATCGTTGCGATTGATCTGGAAGCGCAGCCGTCACGTTCGGTACGGCAACAGTTTGGACTTTTCGAAACGGCATTGCGCGATCCCGTGCAATTGCATGAGACATTGGCGCGCCTGGTCGGATTGCTCGGAGCGGATCGGGTCGGCACACCGGTGCTGGAGGAAACGCATCGGCCAGATGCATTTCGGATGGAGCCTTTCGCGTGGGAATTCCGTCCGAGCCAGACCGGCATTTTCGCTCCGGATGACGAAGAAAATGGCCCTCACCCTATCCTCTCCCTGAGGAAGAGGGGCTCGTGCGATAGCACGGCGGTGAGGGGATGTCTTCCATTGCGGCGGTTTCGAAAACGGAAAAAAGCGACGGTATTGCTGGAAAATAATCGGCCCGCTCATGTACGTGCGACGGAAATCGAAGGCACGACCATGAGGCAGGATGGACCGTTTCCCCTTTCGGGAAACTGGTGGGACGAACGGGCGTGGGCGCGGGTGGAATGGGATGTGGAAATCGAGAATGGCGTCATTGCGCGCTGTCATTGCGATCAGGATGGGTGGGCGATCGATGGGATTTATGACTGAGCAACAAAACAAACTCTGTCATTCCGAGCCGCGCAGACGGCGAGGAACCTCACAAACGTTCGTAAGCGTATGACCATTGGAGAGGTCCTTCGCCGTCTGCGCGGCTCAGGATGACAACGCTTATCTGTGCGCGCATATGTCCTACGTCGAACTTCACGCTAACAGCGCCTTCAGTTTCTTGCGAGGCGCGTCGTTTCCGGAACAGCTGGCCCAAGTCGCGGCGGAGTTGGAAATGCCGGCGCTGGCGTTGCTCGATCGCAACGGGGTTTACGGTTCGCAACGATTTTCCGTCGCTGCGCGCGCGCAAAAAGTTCGGCCAATCATCGGCGCGGAATTAACGATGGAAGACGACAGCGTGCTGCCGGTGCTGGTGGCAAGCTGTCTTGGCTACGCCAATCTTTGTTCTCTGCTCACCCAGGCCCATCTGCGCAGTAATGTGAAGGGGGAGTGCGCAGTGAAGTGGGAGGAGCTCCCGGAGTTTGCGGAGGGCTTGATCACGCTCTTTGGATCGGGGAGCGCAGGCTGCCAGCCTGCTGCGTCCGGCAGCTTGCCGGCCGCTATAAAGACAATCGCTCCACGAGGCTGTTTTCGGCAAGCTGCCGAAAACTGCAGGCTGGCAGCCTGCGCTCCCCAGACCGCTGAGGATCGCGCGCAATGTTTAATCGATGCCTTCGGCCGGGAAAACGTTTACATCGAAGTTCAGCGGCATTTTTTGCGGGGCGAAGATCGGGTTAATCGCGTGCTGGT
>WNGE01010891.1_pt1 | contig 14163 bp, 13 predicted proteins | sample 5400651 | NCBI WGS metagenome assembly WNGE01 (sample SAMN13153370, study PRJNA577476) | soil metagenome | isolation source: 60 cm soil or saprolite under grassland replicate 2 | place: USA:California | collected 2016-06-15 | reverse complement strand
GAATGCCTCGGACAGGCGGTGCTGCAGGAACCCTCCCTGGGCCAGGTCGTCGACGAGCCACTCGACCTGGTGCGCCTCGAACACGAACACCACCTCACGCGTGGACAGGAAGATGCTGTGCCGCGTGAACCCACTCTCCGCCGGGTCGAACGGCGGCCCCTTCGCGATCAGCTCGTCCGCCTGGAGATGGGCTCCGGGCTTGAGCTGGGCGATCAGCGCGAGACGTTCCAACCTCCCTCCTCTCCTGATGGGCTGTGGCTCGGCGCTCCTCCTCGGGAACGCTAGAGCATGACCCGAACCGGCGCCGCGGCGGCGGCATCCTCGTCGCGTCGAGATCAGGGGAATCGCTGAGGCCCGCGGCGCAAATCCGCAGATGCAGTCCGGCGCCGGTGGGACGATCGTTGAGACGTCTGCGGCGAAGGAGACGAGATTGGAGCGGCTGGCGACGATTGCGAGGCTCGAGCCGGGCGCCGACCTGCGGCGTCCGTCGGCACTGGACCGTCGCTTCGAGGCCGTCGTCGTCGACTGGGACGCGCCTGCGATGGACGGCGCCGGCCTGCGGGCGCTGTTCGAGGAGCTCTGCGCCTGCGGCCTCGATCTGATCGTGATCACCGACATGGACGTCGGCGCGATCGACGGGCAGCTCGGCGCCCGGCCGGCAGGGCCAGGGCGGCTCTTCCTCTGCGTCGACCGCGGAACGGAGGTCTTCGAGGCGAGCCGCGACGGGCTCGAGCTGCGGTATCGACGCGAAGCGACGTCGCTCGAGGAGGCGGCGCTCGACGCGGCTGCGGCGGCGACCCTCGCGCAGCTCGGCCGGCGCGGCCTCGCGCCGACTGCCGCCTCGCAGCGGGCGGGCCGGCGGAAGATCGGCCTGTTCCCGGAGCCGGAGTCGGACGGGGCGCCGAGGGCGCAGCAGGAGCGGCTGCGCGGCGGCGTCGAGATCGCGACCGCGGCCGCGCGGGAGGCCGGGCTGGCCGAGGCGCGAGTGACGAGTCACGACCGCCACGTCGAGATCGGCCTCGTCGACAAGTCCGACGCGCTGCGCTGGGCCCTCGCCGAGCTGGCGCGCCGCGGGATCGGCGCCGGCCTCGTTCTGGTCGTCGGCGGCGAGCTCGCCCAGTCGGGGAACCACTCGCCGCTCCTCGTCGCCGGGTCGCGGGCGACGGTCGTCTCGCTCGCGGATGATTCGAACGGCATCCCGGCGGACGTCCTCGTCGTCGGCGGCGGCTCCTCCGCCTTTCGGTCGGTGCTCGTGGACCAGCTCGAGCGCCGCCGCCGCCGGGACGTCCCGGAGCTCGAGGACGACCCGGACTGGACGCTCGTCGTCGAAGGCGCGGATCCCGAGCTCGAGCGCGTCCAGGAGTCGCTCCTGACGCTCGCAGACGGCCGGCTCGGGACGCGGGGGGCGCCGCTTCACGACCACGCCTCCGACGCCCGCGGCGTTCTCTTCTCGGGCGTCTATGCCGGCGACGGCGCCGGCACCGAGCTCGCCCCCTGCCCCGACTGGACGCGCGTCGCGGCTTCGCCGTGGACGCAGCCTCAGGTTGTCCGGCGACTCGATCTCGCCACGGGCCTGCTGCACGAAGAGGGTCGCGTCACCTCGCTCCGCTTCTCGTCGCTCGCGCGGCCGGGCACCGTCGCCCTCCGAGCATCGGCGCAGCCGCAGCTTCTGGCGTCGCGAAGGCCACCGCGAGGCGGCGCGGCGGTCGGTGTGGCGTGGCGCGATCGCCGGCGCGGAAACGTCTTCGAGCGGATCGGGGCGTACGACCCGGAGGAGAGCGTCGCGCGGTCGGCGCTCGCCGACGCGCAGGGGGCTGGTTTCGAGCGGCTGCTGCGGGAGCAGCGCGAGGCCTGGGCGCGCCGGTGGCAGGAGGCGGACGTCGTGGTCGAGGGCGACGCGGAGCTGCAGCGGGCGATCCGCTTCGCGCTCTTCCACCTGATGGCGTCCGTTGCAGACGACGGCGAGGCGGGGGTCGGGGCGCGCGGCCTCAGCGGTCCCGCCTACCGAGGGCACGTCTTCTGGGACAGCGACGTCTTCGTGCTCCCCTTCCTCGCCGCGACGCACCCGGCGGCCGCACGGGCGATGCTCGAGTACCGCGTCCGCCGCCTCCCCGCGGCGCGCGCGGCGGCGAGCAGGCTCGGCCGGTCGGGCGCCCGCTTCGCCTGGGAGTCGGCGGCCGACGGGCGCGACGTCACGCCCGCTTCCGTGCGGCTCCCCAACGGCGGGCTCGTCCGCATTCGTACGGGCGAGCTCGAGGAACACATCGTCGGCGCCGTCGCGTGGGCCGCAGCGTGCTATCTCGACTGGACGGGCGACGCCGAGTTCGCCGCCGGGCCGGGCCGCGAGCTACTCGTCGAGACGGCTCGCTACTGGGCTTCCCGCGTGCGCCGCGAGGGCGACGGCCGCGCGCACATCTACGGCGTCATCGGGCCGGACGAATACCACGAGCCGGTCGACGACAACGCCTTCACGAACGTACTCGCGCGCTGGAACCTACGCCGGGCGGCCGCTCTCGAGGGCGTCGACGAGCGGGAACGCTCGAGCTGGCTGGCGATCGCCGAGGCGCTGGTCGACGGCTACGACCGCGCGAGCGGCGTCTACGAGCAGTTCGCGGGCTTCTTCGAGCTCGAGCCGCTGGTGATCGGGGAGATCGCGCCGCACCGTCCGATCGCCGCGGACGTGCTGCTCGGCGCGGAGCGAACGAGGGGAGCCCAGGTCATCAAGCAGGCAGACGTGCTCATGCTCCACCACCTGCTCCCGGACGAGGTGGCCCGCGACTCGCTCGGCCCGAACCTCGACTTCTACGAACCGCGGACCGCCCACGGCAGCTCGCTCTCGCCGGCGGTCACCGCGAGCGTCCTCGCGCGCGCAGGCCGCTACCGGCCGGCGCTCGAGGCGCTGCGGATCGCCGCACGGATGGACCTGGACGACCTGAACGGCAGCACCGCAGGAGGCCTGCACCTCGCGACGATGGGCGGTCTGTGGCAGGCGCTCGCGTTCGGCTTCGCGGGTATCCGACCATGCGGCGATCGGCTGCTGGTGGAGCCGCGTCTGCCGACGGAGTGGAATGCGCTGGAGTTCGGGCTGCGGTTCCGCGGCGCGCCGCTGCGGCTCCGTGTCGACCGAGGCGGCGTAACTGCCTCGCCGGCGGCCTGGACGGTCCGGCAAGCCGACAACCGATGGGAGGTTCTACCACCACTACTACTCAGGCGATGACCCGGTACACCTGGAAGACCTCGGCGTACTCGCGGTTCACGTTGATCCCGTGCGTGCGCGCGACGTTCCAGACGTACTCGGGGTTCGCGTAGCGGCGGTGCTGCTGCGAGGCGTAGCGCTCGAGCGCGGCGACCTTGCGCTCCAGGTGGCGCTGCTCGAGCGCGACGTACCACTGGTACGAGAAGTCGAAGTTGTTCCATGGGATCTCGTAGCCGAGGATCGTCGTGCGCTTGAAGGCTCGCAGGCCCTCGTCGGCGATCGTGCGGTGGTCCTGGTGGATGTCGTGGTGGCTCGGCTGGAAGACGACGTCGGGCCGCCACTCCTCCCACAGCGCGACGAGCAGCTCGAGGATGTCCTGTCGGTGCTCGGGGAACGTCCTCACGTCGAAGTCGTGGACCGTCAGCCGCTCCTCCGGGATGCCGAGCTCCGTGGTCGCCTCGCGCACCTCGCGCGCCAGCGCGTCCGGCGGAAAGCCCTCCGGCAGCGAGCGCGTCGCGATCGAGAACGCGACGTAGCGCACGTCGCAGCCGGCCTCGACGAGCCGCGACATCGTTCCGCCGCAGCCGAACTCGCCGTCGTCGGTGTGCGGCGCGAGGACGAGCGCCCTCTGCCACTGCCCGATCAGACCGGCACCGCCTCCTTCGGCGCGGCCGCAGGCACCGGCTCTGCGGGCGGCGGCGCGCGCCGCGCCGCGAGCGCGACGAGCGCCAGGAGGCCCCAGGTCGTCGGGTCCTCGAAGAGGTCGTTGTAGAACAGCGAGTGGCAGAAGATCGCGGCGAGGCCGAAGCCCGCCACGAGCGCGGTGCGTCCCGCGAACGTCCGGTCGGTGGCGCGGAACACCTGCAGGGACAGCGCGACCAGCAGCCAGGCGAAGAGGACCAGGCCGACGAGGCCCGTCTCGGCGGCGACCGTCACCGGCGTGTTGTGCGACGCCGCCTTCTTCGGCTCCTTGCCCTTGAAGTGCACCCGGTCAGCGTATGCGCGCTTGAAGCCGCCGACACCGACACCGGCTACCGGATGCGCCTCGGCGATCCGGATCCCGTTCGCGACGAGGCTCGCCCGTCCGCTCGTGGCGCTGTTCAGGCCGCTCGTGGTGTGGTGCTGGATCGAGCGGCGCACCGCCGGCTCCGACGAGGCGATCCCGGCCAGCACCGCGACCGCGACCGCGACCGCGATGAGCGCGCGCCAGCGCCACGCGACGGCGGCCAACGGCGACGATCGACAGCAGTCGCGTGCGGCCGAGGACGAGCAGCACGATGCTCGGCACCATCGCCACCACGAGGAACCGCCCGTAGACCGAGGGATCCCAGAAGACGGAGTTGACGCGGAAGAACTTCGCGTAGGCGTTGCCGTAGACGACCTTGGGGTTCTGGAAGATGTCTCGCGTGTCGTACTGGTAGAAGCCCACGGCGGCGAAGACGAGCGCCATCACCGTGACCTCGGCGTACAGCACCCGCAGGCCGACGACGCTCCACGGAAGCCGCGCCAGCGCGAGGGCGAGGATCGCGAACGGCACGTAGAACGCGAGCAGCTCGACGGCGCCCTCGTGCAGGTCGCGGCTCCAGGCGACAGGAGCAGCTTCGAGCCCGCGCCGCCGACGTGCAGGCCGACGCGTGCGGGCACGCACGCGAGCGCGGCGACCGGCAACAGCCAGGGCACGCGGCGGAAGGCCGCTGCGAGCACCGCGCCGGCCGCGACCGCGGCCACGACGCCGACGGCGATCCGCGCCGGCGCATCAGGCGCGACCGCGAGGCCGAGCAGGCACGTACCCAGCGCAGCGAACCCGAGGCCCGCGATCCGGTCGCGGCGCGCCGTCGCCACGAGCAGCACCGCGAGGCCGAGGCACGCGACCGGGCCTCCGAGCCGCGCGAGATCGATCAACCGACGACCACCACGGCCCGGTCGACGTGCCCGCGCTCGGCGACCGTGAGGGGGTAGCGACCGCGCTTCTTCGGCGCCCGCAACCGCAGCAGCGGACCAGAGGCGACTCCCTTCCGGGCGCCGAGCTTCCAGGCATACCGCTGCGCATCTGTCGACACCCCGATGTCGAAGCGGCTCCTCGGCGCAACCCCCGTGATCCTGTTGCTGGCGAGCTGGATGTATCGAAGCTCGATCCGTACTCGCGCACGCTCGGCCACCGGCGTCACGTTGCCGGCGGGGTCGACGGCGCCGACGCTGAGCGTGACGACGCCCGGCGGCAGCACCTGCCCCTCCAGCATGCCGGTGAACGGCACCGCTCCCTTGAGCGCGTGGGCATGGCTGCGGATGATCTGCTCGCCGTCGAGGTAGACGAGGGCGGCGGCGTGCTTGCTGAGCGTGTAGTGGATCGAGACCGAGTCGGCCTGGCGATCGCCGTCTGGGGAGAACTGTACGCGGTTGGGAGTGACCTCTTCGACCTGGGGCGGAACCGTGTCGAGCTCGATCCGGTTCGGGAGCAGGATCGTCCGGTGCTGCCCCTCGAGGTGGATCTGCACCCGGTAGGCGCCGTCGGGAGCGCGGGCGCCGGCATCGGTCGTGCCGTCCCAGTGGAAGATGCTTCGCCCGCGGGGTACGCGGAGACCGAAGGCGAGGGTGCTGACGACGTCGCGGCGACCGTCGAGGACGGTGACGGTGACGTGATCGGCGTGCCGCAGGCGGAGGCTGATGTTCGCCTTGCCGCGAGCACAGCCGCACACCGGCGAGAAGACCTTCGAGATGCGCGGGCCGGTGATCGGGCTCTTCACGAGCTTCAGCCGCTCGGTGACGGCGAAGGCGGCGGCCGTGGCGATCAGCAGGCCGAGCAGGGTGACGGTCGAGAGAGCCCGCTGCAAAGCAGGCCGATAATACGCACCGGTCCTAAGCCGGGAATGAATCTGGCGTCTCGACCGCACGAGGCCGCGCCAGCCAGGCGCGGATGCCGTAGGCCGCGAGGCCGAGGCCGAGCGCGATCAGGCCGCCGGCGAGGATCCAGTTCGCCGCCGGCACATCCACGAGCTTCAAGCCGGAGAGCGTCAGGACGGTGCCGAGGGCGGCGCGCAGCACGACGTCCGGCAGCGTCAGCGTGAACCGGCTCGTGATCAGCACGCCCGGGATCGACCCGATCAGCAGCCACGCGGTGGCGTGCAGGTCGACGTTGCCGCCGATCAGGTGGCCGATGCCGGCGACCCAGAGGAGCGCGGCGGCGTGGAAGATGTCCGTGCCGACGATCTTGGGCAGGGTGAGCGGATAGACGAGAACCATCACGAGCCCGAAGAAGGTGCCGCTTCCGACCGAGGTCAGGCCGACGATAAAGCCGAAGACCGCCCCGATCAGGACCGCCAGGATCTTGTCGCGTCGCGCGAGCAGGAAAGGCGCGTTGTTGGGCTGCATGCCACGCTTGATCACCGACTTGGCGAGGAGGCCGAGCCCGCCCGCCACGAGCGCCGCCCCGACCGCATAGCCCTCGACCGTCTGCGCCGTGTCGCCGTAGTGATGCTTGAGCAGGCTCGCGAGCCCGACGCCGGCGAGCGACATCGGACCCGAGCCGAGGAACAGCCACAGCGTCAGCCGCGCGTGCACCGTGCCCAGCCGCCGGTGCCGGACGGCGCCGAACGACTTGAAGATCGCGCCGTGCAGGATGTCGGTGCCGACGGCGTAGGTCGGCTTGAAGCCGAAGACGATCACGAGGATCGGCGTCATCAGCGAGCCGCCCCCCATCCCGGTCAGGCCGACGAGCGAGCCGATGAGCAGCCCCGTGAGCGTGAACTGCCAGGTCATGAAGCCCGGAGCACCATGCCCGCGCCGACGGTCTCGTTCGTCGACTCGTCGAGCAAGATGAAGGCGCCGGTGCTGCGATTCTCCGCGTACGGGTCGACGCAGAGCGGCTCGGCGAGCCGCAGCCGCACCACGCCGATGTCGTTCAGCCCGAGCCGCTCCGGGCCGGGGAGCTCGGCGAGCGTCGCGATGTCGGTGAGCGAGACGAGCTCGTCGACCCGCGCAGGCACCGTACGCGTCGTGTGCTTCACCGCGAGCCTCGCCTGCGGCTCGAGGGGCCGGTCGCTCATCCAGCAGACGTGCGCCTCGAGCTCACGCGCCACGACCGGCGCCCGCTCGGGGTCGGCGAGCATGTCGCCGCGCGAGACGTCGAGGTCGTCGGCCAGCCGGACGGTGATCGATTGCGGCGGCAGCGCGGCCTCGAGCGGCCCGTCTGCCGTCTCCACCGCCTCGACCCGCGAGCGCAGCCCGGAAGGGAGCACCACCACCTCGTCGCCGGCCCGCCAGACGCCGCCGGCGACACGGCCGGCGTAGCCGCGATAGTCGTGGTGCTCGGCCGACATCGGCCGGATCACCCACTGCACCGGGAACCGACGGGCGTCGAGGTTCCGGTCGAACGCGATCTCGACCGACTCGAGGTACTCCAGCAACGTCGGCCCGTCGTACCACGGCATCCGCTCGGACGGATCGACGACGTTGTCGCCGTGCAGGGCCGAGAGCGGTATCACCGTCAGGTCGGGGAGCCCGAGCCCCTCGAGCTCGCGGCCGATCTCCTCGTAGCGCTCCTGCGACCAGTCGACGAGGTCCATCTTGTTCACGGCGACGGCGACGTGGCGGATGCCGAGGATCGACGTGATGTACGCGTGGCGGCGCGTCTGCTCCATCACGCCCTGGCGCGCGTCGAGCAGGATCATCGCGACATCGGCGGTCGACGCGCCGGTGACCATGTTTCGGGTGTACTGCACGTGCCCAGGCGCGTCCGCGAGCTGGAAGCGGCGCCGCGGCGTCACGAAGGAGCGGTAGGCGACGTCGATCGTGATTCCCTGCTCGCGCTCGGCCCGCAGGCCGTCGGTGAGCAGCGCGAGATCGACGGTGGCGTGCCCGCGGCGGCGCGACGCCTCCTGGATGTGCTCGAGCTGGTCGACGAAGATCTGCTTCGAGTCGAAGAGCAGGCGGCCGATCAGCGTCGACTTCCCGTCGTCGACCGAGCCGCAGGTGACGAGGCGCAGCAGCTCGGTCTGCTGCTGGTCGCTAGAAATAGCCGACACGCTTGCGGTCCTCCATCGCCGCCTCGCTGAAGCGGTCGTCCGCGCGGGTCTCGCCCCGCTCGGTGACGTTCGTCGCCGCGATCTCGTTCACGACCTCGTCGATCGTCCGCGCGTCGGAGACGACGCCTCCGGTGCACGTCATGTCGCCGACGGTGCGGAAGCGCACGGAGGCGACGAACGGGTCCTCCCCGTCCATCCGCTCGACGTACGGCGAGGCGGCGTACAGCATCCCGTCGCGGCGGAAGACCTCGCGCTCGTGCGCGAAGTAGATGGCGGGGAGCTCGAGCTGCTCGCGCGCGACGTACTGCCAGACGTCGAGCTCCGTCCAGTTCGAGATCGGGAAGACACGCACGTGCTCTCCTTTGCGGACGCGGGCGTTGTAGACGTCCCACAGCTCGGGGCGCTGCGCGCGCGGGTTCCACTGCCCGAAGTCGTCGCGGAACGAGAAGATCCGCTCCTTCGCCCGGGCGCGCTCCTCGTCGCGCCGCGCGCCGCCGATCGCCGCGTCGAAGCCGTGCCGTTCGACCGCGTCGAGCAGGGTCGTCGTCTGGAGCCGGTTGCGAGACGCGCGCGGGCCGGTCTCCTCGACGACGCGCCCGCGGTCGATCGACTCCTGCACCGAGGCCACGATCAGCCGCTCGCCGAGCTCGGCGACGCGGCGGTCGCGGAACGCGAGCACCTCGGGGAAGTTGTGCCCGGTGTCGACGTGCATGACCGGGAACGGGAACTTCCCCGGTCGAAACGCCTTCTCGGCCAGGCGCAGCAGCACGATCGAGTCCTTGCCGCCCGAGAAGAGCAGCACCGGCCTCGCGAGCTCCGCCGCGACCTCGCGGAAGATGTGGATCGCCTCCGCCTCGAGCTCGTCGAGATGCGTCAGCGTGCGCGCCGTGGTGCTCACGACCAGGTCGCCTCCTCTGAGCTGGTGCCTACGACCAGGTCGCTGCCTCCTTCGCGGTTGCTTCTCACGCGTCCGCGACCTGGTCGAACGCGACCTGGTCGAGGCTCCGCCGGCAGGAGGTTCAGCTCGGCGAGGCGCGCCAGCACGACCGCGGCCGACTCAGTCGGGGTCTCGCCGGTCGTGTCGAGCCTCAGCTCGGGGTTGCTCGGCTCCTCGTACGGCGCCGAGACGCCGGTGAAGTCGTCGATCTCGCCGGCGAAGGCGGCCGCGTAGAGGCCCTTCGGATCGCGGCGGGCGCACTCCTCGAGCGGCGTGGCGACGTGCACCTCGACGAACGGCGCGTGCTGCTCGACGAGCGACCGCGCGTGGCGCCGCGCCTCCTCGTAGGGCGAGATCGCCGAGACGACCACGGCCGCTCCGGCGCGGGCGAGGCGGGACGCGACCCAGCCGATGCGGGCGATGTTCGCGTCGCGGTCCTCCTTCGAGTAGCCGAGGCCCTTGGAGAGGTGCGTGCGCACGATGTCGCCGTCGAGGTGGTCGACGACGTAGCCGCAGCGCTCGAGCTCGGGCTCGACGATGTTCGCGATCGTCGTCTTGCCCGAGGCGGAGAGGCCCGTGAACCAGACGACGAAGCCCGCGACCAGGTCGCGGCGTCCCGAGTCGCCGTCGCTCATTCGCCGGCGACCTGGTCGCAGTCGACGACGATTCCCGCGACCTCGGCGGATGCAACTGTGTGGATGCCGCACTCGACCTTGTCGGTGCCGGCCCAGCGACCGGAGCGTCCGGCGCCGGGCTGCGTCGAGTGGGTGTCGCCGATCGAGCCGTACCCGCGGTCGTGCAGGACGTTGTACGGGAGCTCCTGCGCTCGGATGTACTCCCAGCACATCTCGTCCGTCCAGTCCGCGAGCGGATTCGCCTTCCACAGCTCGTGCCGCTCGTCCCAGCCGAGCTTCAGCGCGTTCGCGCGCGTCGGCGACTGGTCGCGGCGGATCCCGGTGATCCAGGCGTCCAGGTCGCCGAGCGCCCTAACGAGCGGCGCGACCTTGGCGATCGCGAGGTAGAGGTCGGGCTTCCGTTCCCAGACTCGCTCACCGTGCGCCGTCGCCAGCTGCTCCGGCGACGGGCCTTCGAAGACATCGATCGTCGAGCCGTACCGCTCTTCGACGCTGCGCCAGTACTCGTACGTCTCGGGGAAGAGATAGTGCGTGTCGAGCGCGAAGACGCGGGCCTTCGGCTCGAGCGCGAAGAGCATGTCGAGCAAAACGGTCTCCTCCTTCTGGAAGGAGCACGCGAGCGAGACGCGGCCCGGGAAGGCCTCGAGCAGCACCCGGAGGATCTCCTCCGCGCTCAACGCCTCGGCGGCTTTTGCGTCAGGAAGTGACAGGCTCGCCACCGAGCAATACCTCCCTGAGCGTGTCGCCGCGCAGCCCCAGCCGCAGCGTCTCGAGCGGGATCACCTCGTCCGGCGGGATGTTCCCGAGGTTCACGTTCGGCCCGAAGTGCTGCACGAACCAGGCCTGGCTCGCCTTCAGCGGGGCCTCGAAGATCAGATCGGAGACGGCGATCTCGTGCACGATCTCGTCGACGAGCCCGGTGCGCATCTCGCCGGTCGGCCGGTAGATGCCGGCAGTGCCGCCCTCGCGGCCCTCGGTGATCACCTTCCAGGCACCGGCGTCGAGCTCCTCCTTGATCCACTCGACCCACTGGTACGGCGCATAGACGACGTCCTCGTCCTTCGAGCCGACCTCGGAGAGGACGGTGAAGTCGCGCGCGAAATCGGCGATCAGCTCGAGCTTGCGCTCGCGGGGGATGTCGAGCGTGCCGTCGGAGATCTCGACGTGCGAGAAGCGGTGCTCCTTGAGCCAGTCCTTGAACTCGTCGAGGCGCCCGCGGGCGTAGACCGCCTCGAAGAGCGTGCCGCCGCAGACAACCGGCGTGTCGAAGGAGCGGTAGAGGGCGATCTTCTTCTCGAGGTTGTTCGTGATGTAGCTCGTGCCCCAGCCGAACTTGACGATGTCGACGAACTGGCCGCCCGTGTCGAACATCCCCTCGATGTCGCGCAGGTTCAGGCCCTTGTCGATGACGTGCGTGAGTCCCTCCTGGCGCGGCTTGCCCGGGCGCTGGGGGAGGTCGAGGAAACCGTCGTTAAAGGCGGGCATAGAGCTCCTTCAGCTTCTCGTGGGCCGCGGTCTGGACGTCGTGGTAGAGCGAGTTGCCGTGCGCGTCGATGCCGACCGTGAGCGGGCCGAAGTCCCTGACGCGGAACTTCCACAGGCACTCCGGCATCAGCTCCTCCCAGGCCACCTCCTCGATCTCCTCGATCTGCGTGGTCTCGAGCGCCGCGGCGCCGCCGACGATCGCGAAATAGACCATCCCGAGCCGCTGCATCGGCTCGATCGCCTCGTCCGGGAAGCCGCCCTTGCCGCAGATCGCGCGAACGCCGTACTGCGCGCCGAGCGGCTCGGTGAAGCGCACCATGCGCGCGCTCGTCGTCGTGCCGATGCAGACCTTCTCGTAACGGCCCTCGCCGAGCTTGCGCACGCCGGGAGCGGTGTGGAGCAGGAAGGCGCCGCGCAGGTCCATCGGCGGCTCCACGCCCTGGTCGAAGATCCGGATCTGCGTCCGGTCGCGGATGCCGATGATGTGACCCTGGACGACCACCTCGTCGCCGGCGCGCAGCTTCAGGATCTCCTGCTCGTCCGCAATCGGGAACGTGACCTCGTGCGTGGCCATCCGCCTACGCCTCCCGGTCGAAGTCGGCGGTGCCGTCGGCGGCGATGTGCACGCTCGCGCGGCGCGCCGCCCAGCACTGGTAGTTGACGGCCACCGGGTTGAGCGTCATGTGCGTGTCCGCGTGCTCGATGTGGCAGTTGAGCACCGTCACGTCGCCGCCGAGCCCCATCGGGCCGATCCCGGTCTCGTTCAGGAGCCCGTAGAGCTCCTCCTCGAGCTTCGCGACGTGCGGGTCGGCGTTACGCGTGCCGATCGGCCGCGCGATCGCCTCCTTCGCGAGGTACATCGCGTAGTCGGCGGAGCCGCCGATGCCGACGCCGACGATCCCGGGCGGGCACGGCTTGCCGCCGGCGCCGACGATCGACTCGAGCACGAACTGCTTGATCCCCTTCACGCCGTCCGCGGGGACGCACATCTTCAGGAAGCTCATGTTCTCGGAGCCGGAGCCCTTCGGCACGCACTTCACGTCGAGCCCGTCCCAGTCCGGCACGAACTCCCAGTGCACGATCGGCAGCCGGTGGCCGACGTTCGGCCCCGTGTTCTCGCGCGTGATCGTGTGCACCGCGTTCGAGCGCAGCGGATGCTCGATCGTCGCGCGCGCGGTGCCGTCGCGGAGCGCCTCGTAGATGCGCGCCGGGTGAAGCGGGAAGTGCTCGCCGACGCAGCAGGTGTAGACGGCGATGCCCGTGTCCTGGCAGACGAGGTTCTGCTCGCTGTCCGCCACCTCGACGTTGCGGAGGATCGTCGAGAGGACGCGCCGGCCCGGTACGGAGGTCTCGCGCGCAGCCGCGGCTTTCAACGCGTCGCGCAGGTCCTGCGGGATGTCCTTCAGCGCCCAGACGTAGAGATGCGCGGCCGCGTCCTCGACGGCGTGCTGCAGGTCAATTGTGGTGTCGACAGCCATTCAGCTCCTCGCCTTCTCGAATGCCGCCTTCCCAGCGCGTCGACCGAAGACGACGCATTCGAGAAGGCTGTTGCCCATCATCCGGTTCCGCCCGTGCGTGCCGCCGGCGATCTCGCCGCATGCGAACACCCCTTCGAGCGAGGTCTGCGCGCCGGTGTCGATTCGGAGGCCGCCGTTCTGGTAGTGGAGGACGGGGTAGGTGAGGATCTTCTCCGTCAGGGGATCGATTCCCGCCGCACGGTAGCGGCGGAGCATGTACGGCAGGGAGAGCTGCGCGTCGTGCGGCGCGATCCTCGTGGTGTCGAGATACACGGCCGGGCGGCCGTCGGGCGTCTCGACACCCTTGCCCGCGGCGACCTCGTCGACGATCGCCTGGCTGACGACGTCGCGCGCGCCGAGCGAGTCCGTGAACTCCTCGTCGTCGGCGTTGAGGAGGACGGCGCCGTAGGCGCGCGTCGTCTCCGGAATCGAGTAGCCCTGCATGGACGCCGGCCACGCGCCGCCGTTGGGGTGGTACTGGAGCGCGTCGAGGTCTCGCACCTCGGCGCCGGCGGCGACGGCGATCCTCGTCACCTCGCCGGTCGCGCCGGGGTGGTTCGTCGAGAGCTCGCCGCGAGCCTCGGCCTCGGCGTAGCAGCGGCCGCCGGCGGCGAGGATGACGGTCGACGCCTCGAGCACGTGCTTGCCGCAGCGGGCGCGCCAGCCGTGCTCGGCCTGCTCGAGCTCCGCGAGGGGGCTCTTCGGGAAGACGGTGACGGTGCCGGCCTCGACCGCGTCGCGGAGCGCAGCGGTGATCGCGTGCCCGGTGCGGTCGCCGACCTGGAGCAGGCGCTTGCGCGACGCGCCGCCGCAGCGGGCGAGGCGGTAGCCGCCGTTCTCTTTCGTGAACTCGACCCCAAACTGCTCGAGCCAGTGGATCGCAGAGGGAGCCTCGCTCGTCAGCACCTCGACGAGCCGCAGGTCAGCGGTCTCGTGCGAGCTCTGCCAGACGTCCTCGGCGTGCAGCTCCGGCGAGTCGTCGTCGCCGACGGCGGCCTGGATGCCGCCCTGCGCCTTCGCCGAGTTGCAGGACTGGACGCTGCCCTTCGCCGCCAGTGCGACGCGGGCGCCGGCACGCTCGGCCGAGACGGCGGCGGCGAGGCCCGAGGCACCGCTCCCGATCACGAGCACGTCGAATCCGCCGCTCACCGACACGGTCCCGGACTATAGCGCATGGGCCTAATGCGAACCATAAGTACTCGCTAATAGCTCGCCGCCGCCGGCATGGCTGCAAGAGCCATCTTGATTGTCTGAGTTGACAACGCTAGCCTCGCTGAGGAATGCCTCGGATCGCAAAAAGAGGCCTCAGATCGCAAAGGAGGGACAGCTCGTGCCGCGTGAGAAGAGCCTGATATCAACAACCATCGCCTGC
>WNGE01005590.1_pt1 | contig 14164 bp, 9 predicted proteins | sample 5400651 | NCBI WGS metagenome assembly WNGE01 (sample SAMN13153370, study PRJNA577476) | soil metagenome | isolation source: 60 cm soil or saprolite under grassland replicate 2 | place: USA:California | collected 2016-06-15 | reverse complement strand
TGGACGCCGAGCACCAGCGGCTGGGGGATGTCGAGGTCGAGGCGGCCGCCGAGGACGCGCGCGAGCTGGCGGGGCGGCTGGCGCGCGGTGAGGGGCGGCTGTTCCGCGTCGGGTTGTACGTGACCGTGCGCGGCCGGGACCGGGCAGAGCTGAGGGAGCAGACCGACAGTGTCCAGGCGCTGCTTTCCTCCCTGCTGCTGGACGCCCAGCCGGCCAGCTACCGCAGCCTGCAAGGCTGGGTCACCAGCCTGCCGCTTGGCCTGGACAGCCTGAAGGTGCGGCGCACCCTGGACACCGCCGCGCTGGCGGCGGCGTTCCCGTTCGCCTCCGCCGAGCTGACCGCCACCGGCGCGGGTGGGGTGCTGTACGGGCGGAACCTGCGCAGCCACGGGCTGGTGGTGTGGGACCGGTTCGCCTGCGACAACTACAACGCCGTCGTCCTCGCCAAGAGCGGCGCCGGCAAGTCCTACCTGACCAAGCTGGAGGCACTGCGGTCGCTGTACCGGGGCATCGAGGTGCTGGCCGTCGACCCCGACGGCGAGTACCGCCGCATGACCGAGGCGGCCGGTGGCGCCTACGTGGCGCTCGGCGCCAGCGGCGTGCGGCTCAACCCGCTGGACCTGGCCGGGGAGCCCGACGCGCTGACCCGCCGGGCCCTGTTCGTGCATGTGCTGGTCGAGGTCATGGCCGGCGAGTCGCTGGCGGGGGAGGCGCGCGCGGCGCTGGACCGCGCCGTCGTCGGCGCGTACCAGCAGGCCGGGATCACCGCCGACCCGCGTACCCACCGGCGGCCCGCCCCGCTGCTTCGCGATCTCGTGGCCGTCTTGGGGCAGGACACCGATGCGGCCGCGCGGCGGCTCGCCGCCGGTCTCGCCCCCTATGTGACGGGCTCCTGGCGGGGCCTGTTCGACGGCCCGACCACCACCCGCCCGGAGGGGCACCTGGTCGTGTTCGGACTGCGCGAGCTGCCCGAGGAGCTCGCCGCTATCGGCACGATGCTGGCGCTGGACGCCATCTGGCGCCAGGTCACCGACCGGCGGTGGCGCCGCCGACTGGTGCTGGTGGACGAGGCGTGGCGGCTGCTGCGCGACCCCGCTGGCGCGCGGTTCTTGTGGCGGCTGGCGAAGTCGGCCCGCAAGCACTGGTGCGGGCTGACCGTGGTCACCCAGGACGTCGGCGACCTGCTCGGCGCGGAGCTGGGCAAGGCCGTGGTCGCCAACGCGGCCACGCAGGTCCTGCTCGGCCAGGCCCCGCAGGCAGTCGCCGCCCTCGCGGAGGCATTCCGGCTGTCGGAGGGCGAGCGGGCGTTCCTGGTCGGCGCGCGCAAGGGCGAGGGCATCCTGGTCGCCGGCACCGAGCGGGTCGCCTTCCAGGCCGTCGCCAGCCCCGCCGAGCATCGCCTGATCACCAGTGACCCCGCCGAGCTCGCAGCCCTCGAGACGCCAAGAGGGGATCGAGAGGGGGCGGCCGGGTGATGCGATCGGCCGGGACCGCGCTTGCTGCGGTCCTGCTCCTGGCGATGCTCGCCGTCGCTGCGGCGACGAGCGTGACCGCCATGTTGCCGGGCGGCGCTGTGGCGCTGGCGCCGACCGCGCAGGCACTCGCGGGCATCCCGCCGGCCTACCTGGCGCTGTACCAGCAGGCGGCCGAGCGCTGCACTGGGTTGCCTTGGACCGTGCTGGCGGCGATCGGCGAGGTCGAGTCCGACCACGGCCGCTCCACCGCCCTCGGCATGCACAGCGGCGCGAACATCGCCGGGGCGGCCGGACCGATGCAGATGGGGATCGGCACCGGATCGGCCGGCGATGCCTTCTGGCGGTTCGCGACCGACGGCAATACCGATGGCATCACGTCGCCCTACGACCCAGCCGATGCCATCCCGACCGCCGCCGCCTACCTATGCCACGCGCTCGCTGACCATCAGGGCGACCTCGCCGCGGCGGTTTTCGCCTACAACCACGCCGGCTGGTACGTCGATCGCGTCTTGGCGCTCGCGGCCAGCTACGGCACCACGGTCCAGGCGCCGACCCTGGCCGCCAGCCAAGCTGTGACCTTCGCGCTGGCGCAGCTCGGCGTGCCCTACCGCTGGGGCGGCGACGGCCTGGAGGAGGGCGGGTTCGACTGCTCGGGGCTCACCCACGCCGCCTACCAGGCTGCCGGCATCCAACTGCCTCGCACAGCCCAAGCCCAGTACGACGCCGGCCATCACCTGTCCGTCGATGCCACGCTCGCCCCGGGTGACCTGGTGTTCTTCGGCAGCAGCTCGGCGAACGTCACCCACGTCGGGATCGTGCTCGCGCCGGGTCAGATGATCGACGCTCCCCATGCCGGCGCCACCGTCCGCATCGAGCCATCTACCCGCCCGACGACCTATCTGGGCGCGACTCGCCCCACCGCCCCTGCCCAGTAGCCATTGCCGCTCGACGCAATCGCCACAGACATCAGGAGGTGCCCTCTGCCCGCTCGCGCTGAGCCGCCGCCCCCGCCCAGGCCGGGGCGGCACCGCGTCCTGCGCCACGCTGCTCGCCCGACGGGGGCGAGCCAGCCGATGACGTTCCTGTCGGCGTTCGCCGGGGTGGGCGGCTTCGACCTCGCCTTGGAGCGGGTCGGCATGCGCTGCGTTGGGCAGATCGAGATCGACCCGGCCTGCCGCAACGTGCTCGCCCGTCACTTCCCGGAGGTGGACCGTCACGATGACATCCGGACCGCGATCAATTGGTGGGCTGCTCGGGCCCGGCCACCGCTCGACCTGCTCACCGGCGGATTCCCGTGCCAGGACCTGTCCACCGCCAACACCGGGGGACGGGCGGGGCTCGCCGGTCAGCGGTCGGGGCTGTTTTTCGACCTCGCGCGAGCGGTTGGCGCGTTACGCCCGCGCTGGCTTCTGCTCGAGAACGTCACCGGGCTGCTCCACTGCCACCAGGGCCGCGACTTCCAAGCGGTCCTCGAGGAGCTGGGAGCCCTCGGGTATGGCGTGGCATGGACAGTCCTGGACGCGCAGCGCTTTGGGCTCCCACAGCAGCGACGGCGCGTGTTCGTTGTCGGCTGTCGTGGAGCTGTCTGTCCCGTCGAGATACTGTTTGCGGCCGAGCCCGGCCCGCCAGGTACTGCGGCGAGCGGCACACCCCAGAACCCGCCCCCTGCCACCCGAGCTGGTCGAGGCCCTTACCCTGATCGCCGCGACCGAGCCGGCGATGGCATCGGCACGCTGTACGTGATCCAGGCCGGCGGCTGGTCGCCGCTGTTCTGGCGCGATGGCGGCCCGGCCTACACGCTCAACACCAGCGACCGGCATCTGGTCGCCTACACGCCGCCTGGCCAAGGCAGGCTGCTCGTGCGCCGGTTGACCCCGCGCGAGTGCGAGCGGCTGCAAGGCTTCCCTGACGACTGGACCGCCATCGACGCGGACGGGCGGGCGCTTGCTGACACGATCCGCTACCGGATGATGGGCAACGCCGTGGCGGTCCCGGTCGTGGAATGGATCGGTGCGCGCCTGCTCGCCGTAAACGCCCCAACGCCTTCGAGTTGAAAGCGACTGGACCCGCACGTCTGGAGGTGGCCTGCTCGTGCCCGCCGCGTTCCTCATTGTCGCCTCGGCGGCTGCTACCGACGTCAAGATCCGGTTGGACAGTCCGATCAGCCGGTTCCTGCTCGACCCGCTGGGGACGCTCGTGGATTGGGCGAGCAGCCTGCTGGACAGGGCCGTCGCGCTGCCGCCGAAGACCGGCGCTATTGCGCTGCTGATCCTGGTCATCCTGACCGGGCTCCGGCTGGGGCTCGTGCGATGGCGCCTCGTTCGTCTGCACCAGAGCGCCCGGCTGGTCGAGATCCTCACCCCGCCGAACGTCGATCCGGGCGGGGCGGAGGCGCTGTGGCACAACCTGCACGGGCTGCTGCGCTCGCGGCGTCCGCTGCTCGGCCGCCCACACGTGGTCTGGGAGTACCGCTGGTCGCAGGAGCGGCTCGTGCTCGGCCTGTGGGTGCCGGGTACGGTGTCGGCCCGGCTGGTCGCGCGGGCGGTCGAGGCCGCATGGCCCGGCGCCCGCACCCGCATCGACCACGAGCCGCCGCACCCGCTCCCTCCGCAGACGACGATTCGCGCCGGGGCGATGCGGCTGGCGGGGCCGGATTGGTGGAGCCTGCGCACCGACCACGACAGCGACCCGCTGCGCGCCCTGCTCGGCGCCGCCGCCGAGCGCGAGGCCCGCGAGGCCGTGGTGGTGCAGGTGCTGGCGCGTCCCGCTCCTGCGCGGCGGCTGGCCCGCTGCCGCAAGGTCGCCAGGGCGCTGCGGCGCGGCCAAGCCCTGTCTCCGGTCGGGCGGCTGCTGAACCTGGCCACCCCCGGCGCGCGAGGCACCCCTGGCAGCTACCGCCACGACCCCGAGCGCCCCGCGCAGGTCCGCGCGATCCTGGCCAAGGCCGCCGGCCCCGGCTGGGAGATCGGGGTCCGGTATGGCGTGGCCATCACGGGCCGGGATGCCCGGCGGGCCGTCCGGCACGCGCACGGCGTCGCCGCGGCGTTCGCCGTCTACGCCGACCGCAACCAGCTCGTCCGTCGGCGCCTGGCCCGCCCCGCCCGCACCCTCCAGGCGCGGGGCTTGCGGCGGGGTGAGCTGTTCAGCGTGGCGGAGCTGGCCGCACTGGCCCATCTGCCCTGGGACCTCGGGGTGCCCGGCATGGCCAGGGCTGGCGCCAAGGCGGTCGCGCCAGCTCCTGCCGTGCCCGCCGCGGGCAAGGTCCTGGGCGACGCGGACACCGGCAGCTCCCGCCGGGTCGCCATCGCCCCGGCCGATGCGCGCCATCACCTGCACGTGCTCGGCGCGACCGGCTCGGGCAAGTCGACCCTGCTGGCCCAGCTCGTCCTGCAGGACGTGGCGGCCGGGCGCGGCGCGGTGGTGATCGACCCGCGCGGCGACTTGGTCCGCGATGTGCTCGACCGGCTACCGGCACGAGCGATCGGCCGGACGGTGCTGCTGGACCCCGACGAGCAGGCCGCCCCGCCGAGCCTGAACATGCTGGAAGGCGAGGACGCGGAGCTGGCGGTCGAGCACGTGGTCGAGGTCTTCCGTCGCGTCTTTGCCCGCGCCTGGGGGCCAAGGACCGACGACGTGCTGCGCTCGGCCTGCCTGACGCTGTTGCGACGCGGTCAGGCGACCCTGGCAGACGTGCCTCGCCTGCTCTCCGAGCAAGGCTTCCGCGAGCGGCTGACCAGTGGCCTTGACGACCCGGTCGGGCTGAGTGGGTTCTGGGCCTGGTACGAGGACCTGACCTCAGCAGGCCAGGCGCAGCTGGTCGGGCCGGCGCTCAGCCGGCTCCGCGCGGTCCTGCTGCGCGGCTTTGCCCGCGACGTGCTCGGTCAGACCGCCTCCAGCTTCCATCTGAGCGAGGTGCTGGACGGCGGCGTGCTGCTGGCCCGGCTGCCCAAAGGCACGCTCGGCGACGACGCCAGCCGGCTGCTCGGCTCGTTCGTGGTCGCCAAGACCTGGCAGGCCGCGCTGGAGCGCGCCCGCTCGGGCGAGCACGCCCGCGTCGACGCGGCCTTATACATCGACGAGGCGCACAACTTCCTGCACCTGCCCTACCGCTACGAGGAGATGCTGGCCGAGGCGCGCGGCTACCGGCTCGGGCTGGTCCTTGCCCATCAGCACCTTGGCCAGCTCCTGCCCGAGCTGCGCGACGCGGTCGCCGCCAATGCCCGCACCAAGATCTACTTCACCGTCAGCCCCGATGACGCCCGGCACCTGGAGCCGCACGTCGCGCCCGAACTGACCGCGCACGACCTCAGCCATCTCGGCGCGTGGCAGGCTGCGGTGCGACCGCTGGTCGGCGGGCAGGAGCTGCCAGCCTGCACGATCCGCACCCGGCCGCTGGGCGCGGCGGTCCCCGGCCGTGCCGAGGCGGTGCGGGCCGCAGCGCGCAAACACTACGGACGCACGGCGGCCCAACGGCGCCGTGCCACCCTCAAGCGCGGGCTTGGTCCCGACCCGGTCCGCATGCGCCGCCGCGCCTCGGCCCGGCCCGAGCGCCGGCCACCGTCCTGACTGGCTGGGGGTGATCGTCCTGCCAGCCACCCTGCCGACCACTGTGCCAACCAGTCTGCCAGCCGCCTATGAGTGGCTGGCCCGGCTCGCGCGAATCCGCAGCAAGCCCACGTTCTGCCGGTCCTGGGCGGGCACGCCAGTAGACAGGGATCGAGCAGACCGAGCGTGTTGCCGCCGATGATGGCGGCACGCTCGGGCTGCTCGGGACCGGCTACGGCGCGGCACGCGCGGGGCGATCGCGGAGGGCCCGGCGCCGCGTCCCGGTCACGCCGCGCGCCGGTGCCCGACCTTGCCGAGCTGGCCGCACGGCTAACCGAGCGCGACCGCGCCCTGTGCCGGCTGGTCTGGGAGCACCGCGTGCTCACCAGCGACCAGATCGGCAGGCTCGTCTTCAACTCGCCGATCACGGCGCGACACCGGCTGGTGATCCTCGCCGGGCTGCGCGTGCTGGACCGGTTCCGGCCCCCGTGGGAGCTTGGGGCCGGCTCGGCGCCATGGCACTACGTCCTCGGCCCGGCCGGAGCCGCGGTGCTCGCGGCCGAGCAGGGCGTCACCCCGGCGCAGCTCGGCTATCGCCCTGAGCGGGCCCTGAGCGTCGCGCACTCGCCGCGGCTTGCGCATCAGGTCGGCGTCAACGGGTTCTTCGCCGCGCTGGCCGGCTATGCGCGCCGGCGGGCCGACGCGGCGCTGATCACCTGGTGGTCCGAGCGCCAGTGCACCCAGCGGTGGGGCCAGGTCGTGCGCCCGGACGCCTACGGGCGTTGGCGCGACGGCGGCCTGGAGGTCGACTTCTTTCTGGAGTACGACCGGGGCACCGAGGAGCTTGGCCGGTTGCTCGGCAAGCTGGACGCCTATGCCGAGCTCGGGGCCGTCTCCGAGATCCCCACGCCGGTCTTGTTCTGGCTGCCGACGGCGACGCGCGAGGCCAGCTTCCGCAAAGCAACCGACGTCACGGCGGTGTCGGCGGCGACCGCGGTCGGGCTTCCCGGCGCTCATCCCGCACGGGCGGTCTGGCTTCCCGCGGGCGCCAGCGGTCCTCGCGTGTCCCTGGCTGCACTGGCCATCAGCCTGTAACCGGCCGTCGCCGCGCTGCTCGTCGCGTGCCGCGAGCGTTCTGGGAGCCCTGGGCGTCGTGGTCGTCTTCCCTGCAGGGGAGGAAGGGCTTGGCGGTCTGCGTCGCTCCTGGGGCTCCCTGGGCGCCTCTGCGACCACCCTCGCGCGCGCCATCGCAGCGATGGCCGCACGCGACGAAAAAAGGGGGGCTGACCTGGGGAAATGGGCCTTGGCGTTGCGCTCCCAGCCTGCTAATACCAAAGGTGCAAGAACCCCGCCCCTACAGAAAGGGGAGCAACATGTCGATCCTCGCTAGCGTGAGTGACGTGCTCGCGCTGCTCGCTGCGGGCGCCGCTCTGATCGCGGCCGCTCGAGCGCTCCGGGTGGCCAGCCGCCTCGCCCAGAGGCCAGCCGCCACCACCATGGAGCCGACCACTGTCCGTTCGGAGCCGAACGAGCCGGCACCGAGGTTCCAGCCCGCCGCCAGCAGCCGCACCGGCACCACTGCGAGCAGGCCCGCCACCGACGGCTCGTCGGCGCGCGGCAACGAGCTGCGCGAGCAGATCAGGGCCTTCCTCGCCGACCGGTCCGACCGGGAGCTGTCGCTGGTCGAGGTCTCCAACGGCCTGGGCCGCTCCAGCGCGACCGTCAGCTACGCTCTGGAGAAGCTGGTCGCCGCCGGCGACGTCGAGCTGACCAGCCCCAAGCCCCGCCGCTACCGGATCACCACCGCCGGTGCGAGCGCGTCCCGGCAGGCCGACGTGCCCGCTGCGGCGCCCGCGACAGCCCCGGCTACCGATCGAGCCGGCGAGCCCAGCGGCACATCGGCCCCCGAGCCACGACGCGCGCCCAAGCCGGCCAGTACGCCACGCAGCGCCAACAGCGCGAAGGCGAAGGGCGGCGGCCTGCGCGACGAGGTCCGCGCCGTCCTGGCCAGCCGGGGCGGCGAGGCGCTGTCGCTGACCGAGGTCTCTGGTGGGATCGGCAGGTCCACCGCCACGGTCAGCTACCACCTGCAAGGGCTGGTCGAGGCCGGCGAGGTCACGCTGGTCGACGGCAAGCCGCGCCGCTACACCATCGCCGCCACGGTCACCCCGAGCGCGTCGCAGGCGCCGGCTCAGGCTGCGGCTGGCGAGCCTGCCGCCACGGCCACCAGCCCGAGCGGCGCCGTGACCGCGTCTGGCTCCATTGGCCGGCGCGGGACGCGGAGCGCCAAGACCACTGGTGGCCGCCGACCCGCGACCGCCCGTAGTAACAAGAAGGCCGGCGCCGCGACGGGCAAGGTCGCGGCGGCCGGCAAGTAAGCCCCCATCCATCCAGTCGAGGGCCGCTTCCGGGGGCGATGGCACGCCCCCGGAAGCCGCATCAAGGAAAGGCTTGGTTTCCCGATGCAGCACAAGTCTATCGAGCGACGCCACCTCGGCGACCGGGTCGCCGGCCTCGCGTGGGAGGTGGCGGCGTGCATCGCCCGCGCGATCGAACTTCAGGAGGAGCCGCCGACCGGCGCGATCTTCGCCGAACGCAACCTGTGGCGCTGGGCCGAGCGGCTGCGCCGCGCCGCCCCCCAGCACACCAAGCCCGCCGCCCGGCAGGTGGCCGTGGTGCTGGTGGTCGAGATCGCCGGCAGCCGCGACCCGGACTGGGTGGGCCAGGACCTGGTCCGCGCGGCAGGGGAGAGCGGGGACGGCTGGCAGATCCGCCATCACAGCACGCACCCCGACCCGGCCGCGATCTACCGCCGCCGCCCCCGCGGCAGCAGGGGGGAGGCGGCCCGATGAGCCAGCTCCCCGAGACCTTCGTGGACACCCCGCTTGGCCGGCTGCGCGTCTGGGCCACCGACGAGCGCACTCTGCACGCCGCCACCATGAGCGCCGACCAGAAGGCCCAGCCCGCCTACCGCGACCAGCCGGCCGCGCAGGGCTGCGCCGAGCACCTGGTCATCAACCGGATCCCCTACACGCTGTACCTGAACCTGGTCACCGGCGAGCACCCCGACCTGGAGCGGTGGCCACCCGGCTGCCCCCAGCAGCACGGCTGGGCGGTCCCCGGCGCCGATGGCGCGCTGCGGCTGCGCCGCGCCGACAGCGACCTGGCGCCCGGCACCGACGCAGCGATCCACCGCGTCCGCACGCTCGTGGTGGGTGCACTGGCTGAGTGGGCCAACACGCCCGCCGGGACGGCGTTTCGCCTGTGGGCGGGATGCCAGGCGGTCCGCGCGGAACTCCAGCTCATCGGCGGCCAGATCGCCGCGCTTGAGGCACGACGGGCACGGCTTGGCCAGCGCGAGGCGGAGCTTTCCCGTCAGCTCGACCAGGCCACGCGGCAGGAGAGGGGTGCGGCGCAATGACTGACGCCGAGCTGCGCGATCTCGCCCGCGCCGTCGCCACCCATCTCGACGGCTTCCGCGTCCAGGCCGACGACGAGATCGGCCACGCGGTCTGGCTGGGCCACCCCGACGGGCGCCGGCTGTTCCTGCGTCGGCTGTGGAACAACCAAGGCCGCGTGGAGATCTCCGGCCACTACCCGCACAGCGACTACTACTTCCAACCTGACGAGCGCATCAAGATCACCGTCGCCGTCGCCCGGGAGCCAGCCGCCATCGCCAAGGAGATCACCCGGCGGCTGCTGCCTTCCTATGTCGAGGTGCTCGCCAAGGTCCAATCGCACATCGCCAAGCGGGCCGCGGACGACACCCGCCGCGCCGAGACCGCCGCGCGGCTCGCCAAGCTGATCCCCGGCGCCAGCGTCCACGACGACAGCCACCACAGCACCACCATCCGCTGGTACGCCAGCGGCGAGGAGCCGATCGGCTACGGGCGCATCGAGCTGCGCCATGACGGCACATCGGCGACCTTCAAGGCTGACAGCCTGCCAGTCGCCACTCTCGAGCGGCTCGCGGCGGCGCTGGCCAGTCTCGCACCGACCAGCGCCAGGCAGGCCAGCTCCGGCGCACGACGCAGGAAGAGCCGATAATCACCTGCGAACCAGCCAGTCCGGCGGGTTGCCTGTGCCGTGCCTCCCGCCCGCGCCCTGAGGATGGTCTTCGGTCCTCCAAGCCGTAAGCAGGCCCGGCAGCGATGCGCTGCCGGGCCTGCGCACGCGGGTTGGCCCGCAGGACGTCTGAGTGGAACGTGACTTGTTCTAATCATGCGATGATTGGCGTATGCGCGCCGCTGATACTGACTTGGCAGAGCCGCGCTTGCCGCAGGATCGGGGCCGGGCCGGCCGTGGCGGCGGTGAGGATCGGTGGGTTCGTCGCTGACCTCGGCGGCGGATCACCCGGCGAGATTGGACGTGGCAACTTGAGGGAAGCGCATGTCGATCTTTGACGAGACGAACGGGACCTACTCGCTGGTGACGCGAGATCGCATGCTCGACCTGTTCACCAACCGGCACGAGCTCATCCGGCGCTTCGCCGGCTACCTCAACGACGATCCTCCAAGCAAGCGCATCCTGTTCCTGTACGGCATGGGAGGCAACGGCAAGTCGCTGCTGCTCAGGTACTTCGAGACGCGCTGCTGCTTTCGTCTGGCACCCGAGCAGTGGCGCGAGATCAGCTCCTATCCCGACGAGGCCTTCTGCGAGGCGCTGGCGAACGCTCCAAGCGCCAAGGCTGTCCCGGTCGCCAGAATCGACCTGGGCGCCAGGCCAGCCGGCGAGAGCCGCCCCCAGGAGGCGTTCTCGGCGCTGTTCATGCTCAAGCGCCAGCTCGCGCGGTTCAAGTTGACCTTCCCTCGGTTCGACTTCGCTGCCATCACCTACCTCCACAAGTCAGGGTTGGAGATCAACAAGCTCTTGGAGGGCCTGTTCCCGCAAAGTGAGCTGGGGATCGCCACCGACATCGCGGACTGCCTGATCAACCTTCCGGTGCTCCGCACGGGACTGGAGCTGTACCAGATTCTCGACCAGAGGCTGGACGCCGTCTTCTCGCGCCGGCGGTTCGAGCGGCGCGTGCCGGGTTCCACCGCGGCGCAGATCCTGTCGTTGAGCCCAGAACCAGATCTCGCGACCGAGCTTCCGAGGTACTTTGCCGAAGACCTCAACGACGCGCTGGCTCCGATTGGCAAGCTGGAGCGGCTGGTGCTGCTGTTCGACACTCACGAGGCATTCTATGGCGAGGGCGTTGCCGGCTCAGACAGCCTGGCCTACACCGACTACACCGCCCGGGACGAGTGGCTGCGCTACCTGCTTGGGCATCTGAACCTCAGTGGTGGCGTGGTCGCCGTCGCGGCCGGCAGGATCCGTCCGCCGTGGGAGAGCGTGTCCCGCGCGCAGCTCCCGCAACGATTCGTCGACTACCAGCCGGTCGATTGTCTGCCGGCCGCCGATGCGCGCGAGTACCTGGAGCGGGCCGGCATCTCCGACGACCAGCTTCGCTCGCTGCTCATCGACTACTCCTCCGTCAGCGATTGCGAGGTGCATCCGTACTTCCTCGGTCTGTGCGCTGATCTGGTCCTGGCGGCGGCCGAGCGCGGTTCTTCCATTGACCCGGCCTTCTTCCGCAGCTCCGACGAGGCTGCCGACAGGGAGCGGGCGCTGGCGAGCCGCCTGCTGTCGTGGGTCAAGCCGGAGATGGAATACACCATCGTGGCTATGAGCGCATGCCGCTCCTTCGACCTCCAGACGTTCTTGCATCTGGCCAGGCAGCTCGGGTTCGCGCAGCACCGACTCGAGTTCGACCGGCTGATCGCCTTCTCGTTCGTCTCACCAGTCAGCGTCGCCGGCACTGAACGTCGAAGGCAGGCATACGAGGTCCACCGCCTGCTACGGCGGGCCCTGCGCCGCGCCAAGCCGGACGCGATCCGCCAGGCGCACGAGCTTCTGCGCGTCTGGTACGCCGACCACGCGCTCGCTGGCGACTTCACGGCCCGCATGGAGGAGATCTACCACACCAACCAGCTCGACCCGTCGAACGGCGTCTCAGCCTGGGTGGACGCCATGGACCGTTGCCTGGCTCGCAGCCGCTACGACCGCTGCCGGTCGATGATCGCACTGCTGCACGACCTGAATGTCGAAACCGAGTTCGATCGCGGGCGCTGCATGTACCGGGTGGCTCGGGCCGACCTCGGGCTGGGCGACTGGGCGGAGGCCGAGGCGATCCTGCAGGGCCTTCCCGCCGACTCGCCGCACTGGCTGCTGCTCCAGGCTGAGCTGGCGTTCTGCCGCGGCGAGTTCGACACCGCGGCGGCCAGTGCTCGGAGCGCGATGGAGGCGGTCCAGGGATCGGCCCGGCTGCCGTTCGCGTTTCGGCTGGCGGAGATCGAGCTGTACCGCGGGATGTTCCCCGAAGCTCGGCGACTGATCGCGAGCGCCATCCAGTTGGCACAGGCCGACGAGGACGTCAACCAGGTCTGCCGCTGGCAGAACCTGCTGGGCGAGATCGAATTCTTCTCTGGCAACGTCGAAGCGGCCAAGGAGCAGTTCGAGCAGGCCCGGCAGCAGCTCGAGCGACTGCCGGATGGGCAGCGTGACAATGTCGTCCGGGCGAATATCGTCCAGAACATCGGCCTGGTGGCGGAGGCTCTTGGGGATTGGTCGGCTGCGCTCGCTGCCCACCAGTCCGCCCTGGAGATCCGCAGGCAGACCGGCGATGCGCGGGGCGCGGCCTGCTCCCTGCACGGCATGGGCAAGGCGTACCTGGGCCTGCGTGACTTGGAGCAGGCGGAGCGCCTCCTGGGTGAGGCGGCCCGCGCGGCGGGGCAGCTTGGCGAGGGGCTTCTGCTGGCGAAGATCACCCACTCACGAGCTGACCTGGCCAGCGCGCGCAGCGACCATGCCAAGGGGGAACGTCTGGCCCGGGAAGCGCTCGAGGCCTTCCGGCGGCACAGCACGCCCTACGACATTGCCGCCGCCCTGCTCACGCTCTCCCGGCTGCGCGGCCTGCAAGGCGACCTGACCGGCCAGATGGCCGCCATCGACCAGGCCAGGCAGCTCATCGACCCAGGCCGGTTCCTCGTCCTGTACCGGCTGTTCCCGGAGGCAGCCATGCCGCCGCCGGCCCGTGTTCGCGCGGGCGCCTTGGCGTACGCGGCCGGTGACGCGCTTGGGGTGCCGTGGGAAGGACGACCCGCTTCCGAGATCTCCCGGGAGGCGATCGACCAGCTACCGGCACGTGGCGGCTGGCCGGCTGGCTCAACCTCCGACGACACCGCCCAGCTCCTGCTGGTTGGCAGATATCTGAGCGAGCGCGGCGCGGCGGCGGACGAGCGCGAGTTCCTCAGCCGGCTCGCTGAGGCGTTCCCGGAGATGCGCGGGGCGGGGCCAACGACTACTGCGGCTGTGGAGCGGTTCCGCGCCACCGGCGACCTCTTGGCCGCTGCCGGCGAGACCAACGGGGCGGCGATGCGGGCCCTACCGATCGGCTGGGCGATCCCGGTGGCCGCCAGCAAGCGGCGGCGGGAGCTGACCATCCGGCTGTCGCGGACAACCCACGGCTCGGTCGGCGCCATCGGCAGCGCCTGCCTGGTGGCGGCGATGGCATCCTGGGCGATCGAAGCCTGCCCGCTCGGTTCCATCATCAACGCCGCGATTGACGAGATCACCTGGCTCGAAGGCCTGTTTCCCGGGAGCAGCAGCGTGTTCCAGCCGGTTCGCGAGGCCGCTTCCGGCGCTTGGACGCCAAGCGGCGCTCGGGTGACGATGGATGCGGTAACGACGCTGGCGGCGGTGATCCACGTTCTACGTCATGTCGAGCGGAAGGGCCTGGAGTTGGCCGATGCATTGCGCTACGCCGTGTCGCTCGGAGGAGACACGGACACGGTCACGGCGATCGTCGGCGGCATCCTCGGCTGCCGGATGGGCGATGTCGCAGGGATTCCCTGGCTTTCCCGGGTGGCCCTGCCTGAAAGTGCGATGCTGGATGCCGTGAGCACGGCCCTGTCACGGCTGCGGCGCTCGTTCTATGCATAGGTTATGGGTCATTGGCCCCATTGCCTGGGATTGGGTCTTGCGACTCGCTCGGCTGCCGAGCAGTGGCGACTTCATCCAGGCGCAGTCGGCCACGGGGCGGCCAGGAGGGGCGGGCGCCAATGTGGCGTTGGCCCTGGCCAGCACGTCGGCGCAGGTGCACC
>WNGE01017256.1_pt1 | contig 14170 bp, 8 predicted proteins | sample 5400651 | NCBI WGS metagenome assembly WNGE01 (sample SAMN13153370, study PRJNA577476) | soil metagenome | isolation source: 60 cm soil or saprolite under grassland replicate 2 | place: USA:California | collected 2016-06-15 | reverse complement strand
AGTTTTCCTCCGCGTTCTCGATGATGCCGCGGATGAGCCGGTTTCGACTGCCATTCAGATTCGATTGGGCTTGTTCGAAGCGGCTCTCGAGAGTGGTCATCCAGGCCTTGCCTTCGGCAACCTGGCCGTTATTTTGAGCCTTCTCCGATGATGGTCGATCGCTGGAAGCCACAGAGTTCCCCTCTCTCGGTGCGGCGTATCGTACTTCCCGGCGAGCCGCTAGAAGTACAGTTTCAGCGCAAACTGAATAACCCGCGGGGCGACTGTCGTACTGTTAATTTGACCGAACCCAGCATCGAATTGCAACGAAGGCAAGCCAGTATTCGGATCGGGAGCGACCGTGCCTGCGTTCAGAGAGGGATTCGAGAACGAGGGGGTATTGAACGCGTTGAAGAACTCCGCCCTGAATTCCAGGGTTTTAGATTCGGTGAACGGGATTTTCTTAATCGCCGAGATATCAAAATTCCGCTGATCTGGGCCGCTCACAATGCCATTACCGCTGTTGCCGAATCCCGTGGCCAAGCCATCGTCCCCGACAACGGGGGGTGCTGTGAAGCACGAAGTGTTGAAATAGTTGTCGATCTTACTCGTGACCGGCCCGTGTGTGACGAGATTTGCATTCGTACAGGCCGGGGCAAGCTGGACGCGGTCGCCTTGGCTGGTCGCGATTCCAAAGGCATTAAGAGCGTTGCCATCGACAATGGTTAATTTCTGACCATTCTGAAATGTGGCCACGCCGGCGACCGACCAGCCGCTCAGCACACGCGTTTTCAAGGCAGAACCAGACTTGAACCCGGGCAACTCGTATACATAGCTGACCACAAATCTCTGCGGTCGAATAAAGTTGTCCAACCCGTAATTCGCCCGAGCACTGTTCTGGTCGCCGAACCGTGCACCTCCAGCAAAAGCTCCGGTCGTGTATCCGGGGTTGGTTTCCAATGCGGACGCCCAGGTATAGGAAGCGAGCAATTGCAGTCCGTGACTGAAGCGCTTGCTGACGCTCGCACCGAGCGCATTGTACCAGGAAGCCCCGGCGGACTCGATGATGGTTGAAAACCCAGGATCGAATCCCAAGATTGGCACCCGCTCCAGGATATTTAAAAGCTTGATGTCGGTCTGTCCATGAATTGGGTTACTCGGCGATGCCGGAAGCGCCTGATTGAATGACCTCGACTGTAGCAATTTGGTCCCTCTGCCTCCTTGATACCCCACCTCGAACATCCAGTTATTACTAATTGCTGTCTGCAGAGTCATGCTGTAGCGCTGCATAATCGGCGGGCGAAAGTGGACGGAGAAAACGGTGGGTGTTAAATCGCTCCCCGATGATTGCTTTGCGAGATTGGGAGGAGTGTACGGGGTGAAGATGGGAAAGGCGGGAGCGGGACGAAAGGCATTGCCGATCGAATCGGGGAGCAATAATTGTCGAATTATGCCCCAGGGAGGAGCGCCGAGCAGTTGTATGAACGGCTCCGAGGTAGTCCGAGTAACAAACAGCCCGTAGCCCCCCCGCAAGACAACGCGGTTCGTTCCGGGGAGCTGCCAGGCAAACCCGACTCGTGGCTCAAAGCCATTTTGGCCATCATTATCGATCGCCGTGTTGGTGCTCGCTCTGGTCACACCGGCGGGAATCGCGCCACCGGAGAAATTGGAGCCAACCACGAAACCTTGCAGGGTTCCGGCATCGGGAGGCTCGGGATTGGCCCGTAATGGATCGAATGTGGAAGCCCGACCGCTGTAATCTCCCAGCTGTCCCTGGCGCTCGTAGCGGAATCCGAGATTGAGCGTTAATCGTGGAACAACCTGGTAATTGTCCTGGATATAAAGGTTGCCGTCCCAGACCCGCCAGTCGCGATCAAAAACGCCCGGCACGTCGATACTCGCGAACACGTTGCCCAGCAGAAAATCCGGCACGCTGAGGAAAAGAAGGCCTCCGAAAAAGTGGAAGTTCCTGAAGTTGATCTGGCTACGATTGATGCCGCCACCAATATGCAAAGTGTGTTTGCCGTGGACGTAGGTCACCGAATCGCTGAAATCGTAATAGTTCTGATAAATATTGACGCCCTGCCCGTTCCCTCCCACATTGAAGGCAGCGGGACACGGACCGTTCACCACGCATCCTCCTCCGGCCACGAGAATATCCGGATGCGGATTATCAAACCCGGGGGCGGGCACGCACAGGTTTGCCAGAGTAAGAGGGCCGGAAACGCTTCCGGGACATGCCGGCGTATTTGCAAATCCGACGTTCGGATAGCTTTGACCCAAGCCCGCTGCAAGCCGGTGAAAGCCGAGTATGGCCTGATTGAGAAAATGGTCAGTGAAAGCGTACGTGTGAGTTAGAGAGAAATTGCGAAATCCATTGGTGTCTTCCCGCGGAAAGCCGGGCACACTAATTGCATCCGTAAAACCCAATTGATTCTGCGGGAAAGCCCCGATCTGATCGCTGTTCATGAAAAAGAACTTGCCCGCAAGATGGCTCTTGTTGGTGTGATAGAAATCCAGATTGGAGATAAATTGGTCGTCGCGATAGGCACAGGGCGAGCTGAGAGTAATTTTGCCATCCGCAGTTTGAGGCGCTGGAATGACAAATTGACCATTGGAAAGTTGCGCGTTCAAAACGGCCAATGCTGTTGGTGAGATGTCGGCCGCGGAATTAATGGTCCCGGTATCGACGCCGAACACCCCGCTTTCTCCGGCAAATGCTTGCGCCAGTGCATCGGCACTGCGGCTGTCCGGGTTGTTGGTGAATTGCGGCGGAATCAGGCCACTGCTCAAACAGCCGCCGCTGTTATCCAATCCGTCTCGCTCACGCGTTCCCTGATATGAAACGAAGAACATCACCTTGTTCTTTACGACTGGTCCGCCTAGCGTGAAACCGAATTGATTCTGGTTGAGCGCGCCGCGCGGCTGACCTCGCTGTTTCAGGAAGTAATCGTTCGCATTCAGAGCGGTATTCCGAAAGTATTCCCACACGTCTCCGTGGTACTGATTGGTTCCCGACTTGGTCACGACGTCCACGTTCGCGCCGGCATTCCTTCCATAGGAAGCGTCGTATTGCCCTACTTGAACTTTGAATTCCTGGATCGAGTCTGGATTGGGTACGGGAACGCCCCCGCTGATTTCCGCCTCACCCGCCAGGTCGTTCACGTCGGCTCCGTTCATCTGGAAATTGTTATCATTGGTGGAGTTACCGCCCACCGAATAACCCCCGATGCTGGCGGACAAACTGGTCAGTCCACGTCCGATACTGGCGCTGTTGTTGACCTCGCCCGATACACCGGGGGAAAGTCCCAAGATCTGCGTGTAGTTTCGCGCCACAAGAGGCAGGTTTTCGACGACGCGCTGGTCGGTGATGTGACCCAAAGCACCGGAAGTCATGTCCAGTTGCTCAGGTTCGGCTTCAATCGTCATGATTTGCGTGAACGATCCAATCTGAAGCTGCGCATTCAAGGCTGCCGTTTCGGTGATGTTGATATTGACCCGATTAAAAACCGCTGTCTTGAAATTCTTGCTGGAAACTTCCACGTTGTAGATATCCGGCGGGAGCAACGGAACGAGGTATTTACCGTTGTTCTGCGTGAGCACGGTGCGGGCTTGCCCGGTCGTCGCACTGGTGACGGTAACTGTGACGCCCGGCACCACTCGGCCGCTTGGATCCGTGATGGTGCCGCCCAGGGCGCCGGTCTGCGCCGTCTGTCCGTGGAGCGCGGTAGCACTCATCATCCAAACCGTCAGCCAGAGCCGACCAAAATTCAGCAGGCGCCTGTCGCGCATATTCCCAATTCCGCAGAAGCAATAGAAAAGACGCTGCATATTCAACTCCCTATCCGAAACGATTTGCTTTTGCCTGGTTCTCGCGCCCGGCGAGCGAAATCCTCGGGACGGGCACAACTTTTACACCGTATGGTGCATAATGTCAACATTAAACACCGTGTGGTGCATTTTTTCTTGACAGGACCTCCGGACCGGTTCTACAAGGGAACACGGTGCACTTATGAAGATCGACCAAATTACGCTGCGTGAAATCCGGATGTCCCTGAAAGCACCGTTCGAAACCAGCTTTGGCGTGATCCAGGATCGCCGCATCATCCTGGTCGAAGCCATGGCTGACGGGATCAGCGGGTGGGGAGAAGTCACGACCGGGGAAACTCCTTCCTACAATGCGGAAACGACGGAAACAGCCTGGCACGTCATCTCCGACTTCATCGTCCCGCTTGTGATCGGCAAGGAACTGGACAGTGCGACGGAGTTCGCGGCCCTGTTGTCCAGGATTCGCGGTCACGAAATGGCCAAGGCCGGGGTAGAGAATGCCGTCTGGGACATTGAATCCCAGCAGAAAGGAGTGCCCCTTGCCCGGCTCTTGGACGGAACGATGGACGAGATCCGTTGCGGCGTGTCGCTTGGCATCCGGGAGAATCCGCAAGCCCTGGTGGAGAGTGTGGAGAAAGAACTCTCTTGCGGGTACCAGCGAATCAAACTCAAGATAAAACCCGGCAAGGACATTGATTTTGCCGGCGCAGTCCGCAAACAATTTCCCGATATCCAGCTGTCGGTGGATGCGAATTCCGCTTATAGCCTCGGGGACGCCGCACATCTGAAACGACTCGACGATTTCGGGCTTCTGATGATTGAGCAGCCGCTGGCCTGGGATGACATTCACTCCCATGCCAAGCTGCAGGCCCAGTTGCGCACTGCCATCTGTCTGGACGAGTGCATCAATAATGTCCGGCACGCGGCGGCCGCAATTGAGCTGGGGGCATGCCGGATCGTCAACGTGAAGCTCGGGCGCGTCGGGGGACATGGCGGCGCTCGTAAAGTGCACGACCTTTGCTGGCAACATTCCGTACCGGTATGGTGCGGCGGCATGCTGGAATCCGGGATCGGCCGCGCTCATAACGTCGCCATGTCCACCCTGCCGAACTTCACGCTTCCGGGGGATGTCTCGGCGAGCCGCCGCTACTGGCACGAGGACATCATCGAACCCGAGATCGAGGTAACGCCGCAAGGGACCATTCCAGTGCCGAAGAGCGCCGGACTGGGGTACGGAGTCAAGCGCAGATTGATCGAGCGCCTCATGGCTCGTTCAAGAAATTGGAAAGCGAGAACGTCAATCGCCGTGTAGCTGGTTGCGCTTCACCAGTTCCCGGACTGGCCGTATGATCGGGGGTCAACGTCCATCATGAAAAACGCCTGTCGAGTCTTCTCTATTGTTGCCGGCCTGCTGGTCGCCGGCTTATCGCAGGAGATGCCTGCTTCGCAGACCGCCACAAGTCTGGAGAAGCGCATTCAAGCGATCCTGGACCGTCCTGCGTTCGCGCATTCCAGTTTCGGCATTGAGTTTTACTCGTTGTCGAGCGGGAAGATAATCTACCAGCTCAATCGCGACAAGCTGATGGTTCCGGGGTCCACGACCAAGCTACTCACCGAAGGCACGATACTCGAGCTTTTGGGGGGCGACTACCGCTTTCACACGCGCGTGTACCGGACCGGACCGGTCAAGAAGGATGGAACTCTTGAAGGCGATATCGTAATTGTCGCGAGTGGCGATCCGAATCTCTCAGGGCGCATTCAGCCAGATGGGACGCTGGGTTTCGAACAGATGGATCACTCCTATGGCGGCCCGGACAGTAAGGGATTGGGTGATCCGCTGCTGGTGATCCGCGAACTCGCGCAGCAGGTCGCGGAAAAGGGGGTCAAACAAGCAAAAGGCCGGGTGTTGGTGGATACGACACTGTTTCCTGAAGGCGATCGCGAGCTGGGAACAAACGTGGTGATCTCGCCGATGGTGGTGAATGACAACGTCATCGATGTCATCCCCAGCTCGGGAGAGAAAGAGGGTGCGCCGGTCAAGCTGCAGATCTCGCCGCAAACAGCGTATGTACGGTTTATTAACCAGGCGACTACGGGGAAAGCCGATTCCAAACCGGACTTTAATTACACGGGCGAGAAGGCCAATCCGGACGGAACGCGCACGGTCACGGTGTCAGGGAGCCTCCCGTTGGGCAAGCCGTTTGGCATGGCTGCCTATGCGGTGCCCGAGCCGGGTCGTTTTGCCGCCACGGTGTTCACGGAAGCGCTCCATCAAAAAGGAGTGGCAATCAAGCTCGCGCTCACCGCCGCCGCACCGGATTTCAAAGCGCTCGCGACAAACTACAAGCCCGAAAACGTGCTGGCCGAACACGTTTCCCCGCCACTGAAAGAGGACGTGAAAATCACGCTCAAGTTGAGTCAGAACCTTCATGCGAGCATGGGCCCGTTTCTGATCGGCGCCTTGGCCGCGCATAAAGAGAAGGAGATCGATCAGGCGGGCTTCGACGCCGAGCGAGATTTCCTAAAGAAGGCCGGTCTGGACTTAACCGCCGCCTCTCAAGCCGATGGAGCGGGCGGCAATGCATTCTTCACACCCGATTTCATCGTGCGCTATCTGGAATTCATGTCGAAGGAGAAGCAGTTCGAGAATTTCTACAACGGATTGCCAATTCTCGGGCGTGATGGAACCCTATCGAAAATCCAAGTCAACTCACCCGCGGCCGGTCACGTGCGGGCCAAAACTGGAACCTACGATGTCTATGACGCTTTGAACAAGAATCTGATGATCACGGGCAAAGGTTTGGCGGGATACCTGGACACGGCCGCAGGAGAGCGGCTGGCATTCGCAATCTATGCCAACATGGTGCCAGTCTCCATGGACGATCCCGAAGCGCCGCAAAAAGTGGCGGGGGAAGCGCTAGGGGAAATAGCCGCCGCGGCCTACGGCGCCCCGCCCACGACAGGAGCGGCCGCCGCGGGTGGCGCTGCCTACGACGTCATCATCAGAAATGGACGGATCATCGACGGCTCGGGGAATCCGTGGGTCTCGGGGGACCTTGCGATTCGCGGAGATCGTATCGCTGCCATCGGCCACCTGGATCCTGCCGCCCGCGCGAAACGCGTCATTGATGCAACCTGCTCATCGACAACCGCTCGCTCAGCAAGCTGTCGCAAGGCATCACGACGGAGATTACGGGCGAAGGCGCTTCGGTTGCACCACAAGACAAGTTGACACTGGCCTCGCTGCAACCTGAATTGGATCGATACAACCTGAAAGTGGATTGGACGACCCTGGGTGAATATTTCAAACGACTACAGGACGCGGGCACTCCCCTGAATATCGGAACCTACGTCGGCGCGGCGCAGGTGAGAGAAGCGGTGATCGGAGAGGGTGACCGGGCGCCTACGCCCGACGAACTGGAAAAGATGAAAGCGCTGGTGGCGCAGGCGATGCAGGACGGTGCTTTCGGGATTTCGACCGCCCTCATCTATCCCCCCGGACACTACGCCAAGACGGACGAACTGATCGAGTTGGCGAAAGTCGCGGCGCAATATGGTGGAATTTATGGCTCCCATATGCGCAGTGAGGGACAAAGCGAGACCGCGGCAATCGAAGAGGCACTGCGCATCGGCCGCGAAGCGCATCTGCCAGTCGAGATCTTCCATTTGAAAGTCATCGGCAAAACTCGGTGGGGTTCGATGCCGAAGATTGTGGCCATGATTGAGGCAGCGCGCGATTCCGGACAAGACGTCTCTGCCGATATGTATCCCTATGTCGCGGGAGGAACAGCACTGGCGTCCAGCCTGCCACCGTGGGTCGCCGACGGCGGCGTCGAGAAGTTGCTCGAACGGCTACGCGATCCGTCCACGCGGGAAAAGATCAAGAAAGAGATGGCGACTGAGCATTCCACCTGGGAGAACCTCTACTTGGGCAGCGGAGGCGCGGGCGGAGTGCTGGTCTCCGGAATCGTCAATCCGGACTTGAAGAAGTTCGACGGCCAGACGCTGGCTCAGATTGCGGCAGCACAGAAAAAAGCTCCGCTGGAGGCGCTTTTCGATCTAGTTGTGGATGACAAGGCAAGGTCTGGAGCGCTGTACTTCATTGCGAATGAAGACGACCTACGCTACGGTTTAAAGCAGCCTTGGACCAGCCTCTGCCTTGACGCCAGCGAGCTTTCCCTGGACGGACCGCTGTTTGAGCCTCATTCCCATCCGCGGGCCTTCGGATCCATGCCACGCTTCCTGGGGCACTACGTGCGAGATGAACACCTGTTGCCCCTCGAACAAGGCATTCGAAAAATGACCTCCCTTCCAGCGCAACGCGAACGGCTGACTGGCCGCGGGCTCCTGAAGGAAGGCTATTTCGCCGACATTACCATTTTTGATCCGGCTAATATCCGCGATCGGGCGACGTATCAGAATCCGACCCAGCTCTCGGAGGGCGTGAAGTACGTATTCGTGAACGGGCAGTTGGAATATGAAGACGGGCACCTGACCGGGACGAAGGCCGGGGCGATCCTTCGCGGGCCCGGCTGGGTAGCTAAAAACTGATATTGCGTGCTCGTCGCTGGCCCAGAAAAAGGGGCATCTACAACGGCAAGCCAGATGGCAATGTCGAAGGAAACGTCGATTCCCAAAGACACCAGAACGACAACGCTGGTCGCGTCCGCTGTGTCCAAGCCGAAGGAAGAGCTTCGGCAGGTCCTTCGAATGCGCGATCTCGTGCTTCTGGTCATCGGGACGGTGATCGGTTCGGGGATGAGCTTCGGCAGGTCCTTCGAATGCGCGATCTCGTGCTTCTGGTCATCGGGACGGTGATCGGTTCGGGGATCTTTCTGGTGCCCGGCTCCGTCCTTCGGCCGGTCGGCGGCTCCGTCACGGCGGCCATGGCGGTGTGGCTGACCGGTGGAGTGCTCTCGCTCCTGGGAGCGCTCACCTACGGAGAACTGTGCGCAATGAACCCAGAAGCCGGCGGGCTGTACGTCTTTATCAGGGATTGTTTCGGTCCACTGCTGGCATTTCTTTATGGCTGGACGCTGTTCTTCGTGATCAGTTCAGGATCGGTGGCTACGCTCGCGGTGGCTTTCAGTAATTACCTCTCGGAATTCTTGCCGCTATCGGCGCAAATGTCGAAGTTCGTTTCGGTAGCGATGATCCTTGTGATTGCTGTGGTCAACGTGCGCGGCACCCGTCAGAGCGCAGATTTACAGAACATCACGACTGCGATCAAAGTTGTGGCCATCATTGCGATGAGCTTAGGGCTGCTCTGGTTTGGGAAGAATCCCATATTCTCCAGCACCAGACACGGCGCTACGCCCGTTGCGGGATCGCGCGCGTCGGGTTTCGGGCTCGCGATGATTAGCGTGCTGTGGGCTTATGAAGGCTGGCAGTACGCAACCTTCAGCGCGGGGGAATCGGTGAATCCCCAGCGTGACTTCCCGATTGCGTTCCTAACCGGCTCGGCGGCTTTGATTGGAATTTACCTCCTTGCCAATTTTGGATACCTCGCGGCAATTGGTTCCGAAGGAGTCGCTCAATCGGACCGGGTGGCAATGACAGCAGTGGCAGCTGTGGGAAGGTCGACGTTGGCCAGAATCGTCGGGCTCGTAATCCTTGTCTCGATATTTAGCGCGGCCAATTCCATCATTCTCACCGCTCCCCGCGTGTACTACGCGATGGCAAAGGATGGACTCTTCTTCAAACGTCTAGCGGAGGTGCACCCTCGCTTCGGAACCCCGGCTTTCGCCGTCGTCACGGCGGCAATTTGGGCTGCGGTGTTGGCCTGGAGTGGGACATTCGAACAATTGTTGACCTACGTTGTTTTTGTCGGCTGGGTTTTCTACGCACTGGCGGCGGCCAGCGTTTTGGTGTATCGGAAGCGCAAACCAGACGCGTTTCGGCCCTATCGGGTACCGGGGTATCCTTGGACTCCGATTGTTTTCATAGCCAGTGCCATGGCCCTGGTGGGAAATACCATTGCGACCCAGCCGGCCCGTTCGGCGGTTGGGCTTAGCATTGTGTGCCTAGGCATTCCGGCATACCTGATCTGGCATTCGAAGCACCGGCAAAAGGCCGCCGCTCGGGGCCAAAACCAACGAATAGGTTCAGGGTCCTGAGCTGAGAGTTTTCGGGACAGTGCGGAGGTCCACGCACGGAGCGAATTGTACGATAATTGTACGATGGGCAGGCTTGTGTAGGCCTTTTGGCATTTTCTTCCCTTCTTAGAATCAGTAAGTTGAAGATTCTAAATGGGGATGAAAGGTCCGACTCCCGCCGCCTCCACCATACTTTTTCACAACGTTCATGCATGTTCCGCTGAATACTCTTCTGAACTGTACACGTTTTGTACCCACTCATTATTCCCGTCAGTCGGATCCATCTGGGGCACAAGACACTGACCATGACGCTCGGGACCTACGCCCAAGCGATACCGGACAGCGTGCGAGAGATGGTCGAGCGGGAGGAACGGGAAACTCTCGAGCAGAAAGCTCCTGAGGTGCCCGAGGAAGATTAATCTCCAATTCGGTAACCCGCTAACCTTCTATCTTGTTGAATACAGCCGAAGCTATCAGCCTGGTTCCGCGGGCGCTGGCATCGAGTCGTGCCGCAAGCGGAGGAAATGCCGGTGTAGGACCCTTCCACTGCAACCGGTCAACGGAGTCAAAAAGAGCAAGATCGGTGCGCAGCGTCGCCAGGGTGCGAAATAGAAGCGCGCGGTCCCGCTCGCCGAGCAGTTTGTTCGCCAGCGTCGCGGGACTCGCCACCTTGACGTGCCACTCCCGCCAGTCCTCCGGGATCGCTTCGAGGCGGCCAAAGCGTGCGAGGACTGCCGCCGCGGACTTCGCTCCCCAACCCGGCAGTCCCGGATACCCGTCCGCCGCATCGCCGACGAGAGCCAGGTAGTCGGGAATTGACGCCGGTGGAACTCCGAATTTCGCGACTACGCCCGCTTCATCCCGGATCGTGCGGGTGCGGCGGTCCACCTGCACGACCCGCGTGCCACGCACGCATTGTGCGAGGTCCTTGTCGGGCGTGCAAATGATCACGCGCTCGGCACGTTCGTCGGCCGCAGCCGACGCCGCCGCTGTGGCCAACGCGTCGTCGGCCTCGAACTCCAGCATCGGCCAGACGACAACGCCCATGGCAGCGAGAGCCTGCTCGAGCAGCGGGAACTGCGCCCAGAGTTCGGGTGCGATGCCCGCGCTGGTCTTGTATCCCGCCCACAGCTCATTGCGGAAGGATTCGATGACATGGTCCGTCGCCACCCCGATATGGGTGGCACCCTCCTTGATCATGCCGAGAATCGAGGCGAGCACGCCTCGCACGGCGGCCACCTCCTGGCCGTCGGCAGCGCGGACCGAGGGAAGAGCATAGTAGTGCCGGAACAGTTCGTAAGTGCCGTCGATGAGGTGAATGTTCAGCGCGATGCTCCGGAAAAACTATACGTTTCAGGCTGCAGATTCGGCTAGTCGCGGGCGCACGTCGGGAAGCGGTTCTACCCTGCTTTTTAGGGTGAACGCACAAGAGAAGATGCAGATGAGGATTTGAATTTGAAGGGTGACCGGGCAGCCTCGCGGCCAGTTGCCCACGAGATGCCCCCGAGGGTGAATTTGCAATTCCTTCTACTCTTGGAAAGGAATGGCGGGGACGACGAGACTCGAACTCGCGACCTCTGCCGTGACAGGGCAGCGTTCTAACCAACTGAACTACGTCCCCAGCTTGCTTTCATCGGGTTAGCGGGAAACCCTTGATTTTCCTGTCTTTTCTTACTGTCCATAGAATCGCCTGTGTCAACCATTTCCACCCCATATAACCGTATTCCGGGGTTTTATCGACAGGAAACCGTAAGGAAGCAAACCTTGCCGATTCCCAAAGCGAGCCCACGACCCGGAGCATCTGTCCATGCCCCGTGGGTAAATTGTAACAGACACTGTTTTGATCCGTCAGGCCCAAGGGGCGAAAAGGGTTCTGATGGCCGACAAAAGTGTTCGTAACATTCGATGCTGTTTCCGCCCCCCGAGCTCACGAGCCGGATCTTTCGGTTTGGTCCGATTCACCGCCCTTCGCCGTGAAGGATTTTTCTGGATATCCCGACTTGTGCCGCACAGATAGTTTGACGAAACTGCACATGCACAAGTGCCCACCCGCCGCCTGACGCAGCGTGTCCCTCCGGGCGTTGGAGGTCGCTCCCCGCAGGGACTAGCAGACGTGGCGTGATGCGTGAGTCCGCGAATTAGAATATGAATTGATGACAAGAGGGATTGAGGTCGGCGCAACAGAACGAGAGGCGAATTGGCGAGCGATTGACGAACTGAAATCCGTAGCATGGGCCAGTCCTCTTTTGGAAGAGATTAGAATGAGAGGCGGATTGAAAGCACCATCCTCATTTCTTTTCGAACTTCGCTTTGCTGCTGAAATACACAGGGCGGGTTTGTCTGCGAATTACGAATACCAAACCGGTGTTGGACTTACTTCTGTCGATTTCCGCTTAGATTGTCAGCCTGACTGGCTGATTGAATTGCTGAGTCCCGAACCGCATTCGAGGAGCGACGAAGAAAGCCAAATGCTGAAATTCGCGGGCATCTTGAGCGACAAAGCGTGTACTGAGCACGGCCTACCATCAAAGTTCCCTGTTCCAACGCCAGGGCGATATCACCTCGTGATTGTGGATGTTCGAGATTATCTTTACGGGATGGGCGATGTATTGGACTGGAGGCAAATCGCCTATGGCTCAGAGGGTGTCAAGCGCTCCAACGATTGGGCATTGCATTGGTTACCGAAAGAGGTGAAGGGGCAACCCGGTCCGATTTGTGGTGTGTTCGATCCCCGAAGTCCAGTGGAGTCGGCGAAGGTATTCCAGGAACGTGTGCACTTTGTAGGTTTCGTGAATGAACGGTCATATTTGCCGGGGGAGATGCGCACGATCAAGTCCGCCTACTATCTTCCAAATCCAAACCTATTCCAATCAAACGCCGAAGCCATGATCGCGTTCCAGACTTATCCGTTAAGACCGTTGCAAAAAACCGGGTGAGAGTAACCGGAACGCCAAGCACAAAACCGAGTAGGGAGACTGGTTAAGAGCGGTATAATCAATCACTTCCGGACCCATATGAAACCTTCTTCATGGCCGTGGCCACGTCCGTGCACCGAGAACGGGACTTTAACCGGGAACGAATTTTATTCTGATTTCAGGTCTTCTAATGACTGCCGTTTCGCGCAATCGGTATCGCCGCAGAATTCACGGGGCTTCTGAATGGACATCTTCGATTTCCGCGATCGCTTAGTTGCCGACTACGCTGATTACGTCACCAGCTTCATCGCCATTCATGATCATCGGATCCAGGAAGAAGTTGACTCCGAACTGGCTCAGGGGTTGCTTTGGCCAGAACCCAGCATCGGTCTCAACCCTGCGTTTGCAAAAGGCGCCTGGATCGACAAACTCGTCAGCCGAGGAGTCCTTCACCAAGAATGCAGTCGTATCTTCCGGATCAAACGCGCTGCGGCCGACTCAGGCTCAGGGCTGCGACTACACCGTCATCAGGTAGAAGCGGTAGATGCAGCCGCCGCCGGTCGCAATTACGTGCTGACTACTGGAACAGGATCTGGGAAGAGTCTCGCCTACATCGTTCCCATCGTGAACGCCGTCTTGCGAGAGCAAAGGCGTCCCGGTATCAAGGCGATTGTCGTCTATCCGATGAATGCTCTGGCGAATAGTCAGGAGCAGGAGTTGGAGAAGTTTCTGAAGTTTGGCTATCCCGATGGCCGCGGTCCGGTAACCTTTCGGCGATACACCGGCCAGGAGGGCGACGTTGAACGAGGCAAGATCTTGGCGGATCCACCGGATATCCTGCTCACTAATTACGTAATGCTTGAGTTGATCCTGACCCGCACGGAAGAAAGGCCGTTGGTGAAGGCAGCTCAGGATCTTCGATTCCTCGTCCTGGATGAACTGCATACCTACCGCGGTCGGCAAGGAGCAGACGTCGCACTCCTGGTACGCCGCACTCGCGACGCGTGCAACGCAACGAGACTTCAACACGTAGGAACGTCGGCCACAATGGCGTCTTCGGGATCGTCGGAACAGCAACGGAAGGAAGTCGCCCGAGTTGCCACTCTCCTATTCGGAGCGCCGGTTGCACCGGAAGACGTAACAGGAGAAACCCTCGAGAGGGCCACTCCTGAACCCGCTCTCAACGACGCCGATTTCCGCAGTGCTCTCTCGAAGCGCTTGACTGAAGTTCTATTGATCGCTGCATAAATAATGCAACGGATTAGCGCAAAAAAGAAGGTAATTCGGATTGGACGATGCAGCCGCGCAGTTTCTGAGTGGAGGCGCGAATCCCGTTGATCGAGTAGATGACGT
>WNGE01010184.1_pt1 | contig 14174 bp, 11 predicted proteins | sample 5400651 | NCBI WGS metagenome assembly WNGE01 (sample SAMN13153370, study PRJNA577476) | soil metagenome | isolation source: 60 cm soil or saprolite under grassland replicate 2 | place: USA:California | collected 2016-06-15 | reverse complement strand
CCAGAATTCTTTGCGAGCGCGCCAACACTCACCTGCGCCTGACCCACATCCTCAATCGCAACGTGGCTCGAAAAAAAGTAGCCTGGCTTCCGTCCTCCGTGCAGTGGACAGAGAATATCGACGATGTTCTCTCCTCCGACGCGGACATCGTGGTCGAGGTGATGGGCGGCCTTCAACCCACCGAAGATTGGGTCCGGCGCGTGCTCGCTTCCGGAAAGTCCGTGGTCACCGCCAACAAGCAACTGATCGCACATTGCGGCCCGGAGTTGATCGGCCTGGCGCGCCGGATGAAACAGCAGATCGAGTTTGGCGCGTCGGTGGCGGGCGGCGTGCCGGTGATTTCCGGATTGCATGAGGGATTGGCCGGCGATGAACTGTTCAAGATCTGCGGCATTCTCAATGGCACCTGCAACTACATTCTCAGCCAGATCGAGAGCAACGGCGTTTCCTTCGCCACCGCACTGCGCGAGGCGCAGAAGCTTGGCTTCGCCGAGGCCGATCCAACCGAAGACATCGACGGGCTGGACGCGCGCGCCAAACTCGCCATCCTGGCGCGGGTCGGACTGCACTGCGATGTCAAAGCAACCAGCATCGTGGCGCGCTCGATTTCAGCGATCGACTCCATTGATTTTGAATACGCGAACCAACTGGGTTGCACGATTCGTCAGATTTCCTGGGCGGAGTTAAAGGGCGACGACTTGTTTGCCGTAGTCCAGCCCTCCCTGGTCGAACTCGCATCGCCTTTGGCGCGCGTGGAAGGCAGCCAGAACCTGGTGATGGCGACCGGAACGTATGGGGGCGAGACGGTGTTTGGAGGCCACGGCGCAGGTGGGCATCCCACGGCGGTCGCGGTTGTGTCCGACATTCTGGCGATCGCTCGCGCCAAGCAAGCCGGAATGAGTTACGCCGGACAACCGACACAGAAAACGCCGGCCGTCACCGCCGATTTCACCACCAAGCACTATCTGCGTTTCCTGGTGAGGGACCGGCCAGGCATCATCTCCAGCCTCGCCACAATTCTCTCTCAGTGCGGCATCAACATCGACTCGGTGCTGCAGAAACCGGGCTGCCCAAAATCGCACCTGCCCTTTCTAATTACGTTGGAGGAATGCAAGGCTTCGCTGGTGGAACAGGCATTAGAGCAGATCAACTCGCTGGATTTTCTGGTACAACCGTGTTTGCACTTGCCGATTCTGTAGGGAGAGGCATTAGAGCGACAAAAGAACGCTCGCGATTGGAGTGATCATGACCACGAATCGAAGCGCTTAACGGTGAACCCACGCAGCTCGGAAATATCGGCTTCAAGCCAGACCTTAGTGAACAAGCCGACGATTTCGTTCCCTAACCCGCCGGTCGGGAGCGCTTCTTCCTCCACTGCGCCCCGGAGAATATCGTGTATTTCATCTTCCATACTGCGGCCGTTCCGCCGCTCGGCGCTGCAGTCGAGCCTTGACGGCATTCTCGATGCGGACGACCAGTTGGGCCATGACGTCCTCCCAGCTCAGCTCGAACTCGTTGCAGCTTTTCGGCGTGGCGCCGCCTTCATGATCGCCCGCAGTGCGTCGTTCACCGACTCGCCCGTTTTGAACACTTTCGAAACATCAGGAGCAAGCAGTACAACGACGGACTTCGCCCGCGCGCGACGTGCGAAGCGGTTGGGTCGAGCTTTCGCATAGTCAAACCGGTATTCGCCCCGCATGTCTTTCGATGGGCGCAATCCACGAGACTTAACTGCCGATGTTTTCTTCATAGTCCTTCTGTTCTCTTCGCGTCGCCTTTCGAGCGCTGATGCTTCGAACTCGGTTGATGTAGCGTTCCGTGAAGCTTACCAGCAGCCAACGGTCGAGAATCGAGTAGCCCACAATAATTTCGCGCTGTTCGCCACTTGGAATGGTCCTCGTCTGGAAAGATCATGGCCAGAAAATCATCGAAGACCGTGCACGCTTCATCGAAACTGACCCCATGCCTTCGCAGGTTGTTCTTAGCTTTGCGAGGGTCCCATTCAAACACCAGCGGCATATGACTTTTTCCTGATGATAAATGGATCTTCCGGAAAGAGGGACGACCAAACGGATTTTTCGCTTGATCGCGAATCCACGTAGCGCCGGTCTTCCCCCTACGCTTCCACCTGGAAGAACTGCGCCATGTTGCGGAATTTCTGGTAGCGGGACTCGAGCAGAGCGCCTACCGGTAGGCCCTTGATCTCTGACAGATGCTTCTGCAGGGCGGTATCCAATAACTCCGCCGCCTGGGCGTGATCGGTGTGCGTGCCGCCGGGGGGTTCGGGGACGATATCGTCGATGCAGCCTAACTCGCTCAGGTCCTTGGCGGTGATCTTCATCGCTTCCGCGGCCAGATCTTTCTTGCTGGTGTCGCGCCACATGATCGATGCGCAGCCCTCGGGCGAAATGACCGAGTAAACCGCATTCTCCATCATGAGCACGCGATCCGCCACGGCAATCGCCAGCGCGCCGCCGCTGCCGCCCACCCCGATCACGGTCGCGACGATCGGCACTTCCAGCCGCGTCATCTCCAGCAAGTTACGCGCGATGGCTTCGCCCTGGCCGCGCTCTTCGGCATGCAGGCCGGGATAGGCGCCGTCAGTATCTACAAAAGTCAGAATCGGGCGCTTGAATTTCTCCGCGATCTTCATCACCCGCAGCGCCTTGCGATAGCCTTCGGGGTGAGGCATACCGAAGTTGCGATAGACTCGCTGCTTTGCGTCGCGCGCTTTCTGCTGCCCGACCACGATGACTTCCTCGCCGTGGAAGCGGGCCATCCCGCAAACGATCGCCGGATCGTCGCGGAAGCCGCGGTCGCCGTGGATCTCGCTCCAGCCGGTGAAGAGGCGCTCGACGTAGTCGAGCGTGTAGGGGCGCTGGGGATGGCGGGCCAGTTCCGTCCTCTGCCAGGCATCCAGGTGGGAAGAAACCTCGCGGCGCAGGTCATTCACTCGGTCGTGCAGTTGCTGGATCTGGTGGCGGACTTTGGCGTTTTGCCCTTTGATCGACTGCAGCCGTTCGATCTGCTGCTCGATCTTCAACAGCTCCTGTTGCGCCTTGGGTGCAGAATCCATCTTGATGACGTTTCCATTCCTGCGGGTATGATGCTCTTCCACCATCGAGAGCAGAAAGTCCGTTCCCGTCACCGCGGGATTTCCCGCGCCGTTCGGGGACGTTTGGGCTCGCTTTATTTTCGCTCGACTCATCCGTCGAATCGCTTGCCGGGTCCGGATCAGCTGATAATGCGCACGCTGCCGGGTCCGCACAGTTCTTCCACGCGTCCAATGAAACTGCGGTCTGGCATGACATTATAGCCTTCGGCCTCCATCACGGCCATGAAATCGCCCGAGCGCTCGACATCAAACAGGACTTTGGCTTGGCCCCTGTGCTCGCTGAACAGGGCGTACAGCGCGTCCACCGTGCCGCCGGTGGCGCTTTCCAGCGGGATGCGGACGCGCAGCGCCTTGGGCAACGGCACCTTCGCTTCGTCGAGCGGAATGATCTCAGCGGCGGTAATTTTGGGATTCGCTCCCTCTTCGACCCGCACGCCTGCCCGCACCAGCACCGGCACTTCGAGTTTGACTTGCTCCTGGAGCCGCTTGTAGGCCTCGGGAAAAACGATCATGTCCACTTTGCCGGTCATGTCTTCCAGGGCGCCCTGCGCGTAGAAATCACCGCGCTTGGACTTCAGCACACGCACGCCGGTGATGATGCCCGCGGTGGCGATGACTTCCTCTTTCGCCGTGGAATTCTTCATGGCCGAAATTTCTTCGACCGTCTTCGCATTCAGATCGAGCAGCTTGTCTTTGTATTTCTCCAGTGGATGGCCGGTGATGAAGAAGCCCAGAATTTCTTTTTCGGCGGAGAGGCGGGTGTGCTCGTCCCAGTCGGGCGTGTTGGGGAGCGCGTCGTTGGCGGGCTGCGTAGTTTCGTCGGCAAATACTCCAAACAGGCCGTGCTGGCCCGAGTCGGCGTCACGTTGCGTTTTTTGCGCCCGGTCGATGGCTTTGTCGAGCGCCTGCATGAGCTGCGCCCGGCGGCCAAAGCAATCCATGGCGCCACTCTTGATGAGCGATTCCAGCACGCGCTTGTTGAGCAGGCGAAGGTCGACCTGTTCGCAAAATTCGTAGAGCGAACGGAAATTGCGGCCCAGCTTCTTGCGTGCCGCGACAATCGATTCGATGGCGTGGGCGCCAATATTTTTCACCGCCGCCAGCCCGAAGCGGATCGCCTGCCCGTGCGGCGTGAAGTTGGCGTCGCTGACGTTGATATCGGGCGGCTCGACCGCGATGCCCATCTCGCGGCATTCGTTGATGTACTTCACCACGTCATCGGTGCCGCCAGTGACCGAAGTCAGCAGCGCGGCCATGAATTCGATCGGATAGTGTGTTTTCAGATAGGCCGTGTGATAGGCGAGCAGCGCATAGGCCGCGGAGTGCGACTTATTGAAGCCATATCCGGCGAACTGCGCCATAAGGTCGAAAATCTTTTCGATCTTCTTCGGCGGGAAGCCATTTTTGACCGCGCCCTGCACGAAACGTTCGCGCTGCTTGGCCATTTCTTCGGCGTTCTTCTTGCCCATGGCGCGGCGCAGCAGGTCGGCTTCGCCGAGCGAGTAGCCCGCGAGTCGATGGGCCGCCTGCATCACCTGTTCCTGATAGACGATGACGCCGAGGGTCTCCTTGAGGATTTCGCCCAGTTCGGGCAGTTCGTATTCGATCCTCTTGCGTCCATGCTTGCGCTCGATGAAGTCGTCGATCATGCCGCCCTGAATCGGCCCGGGCCGGTAGAGCGCGTTCAGAGCGGTGAGGTCTTCTATGGAGTTGGGCTGGTAGCGGCGCAGCACGTCGCGCATGCCGCCCGATTCAAACTGGAACACACCTGAGGTTAGTCCCTTGTGGAAGACTTTTTCGTAGGTCTCGTGGTCTTCCAGAGGGATCTCGTCGAGGGTGATCGGTGTGGGGCGGACACTCTTGTCCGCCTCTCTCCCCTGAGCGTGGTTAATCAGCTTGAGCGTATCGTCGAGAATCGTGAGCGTGGTGAGGCCGAGGAAGTCCATCTTCAGCAGGCCCATCTTCTCGATGGCCACCATGTCGAAGGCGGTGACAATTTCGTCGTTCTTGGTTTTGTGCAGCGGCACTAACTCGATCAGCGGGCGGGGCGAAATCACCACGCCGGCGGCATGCACGCCGGAGTTGCGGACCAGGCCTTCCAGCTTCCGCGCGGTGTCAAGCAACTGGCGCACCTGCGCATCTTTTTCGTAGGCTTCCCGCAGCTGAGGCGATTCTTTGATCGCATCGTCGAGCTTGATGTTGAGCGTGAGCGGAACCATCTTCGCGATGCGGTCCACGTCGCTATAGGGCATGTCCATGGCGCGGCCGACGTCTTTGATGGCCGCCTTCGCCGCCATGGTGCCGAAGGTGATGATCTGGGCGACGTTTTCGCGCCCGTACTTCTGCGTTACGTAATTGATCACCTCGCCGCGCCGGTTCATGCAGAAATCGATGTCGATATCGGGCATCGAAATGCGCTCCGGGTTCAAGAAGCGCTCGAACAGCAACTCGTGTTGCAACGGATCGATATCGGTGATGCCAAGCGAATAGGCCACCAGCGCGCCGGCGGCCGATCCGCGGCCGGGTCCGACGGGAATCTCGTGCTCTTTGGCATAGCGGATGAAGTCCCAGACAATCAGGAAGTATCCGGGGAATTTCATCTGCTGGATGATGGCGATCTCGCGCGAGAGGCGCTGCTCGTAGTCGGCAAGCGAGTGCTTCAGACGCCCTCGCTCCGAAGCCGCGCGCAAGCTCTCCATGCGGCGCGCAAAGCCTTCGCGGGTGATGTGCTGGAAGTAGCTGTCGATCGAGAATCCGGCAGGGACGTCGAAATGCGGGAACGGGCTGGGGATTTTTTCGAGGCGCAGGCTGCAGCGCTCGGCGATGTCGAGAGTGCGCGAGACGACGTCCGGCGAATCTTTAAAGACGCGGTACATCTCGTCCCCGTTCTTGACGTAGAACTGCGTGCCCTCGAACTTCATCCGGTTGGAGTCCTGGATGGACTTGCCGGTCTGAATACACACCATTACGTCCTGGGCGTGGGCATCGTCTTCGCAGAGGTAGTGGCTGTCGTTGGTCGCGACCAGCGGCAGGCCCAGATCCTTTTTCAGTTTGAACAGGCCAGCGTGGATGCGGTGCTCGAGCTCCAGCCCCTGATCCTGAATTTCCAGGAAGAAGTTTTCTTTGCCGAACAGATCGCTGTAGAAGCCGGCGGCTGAGCGGGCTGCGTCGTAGTTCTCTTCTACTAGACGCTCTGCGACTTCACCCTTCAGGCAGCCGGAAAGGCCGATCAGTCCTTTGGAATGCTCGGCCAGAAATTTCTTGCTGACGCGCGGCTTGTAGTAGAAACCGTGGAGCGAGGCTTCGGAGGTGATCTTCACCAGGTTGCGGTAGCCTTCCTCGTTTTCGGCGAGCACGAGCAGGTGGTTGTAGGTGTCACCTTCGGGCGGCGTACGTTCGATGTTGTGGTCGTCTTTCTTGCAGATGTAGAGCTCGCATCCGACGATGGGCTTGACCCCGGCTTTGTGAGCCGCATTGACAAAATGCACGGCGCCAAAAATATTGCCGTGGTCGGTCATGGCCACGGCGGGCATGCCGAGCTCTTTGACGCGATGGACAAGCTTCTCGACGTCGCAAGCGCCATCAAGCAGAGAGTAGTCGCTGTGCAGGTGCAGGTGGACGAATTCGGACATGAAGTCAGTCGCTAGTTTCCAGTTGCTGGTTGCTGGTGATGGCGCGCCCACGAAATAACAAGTGCCATCATTGTATCGGCTGGTGAAAATCGCGCAACGCCTGAAAGTGGTGCAGTTGCGACTGGCGGCCATTCTCGTGTGGCGCGGGCATTCTTGCCCGCGTGCCCGAGTCGAGCTGATGGAATTTTAGCGCGGAACCTGGAACTCCACACCGCGCTCGTCATTCGCTTTGGTGGTCGCGGCGAGATCGAGTTCGGCGAGCGGAACCTTCTTGGCGACCACGTGATCGCTCAGCACCCATAGGGTACCGTCGGCAATCGCATAGTTCCGGATTTCCTGCTGATGCTGATCGCGGAATATCAGCACGGTAGCCGGCGAGGGTGCAGCGTGCTCTTCTTCGCGCGCCTGGGGCCGCCGCGCATAGGAATCCTGTTGCTCGCGCTCCCGCACCCAGTCTTCGCGCTCACGCAGATTTTGTTCCTGAATACTTAGCGCGTTCATCTGATTGGCCAGCACAGTTTGCTGCGCGCGTTCCTGGTCATAGTCGTACGAAGAAGACGAGTCCCACCATCCGAACGGATGCCCCCAACCCCACCATGGCGACGCCAAAGAAGAGAAGCAGCCGAAGCAGTGGTGGAAGGGGCGCGTGCGAATACGAATGCGCACTCGGCCAAAACCGTCTCTCCCAAAACCGCCTCTGGAGAAGGAAGAATGCGCGCCCAGTCCAGCGCGCATGCCGCCAAACGCATGGCCGCCGGAAGGTTGTCCAACCGCAACGCCGCGACCGCCGCCAGAAGACCGCATGCCGCCACGCTGGGCTGAGGCTGATACCAGGGCCACGAAGACCACAAACGCCGCAATGGTCAGGAGGCGACGCATGCGTCTATTATACGCCTCTCGGAAGACGGGGCTGCACCTACCTTGACCTTTTTTCGCCCTTGGCCTTTTTCGTCGCACTTTTCTTTGGCTTAGGCTCAGCCTTGGGTTTGGCGACGGGCTTCTTCTTCGGCTTCTGCTCTGACTTGGCCGCCTTCACAGGAGGTGCGGGCATTGCTGCTGCTTCGGGTTTTGCGGCCGCGGGCTTCCCCTTGGCTTCCGGCTTCGCGGCGACGACGGGTGTGCCCTCGGCCCGATCCTTTCCCTTCACTTTAGTCTTCGCGCTGGCTGCGACCGCAGACGCCGCAGCGGCGGCCGCTTTCGCGGCCCGTCCGCGTTTGGGCGGCGGCGGCGGGGGCGGCGGCGGCGGCGCCAGCGGCTTCAGATATTTCAGCGTCTCCGTCCGCGAGCGCAGCTTGCCGTCGAGCAACAGCAGGAACACGTCGTTCGAAATCTTGGGATATTCCGGCAGTTGGGGCGTGATGTGCAACTCGGTCATTTCGGGGAGCGGAATCTTCTGCTGCACTTGGCGCCACTTGGTGAAGAAGTTCTTGATCTTCTGCGCGACCGCCTGCTGGCGCGCCGTAACGGCGAGGAACAAAATCATCTCCGGACGCGCGCCCGACAACAACTGCCAAGTGCGTGACGGCGTGCCTGCTTCTTTTCCCGCGAGCCGCTTGGATAGTTGCTGCGCGTTGTCTTCCAAGTCCTTCCAGGCTTCGACCAGGTCCTTGCGGGGGATGGCGCGGCGCAAATCGGAAATGTCTTTTTCGGCCATGCGATCGCTCAGAAAATAGAGCACGGCCGAAGCGGCGTCGGGGGTGTATCCGAGTTCGTTCATCTGCTGCCGCGTCTTCATCAGCGCACTCAGTCCGGCCGCATCCACTTTGGCCGTGCTCCAGCGTGGATTCAGAACCTTCAGCCATCCTTCTTTTTCGTACACTTTCAGAACGCCGAGCGGGTCGTCTTCGTATGCCAGCTGTTCGATCTCGTATCCGATGGCCGAATTGCGGATGGACTCGATGTAGTTGTTTTCCTTGGCGGATACGTAGCGCGCCTGGGTCCGCTCCTCCAGCGGCCAGTGGAAGCGAGTCGTAAACCGAGACGCGCGAATCAACCGCGACGGGTCTTCCAGAAACGCGTAGTTGTGCAGCACCCGGATGACTTTCGCTTCGATATCCGCGGCGCCGTTGAACGGGTCCATCAGCAGGCCGCGCGACCCTTCGTTCATCGACAGGGCCATGGCGTTCACGGTGAAATCGCGGCGGCGAAGATCTTCGATGATGGTGGCCGGCGCCATCTGCGGAGGCTTGCCGGGCTTGTCGTAGTGCTCGGAGCGCGCCATGGCAATCTCGGCGCGCACTCCACCCTTGAAGGTGAGCAGCAAGGTCCTGGTTTCGTCGTCGGAATCGCCCACAACGGCGCCTCCGCGCTCCAGATCTTTCTGCAGCTTGAGCGCGTTCCCCTGTACGGTGAGATCCAAGTCGCGGATCGGGAAGCCGGTGATGATATCGCGGATGGCGCCCCCGGTCAGGTACAGATTCATTTCCGCCGCTTTGGCGGCGTCCTGGACCAGGGTGACGGCTTTGAGTTGATCCGGCGAGAGCCGGGTTTCCAGGGTGTAGATGTAATCGGCCATGCCTTCCTAGTCGCCGTGCCGTGGCTGGACCGGGGCGTTATTCACAAGTTTTCCACAGAGAAGCAGCGGCCAAACTCCGGCGTTGCTCCGGCTGCGGAATCTAACTCTATCTAGACATTAGACTTATACAGCAACTTCTCGATGGCGGCAAGCTACAGAAGTTAACACAACGTTTACCTGTTTGGCTACTGTGACAGGGGCAAACTCGCCTAATTCAATGTGAAAGTGCGAGAATCGCCATTGAAGCTTTAGAGTCCGCTGGTCGGCGGCGCTTCTCGCGCGGACCCCGGGGTTTGCTTGTCTCCCATGTCCTCGACCCACAAGAAGGTGATCGTCCGCAAGACCGACCGCGAATTTTGTGGTCGATGGCAAACTTGAGTTGCTCAACACGAGCGGCAATGTGGTTGCTATTGATCTGCGCGATATCAAGGCGGTTTATTTTGTCCGCGAGTTTTCGGATTCGGACGTTCTCGCGCGCAAGACTTTCACGACGCGGCCGAGGACCGAAGGCCTGTGGGTGCGGCTCAAGTTCAAAGACAACGAAGTGATCGAAGGCATCCTGCCGAACGACCTCACGCAGAATCCCCCCGAGGGATTTCTGATGAACCCTCCTGACCTGCGCTCGAACACGCAGCGGGTGTTCGTACCGCGCTTGGCGTTGACTGCCGTAACGGTACTGGCGGTGATCGGAGCAGCGCGGCGGCGCAAACCCACTGATACCCGGCAAGTGCCCATGTTTGATGAGTGAGGGAACAGCAGTCAGGAGTCGGTAGCCAGTCGTCAGCAGAACTGGTTTCGAACGTAGCTTTCAGGAAGGGCACGGCTTCAGCCGTGCCGCTAGAAGGCTAATAAATATGCGGGCTTTAGCCCCTGAGGTTCGCGCGATTCGACTTCTTAAATACTTTTGAAACCAGTTCTAGTCACTAGCCGGCCCACTTCCGATCCGCCGCCGTCCCGTCCCACCAACATTTAGAATCAGCATCTACGCACGGGTTCACTCTTATGAAACTTTCCCAGATCTCTGAAACCCTCGGCACAAGGCTCGAGAACGCCCCTCCTGACACCGAAATTACCGGAGTGGCCGGCGTTGAACGCGCTGGTCCGGGCCAGATTACCTTCGTGGCCAATGTGAAGTACACGGCGGCGGCGAAGACGACCAAAGCTTCGGCTGTCATTGTGGCGGAGAACTTCCCTGCCCTATCGGCCGGGATGCTGCGGAGCAAGAATCCGTACCTGGCGTGGGCGAAGGCGGTTGAACTTTTCTATCAGGGGCCGCGTTATGCAGCGGGCGTGCATCCGACAGCTACGATCCATCCGACTGCCAAGATTGGAAAGAATGCCCACGTTGGCCCTTACGTCGTGGTCGATCGGGAGGCTCAGATCGGGGACAACGCCGTGCTGCTGGCCCACGTGGTGATTTATTGCGGCGCCAGGATTGGCAACCACTTCTTTGCGCACGCGCACGCCGTAGTACGCGAGTTCTGCGAACTTGGAGACAACGTCGTGCTGCAAAATGGCGTCATCGTCGGCCCAGACGGCTTCGGATTCGCCAAGGACGACAGCGGTCACTGGTACAAAATTGTCCAGTCGGGGAAGGTGGTGGTCGAGAGCGACGTGGAACTGCAGGCCAACGCCTGCATCGACCGCGCCAGCGTCGGGGAGACGCGCATAGGATGCGGCACGAAGCTCGACAATCTGGTGCACGTCGGTCACAGCTGCACCATCGGACACGACACGCTACTGTGCGCGCAGGTCGGCCTCGCCGGAACGACGGACGTGGGCAACAACGTGATTCTCGCGGGCCAGGTCGGCGTGGCGGGCCACGTGAAAATCGGAGACGGGGCAATTGCCATCGCGCAAAGCGGCATCCCGCAAGACGTTCCTGCCGGAGCCATGGTGAGCGGTTCGCCCGCCATCGATCACAAATTGTGGTTGAGATATTGCGCGGTGTATCCGAAGTTGCCAGAGATTGCCAAGGCGGTTAGAAAGCTCTCCGAAGAAGAATGAGGCTTTCTGTCTAATCATCAATTGCGATCCGTTTTATGGGCTTTAATGGGCACCCCAAAAGGCGAGAGATGTCTTAAGTGGGTATTTTCTAGCAGGGCTAATTTGGAACTTGTCTGAAGCGGGGCTTTTCCATTAGCCTAAACGCGATGGAACTACATTTCACCCCTGAGCAGGAAGCACAGCTTGCGCAGATTGCCACCAAGGAAGGCACCGACGCCGAACGGCTGGTGAAGGATGCCGCCTTGCGTCTGCTTGATGAAGATGCTCGCTTTCGTGCCGCCGTGCGGGAGGGTATCGCACAGGCCGACCGGGGCGAGTTCATTGAAGAGAAAGAAATGGACGCCCGCCTAGAGCAGATGTTGCGCTCATAAAAATGCGTATCCGCTGGACGCCAGCCGCAGCCGCGGACCTACAGCACCTTAGCGATTACCTCAAAGACCACCATCCACGTTACCGGCAACCGACCATGCGCAAGGTGTATGCTGCTATCCAATCCCTGAAAGAGTGGCCGCATCGTGGCCGTGTCGGGCGCGAGGAAGGAACCAGAGAGCTTTTGTTCCCTCCCCTGCCCTATATCGCTGTCTATCGCGTGAAGGAACAGAGCATCGAAGTCCTGCGGATTCAACACGGCGCCCAGGACCGGGGTTAGAGGCTTGCGAGCGCCTAGTATTTCAAAAGGTGCCCTTGCTGGACTCTGAAGACGAAACGTCCGGCGTCAGGAATAAGGACAAACCTCTTCGGTTTAGAAGCAAACTTGGGACTGCATTTGCTCGACGGTCGAGAGGGGATCAGTAGAATATATTCCGAGGTGATGCAAACGTGACGGATGAGGAATATCGGGAATACCTAGCCGCTCTGGCACGAACCCACATGCGACCGTTTCGCCGTCGCCATATGCACCCAGAAGGCGATGAACTTCTCTACGCTATTAGTAAGCTGTCATCGACCGCAAGGTTCGTCAGAGCTGTCGGCGAGCGTTCGGAGAATCTCGACCTCGTGAACGCTTTAGGTAAGGAGCTCGATAGCTGGTACGTCCAGCATGTTGTTGATGAGATGCGGCAGGCAGGAGTTCTGTCCGCCCTTGATGAAGGCCGGACATCACATTTGCGGAGTTACGCCGCAATGCAGTTCCGGACGAAGATGTTCGACTTCTTCAGGGTGCGGGAGTCGACGATCCTGAAGCTGAAATCACGATTCTGATTCATTACGCCAGGAAACGGCTCGGTCACCGCGAGGCAACTCCGTCGGCGCTCGCTGAGCAAGCTCACGATGAACTTAAGCACGCTCCGGAGCGTCTTATTAGTCTATCCAACAACTCTTCAGCAAGCCACGTTGAGGTCAAAAAGAAGAAAATCTTCAACGGTATAGGCAAGATTTTGGCCGGAGTGGTCACAGCGGCTGGAAATCTGTTGCTTGCAACCGGAACGGTTATAGCGCCAAATCCGGCGACCGCTTATGGAGTCATCGCGTCGTCAGCGGTTGCAGGCTTCTCCGGCTCTGGTTGATGTTCCGGCGGCGACTCCCTCAACCCCTCCGGCAAACCGCCATTGATCACCGCGCGGACTCTGGCCATCAGGCAGTCCCGATCGCCGAATTCAGCGGGCTCGATCAGGTCGTGGAACCGGACTGTCACCGTTCCGGGCCGGATCGCGAAACGCGCTTTGGGCATGACCTCTTCGGTGCCGGAAATGGTGATCGGCACCACCGGAACCTTGCACTCGTAGGCCAGATAGAACGGACCCTTTTTGAAGGGCAGTAGACGGCCGTCGAACGATCGCTTACCTTCCACGTAGATCGTCATGTTGGTGCCCTGCTCGATTACCTTGAGGGCTTCGCGCACGGCCGCGATGCCCGCGTCGCGGTTGCCGCGATCGACCGGCACCAGGGCTCCGATGCGCATGACATTGCCCAGCAGAGGGTAGCTGAACAGTTCCTTCTTGACCATGACCGAGGTGCGGCGTGGGATAAGCGGCAGGGTGATCGGCGGATCGAGGTTCGAGATGTGGTTGGACATAAAAATGTACGAGCGCGCCGGGTCGATCTTGTCGAGCCCGAGGATCCGCACGCGCACGCCCGCGATGCGCACGCCGGTGAAGGCTCCCCACATACAGGTGCGATAGAGGAAGCTGATGTCTTTGGTGAAATACGTCCAGGGGAAGCCGGTCAGCACCGCCAGCGGCAGCGCGATGGCCCAGAATAGAAGCATGAGGATGGTGCGGAACAAGGAAACGCGTCTCCCGTTTGAGCCTCGGTGTCTTTTACCTACTCACCCCAAGCTGGCGCAAACGCTCCGGTAGCTTCTCATAAATGCCGCCGAATCCGCCATTGGATAGAATCGCTACCACGTCTCCCGAGCGCAGTTCCGGCGCAATGGCGTTGACGATGGCGTCGGCGTCAGCCAGCACGCGGGCGGGCTTGCCGCATTTTTGGATTTCGGCGGCCACCCGGTTCAGGTCGAGCCGCTCGGCTTCTGGAATCGCATCGGACTTGAAGATGCCGGCCACGACCACTTCATCGGCTTGCGCCAGGCTGCGGGCGAGCGCGTCCTGCAGCACGTTGCGGCGCAACGTGTTCGAGCGCGGCTCCAGCACAACCCACAGGCGCGCTCCGCGATAGCGCTCGCGCAATGCACCGAGCGTTTGCTCGATGGCGGTGGGATGATGGGCGAAGTCGTCCACGATGGTGATTCCGTTGACTTGGGCTTTCACTTCAAGCCGGCGCTTGACACTGCGGAAGGTTGCGAGCGCCTCGGCGATCGCCGCGGGAGGAACGCCGTGACAGGCAGCCAGAGCCGCGGCTGCGGTCGCGTTCCAGACGTTGTATTCACCGGCGAGCGGGAATTGGAAATCGGCCCATGGTTTGCCGTCTCGCAACACTGACCACAACGTGCGCTCCGGTTCGAACT